>Ga0316197_10003163_pt1 | contig 11708 bp, 14 predicted proteins | sample OudBiesiAoxic_MG_FD_204939 | JGI IMG/M metagenome (GOLD analysis project Ga0316197, IMG submission 204939) | Coastal sediment microbial communities from Oude Bieten Haven, Netherlands - site A oxic | ecosystem: Environmental > Aquatic > Marine > Coastal > Sediment | place: Netherlands...
GGGCGTTGATCCCGACCAACCGAACTTCTTCGGTACGGCCGTCGAGGTCCACCTCGATCGAGTCACCGTCGAACACGTACTGCAACGTGGCCTGCGTCCCTTCGGGTTCGGCAGCAGAGGGAGAAGGGGAGGATGAAGTGGTGACCAGAGTCGACGCCGGTGTGGTGGTCGGGGCGGTCGACTCCGACGCGTCTCCACACGCGGTAGCTGCCAGAACGAGCGCGAGGGCAACGGCGCCGGTGCGAATCATGGCCGGAACGGTACCGTGAACCCCGTCTAGCCCGGCGCTGCCACGGTGGATCTGCCGCGCAGGCGGTGCCGCTGGAGTCCGGGCCCGATCGAAACGGCCAACGACTTGCCGTTAACCAGCACGCCTCCCTACAATCCTCTCAGCGGCCCGGCTTCGGGCTGCGTTTTCCTATGCAAAGACGTCGTTGATATCGACGGGTTCGGGTTCCGCTCGGCCACCGTTGGTGTAGAGGTCACCTTTCGCTGCGGACACTCCGGTGTCTGCCTCGGTGACGCACGAATGCGACGTTCGTCAGAATCGAACCGAGGCAGGATCACCACTGATGAAAGTATCAGCATCCGCCAAAAAGATGTGTGATAAGTGTCGGGTCATCCGGCGCAACGGCCGCGTCTGGGTGATCTGCGAGAACCCGCGACACAAGCAGCGTCAGGGGTAGCGCACACATGGCACGAATCGCTGGAGTAGACCTCCCGAGAGAGAAGCGGGTCGAAATCGGCCTGACCTACATCTTCGGGGTTGGCAAGACCCGATCTCAGCAGATCCTGGATCAGCTCGAGATTCCACATGACACGAAAGTACGCGATCTGACCGACTCTGAAGTTGTCAAGATCCGTCAATTCATCGACAGCAACTATCTCGTCGAAGGCGACCTTCGTCGCGAAGTGGCTCAGAACATCAAGCGCAAGGTCGAGATCGGCAGCTACCAGGGACTCCGCCACCGTCGCGGTCTCCCCGTGCGTGGCCAGCGCACGCACACGAACGCTCGTACCCGCAAGGGTCGTCGTGCACCGGTCGCAGGCAAGAAGAAGGTCACGAAGTAATGGCCCAGCAACCACCACGGCCCCGCCGCAAGGCCCGCCGGACCATCACACACGGTCAGGCACATATCAGAGCGAGTTTCAACAACACGATCATCACGATCACCGACCAGAAGGGCGAGGTCGTCGGATGGTCATCCGGCGGATCCGTCGGCTTCAAGGGCTCGCGCAAGTCGACGCCCTACGCCGCACAGGTCGCAGCCGAGCAAGCCGCCCGCAAGGTCGGCGAGATGGGGATTCGCAAACTCGACGTCATCGTCCGCGGCTCAGGCTCCGGAAGAGAAACGGCGATCCGCACGCTCCAGAACATGGGCATCGAGGTCACCGGGATCAAAGACGTCACACCGGTGCCGTTCAACGGATGCCGTCCGAAGAAGCGGAGGATGCGCTAGATGGCTCGCTACACCGGACCGAGGACCAAGGTCAGCCGCAGGGCTCGCCAGCTCCTCGACGAGAACAAGGCGAAGTACTTCGACCGTCGGCCATACCCGCCGGGCGATCATGGACGGGGCCGCATCCGCGAGTCCCAGTACCTCGTTCAGCTCCGCGAGAAACAGAAGCTGAAGTTCATTTATGGCGTACTCGAGAAGCAGTTCCGTCGCTACTACAAAGAAGCAGCGCGTCAGAGCGGCATCACGGGCACCGTCCTTCTCCAGATCCTTGAGAGCCGGCTCGACAACGTCGTGTACCGCTCCGGGCTGGCGTCGACTCGCCCCCAGGCCCGCCAGCTCGTCAACCACGGACACTTCCTGGTCAACGACAAGCGGGTCGATATCCCGTCGTACCAGGTGCGGAAAGACGATGTTGTCTCCGTCAAGGAGCGCAGCCTCGAAATCCTTCCAATCATGATTGCCGTCGACACCGGTGACCGCACGGTCCCCGAGTGGATGGACGTCAACGTCGAGGAACGCACAATCGCGATCAAGGACCTGCCCAGCAGGGAACAGATCGATACCCAAATCCAGGAACAGCTCGTCGTCGAGTTGTACTCGAAGTAGAAGCACCCGAATCCGAAAGGGGAGTCTCTCCGTGCTGATCACGCAGCGGCCCACCATCGAAGAAGAAAGCGTCAACGAAACTCGTTCACGGTTCATCGTTGAACCGCTCGAGCCGGGTTTCGGCTACACGCTCGGAAACACAATGCGGCGAACGCTGCTGTCCCGGGTCCCGGGTGCGGCGATCACGTCGGTACGCATCGAGGGCGTCCAGCACGAGTTCTCGACGATCGAGGGCGTTGTCGAAGACGTCGTCGACTTCATCCTGAATCTCAAGCAGGTCGTGCTTCGCATCGACGCCGAGGGTCCACAGACCCTCTACTTGTCCGCCAAGGGCAAGGGTGAGGTCACTGCCGGTGACATCCAGGCGCCAGCCGGGGTAGAGGTCGTCAACACCGACCTTCACCTGGCGACGCTCTCCGCCTCGGCGAATCTCGAGGTCGAGATGGGCGCCGGGCGTGGCGTCGGCTATCGCAGCGCCGAGAAGAACAAGACCTCGGAAGCGATCGGTGTTATGCCGATCGACTCGATCTACTCGCCGGTACGCAAGGTTGCGTACCGCGTGGAGAGCACCCAGGTCGGTCAGATGACCGACTTCGACAAGCTGATCCTCGATGTCGAGACCGACGGTTCGATCACCCCCTCCGAGGGGATCTCGTCCTCCGGTGGAACGCTGAGGAACCTGTTCGACCTGTTCTCGGACATGGACGACTATGACGCTCTCGAGCTCGATGAGATCATCCAGCCGGAGGCAGCCGGCCAGGAGCATCTCGATCTTCCGATCGAGGCGCTCGACCTCTCCGAACGGCCGCGCAACTGTCTGCGTCGTGCTCAGGTACAGACCGTCGGCGAGCTCATCGAGAAGAGCGAAGAGGACCTCCTCAACATCACCAACTTCGGGCAGAAGTCGCTCGAAGAGGTTGTTGCGAAGCTCGACGAACTCGGCTTCTCGCTGCGTTCCATCGCAGACTCAGAGTCCACGGAAAGCGTTGTCTGATGCCACAACCGAAGAAGGGGAAACGCCTCGGCGGTAGCCCCTCACATCAGCGCAAGATCCTTGCCAACCTGACGGTCCAGCTCATCGTGCATGAGAAGCTGACGACGACCCATACCAAGGCGAAAGATCTCCGGCCCTATGCGGAGAAGATCATCACGAAGGCTCGCCGCGGCGACCTCCACGCCCGGCGTTTGGTGCTCGCCAAGATCGGCGACAACGATGCCGTCACGAAGCTGTTCGACGATGTCGCTCCGCGCTACGCGGATCGGCCAGGCGGCTATACCCGGATCACGAAGCTCGGCCCACGCCGCGGCGACGCATCCGAGATGGCGGTTATTGAACTCGTTTGAGTCGCCGGTCGCCAGTCGCTGCGGCGTCCTCAGACGCCGGTCAAGAATGAGGGAACGCTCCGGCTTCGGTCGGGGCGTTTTCGCGTGGTGAGGGCGGAGTACGATCCGTGTCCATGTTCACTATTGAAGAACTGCTGTTGCGCTCTTCCGGTATCGCTCCACCGTCGGTCGTGGGGCGGGCGCTGGAACTCTCTGAGGCCGGGGACCCGACCAATCGGGACCGATTCGACCCCGGGCACTTCACCGCTTCCGGCTTCGTCGTCTCACCAGACGGTTCATCGCTGCTGCTCATCCACCACCGGCGCCTCGACCGATGGCTTCAACCGGGCGGTCACATCGATCCCGAGGATCCGTCGCCGATCGTTGCCGCGGCGCGAGAAGTGGAGGAGGAGACGGGCGTGGCGACCGAACCGATCGTCGCCCATCTGATCGATCTGGACATCCACTCCATCCCGGCGCGGGACCCTGAACCCGAACACGAGCACTTTGACTTGCGGTTCGCGTTTCGAGCACTCGAAGCCCGACTGATCGCCGACGATGAAGTGAACGACGCCATCTGGGTGCCGTGGGCGGACGTGGAGACCTACAACGTCGACGCATCCGTGCTCCGCGGAACGGCCGCCCTGCGTGAGGCATGCTCGTAGCCGGTCACCGGTAGTCTGACTCCTCCCGACAGAAGGCAGGCGATGGGCGTCGTCCTCAATCGACTTCTCCAAGCGATCCGGTTCGACCGCGACGCGTTCATTTGGATGGAGTTCAACGACCGTGCGACTGGCGACGCGCTCATCATCGTCGCGGTCACCGAGGTGCTGCTTCTCATCGCAGGGGGGACTCCGCTCTTCGGGCTCATGACGGGCTTCGTTGATCTGCTCCCCACGATCATCTCGACGGTCATGTTCTGGCTGATCTACAGCGGACTTGTGTATGCGGCCGCCGTCTACCTGTTCCGGGGAGACGGTCACTATCCGGTCTACCTGCGCATCGCAGGATTCGCCTTCCCGACGCTGTTGATGACCATTGCGTCGACGCAGATCCTTGGCAACGGACTGATCGGAACCCTCGTCGGCTCGCTCTGGTTCCTGCTCGTCGTCGCTTACGGAACCCACTACGTGTCGGATCTGCCGCTGGATCGTTCCATCGTTGTCGCCGTGCTCGGTTGGGCAGGGTGGATCGTCGTGTCGACGATTCTCGGCGGCTTCAGCTTGATCTAGGAGTCGTTGCCGGATGCCGACCTATCGGATGGACCTTGCATACGACGGAACGGACTTCCATGGCTATGCACGCCAGGACAACGTGCGGTCCGTTCAGGGCGATCTGGAAGCCGCTCTGTTCCGGCGAACGGGGCCCATCAGGACGGTCGTTGCCGGTCGTACCGACGGCGGCGTACATGCCTCGAACCAGGTCGTCAGCTTCGCGGTCGACGAGCCCCTCGATGTCGACGCGCTGCGGCGGAGCCTGAACCGGCAACTCGCGCCTGAGGTCGCGGTGTATTCCATCGTCGAAGTACCGGACGATTTCCATGCTCGCTTCTCTGCAACAGGGAGGGGCTATCGGTATCGCATCTGGAACGGACCGGTTCTCGATCCGCTCTCGGCCCGGACCGCCTGGCACGTGGAGCGTCCGCTCGATGTCCCGGCAATGGACCTGGCCGTCGGCGGCCTCGTGGGAGTCCACGATTTCGCATCGTTCTGCCGGCAGCATCAGGGTCGTTCGACGATGCGTGAACTGCGGGAGGCAACATGGCAGCGCTCCGGCGACTTCGTCGAACTCGCAATCGCGGCGAACGCGTTCTGCCACCAGATGGTTCGGTCGATCGTCGCGATTTCGGTCGAGGTGGGACGCGGTGCGATGACGCCTGCGGATGTCCAGGAGATCCTCACGGCGCGCGATCGTTCGGTTGCGAAAGGATGCGCCCCGCCGTGGGGTCTCATCCTCACCGCCGTCGAGTACAACGCCGCGAACCCAGGGTTCTCCACCTCGCATATGACGCCGTGAGCCCGCGGAATGGATCGACGCTGATACCCGCGTGATTCTGTGGGCTGACAGCGCCACATCGGATGCGGAGAACCCTGGTTGTTCCCAAGTGGTGGTCGCGACGGGGTGGCGGATCAGTTCCGGTTGGCCTTATGTTCGCTGACCCGATACCATTCAGGTTCGCTCCCGGGTCCCCGGGGGTATTTCGTGCCGTCTGAGGACTCCCGATGAAAGCCAAGCTTCAAAGAACATTCACGCCCACGCCCGCCGACGTCGACCGCACCTGGTACGTCGTCGACGCTGAGGGGATCCCACTCGGGCGCCTTGCCTCAGAGGTCGCCCAGATCCTGCGTGGCAAGCACAAGCCGACCTACGCCCCGCACATGGACATGGGTGACTACGTCATCGTTGTCAATGCCGGCAAGGTCAGCGTCAGCGGAAACAAGGAGACCGACAAGGTCTACCACCGTCACTCCGGTTTTCCGGGTGGCCTCCGTTCCGACAATCTCGCGTATGTGCGCGCTGAGCATCCCGAGCGGATCGTTCAGAACGCCGTCAAGGGAATGATCCCGAAGAACCGGCTTGGCCGCCAGACGCTCACGAAGCTCAAGGTCTACGCCGAGGCCGATCATCCGCACGAGGCTCAGAAGCCGCAACCGCTCACACTCACGCAGGGAAAGGCTGAAGCCTGATGACACAACCGATTGCTCAGGCGACCGGCCGCCGGAAGACGTCTGTCGCACGAGTGCGACTTCTCGACGGAACCGGACAGTTCACGCTCAACGGCAAGAGCCTCGACGACTACTTCCCGGTGGCATCCCATCGACTTCGCATCGTCGAACCGCTCAAGCTGACGGAACTCGAAGGACGCTACGACATCATGGCGACGCTCGAGGGGGGCGGCACGACCGGACAGAGCGACGCTCTTCGTCTCGGCATCTCCCGCGCACTCGTCGAGATCGACCCTGAGCTTCGACCGGTACTCAAGAAGGCCGGATTCCTTCGTCGTGACGACCGCAAGGTCGAGCGCAAGAAGTACGGTCTCCGCAAGGCTCGTCGCGCTCCGCAGTTCACCAAGCGCTAACCCGGGCTCTACGCCTGACCGCTCTCGACTGGAACTCGACTGGAACGGGGGGACGACGCCATGACTGAGAGGCACCTCTTCGGCACCGACGGTGTCCGTGGCGTCGCCAACGAAGTGCTCACGCCTGAGATCGCTTATGATCTTGCTCGCGCAGCGGGAGAAGGCCACGACGGCCATGTTGTCGTCGGGCGCGACACCCGTCGATCCGGCCCGATGCTCAGCGCGGCTGTCATGGCTGGGCTGAACTCAGTTGGTGTCGATACCATCGATCTTGGGATCATTCCGGTCGGCGCCGTTTCGCGCCTCGTCCGCGATTCCGGGGCCACGTACGGCGTGATGGTGAGCGCCTCGCACAACCCGGCCGCCGACAACGGCATCAAGTTCTTCGGCGCGAACGGAACGAAGCTCTCCGACGCCGACGAGGCCGCTATTGAAGCGCGCTACTACGAGGGCGCTCCCTGGCATCGCAGCGTCGGTGCAAAGGTCGGGATCCAGACGGTGATGGCTGATTCGGTCGATCGCTACATCGACAAGATCGTTCAGCCGGTCGAGTACTCGATGCGAGGGCTCGAATTCGTTGTCGATACGGCGAACGGTGCCGCCTTTCTTGCTGCTCCAACGCTGTTCGAGCGGGTCGGGGCGACCGTTGAAGTCATCAATGCAGATCCCGATGGCATGAACATCAACCGTGGGTGTGGTGCCACCCACCCCGAGATCCTGTCCGAGGATTCCCAAGGACGAGTCGGCCTGTCGTTCGACGGTGATGCCGACCGACTCATCGCCGTCGACGAAGACGGCGTCGTGGCGGACGGTGATGTCATCATGGCGATCTTCGCCCAGTGGATGAAGGAGCGGGGCCGCCTGAAGAACGACACCGTGGTGGCAACGGTGATGTCGAACCTTGGATTCCGCAAGGCGATGGAACACCTCGGGATCACGGTCATCGAGACGGCCGTGGGCGATCGCTACGTGCTTGAGGCCATGCGCACCTCGCGAGCCGTCGTTGGTGGTGAACAATCGGGCCACGTCCTGCTCGAAGACCGAGCGACGGGCGACGGACTGCGCACAGCGCTGCGCCTGATGGAAGTCATGGCCTCAACCGGCAAGGAGTTGAGAGAGCTCCGCACGGTCATGCAGGCCTATCCCCAGGTCCTCGAGAACGTCGTTGTGAAAGACCGGGCCTACGAAGACAATGCCGCGATCGCTGCGTCGATCGCCGAGGCCGAGCGAGCCCTTGCCGGCCGCGGTCGGCTCCTGGTGCGGCCCTCTGGGACCGAACCGCTGGTCCGCGTGATGGTTGAAGCACCATCCGCAGCGGAAGCTGCCGACGTGGCGGGAACGGTCGCACAGACCGTGAAGGCCGAACTGGCGTAGGTCGCCAGACGCCAGACGGTACGAGTGCTGTGCGGTTCGGTAGCCTGGCGTGGGAGGTCGAGATCGTGCGTTCATCGGCGGTTGTCATGGCGGCGCTTGCCCTGGCAGCATCGGCATGCAGCCAGGAACCTGGTTTGTCAACCGGCCTCGAGTCGACGGCAGCACGGTCGGCGCAGCAGCCGACGAATGCCGCGTTGCCCTCCTCGGCCACATCTGAGGCTGTCGAGAATCCGGTGTCCGATGCCAAGCCAGAGACCGAGCCGGAAGCCCCACGAGACGTGCCTAAGGGCGTCGAGATGTACTGGCCGGCGGTGGTGGTGACGACCGGAGGGTCAGCACCTTCCCTCGTCGTCCTCGTTCCGGGCGGCGGCTGGGTCTCCGCCGATCCGACCGGACTCGTTCCGCTTGCCGAATCGCTCGCCGATGTCGGTGCGATCGTCGCCACGATCACCTACCGCACAGCGAGCGACGGGGTGTACTTCCCCGAACCCGCCGAGGACATCGCATGCGCCGTCGCCGCGGCTGCCGCTGCGGCCAGCGCTTCGGGAACCGAGCCAGGCGAGATCGTCGTCGTGGGTCACTCGGCCGGAGCCCAACTGGGGGCGCTCTTCGCATTGCGCCCGGCGGAGCTGTCGATGCGCTGCGCAGATCCAGCGGCGCCACCCGACCGGTTTGTCGGCCTCGCGGGTCCGTATGACGTCGCCCATATCGGCCCCTTCGCCTCAGATCTGTTCGGCCCGGCGAACACCGATCCGGCGGACTGGACGGACGCCAATCCGGTCGATCATGCGGCGCAGCGACCGGACCTCGATGTGCTCCTCATCCACGGCAGGGCCGACCGCGCCGTCCCGATACATCTCACGGAAGCCTTTGCAGCTGCTCTCGTCGATGGCAGCCATCGTGTCGAGGCCCAGTACCCGGTTGGTGTCGACCACCACACGGTCTACTCGGCTGAGGTTGCCGCCCCGCTCATCGTCACCTGGCTCGGTTTGTAGCGTCGCCAGTCGCCAGTCGCCAGCGGGGCCCCCTCGTTATCCGGCGGGCCTCATTTTCGCGTGCAGGCTCCCAGAGCCCCCTCCAACGCCTGCGAAGCAGGCGCCGCCTCACCCCACTTCGTGGGAGAGGCAGAGAACTGTCTTCGTCTCCCTCGCCGTCAGGTGGGGGAGACGCGGCCAAGCTGGTGCTTGGGCGCAGAGGGGGCTTCGTGCTGCGCGGCGGGCCTCATTCTCGCGTGCAGGCTCCCAGAGCCCTCTCCAACGCCTGCGAAGCAGGCGCCGCCTCCCCCACTTCGTGTGAGAGGCGAAGGCTCGGCTACTCAGCTACTCGGCTACTCTCTCAAGCACAACTGAACGACCGACCGGAGAACATCCAAGCGCCTGCCCTCGCTGACAAGCGAGGTGACGAGGAAGAGGGATTATCGAACAGTCGGCGGGTGCCCTCTCGGCCGCTCACGGTCGTTACGGGGTCGGGGAAATCCCGGGAGTGATCCCGGGGACAAACCCCTCCCGAGTGAGCCAGGACTCGATCCTGGAGCGCCCTCCGGTCGCCAACCTCAAGGAGGACGCGCGCATGTGCGGAATCATGGGCTACGTCGGCCCTCGCGAAGCAGCGCCCATCATCATGGATGGGCTCAGACGACTCGAGTACCGGGGCTACGACTCCGCCGGGGTCGCCGTCACCAACGGTTCGATCGACGTCCGGAAGGCCGAAGGGAAGATTGTCAACCTCGAAGCGCTCCTCGAAGAGAAGCCGCTGAACGGGACGGTCGGCATTGGTCACACACGGTGGGCGACACACGGTCAGCCGAGTGATCTCAACGCCCATCCCCACACCGATCCAAGTGGTGAGTTCGTCGTCGTTCACAATGGGATCATCGAGAACTTTCAGATGCTGCGAGAGGATCTCGAAGCCGCCGGAGCGACTCTCACCTCGGAGACCGACACGGAGATCCTCGCGCACCTGATCGCCGAGGAATACGACGGCGACCTTGCTGCTGCCGTTCGTCGCTCGGTTGAGCGGGCGGAGGGTGCGTACGCCCTGGTGGTCATGACCAGTCGAGCGCCGCGCAAAATCGTCGCCGTGCGCAAGATCAGTCCGCTCGTCGTCGGCCTCGGGGACGGGGAGACCTATCTCGCCTCCGACATCCCAGCGTTGCTCCACCGCACTAGAGACTTCCTGATCATCGAAGACGATGAACTCGTCACCATCACCGAAGACGGCGCCGTCGTCGAGACGATTGCCGGCGAAATCCTCGATCGTGACCCTGTCCACATCGACTGGGATGCGGAGCAGGCCGAGAAGGGTGGCTTCGAGCACTTCATGCTCAAAGAGATCCATGAGCAGCCGACCGTGATTACAGAGACGCTTGGCGGACGCCTCGACGAAGACAACGAGATCTGGCTCGAGCATGTCGAGTTCGACGACGGCTTCGCACGGGACATCGAGACGATCTGGATCACCGCGTGCGGCACCGCCTATCACGCGGGCCTGGTCGGCCGAGAGGTCTTCCAGCGAGTACTGCGCATCCCGACGATGGTGGAGTACGCCCACGAGATGCGATACGCCGACCCCATGGTCAAGCATGGCGATCTCACCATTGCGATCTCGCAATCTGGCGAGACGGCCGACACCCTGGCTGCGGCGCGACTCGCCGCCGATCGCGGCACACGGATGCTTGCGCTCACCAATGTCGTCGGTTCGACGCTCAGCCGCTACGCCGACGACATCCTCTACACCCGTGCGGGCCCCGAAATCTCGGTGGCGTCAACGAAGGCGTATCTCGGCATGCTGATCGGCCAGTACCTGCTTGCGCTCCGCCTCGGACGCGCCCGGGGCTCCATCGATCGCGGCGAAGCGGCTCACATCGCTCGCGGCCTCGCACAACTTCCGGCGCAGGTCGAGGCGATACTCGATGACGACGCTTCGATCGTCGAGGCTGCGGGCGCCATCGTCGACGCGGACGACATCTACTTCATCGGTCGTGGCCTCGACTACGCCGTCGCGATGGAGGGGTCGCTCAAACTCAAGGAGATCTCGTATCTGCACAGCGAGGCGATGCCGGCGGGCGAATTGAAGCACGGGACCCTCGCGCTCATCACCGAGGACGTTCCGGTGGTTGTCGTAATCACGCAGCGTGCGACGTACGACAAGACGATCTCGGCGGTCCAGGAGGTCAAGGCACGCGGTGGCAAGATCATTGCCGTGGCCTACGACACAGACACCCAGATCGAGAAGTTCGCCAACATTGTCTTGAGGATCCCCGAGACCGACGACCTCCTAGCGCCTGTCAATGCTGCTGTTCCGCTGCAACTGCTGGCGTACCACGTGGCACGACTCCGGGGGAACGACATCGATCAGCCGCGTAACCTCGCGAAGTCGGTCACCGTCGAATAGGCGGACAACGGCATCAACGGCCAGAACCGGGAGCGAACGGATGGACATCATTGGCCTTGGGGTCGACCTTGCCGAAGTGGGACGTGTTCGAGATCTCATCGCCCGCTACGGCGACGCCTTCCGTGTGCGGTGCTTCACCGACCACGAGTGGGAGTACGCCCATCGATTCAGCGACCCGGCCGGGCGCCTCTCAGCGAGGTTCGCCGGCAAGGAAGCTGTCATGAAGAGCCTCGGAACCGGGTGGCGACGGCTGCGGTGGACCGATATCGAGATCACCGGGGGTGGGCGTCCGCGAGCCGTCTTGACGGGGCGGGCGGCGATCCGGGCAGAGATGCTCGGTGTCACCGAGGTATTGGTCACGGTGACGCACACGCGTGACCAGGCGGTGGTGATGGCGATAGCGGTGGGTGGCGGGACCTGAGCTACGAGCGATGCGCCACAACACAACGAAGCGGCCGCTCCGAAGAGCGGCC
>Ga0316197_10003164_pt1 | contig 11707 bp, 10 predicted proteins | sample OudBiesiAoxic_MG_FD_204939 | JGI IMG/M metagenome (GOLD analysis project Ga0316197, IMG submission 204939) | Coastal sediment microbial communities from Oude Bieten Haven, Netherlands - site A oxic | ecosystem: Environmental > Aquatic > Marine > Coastal > Sediment | place: Netherlands...
GCCGACGTTCGCAGTGCGGTGTCGAACTGGGCTGCGACCATCAGGCCGAGGCTGCGCACCTGAACGATCGAGGGGTGATGCTCCTGCAGCTTGCGGAGCCCATCGGCGAGCTGCACGCCCCGGGCGTTCACCTCGTCGAGGAACCCGTCTGCAGTGATCACGTCGATCGTCGCGAGCGCAGCCGCACACCCGATCGGGTTGCCGCCGTAGGTTCCGCCGTGCGACCCGATGGGCCAGCGGTCGTCGAGCACTCGTCGAGTGCCCAGCGCCGAGAACGGGAAACCCGAGGCGATGCCCTTGGCCATGCAGACGATGTCGGGCTCGACGTCGTAGTGCTCGATGGCGAACAGCTTGCCGGTGCGACCGAACCCCGACTGGACCTCGTCGGCGATGAACAACATGCCGTGTTCCTCGCATCGCTGCGCGAGGCCCTCGAGGAAGCCTGGGGGCGCAGCGATGTAGCCACCCTCTCCGAGCACCGGCTCGATGATCACTGCGGCGGTCTCGCTCGGCGCGGTCACCATGTGCAGCAGGTTGTCGAACGCTGCCAGTGCTCGAACGACCTCGGCCTGGAGGTCGTCGGCACGAACGTTCGGGTACGGGGCGATGAACACCCCCGAGGGCAACGGCGCGTGCCCTGCCCGGTAGACCGACTTCGAGGTGGTCATCGCCATCGCCTGGTGGGTCCGTCCGTGGAAGCTGCCCTGGAACACGACGATGTGCGGGCGCCCGGTCGCCTGCTTCGCCAGTTTGACCGCAGCTTCGGTGATCTCGGCTCCGGAGTTGGCGTAGAAGAACGTGTCGATCCCTGGTGGGGACAACTCAGCGAGCCGGGAGGCCAACGGCTGCATCAGGTCGTGGGTGTAGACGTTGGCCTGGGCGTGGACGAAACGGCCGGCCTGCTCCGCGATCGCTGCGACGACGTGCGGGTGGGAGTGCCCGGTCGACGTCACAGCGATGCCACCGCTGAAGTCGAGGTAGTGCTCGCCGTTCGTCGTGGTGATCCATGACCCCGCTCCGGAAGCAACCTCGAGATCGGTCACCTTGAACCACACGTGCGAGAGGTGGTCGCCGGAATCGGGGGGCATCTCGTGCATCATTCCACCTTTCGGCCGCTGACGAGTCGACGCGACGCTCTGCGGGCTACCCGACGATTCGGTCGAGCAGGCCTGCGAGACGAGGGACCGTCCCGCGCTCCTGCTCCTGGCGGTCGATCCGGGCGGCCGCTCGGAGTCCCCCGTTGATGCCGAGCCAGCGCAGGGGTTCGGGCTCCCATCGCCGCGAGACGTGGTCGACCCAGGGCAGCGAGACGAGATCCGAACGTCGATTGCCGACCAGGTCGGCCAGTGTTCGACCGGCGAGGTTCGACACGGCCACGCCTTCTCCGACGTAGCCACCGGCCCAGCCCAGACCCGTGGCTCGATCGAGCCCGACCGAGGGTCGCCAGTCGCGCGGCACCCCGAGCACACCGCCCCATCGGTGCGTGATCGCTGCGCCGTCGAGTTGCGGGATCAGGTCGAACAGTGTCTCGGCGATCGCGTCGTGCACGTCCGATCGGGCCTCGGTGGCCGCGTCGATCCCCGATCCGAAGCGGTACGGGGCGCCGCGACCGCCGAACGCGATGCGGTCGTCGCTCGTGCGCTGTCCGTAGATCACCATGCGCCGGTCGTCGGCGAACGTCTCCATGTCACGAAGTCCGATCGCGTCCCACCGATCGGACGACAGCGGCTCCGTCGCAACCATCAACGAGTACAGCGGCACGAGCGTTCGCTCCTCCCCCGGAAGGCCGCACGTGTACCCCTCGGTCGCTCGGATGACCACGTCGGCTCGAGCGGTACCGCTGTTCGTGACCGCACGAGGGCGGTCGGTGCCGGTCGACGGGACGATGTCGATCACGTCGGTCTCTTCGACGATCCGACCACCGAGTCGTTCGACAGCGGATGCGAGTCCTCGAACGAGGCGGGCAGGTTGCACCCGAGCGCCCGCGGCGTAGTGGATCCCGCCGAGCACGTTCGTTGCGGCGAGCCGACCACTCGCCTCGGACGCATCGAGACGGCGGATGTCGTCCTCGCCGAAGCCCTGCTCGTGGTACTCGTCGACCTCGACGCGTTGGCGCTCGAGCTGTGGCGCCGTGCGGGCCAGTCGCACGACCCCACCGCGTGCGAATCCGCAGTCGATGCCCTCCTCGACGACCACCCGACCGATCTCGTCGACGGTGTCCATCACCGCCCGCATCAGCCGCACCCCACCATCACGGCCCCCGAGCTCGATCGCTCCGGCCAGCTCACCGGCGAGTTCGCCGACGCACCAGCCACCGTTGCGCCCCGACGCACCGAACCCGACGACCTGACGCTCGATCACGAGGACACGGATCGTCGGGTCGGCCCGGAGCAGGGAGTAGGCGGTCCACAGTCCCGTGTACCCACCGCCGACGATCGCCACGTCGACGTCGGTGTCACCGTCGAGCCCCGGCCGGGCCGTCAGCGGACCGTCGAGTTGCTCGAGCCACAGCGATCTCGACCGCAGCCACGTCTCGTTCATCGGCACTCCTGCACCTGCCGCACGCTATCGAACCGTCGTCGTGCCCGGGGTCGGCGCTGCCGAGTAGCGTTCCGCCATGCGCGTCCTCGTCGTTGGGGCTGGTGGAGTGGGCTCGGCCTTCGTGGCGATCGCTGCCACTCGTGCGGCCTATCGCCACATCACGGTTGCCGACATCGACGTCAGCAAGGCCGAGACGGCTGTGGGTGTCGCCGTCGAAATGCGCGGCCAACCGGTCGAGGGGCAGCAGCTCGAGGCGACACAGGTCGACGCGTCATCCGACCGCGCCGTCGCCGACCTCGCTCGGTCGATCCAAGCCGATGTCGTGCTCAACGCGTGCGACCCCCGGTTCAACCCGCCGATCTTCACGGCCGCCTTCGCTGCAGGGGCGCACTACGTCGACATGGCGATGAACCTGTCGGTGCCTCACCCGACCCATCCGTTCGAGAAGACGGGTGTCCGCCTGGGGGACGGCCAGTTCGCCGAATCGCCGACCTGGAAGACACGAGGCCTGATGGCGCTGGTGGGGATGGGAGTCGAACCGGGCTTCTCCGACGTTGCCGCCCGCTTCGCCGCCGACGAGCTCTTCGCCGAGATCGATGAGATCGGCGTCCGTGACGGAGCCGACCTCGACGTCGAGGGCTACGACTTCGCACCGACGTTCTCGATCTGGACGACGATCGAAGAGTGCCTGAATCCGCCCGTGATCTACGAGCGTGACCGTGGCTGGTTCACGACGGAGCCGTTCAGTGAACCGGAGGTGTTCACGTTTCCGGAAGGCATCGGTCCGTTGCAGTGCGTGAACGTCGAACACGAAGAGGTCATCTTGATGCCGCGCTGGATCGACGTCGAACGTGTCACGTTCAAGTACGGGCTCGGTGAGGAGTTCATCGACGTCCTCAAGACGTTGCGCAAGCTCGACCTCCACTCGACCGAACCGGTGGACGTCCGCGGCGTGAAGGTGTCGCCGCGCGACGTGGTCGCCGCGACGCTGCCCGATCCTGCCACGCTGGGCGACCGGATGACCGGGCGTACGTGTGCCGGCAGCTGGATCACCGGTCTCGGTACGGACGGCCAGCCCCGAGAGGTCTACGTGTACCACGTCGTCGACAACGCCTGGTCGATGCGCGAGTTCGGTCATCAGGCGGTGGTCTGGCAGACCGCCGTGATGCCGGCGGTGGCGATCGAGCTGATGTCGTCCGGGGTGTGGCACCGGCCGGGCGTCGTCGGGCCCGAGGCGCTGCCGGCCCGACCATTCCTCGACCTCCTCGACGAGTACGGCAGCGAATGGCACTGGGCCGAGTACCGCAATCGCGCCCCTCTCGACCCACCAGCCGCACCCGCCCCACCAGCAGCGAACGCGTGAACAAATGGCCCCGTAGGGGGACCATTTGTTCACGCGTTCGGGTTGGGGTTGGGGGTGAGTCAGCTGTTGGGGTCGACGACCCAGCGGCCGCGGACCTGACCGTCGAGGATCGAAGGGCCGCGCTCGAGCAGTTCGCTGAGCGGCACCACCTCGGTGATCGCGTCGATCGCGTCGGCCGGGAGGTCGGTCACGAGCCGTGCCCATGCCGCTTCACGCATCGGGATCGGAGCGGTCACCGCCTCGACGCCTTGGAGACGGACGGCGCGGATGATGAACGGCATCACCGTGGTCGGCAGGTCGGCACCGCCGGCGAGTCCGCACGCAGCGACGGTCGACCGGAACTTCATCTGCGCCAGCACCTTGGCGAGCATCGTCGAACCGACGGTGTCGATCGCACCTGCCCACGTCTCCGACTCGAGCGGACGCGGCGGCTCGCTCATCTCCGCCCGCGACAGGAACCCCGATGCGCCGAGGTCGCGCAGATAGTCGTGCTGCTCGGGCCGCCCGGTGACCGCGATCACCTCGTAGCCGAGCGACGCGAGCACCGCCACGGCCACCGAACCCACACCGCCGGCCGCACCGGTCACCACGATCGGACCATCGTCAGGTCGAGTCCCGGCCTCTTCGAGCGCCATCACGCAGAGCATCGAGGTGAGTCCCGCGGTACCGATCGCCATCGCCGTCGATGCGCTCATACCCGATGGCCGACGAACCAGCCATTCCGACCTCACCCGCTGCCGCTGGGCGTACCCGCCCCAGAAGCGCTCACCGACGCCGAAGCTGGTGGAGACGACCTCGTCGCCGACCTGCCAATCGGGCGAATCGCTGGCCACGACCGTGCCGGTGAGGTCGATACCCGGCACCATCGGATAGCTCCGCACGATGCGGTTCCTGCCGGCCAGGGCGAGGCCATCTTTGTAGTTGAGCGACGAGTAGTCGACCGCCAATGTCACGTCACCGTCGGGCAGATCGGCGTCGGTCAGTTGCTCGAGGGCACCGACGTGCCCATCGTCGGTTTCCCGCAGGACCAGGGCGGTGAAGGTGTCAGCCATCGCCTCATCGTGGCAGACGGTACGACGTCCGCGGGTACTCGCGCGGCCCGTCGGCGTGTCATCCACCGATCGTCCGGCGCACCTCTCCGAGCAGCGTGATCGTCTCGAGGTCGATCGCCGGGTCGATGGCCATCGTCCGCATCATCACCTCGTCGATCCCGAGATCGGCGAGCGCGCTCAACTGCTCGGCGACGTCGTCGGGGGCTCCCGCGACCACCATCTCCGACGACATCCCTCGATAACCCGACTCGAGCGCAGCCGCTGCGAGCGCTCGCGCTCGGTCACCGTCCGCCATCACGACCGCTTCGCGCCGCGCGGCCACGTAGGGCTCGGCTGATGCATCGACGCACGCGACGCGATACTCGTCGAGCAGTGCAGGCAGCACCTCGAGCGGCGCGTGGGCCGCGTACCACGCAGCACCGAACCGGGCCGCTCGCCGCAGGCCTGCCGAGTTCATCGTCCCCATCCACCAGTGCACACCCTCGGGCGGCACGAGATCGAACGACGCCGCAGTGATGCCGTACATGTCGCTCGACACCGTCTCGCCATCGAACAGCGCGCGCACGATCCTCAGCGACTCGTCGAGCGCCCGGCCTCGGTGCTCGACGCTCACACCGAAGTCCGCCAGCGCGTCGGCACCGCCTCCGAGGCCGGTCTGGACGATGAACGGGCCGTCGTGGAAAGCGGCGAGTGTGCCGATCTGCTCCGCCATCAGCACCGGATTCCACATCGGCACGAGGAACAGGCATCCCGCGGGCCGGGCCGGATCCCACGCTGCGAGCGCTCGGGCCAGGGTCGGGACGTTCTGGAAATACAGCGGCCCGGAACGATTGTGGCTGTCGCCGAACGTCAACGTGTCCAATCCGGCGGCACGGGCTGCGTCGACACGAGCGAGCAGGTGACGAGCGGCGTCGCGGGGCGCGAGCCCTGACGTGGAGGAAGCCGACAAGCCGAGACGCATCGAGCAAGTGTGCCACCAGGAGGAACACCGTCCCCGTGCGGACCTGCCTGCTCGGACATGCGTGTCCGGACTCGGGCCTCGAGGAGCAGACTGCACCGGTGACCGGCAGCGAATTGGTGATCGTGTTGTTCGCCGTGGTGATCGGCTCGCTGGCCAAGGCGGTCACGGGTATGGGTCTTCCGCTCATCGCGATCCCGATCGCCTCGTTGTTCATCGACATCGAGACCGCAGTGATCGTGATCGCCTTCCCCAACGTGCTCGCCAACGCAACCCTCGGCGCGCGCGAGCGACACAGTGCAGGCGAGACCCGGGACCTTCCGACCCTGGCCATCACTGGCGTCATCGGTGCAATCGTCGGCACCGTCGTGTTGGTCAGCGTGCCCGAGACCCCGCTCGTCATCGCCTTGATCGCGTCCATCGTCGGCTACATCGCGCTGTTCTTCGCCCATCCCGACCTGCGCACGACGCCGCAGCAGTCACGTCGGCTGGCTCCGGCGGTCGGCGGTGTGGCCGGCGTCTTCCAGGGAGCGATCGGGATCTCCGGTCCGATCGTCGGATCGTGGATCCACAGCTACCGCCTGTCACGCGGTGCGCACATACTGTCGGTGACGTCGCTGTTCTTCATCACGGGTCTGACACAGCTGGTGATCCTCGTACTCAACGGCGATCTCTCCGGTCGAGTGGTTGCCACGCTGCTTGCGTGCGTGCCGGTGCTCGCCACGATTCCGATCGGAACCCGCCTGCGCGGTTCGGTGTCGACGAGAGGGTTCGACCTGGCGGTGGTCGGCATGCTGGGGGTGTCTGCGGTCGCCCTGTGTCTGCGCACGTTCAGCTGACAGCCTCCCACCACGGTGTGGTCGCATCACGGCGGGTGTGCCCGGCGCTCCCGTGCGGTACCGTGATCCCACGACCCACGGGGAGCTCGCTGGCACGGCGGGCTGAGAGGGTGACTCGCCGTCACCGACCCGAGAACCTGATCCGGATAATGCCGGCGGAGGAACCATGAACGAGCACATCGTCATCATCACCGGAGCGGCGCCGCTCCAGGCCGAACTCGTCGAGGCGATCCCACCCGACGCCACGCTCTTCGCGGTCGACGGCGGACTCGACCACGCGCTGGCGGCCGGACTCGAGCCGACCCGGCTGATCGGCGACCTCGACTCGGTCACCGACGACGGGCTCGCATGGGCAGCTCGCAACGCCACGATCGAACGCCACCCGACCGACAAAGACCGCACCGACACCGAGCTCGCCCTCTCCCTGGCGGCCACCCACGACCCCGAGCGGATCACCTTGGTCGGCGGAGGGGATCGTCTCGATCACACGCTCGCCGGGATCGGAGCGCTCGGTGCGATCGACCTCACCAGCGTTCCCGAACTCGACGCATGGTGGAGCGGTCAACACGTTCGTGTCATCCAGGGCCCGGGGAGCGCCATCTGGCGCGTTCGGGCGGGTTCGACACTGTCGTTGCTCGCGCTGCACGGCGCATGCACGAAGGTGTCGATCAGCGGTACCCGTTGGCAACTCGACGACGTCGACATCGACCCGCTCGTCGGGCTCGGGGTGAGCAACGAGGTCCTCGCGGGCGACCACCCCGTCGACGTCGAGGTGTCGCTGACCTCCGGGGTGCTCACCGTGTTCGACGTGCCCGCCGAATCGTTCGGGCCGGCTCCCGACGCCTCATCGGATCTCGAGCGCGACACACCGGCCACCAACTCCGACCTGACCACCGAGGGAGATCTCTGACCATGCGCCACCATCGCTCACACCGCTCGTTCGTCGGCCTTGCGATCGCAAGCGCCGTGCTCGCGGCGTCCTGCGGTAGCGGCGACGGATCCGACGAGGCGAGCAGCGGCGACACGGTTGCGGTCGGCGCCCCGCCGAACGAACCGAGGACCGTCACGTCCGGCGACGGCGTCGAGGACGTCTCCGGCGTGACACTCGTGACGTACGACTCCTTTCCCGAGGCGGACACGTCGCTCAACGACGCGCTCGATCGGTTCACCGCTGCGACCGGTATCGACGTGCAGATCCTGGTGGCCGGCGACACCGGAACGATGCTGTCCAAGGCTGCGCTCACCGCTGGCAATCCGGAGGGCGACGTGATGTGGGGCATCGACAACTCGTTTCTCTCGCGTGCGATCGACGACGACATCTTCGAGCCCTACCTCGTGGGCGGCATCGAGAACATTCCCTCCGAGCTGACGGAGCTCGTCCCGAACGGCGAGGCGACGCCGGTCGATTTCGGTGACGTCTGCGTGAACTACGACATCGGGTGGTTCGACGATCGAGGGCTCGAACCGCCGAGCACGCTCGACGATCTGATCGACCCGGCCTATGCGGGCACGCTCGTGGTGCAGAACCCTGCGACGTCCTCGCCGGGACTGGCCTTCCTGCTGGCGACGATCGACGAGTACGGCACCGACGGGTGGCAGGCGTACTGGCAGGCACTCGGCGACAACGGGGTCGAGGTCGTCGAGAGCTGGACCCAGGCCTACTACGAACGCTTCACGTGGGCTGGGGGCGGACCGACACCGATGGTGGTGAGCTATGGCAGCAGCCCGCCGGCCGAGGTGATCTTCGCCGACCCCGCCCGAGACGACGCTCCGACGGGTGTGATCGCCGACACCTGCTTCCGCCAGGTCGAGTTCGCCGGCGTGCTCCGCGGCACCCCTGCCACGGCCGAAGCCCGTCAGCTGGTCGACTTCCTGGCCGGTGCCGACTTCCAGAACGAGCTCGCACTCAACCTGTTCGTCTATCCCGCGAACACGACCGTCGAACTCCCGCAGGAGTTCACCGACCACGCGGTGGTCCCTGACGACCCTCGGTCGCTCGACCCGGTGGTGATCGACGAGAACCGATCGGCCTGGATCGACGAGTGGACGGAGTTGGTGCTCGGGTGAACCGCCTGCCGCGATCGGTGGTCGCGGCGCTCGCCGCCGTGCCCGCGGCGGCACTCGCTGTGTTCTTCGTGTGGCCGTTCGCCACCATCGTGTCCGAGGCGCTGAGCGGCGCAGCGATCCGCGACACCGTCACCCGACGCAGCACCTGGGAGATCGTGTGGTTCACGAGCTGGCAGGCGCTGCTCTCGACGATCGTCACGATCGTGATCGGCCTTGCGCCGGCGGCCGTCGTGGCGCGCTTCGACTTTCCCGGCCGCGGGGTGCTCGTCGGGCTGCTCACGGCGGTGTTCGTGCTGCCGACGGTGGTGATGGGCGCCGCCATCCTCGCCCTGCTTCCCGATGCACTCGACCGGACCGTGCTGGCGATCGTCGCCGCGCACGTCGTGTTCAACCTTGCGGTCGTGGTCAGGCTGGTCGGCGCGATGTGGGAACTCCTCCCGACCGACATGGAAGCTGCCGCTGCGACGCTGGGGGCGTCGCGGTGGCGGGTCTTCACCGATGTGTCGTTGCCGCTGATCCGACCCGCGCTGACCGCCGCCGCCACCGTGGTCTTCCTGTTCTCCTTCACGTCGTTCGGGGTCATCCGAGTCGTCGGCGCCACCGGCACGAGAACGATCGAGGTCGAGGTCTGGCGTCGCGCCACCCAACTCGGCGATCTCGGCGGTGCCGCAGTGCTGACACTCCTTCAACTCGCGCTGCTCGGTGTGGTCGTTGCGTGGTCGACGACTCTGCAGCGGAGGCACAGCCGCGCGCTCGGGCTCCGCCTCCGCTCACCGCGCCGCGTGCCGTCGGGTCGCAGCGAACAACGAGTCGTGACCGCAATCGTCGTCGGCACGTTCGCGGTCGTCGCGGCACCCCTCGCCGCGCTCGTGATCCGATCGTTCTCGACCCCGACGGGCTGGTCGACGGCAGCATGGACGGACCTCGGCCGTACCGAGATCCGTCCTGGTCTTCGGGTCGGCGTCGACCCGTGGAACGCTGTCGTCAACTCCCTCACCACGGCCGTGTGGGCGACCACCTTCGCGGTCACCATCGGCGCCCTGGCGAGTCTCGCGATCGCGGCAGCTGGGCAGGCCGGACGATTCCTCGATGCCGGCCTGATGCTGCCGCTCGGCACGTCTGCCGTCACGATCGGGTTCGGCATGCTGATCACCTTCGACGTCGCACCGTTCGACTGGCGGGCATCGTGGTGGCTGGTACCGGTCGGACACGCCCTCGTCGCGGTGCCGTTCGTGGTGCGCGCCACGCTCGGCGTGCTCCGATCGGTCGACCCCGATCTCACCGCGGCAGCGGCCACACTCGGCGCCTCGCCGACACGCGCCTGGTACGAGACGGTCGTTCCGTACCTGTGGCGTCCCCTCGCGGCCGGCGCCGGGTTGGCGACGGCGATCTCGCTCGGCGAGTTCGGCGCCACGAGCTTCCTGTCGCGTTCGGGCGGGGAGACGATGCCGATCGCCATCGAACGGCTGCTCGGACGGACCGGTTCGATCCTCCAGGCACAGGGCTACGCGCTCGCCACGATGCTGGCGGCGGTGACGGTCCTCGTCGTCGTCCTCACCGATCGCGTGCAGTCCTTCACCCGTCCCACCACGTCGAGGCGCCGAGGATGAGCGCGCTCGAGGTGATCGACGTCGGCGTCGCCTTCGACGGCGTCACCGTCCTCGATGACGTGTCGCTGGCGATGGTCTCCGGCGACATCACCGCCCTGCTCGGTCCGTCCGGGAGCGGCAAGAGCACGCTGCTGCGCGTGATCGCCGGCATCATCCGCCCCGACCGAGGCTCGATCCTGATCGACGGCATCGACGTCACGACCTCGCCGACACATCGGCGACGGGTGGGGATGGTCTTCCAGGACAACCAGCTGTTCCCTCATCGATCGGTGATCGAGAACGTGGCGTTCGGATTGAAGATGGCAGGGGTCGACCGCACCAGCCGGCAAGCGCGCTCGGCTGATTGGCTCGATCACGTCGGGCTGCACGGATTCGGCCCGCGAACCGTCACGGAACTCTCCGGCGGCGAGGCCAAGCGGGTCGCACTGGCCCGCACGCTCGCCACCGAACCCGCTGTCGTGCTGCTCGACGAGCCGCTGACCGGCCTCGACCGCGAGCTCCACGACCACCTCGCCGGCGAGCTCTCCACGATCCTGCGCGCTGCGGGTACCACGGCACTCCTGGTGACCCACGACCCGGAGGAAGCCGCCACGGTGGCCGATCGATCGATCCACCTCGCCGACCTCTGAGCGGGCCCGCCGCGTCGACCGCGCAGGCCGTGCGATCGACCTCCCACGCTGATCGGTGGCTTCCCAACCGACGTTCGAGCCGCCCACCGGCCGACGATGAACGCCACCGTACGAGCCGATCGGTTGCGACGCCGGGTCTCCGAACTCCGGTCGCTGGCCGCTGCCATCGAATCGAGCGCCGTGATGCGCCTCGAACACCTGGCGGGTGAGGACACGTGGCGTGGTGGACGTCCGACGCTCTGCCGAAGTCTGCTGACGACCAACCTCCATCAGCTCCACCAGGCCGCCGACGACCTGAGGTGGCAGGCATGGTTGTTCGAGCAGCGCGCCGCCGAGCTGGAGGTCATCGCTGTCCAACAACTGCAGGCACCTCACGATCCGTGCGGACGCGTCGGCTGAGGGCACGGAGCGCGGAGACGTCAGGCGCACCACATGGTCCTCGGCTACGACCCGGATCGAGTCCGACACCTCTCGCAGCACACCGCGGCTGCGATCGCCCAGCTCCACTCGATCAGGTCGGCGGACCCCTCGGCGATCGACGCCCTCGACGCCATCAAGCTGACCCGCCGCAATCTCGAAGACCACTGGATGCCGACGTTGCGCTCGATCGAAGCAAGCGAGGCGCTCCTCGGCTGGACACCCGTCGCG
>Ga0316197_10003165_pt1 | contig 11707 bp, 9 predicted proteins | sample OudBiesiAoxic_MG_FD_204939 | JGI IMG/M metagenome (GOLD analysis project Ga0316197, IMG submission 204939) | Coastal sediment microbial communities from Oude Bieten Haven, Netherlands - site A oxic | ecosystem: Environmental > Aquatic > Marine > Coastal > Sediment | place: Netherlands...
TGCCTCGTGAGGGGCTAATTCGCTGAGCGTCTTGTTGAAATAAGTCTGAGATGCTGCCGCAACACCATAGGAGTTCTGACCCAGAAAGATTTCATTGAGATAGAGTTCAAGGATCTTTTCCTTGTCCAGCGTTTCTTCCAAGCGCGCGGCAAGAATGATTTCCTTGATCTTGCGTTCGGCCCGGCGATCACCGGACAAAAGGAAGTTTTTCATCACCTGCTGCGTGATTGTAGATGCCCCGCGCACGTCGCGCCCCCGCGACTTGACAGCGTCAACCGCAGCCGCCGCGATGCCGCGCAAATCGTAACCGTCGTGGTCGTAGAAATTCTTGTCTTCAGCAGAGATAAACGCCTGCTTGATCAGCGGCGGGATCGTATCCGCAGGCGCAAAAAGGCGACGTTCCTTGGCGAATTCGTCAATCAAACGGCCCTGCCCCGAATAAATTCGGCTGATCGTCGGCGGCGTGTATTGGGCAAGGCTTTCATGACTCGGCAGGTCGCGGCCGTACATCCAGAAAATCGCGCCAATGGTCAGCGCGACCATACCGATGCTCATGGTCAAGGTGGTAAAGATACCACCCAGAAAAGAAAGGATAAATCTGAACACCGCTGTCCGCCCTCTGCGTGGCTGTTATGCCCCTCTTATAGGGTAGTTGCGCAGGGGCGTCAAAACATCACGCAGCGGCTTGTCGGCCATTCCCTGCGCACGAATGCGTGATTACTGACGCACCAAGGGCGCCCGTGCTGCATCCTGATCCCGCCATGCCAGAATGGCATCCGCCATGGCGTTGATCATGACTGACCTCCAAACCGGATCGCGCAGGTTTTTCAGATCCCGTTCGGAGCTCAGGAATCCAACTTCAACCAGCACAGACGGAATATCCGCTGACTTAAGCACTGAGAACCCGGCCTTTCGCAACGGTCGACGGTTCATTGGCCCCCCGGAGCGCGCCATCCCTTCAACCAGAACCTGAGCCAATTCAGCGGAGCGCGGCTCGGTTTCCTGCCGGGCAAGATCCAGAAGGATGCCCGCGACCTGATCGTCAGACCCTGTCAGATCTGCGCCCGCGATAATATCCGACCGATTGTGCCGCGCAGCAAGGTGCGCCGTGGCCGCGTCGCTGGCTTCTTCTGAAAGCGTGTAGACGGTCGCGCCCTTGGCCCCACCCTGACTGAGAATGTCTGCGTGCAGTGAGATAAAGATATCCGCACGTGCTTGATGGGCGATGGCCACGCGGGTTTCAAGGGCGACGAATACATCGTCTTCCCGCGTCAGGACCGCAGTCACACCGCTGCGCAGCAACGCCTCGCGCAGGCCACGGGCAAAGCTCAACATCAAGTCTTTCTCGGCGACGCCCTCGCGTTCGGCGCCTGGATCAATGCCACCATGGCCGGGGTCGATGGCGACGACAAATCGATCTGCATCTGGATTCTGCGGTGCAGGCGGTTTTGTCAGCGCAATCGCCCACGCCGGATCGGATGGGGCCCCCGCCGCAGCGGCATAGGTTTCCGCGTCCGCCTTCTTCAGCTCGATTTCGAGTGTTGCCGCACCGCTGGCTGCGTTGACAGGCATCCCGATTTCGGTTGGGACCATCGGCTCTGCAAGGTCGGCCACCAGCCGGGACCAACCGGGGCGAAATGCACCAAAACGGATGTCCGTGATGCGGCCCGGCTCGGCCAAGATCATGTCCGGGCGCACCCCTGACCAATCAGCCTCCCGAAAATCAACGACCAGCCGCGCGGGATCATCCAGAAGAAACACCCGGAACGGCACACCCTGGCTGAGAGCGATGGTGATCTGGGTCCTTCCGAACCAGCCGTCACTGATCCCACTTTCTGTTGGATTTACACGGGCAATAGCACTGAGTTCCTGCGCGCCTGCCATCTGTGCGCAGGTCAACATCACTGCCAACAGCTTGAGAATTGCCCGTATCATGTCACCGCTTCGCGTTTCTTGTTGCAGCGAAGTCTAGCGCGGTGAGCATCTGATTTGAACTGTTTTCGGAAACCTCATCCCAAGATCTGGCGCAGATCGCCACTCAAGTGTTCTGCACCCCCAAACCAATGAGGAGATCCGATCAACGCAACCGTCAGAGATCACCGTCCTTGCATGAACACTTTCAGCCGCCGCAGACCTTCGCGAATATCAGCCGTGCTGCGCGCATAGGAAAAACGGACCGTACCGATGCCCCTGATTGGGTCGAAATCAAGACCCGGTGTCACTGCCACATGTGCTTTCTCAAGAATTTCGGCGGCAAAGGCACGGCTGTCGTCGGTCAGATCGGACACGTCTGCATAGACATAGAACGCCCCATCAGGTGGCGCAAAGGTGCTGAACCCCGCATCTGCCAGCCCGTCCAGCATCAGCTGCCGGTTCTCGCGATAAACGTCCATATTGGCCTGTAGCTCATCCTCGCAGTCCATCGCCGCAAGAGCGGCGATCTGGCTCACGTGAGGCGCGCAGATGAACATGTTTTGCGCAAGTCGTTCAACCACGCGTACGTGGTCCTCCGGGACCACCATCCAACCCACGCGCCAGCCGGTCATGGAGAAATATTTTGAGAAAGAATTGATGACATAGGCGTCATCGGTAACCTCAAGCGCGGTGACGGCCTTCTTCTCGTATTCGATGCCGTGATAGATCTCATCCGAGATAAAAGATGCGCCCGTTTCCGCGCATGCGCCGATAAGTGCGGCCATCGCATCTTTGTCCAGCATCGTTCCCGTGGGGTTGGCCGGTGACGCAACCAAAAGCCCGGCAAGGTCCATACTCGCAAAATCGGTCGGTACCGGCTGATAGCGATTCTCGGCTTGGGTCGGCAGGTCAACGGGCGTCAATGCCAGTGACTTGAGGATCTGGCGGTAGCTGGGATACCCCGGTGCGCCGATCCCTACCCTGTCTCCGGTGTCGAAAAGCGCTGTAAAAGCAAGGATGAAACCGCCAGACGACCCCGACGTGATAACCACGCGACCGGGGTCAAGATCGACATTATACCATTCGCCATACATCTGTGCGATGCGCGCCCGCAACGCGGGCAGTCCCAGTGCGACCGTATACCCCAGTGCGCCTTGATCCATCGCCGCTGTCAGCGCGGCCGCGGCCCCTTTCGGCGCGCCCGTCCCCGGCTGTCCGACCTCCATATGGATAATGTGCTGGCCTGCCGCCTCTGCGGCCGAGGCGGCTTGCATGACGTCCATCACAATAAAGGGATCAACGGCGGACCGGGTTGAAATGCGCATGGGCTTGCTCCTATCACTGGGGCGTGTATCACTGCGTTTCGCTGCCAGCGTCAACCCAACCCCTCTTGGAAAGATCCAACCTATGTACGCCCGTTTGATCGCAATCCTTTTTGCCGCGACCCTTGCCTTTCCCGTGGCCGCCATGGACCTCAAAGCACTGACCGACGAAGAACGCGCGCTGTTCCGCGCCGAGGTCCGTTCTTACCTGATGGACAATCCAGAGGTGATCATGGAAGCCGTAGAGCTGTTGCAGTCCCGCGAGGCAGAGGCCGCAGCGCAGGCTGATCTCAGCTTGGTTTCGGACAACGCGAAAGCGATTTTCGACGATGGCTATTCCTGGGTTGGCGGCAACCCGGACGGAGATATCACGCTGGTCGAATTCCTCGACTACCGCTGCGGGTATTGCAAGCGGGCGCATGATGAGGTGGCCAAACTGTTGGAAACAGACGGAAACATCCGTCTGATCGTCAAAGAATTCCCGATCTTGGGAGAGCAATCGGTGCTTGCGTCCCGTTTCGCCGTTGCGACCAAACAAATCGCCGGGAACGAGAGCTACAAAGCGCTGCACGATGCGCTGATGGTCTATAATGGAGACGTGACGCTGCCTGCTTTGCGGCGTCTTGCCACTACCTTCGACCTCGATTCAGATGCGATCGAGGCACGGATGGACAGCGATGAGGTGACGCGCGAGATCGTCGAGACCCGTGCGCTGGCACAGACCTTGCAGATCACCGGCACACCGACCTTCGTGCTGCAGGACGAAATGTTGCGTGGGTATCTGCCCTACGATCAAATGAAGGCATTGGTAAACGAAAAGCGGGGTTAATCCCCGCTTTCAGATACTTACAGGGCGAAGTTACTCCGCTGCCTGAGCTGTTTCAGCTTCGATCTCAGCCGCCTTTTTCTCAACCTGCTCAACGATATGCTCGATCATGCTGTCGTTGTCCTGCTTATGGCTCTGTTTGCCTGCAAGATAGACCATACCTGATCCCGCGCCTCCGCCGGTGAAACCAACGTCCGTCATCAGCGCCTCACCCGGACCGTTCACAACGCAGCCAATGATCGACAGGCTCATCGGTGTCTTGATGTGCTCGAGCCGCTTTTCCAGTGCTTCAACCGTCTTGATCACGTCAAAACCTTGCCGCGCACAGGACGGGCAAGAGATGATGTTCACGCCGCGATGACGCAGGCCGAGGGATTTGAGAATTTCGTAACCGACTTTTACTTCTTCAATCGGATCGGCGGAGAGCGATACACGGATCGTGTCCCCGATGCCCATCCAGAGCAGGTTGCCCAAGCCAATCGCCGACTTGATCGTGCCTGAGACCAGACCGCCTGCCTCGGTGATGCCAAGATGAATTGGCGCATCCGTGGCTTCGGCCAACTGCTGATACGCAGCCGCAGCCATAAAGACGTCAGACGCTTTGCAACTGATCTTGAACTCGTGAAAGTCGTTATCCTGCAGGATCTTGATGTGATCCAGACCGCTCTCGACCATCGCGTCGGGGCAAGGCTCTCCATACTTGTCCAGCAAGTGCTTTTCCAAGGAACCCGCGTTCACACCGATCCGAATTGAACAATTGTGATCACGCGCTGCTTTGATCACCTCTTTGACGCGTTTTTCATCGCCGATGTTGCCCGGATTGATCCGAAGACAGGCGGCTCCCGCTTCTGCCGCCTCAATCCCCCGTTTATAATGAAAGTGGATATCCGCGACGATTGGAACGGAGACCTCCGGCACGATTTGTTTCAACGCTTTCGATGATGCCTCGTCAGGCACAGAAATGCGGACAATATCAGCACCTGCATCTGCGGCCGCCTGCACCTGTGCAATGGTAGCCTTGACGTCTGTGGTCAGCGTGTTCGTCATCGTCTGAACGGTGATCGGCGCATCCCCTCCGACGGGTACGTTGCCGACCATGATCTGACGCGACTTTCTACGATAGATATTGCGCCAGGGACGGATGTGGTTCAGCGACATAGATAAAGCCTCGAGGCTGTGAGCGATTGCTCAATACCTAGTCAAAGCAAGGGTGCGGTGCAATGGTGCCTAGTTCGTCTGGCAAGGCATGGCGGCCAAAACCGCCGGATCAATCTCAGAAGCGGCCAGGTCGGCAAACATCCGGCTAAGCGACTGGTCTGCTGTCGGATCAACTGGCTGATAGAGTTCAGCAAGAGCCTGATTGTGAAGTGGCAGGTTGGATGTGATGCTTCCACGTGGGCCAACGGGGCCATAGCAGCCATCAGCCATCGCGAAATAGAGCGCACCGGATTCGCCTGTCCGAAGGGTCGGAGGTTCCTCCATCGCAGGGACATCCCAAGTGTCCCCCTTGTCCATTACGCCTTCAAAGATCACGGTACCATCGGCTGCGCGAACGCGAACCCAAGATGGGAATGCTGCAACCATACGGACAGCAGCTACAGGACCTTCGACAACTTGCGGCACGCTTGGTGTTTCATCCAACGTCAAGGCAGCAGTCGTTATGGCCGGATCGGGTGAAACAGGGTCAGGCGTGGCAAAGTTACCGACCGAACGCGGATCAATGGTGGCAATCGGTGCATCGCGTGCAACCAGAACCGGCACGTCAAGCGCCTGAGGACGGTAAAGACGGTCAAGAGCCTCAACCCTTGGGGAGTCCATCATGCGCGGAGAGGCGATATCGGCGGTGTCGTCCTGAGTAACGCTCAGCGCGCCATCAAGCGGATCAAGGTCAGAAAGCACAACCGGCGTCTGATCAACCGGAGCGACCTGCACCCGCTGTACTTCTTGCAGGACCGTCCATCCACCAAAACCGATGGCACCGATCAGGCCGACAAGCACCAGCATCGAGCCAATAGCACTTGGCTCAATCCGGCTTAGAATACTCTCGCCTGCGGGTGTGAATGGGGTGTTTGGCCGCGCAAAAAGATCAGCCTCAGCCGGGCGCTTTTTACGGTCTTCAAAAGCTGGCTTCTTGATCACAGATGCTTCGGCAGACATGCCGTGCGCCACCTGAAAGCCGGATTCTTTACAAAAGGCACCGAACGCCTTGTCCGGATCCATGTTCAGATATCGCGCATAGGACCGCACATAACCTGCAATGAAACCGGGCGTGTCAAACGCATCGGGATCGGCGTTTTCAATCGCAGCAATGTAAGAGGCTTTAATCCTGAGCTCGCGCTGGACGTCCAGCAGCGACTTGCCCATGGTGGCGCGTTCACCGCGCATCACGTCCCCAAGTCGGAGTTCGAATGCATCAAACCCCTTGGGTTCAACAAGCTCTTCTTCAGTGACCTTAGAGGACCAGCGCCCGATCATCCCATCGCCCCGTAGTTAACGTGCCTGTAACCAATTACCGAAATCAGCAGACGATTCGGATTTGGTCTTTTCTTTCGATAACCGTAGCACAGTGCAACGAGAAATACGAATTATACGTTTCTACCCGGCGGCCTCGGCGCGATTCAGCGCACAATGCGACCAAAGGCTGTCCATTGCCTTTACCAGCGCATCCATCTCTTTGAATTCATGAACAGGTGACGGCGTAAACCGCAGCCGTTCCGTCCCGCGTGGCACGGTGGGAAAGTTGATCGGCTGTACATAAATGCCGTGGTCTTCAAGCAGCATGTCAGACAGCATTTTCGTATGCACAGGATCACCGACCATAACCGGAACGATGTGCGATCCGTGATCAATGATCGGCAAACCCAGACCTTTGAGACGCATTTTAAGCACTTTCGCCTGCTGCTGGTGCTTGTCACGCAAGTCCTGCGCAGTCTTGAGATATTTGACCGACGCCGCCGCACCTGCTGCCACTGCGGGCGGCAGTGATGTCGTAAAGATAAAGCCGGGCGCATAAGACCGGATCGCATCACACATTTTGGCGCTTGCTGCGATATAGCCGCCCATCACGCCATAGGCCTTGGCCAAAGTGCCGTTGATGATGTCCAGACGGTGCATCAGGCGATCACGCTCCGCGACCCCTGCCCCGCGCGGGCCGTACATGCCCACCGCATGCACCTCGTCAATATATGTCAGCGCATTGAACTCTTCGGCCAGATCGCAGATCGCTTCGATGGGCCCGAAATCCCCATCCATGGAATAGATGGATTCGAAGGCAATCACTTTCGGCGCTGCCGGATCGTCGGCCTCCAGCAACTCTCGCAGATGCGCGACATCGTTGTGCCGGAAGATCCGTTTCGCCCCCCCGTTGCGGCGCACGCCCTCAATCATCGACGCATGGTTCAACGCATCGGAATAGATAATCAGCCCGGGGAAAAGCTTGGGCAAGGTGGAGAGCGTCGCATCATTGGCAATGTAGGCGGACGTAAACAGCAAGGCTGCTTCCTTGCCATGCAAGTCGGCCAATTCAGCCTCAAGCCGCTTGTGATAAACTGTGGTGCCAGAAATATTGCGCGTCCCACCGGACCCTGCTCCGGTTGCATGCAAAGCTTCTTCCATCGCTTCCAGTACAACAGGGTTCTGCCCCATGCCGAGGTAGTCGTTCCCACACCAGACAGTGATGTCCTGTTCGGTTCCATCCGGTTTGGTCCAGACCGCATGGGGGAACTGGCCCTTGCGCCGCTCGATATCGATGAAAGTGCGGTAACGGCCCTCATCGTGCAGGCGCGCAATCGCCTCGTCCAATTTCGCGGTATAGTCCATGCGCGTCTCCAATCGGCAGTCTTTGGCGGCAGTCTCATACCCCCGCGCTGCAGAGGTTTTAGAATTAATATAGAAACAAAGCCTTGTCTTCAACGTCATAGAGGTGTGCGACTTGTCGCAGCTTTGATCTGTATCAAGGGTTTTCAGGAAATCATGTTTCCGATCCGCAACAGTCTTTGCCGCCGGCATCGCTCCCCCTTATTTCTGATGCCTTTGGACACCCCCAATGCGCCAGCAATAAGCGTCACCTTGCCGTGTTTCATCACCTGCAGCTTCACGCTCTGCAATGCTTAACGATGCCTCTAGACACCGCTTCGCTGCCTGATACGGTCCGACAAATTCCAAAAAACGGAGCCACACAATGTCCCTCGACGCCGTACTTGCCCGCATCGACGACGATCTGCCCGCCGCAACCGAACGTCTTCTCGATTTGTTGCGAATCCCTTCGATTTCTACCGATCCGGCCTACAAAGCTGACTGCGACCGGGCGGCGGATTGGCTGGTGCGCGACCTTACGGAGCTGGGTGTTGAGGTATCGAAACGGCCCACACCCGGGCATCCCATGGTGGTGGGACATGTCGGCGACAGCGGACCGCACCTTCTGTTCTATGGTCACTATGATGTGCAGCCCGTGGATCCGCTGGATTTGTGGGACAACGACCCGTTCGACCCCCAGATCGAGGAGACCGCCAAAGGCACGGTGATCCGGGGGCGCGGATCGTCTGACGACAAAGGACAACTGATGACCTTTGTTGAAGCGTTGCGGGCGTGGAAAAACGTCAAGGGCGACTGGCCTTGCCGTATCACCTTCTTTCTCGAGGGTGAGGAGGAATCAGGCTCGCCTTCGCTGGTGCCGTTCATGAAGGAGAACGCGGATGAGTTGAAAACCGACATCGCGCTGATTTGTGACACCGGCCTGTTCGAATCCCGGACACCCGCCATCGTCACGATGCTGCGTGGTCTGCTTGGCGAGGAAATCACGATCACGGGTCCGTCTCTTGACCTGCATTCAGGCATGTACGGCGGCATTGCCATGAACCCGATCCGTGTACTCAGCAAAATCATCGCGTCGCTTCATGATGAAACAGGTCGGATCACGATCCCCGGCTTCTATGACGGGGTTCCTGAGTTGTCAGACGACCTGGAGGCGCAATGGCAGGGGTTGGCGTTCAACCACCAGAAGTTCCTTGAAGATGTCGGTCTTTCAGAACCTGCCGGAGAACAGGACCGCACCCCGCTTGAGATGATCTGGTCACGCCCCACCTGCGAGGTGAACGGTATTTGGGGCGGCTATATTGGCGATGGTTTCAAGACAGTCCTGCCATCAAAAGCGCACGCCAAGATCAGCTTCCGTCTGGTCGGCACACAGGATCCGCTGGCCATCCGCGAGAATTTCCGTGCGATGGTCTCAGAGATGCTGCCACCCGATTGCGAGGTCAGCTTTGCCCCGCATGGCGCAAGTGGCGCGTCGGGGGCCGATTTCTCTGACCCGATGTTTGAAGCCGCGCGCAAGGCCTTGTCGGACGAATGGAACATCCCGGCTGCCTATATTGGCTGCGGCGGCTCCATCCCCATCGCGGGGCACTTTCAGCAGATTCTGGGGACAGAGCCAATGCTGATCGGTTTCGGCAAAGACGACGACGCGCTGCATTCTCCGAACGAGAAATATGACATGGAGAGCTTTCACAAAGGGATCCGGTCTTGGGCGCGGATCCTTGATGCACTGACTTGAAAAAAAGGGGCGGCTCAGGCCGCCCTTTTTGATTTGAGCCTGCCCTCGCGGACAAAGACGTAAACGCCTGATCCGATCACGATTGCGGCGCCCACAAGCGTGCTGGCCTGAGGCCATTCGCCAAAGACCGTCCAACCCCAGAACAGCGAGAAGATCAGCAACACGTATTCAAAGGGTGCGACGGCAGAGGCGCGGCTTAACCGGTATGCCTGCGTCATCAGGTATCCGATGATTGCGGACATGAAGCCAAGGCCCAGAATCGGCAGCCAATCGGCAGGAGCTGGCCAGACCCACGCGCGCAGCAGGAACTGCATGGATGGATTGCTGTCGGGTGAGACGAACCTTCCGTCCCCGGCCACCAGCCAAACCAATGCACTGATCGAGATGAAAGCGAATTGCATGTGCAGTGCCAGCGCGGAGGCGCGGCTGGTCTGACCCAGTTTGCGGGTCAGCACGGACATGGACGCATAGAACGCCGCTGCGACCACCGGGAGCAGGACGACCCAACCGAGACCGCCCTCGCCCATGCTGAACTGTGGGGACATCATGATCATGACACCTGCAAAGCCAACGCCAATCGCCAGAAACCTGCGCGGCCCCACGGTTTCGCCAAGCACGGGGATCGACAGCAGTGTGACAAAAAGCGGTGCCACGAAGTAAAGCGATGTCGCCGTGGCAAGCGGCATGGAGGCGATTGCTGCATAAAGAGCGGTATTCGCGATCAGGATGAAAACCGCGCGCATCCCGTGCAGAAGCCAGCGCCCAGTATTCAACAGCTTCGGACCGCCCTCGTACATCAAGAGCATCACCGTAAAAACAATCGCAACGACAGAGCGTAGCAAGATCAATTGGTGCAGCGGGTACCCGGAAGAAAGCGACTTCACCAACATGTCGTTCATCGAAATAAAGAACATTCCCGCCAGCATGCATAGGATACCAAGGCGGGCGGTGTTGACAGTTGTGGTGTTCATACGCCCTCCTACACCCGGTCTGCCGTGATTGTTAGGCCGGAAATAACACCAGTGAGAGAGGCCGCAGCAATGACAATACTTCAGGGATTTGAGCCGGGCCTGGCCAAGGTCAATGGCCAGCGCATCGCTTATGCCAAGGGAGGCAATGGACCGGCACTGTTGTTGCTGCACGGCTTTCCGCAAACCCACGCGATGTGGCATGCCGTGGCGCCTTTGCTGGCCTCACGATTCACAGTGGTGGCCAGTGATCTGCGAGGATACGGCGACAGCAGCAAACCAGAAGGAACCGAGAATTACTCGTTCCGGCACATGGCGGGCGACCAGCAGGCGCTGATGCAACATCTGGGATTTGAGACCTTCCATCTGGTGGGCCATGACCGCGGCGCACGCACCGCGCACCGCTTGGCGCTGGATCATGCTAGCGCGGTTCAAAGCCTGACAGTGATGGACATCGTACCGACGCACTTTTTGCTGGATGATCTGAACCGCCATGTCGCCCGCGCCTATTACCACTGGTTTTTTCTGGCTCAGCCTGCGCCCTTTCCTGAGACCATGATCGGACACGACCCCGACACCTATTTCGAATCCTGCCTGACAGGATGGGGCTCGACCGCGCTGACCGACTTTGATCCGGACGCGCTTGATGCTTACCGCACCGCGTGGCGCAGCCCGGACGCGATCCGGGGCATGTGCGCAGATTATAGGGCCGCCTTGGACGTAGATTTCGATCTGGACGCTGCTGACCTTGGAAAGCGGGTCACGTGTCCGGCACTGGTGATGTACGGCGCTGATGGCCCGATGGGCCGCGCCTACGACGTGCCCTCCACTTGGTCAGACAGGCTGGAGAACATGCAAAGCTTGGGTGTGCCAGGCGGTCACTTCTTCGTTGATGAATATCCTGAGGAGACGGCGCGGGCGCTACTGGATTTCTTACCTTAACGAGATGGTATGAATGGTGGATAAGCCGCGCATCATTTGATGCGACAAAACGAAAAAAGGGCCCCCGGAGGGACCCTTTTCAGACAGCGGTGGCGCGGTTGACGGGGCTCGAACCCGCGACCCCCGGCGTGACAGGCCGGTACTCTAACCAACTGAGCTACAACCGCCCGCTGCAAGCTTTGAG
>Ga0316197_10003167_pt1 | contig 11702 bp, 10 predicted proteins | sample OudBiesiAoxic_MG_FD_204939 | JGI IMG/M metagenome (GOLD analysis project Ga0316197, IMG submission 204939) | Coastal sediment microbial communities from Oude Bieten Haven, Netherlands - site A oxic | ecosystem: Environmental > Aquatic > Marine > Coastal > Sediment | place: Netherlands...
CGGTGCCGGCGTCGAAGCAGGCGACGACCTCCTGCCGGGTCGCCCTCGAATCGTCGGTCCGTCCCATGACGCAAACCTGACCGTCGTAAACGACCGGCGTGGAACGGCCGATGAAATCGGCTTTCCAGATCAGGTTCTCGCCATCCGGCGACCACGAAGAAACCAGCCCGGTGTCGTCGGAGACCCCATTCTGGTGCGGACCGCGCCAGGAGTGCCACTCGCCGGCAAGGGCCACCCCGGATACGGCCAGACACAATCCCAGCGCCGCGCAAAGCGCGACGCGCAAATTCACGACCATGGCTCCACCTCGAATCTGGACGTTACGCCGATTGCCGGCGAACGCTCAGCGAATCTCTGTAAATTATCGTAAAACATGCGGGATTCAGTGCGACCGGGTGTCGGTCTGAACGACGGCGGGCGGATCGACGGCCTTTGCCGGACCGGGACCGGGCTTGTACAGGGTGACCAGACATCCACCGATCGCGGCCATCAGGATGCCGGCCATGAACTGCCAGCGGATCGACTGCAAACCTGCGGCGGGCGGATGAATCCACAGCGACACGGCGGCATTGACCACCGGAGCACCGGCAAAGACGATCGACATCACGACCGCCGGTGAACCCTTGGCTCCAAAGGCCAGCAACACGCCGAACGCACCTACGGCACCCACGATGCCGGCGATCAGGGAAAACCAGACTCCTCGGGCCGGCAGATTCCACGACGCCCCGGCGAAGAGCAGCATGGCCAGCGGTGCCAGGACGGCGGTGATGAAGTAGGCCACCCCGACCAGCAGGAACGCCTTGTACCTGCCGTTGATCGGGTCTCCCATACCCACCTGTCCGGTGTGCAGGAGTATCCCGTAGAGCCCCCAGGACACGACGGTCATCAGGGCGTACGCCAGCCAGGTCATTCCCGGCCCGGCAGAGCTACCGGCTGCCATCTGTCTACCTCCCGCTTGCGGACACCTGCCCGATTCAAACCCCACGGCAGGGACCGTCATCCTTATGTCGGGGTTCCGGCTCCGTCATCGATCGAGGCTGACCATCCCCGATCGCGGGACCGGAGAGAGCCTATCCGATGCCCGGCGATGCCGTAATCGGATCAGGATAGCTTAACTCACGACCCTCGCGCACACGACGGAGAGAAACTTTTGTAGGGGTCAAGGCGTTTGATAAGAGTAGGGAATCCCTGAAGGAAACGCGGGAGATCGATCATGTCCAGGATAATCAAACTGCTCGTGGGAGTCGTCATCGTCGCCGCGTTCGCGTTCGGAGGCTATACGTGGCTTCAGGGGCGCGAACCGGCCGGCAACGGCATGGAGACCGTCGCCGTGGAATTCGGGGCCATCACAGAAAAGGCCGTCGCCGTGGGCCAAATCGAACCACGGCTCAAATTTCACGTCAAATCGAAGATATCCGGAATTGTCCGAATATGTTCGGTCGAAGTCGGCGACCGCGTCGAAACGGGCGATCCGTTGTTTGAAATCGTCCCGGATCCGACCCCGGGTGAACTCGTCGAGGCCGAGAGCCGGCAGGACTCCGCCCGATCGGGATTCAACCGGGCCGAGGCCAACTGGAGTCGGTCGAGCGCCCTGGCCGCCCAGGGGATCATCGCCTCGGACCAGCTCGACGCCGACCGCGAGGCCTACGAACTGGCCAGGATCGAGTTGGCGCGTGCCGAGGACAACCTCGAATTGACCCGCGAGGGTCGTGTGTCGGGCCGCGGCAAGGCGATGGAATCGGTCATCCGCGCTCCCGCCGGAGGCATCGTGCTGCAACGGAACGTCGATCCCGGGGACCCGGTCGTACCGTTGACGTCGTTCCAGGAGGGTACCGAGTTGGCCACGGTCGCCGACATGCGCGATCTGATCTTCAAGGGCACGGTGGACGAGATCGACGTGGGCAAGCTGGAGATCGGCGTCGAGGCCCGGCTGAAGATCGGCGCACTGCCCGGCCAGGACGTCGTCGGCACGCTGACCCGGATTGCGCCGCAGGCCAAGGAAGAAGACGGCGCTCGCCTGTTCGAGGTCGAGATCGAACTCGTCCCGGGCCAGGACGTGATCCTTCGCGCGGGCTACTCCGCCAACGCCGATCTGATCATCCGCGAGAAGAACGAGATCCTGTTGATCCCGGAACGGCTGGTCCTGTTCGAGGACGATGGCGCCAGAACGTTCGTCGAGATCCCCGGAGGCAGCCCCGACGACGACCCCGAGAAGATCGAAATCGAGACGGGCCTGTCCGACGGCCTGAACATCGAGGTCGTGAAAGGACTCGGCGAAGGCGACGTGATCGTCCAGAGACCTCCTCGCGACATTCTGGGCTAGGCGATAGACCACGATGCACCTCGGCAACGCACTGCGACAGTTGGCGCGCGATCTGAAGAGTCAGAAGCTGCGTACCTTCCTGACGACCTTTGGCATCGTCTGGGGCACGGTCGCCGTCAGCCTGCTGCTGGCATTCGGCGAGGGCTTTCACCATCAGCTGGTCAAAAACTCCGCCGGCCTGGGCAACGGCATCGTCATCTGCTGGCCGTCGCAGACCTCGATCCCCTTCGAGGGTCTGGGCAAGGGCCGGCGGATCCGTTTGAACGAAACGGACATCGACCTGATTCGCAACCGATCGACGCTGGTCGACGAGATCTCCAGCGAGTACATGGAAACGCTCCGGCTGCAGCTCGGGCCCAAGACACTCGCCGTCGACGTCTCGGGCGTGCGCCCGGGCTTCGGCGAGATGCGCAACCTGATTCCCCAGAGCGGAGGTCGCTTCATCAACCCCATCGACGATTCGCTCAGGCGTCGCGTGGCGTTCCTGGGTGACGAGCTGGCCGAGACTCTGTTCGGTGGCGCCGACCCCGTTGGCCAGGTATTGCGCATCCACGGCTCTCCGTTCACCGTCGTCGGCGTACTCCAGCCGAAGATCCAGGATTCGTCCTACAGCGGACGGGACAAGGACAAGATCACCATCCCCGGCTCGACCTTTCGGGCGCTGACCGGCCAGAAGTACGTGGACAACTTCATCTTCACCGCCAAGGACGTCGCCCGGACCGAGGAAGCGACGACCGAGGTGCTGGGGATCCTGGCCGGCAAGCACCGCTTCGATCCGGACGACAAGGAAGCCCTGGGCGTCTGGGACACCTCGGAGATGTTCAAGTTCCTGGACACCTTCATGCTGGCGTTCAAGCTGTTCCTCGGCGTGGTCGGTTCGCTGACGCTGGTGGTCGGCGGGATCGGTGTCTCGAACATCATGAACGTCGTCGTGGAGGAACGAACGCGCGAGATCGGAATCAAGATGGCGCTCGGGGCCAGGCCCGGCAGCGTCCTGCGCCAGTTCCTGGCCGAGACGGTGGTGATGACGGGTGCGGGTGGCGCGATCGGACTGTTGATCTCGCACCTGATTTGCGCGGCCTTCCCGGCACTCGGCGCGACGGACTTCGTCGGCGCACCGACCGTATCGCTGGCCGTCGGCGGAGCGACGGCCGGGCTGCTCGGACTGATCGGATTGATCGCGGGTTACTTCCCCGCACGAACCGCGGCGCGACTCGACCCGGTCGTCGCGATGAAGATGTGATGCTGAGCCGACCTCTACTCGTATTTCAGCTCTTCTTGCGCTCTTCGCGGGTGCAGAAGAAGCGCGCGATCCTCACCGTCGCGGCCATCGCCTGGGGTTCGTTGTCGCTGCTCTTGCTGCTGTCTTTCGGCGAGGGACTCAAACGGCAGCTGACCCTGGCCAATGCCGGCATGGGGCAGAACATCGCCGTGATGTGGCCGGGTGAAACGACGATGCCGTGGAACGGCATGCCGGCCGGCCGGCCCGTCCGACCGCGGATCGAAGACGTCGCACTCGTCGCGTCTCGAGTCGAAAACCTGCAGGCCGTGACGGGCGAGATGCGTAGCTGGCGTACGGCATATACCTACGGCAAGCGCACCGTCAACGGACGGCTGACCGGGGCCAACCTGGCCTACGGCGACATGCGCAACCACATCGCCGAGGCCGGCGGGCGCTGGCTCAACCCTCTCGACGAACGGTACCGCCGGCGAGTGATCTTCCTCGGTTTTGAACTGGCCGAGGATCTGTTTGGCGACGAGGACCCGGTGGGTCGTTCGCTACTGGTGGACAACACGCCCTACGCCGTGGTCGGTGTGATGAAAGAGAAGATGCAGATGGGCACCTACGCCGGCCCCGATGCCGGCCACGGCGTCATCCCGATCTCCACTTTCGAGGCGCAGTACGGTCGGGACCGGCTGAGCGTTCTGGTCGTCAAGCCCGAACGGCCGGAACTGATGCCCGCGGTACTGCTGAACGTTCGCGAGGTACTCGGAGCGAAGTACGGATTCGATCCGGCCGACGAGCGCGCCATGGGAACCTGGGACACCGTCGAAGGCGCGAAGGTGCTGACGAACATGCTCGTCGGCATCCAGATGTTCCTGGGCATCATCGGTGCGCTGACGTTGATCGTCGGCGGCATCGGCGTGGCCAACATCATGTACGCGGTGGTCAAAGAGAGAACGCGAGAGATCGGCGTCAAGATGGCGCTGGGCGCCCGGCGCTCCTGGATCACGGGGCCGCTGGTGCTCGAGGGCCTGACCTACACGTTGCTCGGTGGCGTGCTCGGTCTGGTGATGGCGGTCGGACTGGTGACCTTGCTGTCGTTGCTGCCGACCGAGGGCAACGAGGCTCTGGAGATGCTCGGCAAGCCCACGCTCTCGGTCGAGATCGCCCTGGCCAACGCCCTGGTGCTGGGCACGATCGGCCTGCTGGCAGGCTATTTCCCGGCGCGTCGTGCGGCGTCGGTCGATCCTGCGGAGACGTTGCGTTATGAGTGAAGCGGCCCTGATCGACGAAGGACTCCCGGTTCCGGCCCGGGGCGACATCATCCACATGTCGGGGATCCGTAAGGTCTACGACACGGGCAAGGTGACCGTGGAAGCCCTGCGCGGCATCGATCTCGAAGTCTCACTGGGCGAGATGGTCGCGCTGATCGGCCCGTCCGGCTCGGGAAAGTCGACCCTGATGAACCTGATCGGCTGTCTCGACACCCCTACCGATGGCCACTATGAGTTGCGTGGAGAACGCGTCGCGGGCCTGCGGCGAGAACAACTGGCCGAAATCCGCAACCGCCGGGTCGGATTCGTCTTCCAGTCGTTCAACCTGCTCCCGCAGATCTCGGCCTACGAGAACGTCGAGATGCCGATGTTGTTCGGGGGTCTGTCCCGTCGCAAACGTCGCGAGCGCGTGACGGCGCTGCTCGAACGTGTCGGACTGCAGGATCGAATGACGCACAAGCCCACCGAACTGTCCGGCGGACAGATGCAGCGCGTCGCCATCGCCCGCGCGATGGCCATGGAGCCCGACATCCTGCTCGCCGACGAACCCACGGGCAACCTGGACACCTCCTCGGGCGGCGACATCATGAGCCTGTTCTCGAACCTGTGGGAACAGGGATGCACGATCCTGGTCATCACTCACGACCGCGCGCTGGCACGTCGCGCGCCGCGGCAGGTGGAGATGCGGGATGGCCTGATCACCAGCGACATTCGCTCGTGACCTGCAGGAGGCTGCTCAGTCGAAGGCCCGTATCCAGGAAGCGATCGACCTGCCGATGAACTCCGGGTGGTCTTCCTGTAGGTAATGGCGACCCTCGCCGAGACCGACCGTGGTCAGATTGCGCAGCGAATTGCGGCACCACTCGACGGCGCGTTCGTCCGTCAGCCCTCCTGGACTCGCGTGCAGCAACAGCTTGGGGATCTCCGTCTTCTTCAGCCAGGCGCTGTAATCGGAGATCACCGAGTGAACGTCCGCGGGCTGGCCGGCGATCGGGATCTCGTTCGGCCAACGCCACAGCGGCGCCCGATCCTTGGGTTCCAGGAACGGCTCGCGGTAGAAGGCCATCTCCGTGTCGCTCAACTTGCGCCGGATCCCGGCCGGTAGCACCTCTTCGATCATCGCGTTCTGCTCGATGATCAACGGAAGGCCGCGCTTGAGGTCCCGAAACGACTGGAACGTCGCGCGTGCCTCGCGCGGAAACGCTCCCCAACCCGGGACGGGTGCGAAGATCGCTTCGAAGAAGGCCATCGCGCGCACGTGGTCCGGGTGGCGGCAGCCGTAGTGGAAACCGAGTGCGGATCCCCAGTCATGAAGAACGAGCGTCAGGTTGCTCAGGCCGAGGGCCTGAATGAACGCATCCAGGTAGGCGGCATGATCGGCGAAGCGGTAGAGGATCTCGGGCTTCGAGGACCGGCCCATCCCCACCAGATCGACAGCGATCGCCCTGCCCTGCTCGGCGACGATCGGCAGGATGTTGCGCCAGACGTAGGACCAGGTCGGGCTGCCGTGGATGAACAGGATGGGTCGCCCCTGCCCGACCTCGATGTAGTGCAGCCGCGCGTCCAGGACCTCGACGAAACGCGACTCGAACGGGAAATCCTCTCGGCGGATTGTCGGGCTCATTACGGTCTCCAGGAGTTGTCGTGCTTCGGTGAGGCTCCTGGATAGTCTCGGGAGAAAAATGGGATTTGGCAAGTCCGGTCACGTCAGAAGCCGAAACGATCCTGCCGGAACCAGGCGAACCAGCTACCGGTCTGGCCCAGGACCTCGTGCCACAGCTTCTCGTAGGCCGCGGCCGCGTCACAGCCCGCCGCGTAGGTCGCCAGGGGCGCCCGGTGGGTTCCCATGCGTTCGACCTGGCTCGAGTACGGGATCTGCGATTCCAGAAACTGCGCCCCGTCCCCGTCCCGGCGGGCGCTGATCTCCCGGTGCATCGCCTTGCGCCGGTCCACCATCGAGAAGAACGGGAGCACGCGGAGGTGGCGCGGGCGGTGTTTCTTCATGTGCCGAAGCAACTGGGCCAGCGCACGGACCGACAGCGTCGTGGGGATCGTCGGTACGAGCAAGGCGTCCGAGGCGGCGAAGATGCCCTCGGAAACCAGCGAGATCCCCGGCGCGCAGTCGATGTAGAGATGATCGTAGTCCTCGGACAGAGGCCGAATGCGCTTGGCCAGCCGCTTTTTGGGCTGCTTGGCTGCGTCGAGTTCGAGGTCGATGTTGCGGTAGGAGAAATCCGCCGGCAACAGATCCAGGCCGTCGAAGTTGGTGCCACGAATCAGACGATCGAGCGACTTCTTGCCGTGTACTAGCTTGCGACTGCCTCCACGGACCTTGGCCTGTACACGGAAGTAAAAGGTCGTGGCTGCCTGGGGATCGAGGTCCCAGATCAGCGTCCGGGCCCCCGACTTGGCCGAGAGGTAGGCCAGGTTGACGGCGGTCGAGGTCTTGCCGACGCCTCCCTTGATGCTGTAGACCGCGATGACTCTCAAGCGCGTGCCTCCCCGAACAGGCGGTCGAAGACGGCGCTGACCTTGCGATCCGAGAACTGCTTGAATCGCGATTGGAATGCCTTGCGTGTTACGCGCTGCCGCTCTTCGAGCTGCCGGAGCACCTCTTGCACCGCTCGGCGGGTCGCCTCCGGGACGGGTCCGGATCCCGACAACCCATCCACGATGGCGTGCAGGCTCTGCTGCTGCAAGACGTAGTCGTTGTGATCCCCCAGATTGTTCTGGAGTTTCTTGAGCGCACCGACCAGCCGCCGGACGTCCTGCTCGGCGTACAGTGGAGCAAAGAACTCGAGCAGATATCTCAGTTTCTTGCACTCGATCCGTAGTCGGTGGAGTCGCTGTGGCGGCGACCCGTCCTTGATCGACTTGCCCTGCTTGATCACACGTCGGTGAGCCCGACGGATGCGCTCCCCCGCGAGTTCTCCGATAGGGCGGGTCGCGTTTCGCAACGACGTTCTCGGAGGAGCTTCTCGATCGAGGAACTTTTCCCATGCCTCGATCATCTGCCGGAAGCGTGACGTGCCCAGGGAGGTGACGAGGCGACGGTGCTCCAGTCGATGCTGCCGGCGCAGGTAACGATCGATCGGTGCGAGCGCCGGACGCAATTCCTCGGGCAGGTCCCCGGCGTATCGCGGCAATGACAGCAGATAGACGTCCAGGTCGCGCACCGGACCGGTTGCTTGCCCGAGCCAGGAGAAACCTCGACGAAAGCGCCCCGTCACCGCCCTGGGGAAGACTTCCGGCACCTGGGCCAGGGCCGACCTCGTTCGTCGGACGGCCACCCGGAAGTCATGAAGAAATTCCGTGTCGACGTTGCGTCGTAGTCCTTCCAGGTTGCGCTGCATCGCCAGCAATTGACGGCGGTGCACGGACTTCATGGCGAGGTCGCCGCGAAGATCCGGCTTCAGGTCGTGGGCGGGCTTGGCCACCTCGGCCAGCGGGCGGCGATCGAAGATCTCCAGTGCGAGTTCCAGCGGGCACGACGAATCGGCCTTCGCTCCTTCTCGCTCGATCGCGGCGAGCGTTTTGCGGTAGACGTCACCGTAGCCCTTCACCGGGATGACCCGCAGCGCGGCCGGCAAGCGGAGCTTTCGTTCCGGATCGATCGGATTGACCGCCGTGCCGCATTCCAGTACGAAGGTCAGCAGAATCTTTTGCCGCCGGTCGATGACATTCCAGACCGTGCCCTGGAGGAACACTTCGGCAACCGGTAGCAGGCGCCGCATCTCGACCGACGATTCGATCTGTCCTCTGATCGTCCCTTCGGGGAGGTCCCAGACGAAGTCCGGTTGCCGGTCGATCGGCAAACGGCAGAACGAACCGTCACCCGGCGGTCGCCACAGGAGAGTCAGGTCTCCATCCTCGACCGCGGTGGCGAGTCGGCTGCCATCGCGATACAGACGCCAGTCGAACGTATCGACGTAGGTCATTCGGCGTGCGAGTCGCCGAGGTCGTGTGGTGTTCGACGTAGCGCGAAGGCCGGCCACGGTCCGGCGTGCTGCTTTCTCAGAGTCGAAACGATATGTCGCCGAAGAGGGAATCACGCTGGCCGCCGGTCTACTGAGAATCGGCCTTGGATTTTTGCTTGTCGAGGTTCTTCTTCTGCTTGTCTTTCTTCTTCTGCTTCAGCGGAATCTCGAAGCGCAGTGCGACCGCCTGGTCCATACCGGGCGTCAGGAATTGCAGCGTCAGCACGCCCTCCATGGCGTCACCCAGGTTGGGAAAGAACAGCAGATCCTCGAGGTAGGAATCTCTGCTCAGGTATGACGCGACGTAGAAGTCGCCCCCTTCCCGTGGGTAGAAGTTCGACAACACGCGCTGGATCTTCATCGAGAACTGGAGCGCGGTCTGGAGAGGATTCTGTTCGCTGTAAGTCTTGGCGTACTGCTGTACTCCGGGCTCGTTGGACACGTCGCCCACGGAAACCGTGTTGTAGATGTTGCCCTTCGAATCGATCAGCAGGAACCGGGCCGGAGTGACTTCCAGTTCGGGCCCTTTGCCGCTCGTGCCGACGGCGATCTGAAGCGGCATGTACTTCTCGGTCGCGGCCAAGCCGGCGATCATGCTTCCCACGACGACTTCGACTCGGCCGTTCGTTTCCTTGTAGGTGGCGAAGGCCAGGCTTTTGCTCGTCTCGGGGGTTGGCTGCGACTCTTGATCCGCCGCGAGGACGATCGACGCGAGCAGCAGACAGACCGACATCACCACCGCCTTGATTCTCATGGCGCCCTCCGCGATTTCATGCTGCCAGATGGGGCTAGGATACAGGAAAACGCTAGAAGCGACCTATCGTCAGAGGTTTGTGGTCATCAGCGCGGCGGTCAGCGCCAGACCGTTGTAGGTCATGTGACCCACGACCGGCGCCACCAGGGAAGATGTTCGACTGCAGACCATCGCGAACAGCAGACCGACGATGAAGTAGGTCGGCAGGCCTGGCAGGTGCAGGTGGACCAAGCTGAAGCAACCGGCCGACAGGAGGTAGGCCGCGGGCGCTCCACTTTTCTGAAAGAGGAAACGAAAGAAGTAGCCCCGGAAAAAGACCTCTTCGGCGAAAGGCACGATGAGGACCACCAGCGGAATCAGCGGCAACCACGAATCGCGGTTCTCGAGCAAGTCCTGTAACCAGGCTTGCTCCTCGACCGACCAGCCCAGAAGGTGCTGTATCACCGAAATCACCATGGCGCACACGAAGGCGGCGACCCCGGCCCCGAGCCCCCAGAGGACAGACAACGGCACGGGCGAGCGCGCTCCCGGCGGAGCGGGACGAACGCGGAGTCGGTAGAACACTCCTCCGAAAAGAACCAGCACGACGGCCTGCAGCCCCAGCGTCAGTGCCGGGTGTTCGACGAGCATGCCCATGGCGTCGAAACTCGGACGCACCCTGGCCTCGACCGGAAGATATCCCGCCTCGATCAGGATCTCGTTGACCGTCGGTCCGACGGTCTCGGCCGATTCGAGTCCCGACAGCAGCAGCAGGGACCGGCCACGTGTTTCCCTCGTCTCGACGGTCCCCTCGAAGCCGTGAGCTTCGACCCGGTGGATCAGCTCTGCCCCGTTGACCGCCGGTGAGCCTGCGGACTCGCGCTCGAGAAGGTCGAATTCGGCGTCGTAGGTCCGAGGAGCGAGGACGAAGAGCTGGACGACGCTGAGGAGCACGGTGGTCGCCAGGCAGGCAAGCAGAACCGCGACGGCCTCGACGATTCCGAGCCAGGACGATGCGGTGCTCTGTCTTTCGTGCTCCAAGCCTGTCTCCAGCGGCCCATCGGGAGTCTTGACGACCTCGTCCAACCTCGTATTCCTCCTGCGCCCAGTCAAGCGCGGCGACCGAAGATCTTAACATAATTACAACTCTTACAACCCAACGGAGGACGATGACTTGCGATCTGAAACCCGAGAGCTAAATTGGTCCTTGTAGCGGGTCTTTGACCTATGCGTTCGTTCGAGTTTGCATACGGCATCCATCTCCCCCCAATGGTGTCGTTGCACCGGGGCGTTCGTCGGAATCATCCGGCGAACGCCCTTTTTTTGTGCCTTCCACCGGCAAATTGCAGCCCCCCATCGGTTTGTATAGAGTGACGTTTCCGGGCGTTTTGGCAGTTCCGGATCAGATCTCAGCACGCTGGCAAGGAAGGGTTTCCCAAATGCATACGATCGAAAGCACGCCGGAGTTCGTGACCGAGGCCTACAAGCGCATCGAGCGCAATCTGGAGGTCATCCGAGGCCGTCTGGGACGACCGCTGACCTTTGCCGAGAAGGTGCTGCTGGGCCATCTCGCTGTACCGGAGAGCGCCGACCTGCGAGCCGGCGAGGCTTACATCCGGTTGAGGCCGGACCGGGTTGCGATGCAGGACGCCACCGCACAGATGGCCCTGCTGCAGTTCGCACAGGCCGACATCCCGCGTGTCGCGGTTCCCAGCACCGTCCACTGCGACCACCTGATCCGGGCCTACGAGGGTGCAAACCAGGACATGAAGGTCGCCAACGCCGAGAATGACGAAGTCTACGCGTTCCTGCAATCCGCCTCGGCCCGCTACGGAATCGGCTTCTGGAAGCCGGGCGCCGGGATCATCCACCAGGTCGTGCTGGAGAACTACGCCTTTCCCGGCGGAATGATGATCGGCACCGACTCGCACACACCCAACGCCGGAGGACTGGGCATGTTCGCCTCCGGGGTAGGTGGAGCGGACGCGGTGGACGTCATGGCCGGCTTCCCCTGGGAGGTCAAGTACCCGAACCTGATCGGTGTACGGCTGACCGGTAAGCTCACTGGCTGGACGGCACCGAAGGACGTGATCCTGAAGCTTGCCGGAATCCTGACGGTCAAGGGCGGCACCAACGCGGTCGTCGAATATTTCGGCCCGGGCACCGAGTC
>Ga0316197_10003168_pt1 | contig 11702 bp, 11 predicted proteins | sample OudBiesiAoxic_MG_FD_204939 | JGI IMG/M metagenome (GOLD analysis project Ga0316197, IMG submission 204939) | Coastal sediment microbial communities from Oude Bieten Haven, Netherlands - site A oxic | ecosystem: Environmental > Aquatic > Marine > Coastal > Sediment | place: Netherlands...
TCTGCCGCCTCTATCGCGTGTGCCTGCAGACGGTCCCTCTGCACCCGGCCTGCATTGGTGAATTCGGTCATGACGGGAATGATGCGTGCGGCACCCATCTCGGTCGCTTTTTCAACGATAAAGTCCGTGCGGGCCTTTTTGATCGGGGCGAACATCAACCACAGATCCGGGGGCATCCGCAGCGGCGCCGTTTGCGCCGCACAGATCAACGTCCCGCCGCGCTTGCCAGCCTCGGCGATTGTCGCCCGCCATTCCCCATCCTGCCCGTTAAAGAGCAGCACGTCGTTACCAACCGTCTGACGCATCACACCGAAAAGGTAATGCGCCTGTCCCTTCTCCAAAGGAACCGATTGCCCCTCACCCAAAGGGTGCTCTACATACAGTCTGATCTTCGCACTCATGAGCCTGATATATGCAAGACATGCCGCCATCACCAGACGCGCCGGTTGCAGATGCGCCTTCCTACAACTGGGTGGACCTTTATGCGCCGCCCTTTGCACGGCCTTACCTGCGGCTCAGCCGGGCGGACCGGCCTATCGGGACATGGCTATTGCTTCTGCCCTGCTGGTGGGGTCTGGCCCTTGCGATTCTTTATGACCAGAGCCCACGCTGGGAAGATCTTTGGATCTTCATCGGCAGCGGGATCGGCGCTTTCCTGATGCGCGGCGCGGGCTGCACATGGAATGACATCACAGATCGCAATTTCGACGCACAAGTTGCGCGGACACGGTCGCGGCCTATTCCGTCGGGTCAGGTTTCGGTCAACGGCGCGCTGGCGTGGATGGTCATCCAGGCGCTTCTTGCCGCCTGCATCCTGTTCACATTCAACATCGCGGCGATATCACTGGGGGTACTGTCTCTCTTGCTGGTAACGGTCTACCCGTTTGCCAAGCGCTTTACCTGGTGGCCACAGGTCTTTCTTGGCCTTGCTTTCAATTGGGGCGCGTTACTGATCTGGACAGCACATACAGGCAGTCTGGGCGCCCCTGCCGTGCTGCTTTATGGCGCGGGTATTGCATGGACGCTGTTCTATGACACCATCTATGCGCATCAGGATACCGAGGACGACGCGCTGATCGGTGTGAAGTCCACCGCACGGCTTTTTGGGGACAAATCGCCGCAATGGCTGCGCCGTTTCCTTATGGTTACTGTCGGGCTGATGGGGCTTGCCGTGATCTTTTCGGCGATGCCAAACGCCTCTGCCCTTGCGCTGGTGATCGCGCTTGCAGGCCCTTGGGCCATGGGCTGGCACATGGCGTGGCAGCTGCGCGGTCTCGACCTCAACAATCCGGGCAAGATGCTGCAATTGTTTCGTGCCAACCGCGACACCGGCATGATCCCGCTGCTGTTTTTCGCTGGCGCCCTTCTGGCGTGATTGCGCGTCGCGGCGCGCAGGCGTACAAACACCGCAAAAGAACAAAGAATATCTCAGCACATGCGTCTTTCCTCCATCCTGATTATCGCCCTTACGTTTTTCGCGGCGGCCGTGGTATCCCTTGTGGCTGCCAATTTCAGCGTGAAATTGATCGAGGAAACGTCAGAGATCGGCGTGCGCGACGCGCTGGATGATGCCGGCATGACATGGGCTGAAGTGCAGGCCGATGGTCTGCAGGTTACCCTTGCGGGCATCGCCCCGACCGAAGCGGTGCGTTTCAGAGCGCTCACGACAGCGGGCTCCATCGTCGATGCGGCCCGTGTGATCGACGAAATGGAAGTGCAGGCACAAGCCGCAATCGCGCCACCGCGATTCTCGGTCGAAGTGCTGCGCAATGACAGTGGCATATCGGTGATTGGCCTGATCCCGACCAGCACGGACCGCGACGCTGCCATTGAACGTTTTAAGGATGTGGCGGGCGATACCAGCGTCGCGGATCTGCTTGAGCAGGCGAACTATCCTGCGCCCGATGGTTGGGAGGATGCCCTGTCTGTCGCGATCTCGGCGATTGGGCAATTACCTCGTGCAAAGGCATCGGTTGAGGCTGGCCGTGTGACGATCACGGCCATCGCCGACAGCCCCGAAGAAAAGGTGCGGATGGAGAATAGCCTGACCCGCAGAACGCCCCCCAGCGTTGAGCTGACATTGGACATCGCCGCACCGCGTCCTGTGATCACGCCGTTTACCCTGCGCTTTGAGTTGGACGAAGAAGGCGCGCGGTTTGATGCCTGTTCAGCGGATACCGAAGCCGCGCGCATCCGCATACTTGCCGCGGCAACGCGCGCTGGCGTGATCGGCACAGCGCGCTGCACGGTCGGACTGGGCGTGCCCAGCCCAAAATGGGCAGATGCCGTTGAAAAGGCCATTGATGCCGTCAAGCGGCTAAATGGTGGATCGGTCACCTTCGCGGATGCGGACATCAATTTCGTGGCGCTGCCCGGCACGGATCAGGACACCTTTGACCGCGTTGTGGGCGAGTTGGAAACCAGCCTGCCAGAAGTTTTCGCCCTGCGTGCCAAGCTGCCAAAAGTTCAGGACCCCAACGAAGGTCCACCCGAATTCACAGCCACGCTGAGCCCGGAAGGTCAGGTGCAACTGCGTGGCCGCGTCAGCGATGCTGCCTTGCGCGATCTTACCGACAGCTATGCCAAGGCGCGCTTTGGCTCTGACAAGGTATATACCGCTACGCGGCTGGTCGAAGACTTGCCAGCAGACTGGGCACCGCGCGTCCTGACCGGGCTTGAGGCCTTGGCCGCGCTGAGCAATGGTAAGGTTCTGGTTACTCCCGATACGCTTTCCGTGACGGGTAATACCGGCAACCCGGATGCAAGTAATGCCATCGCCTCGCTGTTGTCAGGCAAGCTGGGTGAAGGCGCCGAATACGACATCGACGTGACCTATCAGGAAAAGCTCGATCCGATTCTTGGCCTTCCCACTCCCGACGAATGCGAGGCACAGATCAGAGAGGTGCTGAAGGGTGGCAAAATCAACTTTGAACCCGGTTCGGCCACAATCGATGCCTCTGCGCTTAACATCATGGATGAAATTGCAGAAATCCTGAAGAAATGCGGCGACCTGCAACTGGAAATCCAAGGGTACACGGACAGTCAGGGCCGCGAGAGCATGAACCTTGCCCTAAGCCAGAGCCGCGCCGAATCCGTCCTGAACGAGCTGCGTGCGCGTCGTGTCCTGACCGGATCGTTCACAGCGAAAGGATACGGCGAAGAAAACCCGATCGCCGACAACAAGACCGAGGAAGGACGCGAGGCCAACCGCCGGATCGAGTTTCGTTTGATCCGCCCCGATACCGTTGCGACACCGGAACAAACAACGCTGGAAAGTGCCGCACAATCCGGCGATACAGACAGCGAGACGACCCAAGAAGGCCCCACTGATGAGCAGAACTGAATTCGTCCTTGCCACCGCGATCATCCTCTTTGTGGCGTTTTGCCTAGGGTGGTTCGCGAACTGGCTGCTGCACCGTTTCACACGTGTGGCGGCGGGGGATGTCGCTCAGCTGGATAAGATGAGCCAGGAGCTTCACGAGGCTGAGGAAACACGCGATCAGGCGATCACCTATCTGCAGCAACGCGAGGCGGAATTGGCCAATCAACTCGCGCAAACCGAGGCAGAACTGTCGGCGGCAATGGAAGGTCTGCGCGATGCGCGCCACGAGGCCGAGGAAATGCGTGCCTATATCGAGAGCCAGTCCAAATCCGCGGACGGCGCTGACGCGGTCTTTGCCAGCAAGCGCTGAGCGCTACCAGCGTTTGAGCGCGTCCTCGTCCTCGTCCTTCGCCGCAACCCATTCCGCACCGTCCGCAGTCACTTCCCGCTTCCAAAAGGGCGCGCGGGACTTCAGGTAATCCATCAGGAATTCCGCCCCCTTGAAGGCGTCCGCCCGATGCGGTGCGGCGGTCAGCACCATCATGATCACCTCGTTGGGTGCGAGGCGCCCGTAACGGTGAATGATCCGCGCGCCGGTCAAGTCAAACCGCGTGATCGCCTCCAGCCGGATATTGCCGAGCGCCCGCTCGGTCATGCCGGGATAGTGTTCGATCTCCATATGCCGCAGGCCGCCCGCGATATCGCGCGTGATCCCCGTAAAGCTGACCACGGCCCCGCTGCCCTCCGCCGTCTTGGCGAATGCATTCAGCTCCTGGCCCACATCAAAGGTGGCTTCCTGAACCCAGACCTCCACGTCAGCCCCCGGTCATCGGCGGAAAGAACGCCACCTCGCGCGCGCCCGCGATCGAGGCATCGAAATCCGTCAGCCTTTGATCGACCGCAACGCGCAAGGCCGACAGGTCGGAGAATGCCATCTCGTAGCGGTCCTCGCGCGCGCGCAACTCCTCGACCAGCGCACGCACGGTCTGCGCCTCGGTTTCGACCCGCTCACGAGGCAGGCCAATTCTTTCCCGCACCCATGCAAAGTACAAGACATCCATCAGCGTCCCTCCCTTAAATGCGGCAGTGCCTTTGTCAGGTAGTCAAAGCCGGTGATGGCCGTCAGCGCTGCCGCCAGCCACAAAAGCCACAGGCCGATCAGCCCGGCCCATTCCATTCCTGCCAGCTTCCATCCGAGCCCGAGCACGTCTTCCTCATCCCCGTTCAGAATGGCCGAAATCATGGTTTTATCCATCCCGAAAACAGACATACCAAGGTAATGCTCGAACACGCCTTGGCTGAACAGCACCGCAATCGCGATCATTTGCATCGTCGTCTTCCACTTGGCCAGCTTGGTCACCTTCAGCGTGCCCGCAACATCACCCAGAAACTCTCGCAAACCGGAAACAAAGACCTCTCGAAAGAGGATGACCGTAGCGGGCAACACCAGCCAGGGCGACCAGCTTGAGAACCCGATAATCACCATCAGCGCGATCACCACCATCGCCTTGTCCGCGATGGGATCCAGCATCGCGCCCAGCTTGGTTTCCTGTTTCCAGGCGCGGGCGAGGTAGCCATCGAACCAGTCGGTGATTGCGGCCAGCAGGAACAGAACCAGCGCGAACCAATCCGCATAGGGCCGCGTGAAGTAAAGAAACATCACCGCCACCATCGGTGCCGCGAGCAAACGCAGAAGCGTCAGGATATTGGGTAGATTCCACTTCATCTTGGCCGCACCCTACAGCGCCACGCAGGGGTGTGAAAGCGCGAACCCTTCTCCTCAAGTCGAGTTAGAGCAATGTACGTGCGCTCGATAGATTCAAGCACCGTCAGACCTCGTTTCGTCCTATCCACGCTCATGAAAGAAAGCATAAATCGTTTCAGCCAAGGCATCTGAAACGCCATCGACAGCCTTAAGATCCGAGAGGTTCGCCCGCCCCACCGCCTTTGCCGATCCAAAATGGGCAAGCAATGCACGCTTGCGCGCCGCACCGACGCCGGGCACGTCGTCCAACGGTGTAGCACCCACGGCCTTGGCCCGTTTCGCACGGTGTGTACCAATGGCAAAGCGATGCGCCTCGTCTCGCATGCGCTGAACGAAATAAAGCACCGGATCGTTGTGGCGCAGCGCCATCGATTGCTTGCCGACGCGGTGGAATTCCTCTTTGCCGGCGTCACGGTCAATGCCTTTGGCGACACCGACCATCGGAATGTCCTCGACCCCGTATTCGCGCATGATCTGGGCCACGGCACTGACCTGCCCCGCGCCACCGTCGATCAGCAGCAGGTCGGGCCAATGCCCTTCCTTGCGATCAGGATCTTCCTTGAGCAGACGCTTGAACCGCCGGGTCAGCACCTCTTTCATCATGCCGAAGTCATCGCCGGGGGTCAGGTCATCCCCGCGAATATTGAACTTGCGGTACTGGTTTTTCATCATCCCATCGGGGCCCGCGACAATCATCGCGCCCACGGCGTTGGTCCCCTGAATATGCGAGTTGTCGTAAACCTCGATCCGGTTCGGCGTCTTTGGCAGATCGAACGCCTCGGCCAACCCTTGCAGCAGCTTGGCCTGTGTCGCCGTCTCGGCCATCTTGCGCGCAAGACTTTCGCGGGCGTTACGCAGCGCGCCGTCCACCAGCTCCGCCTTCTCACCCCGCCTTGGCACCAGCAACTCAACCTTGCGACCCAGTTTGCCTGACAGCGCCTCGGCCATCAGGTCGGGGTTCTCGATCTCATTCGAAAGGATCAGCTGGCGTGGCGGCTCGCGGGTGTCGTAAAATTGACCGATAAAGGCCTCCAGCACCTCGGCCGCATCGACGTCAGCACCAACGCGTGGGTAGTAATCCTTGTTGCCCCAATTCTGGTTGGCCCGGATAAAGAACACCTGCACACAGGCTTGTCCACTGTCCATGTGAAGCGCGATGATGTCAGCCTCGGTCACGCCCTTCGGGTTGATGCCTTGGGCTGTCTGCACTTGGGTCAGCGCCTTGATCCGGTCGCGCAGGGCAGCCGCGCGTTCAAATTCCATCGCCTCTGAAGCCGCGTTCATTTCCGACGCAAGCCGCGCCTGGATGTCTGTGGTCTTACCGCAGAGAAACCGTTCTGCGTCCTTCACGGTCTGCTGGTAATCCTCTGGGCTGATCTTGCCCACGCAGGGGGCCGAGCAGCGCTTGATCTGATATTGCAGGCAGGGCCGCGTGCGGCTTTCGAACATTGCGTTCGAACAGTCGCGCAGCAGGAACACCCGTTGCAGCTGGTTCAGCGTCCGGTTTACCGCGCCCGCGCTGGCGAAGGGGCCGTAATATGCCCCGCGTTCTTTCTTGGCGCCACGGTGTTTCTTGATCTGAGGATAGTCGTGATCCGCCGTCACAAGGATATTGGGAAAGCTTTTGTCATCGCGAAGCAGAACATTGAATTTCGGTTTAAGCTGCTTGATCAGATTCTGCTCTAGCAGCAGCGCCTCTGTTTCGGTCTTGGTGGTCAGGAACATCATCGACGCTGTGTTCGAGATCATCCGCGCGATACGTGGCGAATGCCCTGCGGGACGTGCATAGTTGCTGACCCGAGCGCGCAAATTGCGCGCTTTTCCAACGTAAAGCACACGGCTCTCGGCATCCAGCATGCGGTACACACCCGGCGAGGTATCAATGGTCTTGAGATACCCCTGAATGACCTTGTGGCCAGTCTGCTGTGTCTGCGTCTTTTCTGCCATACTCGCCTGTGATTCTTGTGTTGCGCTGCAATATGCCGCCTTCGGTAACAAGTGTTAACCTGTCCACGGATGTTGTGGATAACTCTGCGGGTAAGTTTGGGCGCTTCTGAATTTATTGTTGTATTCGGCCCATTTCCACCGTTTGCCCAAAAAATAGGCGCACTTTCAAGTTATTGATTTTGCTTATTATTTTCTTATGCGCCTCTCAACGCTATGAAATCAAAGGGAAATTATGACACAAATGTGACCGCGACTCATAGCAGTGCAGAACTCTGATGTGTCAACCTTCATTCTACTCCAAGGACATCCGGAGTTTGCCACCCAAGGTGTTGTCCCCCGTCTACGCACAAAAGCTGACCTGTGACGCCCGGAGCATCAAGGAAGTAGCCGAGTGCCGCAGTAATATCATCGGTGTTCGCCCCACGGCCCAAGACCGTGCTGGCCCGCTGATTAGCAAAATGCGCGGCGCTTTGGCGACTACCCTGTAGTGTCGGACCCGGTCCAATGGCGTTGACCCGTATGGTCGGCGCAAGTGCTTGGGCCGTCGTCTGGGTCATCGCCCAAAGCCCCATCTTGGCCAGCGTATATGTCATGAATTCAGGTGTCAGCTTGCGCACCCTTTGATCGATCATGTTGACGATCAGACCGGAGGCGACAGGCTCGCCTGCTGCATCCTGATCGGCGACCAGGTCCTGCGCTGCCATGGCCTGCGTCAACACGAAAGGCGCGCGCTGATTGCTGCCCATGTGCCTGTCCCAACTTTCCCGCGTGGCCGTCTGAACATTGTCATATTCAAATATCGACGCGTTATTGATCAGGCAAGAGATTGGCCCACCCAATCCTTCAGCCGCGCTTTTGAACAGCGCCTGCGTTTGTGCATCGTCTAGAAGGTCTGCCTGCAACGCTACGGCATTGCGTCCCTTGGCCTTGATCTGTGCGACAACGTCTTCGGCGCCCTGCGCAGAACTGGCGTAATGCACCGCGACGTCAAAACCGCGATCCGCAAGGTACAGCGCCATTGCTGCGCCAAGGCGCTGACCTGCGCCTGTTACAAGTGCCCGTTGCATGGCATGCCTCCTAGATCAGGACCACGAATAGATAGAGGGCATATAGTGCGCTCAGGATAATCCCCCAGAGCCGCGTGATGTCCATTTTCAGAAAGACGAAGGGGATCAGCAGCAAAGACGCACCCAGCATGACCCAAAGGTCAAAGCGAAGAAATTCTGGATCAACACCAATCGGGCCGACAAGGCTGGCAATGCCGATAATGGCCAACAGGTTGAACATGTTCGAACCGATCACATTCCCCAACGCCACATCCGCCTGACGGCGCAACGCCGCCATCACCGTCGTGGCAAGTTCCGGCAACGACGTGCCGATGGCCACCAATGTCAGGCCGATCACCGTGTCACTGACACCATAGGCCTGTGCAATAATCGTTGCGTTATCAACCAAAAGGCTGGCCCCAAGCGGCAGACCAATAAGGCCCAGCACCAGAAACACCGCGATCTGCCATTTCGGCATATCCGGGTCTGCGCCTTCAGGTTCTTCTTCGCCCTGATCCGCCTTGCGATGGTTGTGTGCGTCGCGAAAAGCGTCACCAAGGACGTATGCCAGACCGCCCAGCAGAACGAGCCCCGCGATCCAATCAAACACACCCCTGAACGCCAGTGCGATGAACAGCACCGACGCGGCAATCATGAAATTGAAGGTCTTTCTGGTCTCACACTCCGACGTGTGCATCGTCGCCAGCAGCGCCGGAATGCCCAGCACCAGAAGGATATTCGCTGTGTTTGAGCCAACCACGTTCCCAAGCGCAATGCCCGGCGCATTGTCCAACACAGCCTTGATAGAGATCAGCAACTCTGGTGCAGAGGTTCCAAAGGCCACAATCGTCAGACTGACGATCAATGCAGGCACACCAAGGCGTAGGGAAAGGTTCACTGCGCCCTTGACCAGCGCGTCGCCCGCCAGCAGCAGAATGACCAGTCCAAGCCCCGACAGAAGCCATGGCATCAGCATTACCCTTTACCTCCGCAGGTACAGGGACCTTTGCCGATACGGTACCGTCCGCAAGCGTTGCATTTGGTCTGGGTCAGGCGTTTTGAGCCAAGCCAGTGCATCTTGCCGAACCACGCAAGCAGACCCATGAAAACCAGAAAAAGGAGGACAATCTTTGCAACCATGCGTCAGAGACCGAACCGAGCAAAAGCTGCACGTTCTTCAATGCCCTGCACGGCATCTTGAACCATCTGCGTACCCAGCCGGGACAGCAGCCCCTTCTTGGTGTTGTATTCGCGAAAACGGACTTTATCGCCGAAACGCTCTTTCATCATCGGGCGCAGGTGACCGATGCCGTCGATCAATCCCAGTTCTACCGCCTTCTTGCCCAGCCATACCTCACCGGTGAACAGGTCTTGGTCCTCGGGCAGCTTACCGGGACGGTGGCTGCGGATATGATCCTTGAAATTGACGTGGATGTCTTCCAGCAGCGTTTTCAGCCTCGCCACATCTTCGGGATTTTCAGGGCGGAAAGGGTCCAGCATGCTTTTGGATTTGCCTGCTGTGTAAACACGCCGTTCCACGCCATGGTTCTTGATAAACTCATCCAGCCCAAAAGATGCGGATATCACCCCGATAGAGCCAACCACCGACGAGGCATCAGCGAAAATCTCATCCGCCGCTACAGCCAGCCAATACCCCCCCGAGGCCGCCACGTCTTCGACAAAGGCGATGACAGGTACATCTTTTTCCTTGGCCAACCTGCGGATGCGCGCCGCAATCAGCGACGACTGCACCGGGCTGCCACCGGGCGAATTGATCTCAAGCGCGACAGCATCGGGCTTGCCCCGCGAGAAAGCTTTTTCAATGATCGGCCCAAGGGTCGCGTCATTCAACGTTGCACGTCCCTGACCGCCGATCATGCCGGCAAGGCGGATAACGGCAACGGTCGGGTCAGATTTGAGGAAAGGCAGCCAGTTTTTCATGTGTCCTCATGTAGAGTGCGCACCGGGTGCAAACAAGGCAAAGCCAAGCTTTATTCCCGGATGCGCCAACCGGTGCGGAAAATCCACCAGATCACAGCCAGACAGATCCCCGTGAACAACCCGATGGCCAGCAGGCTGGTCAGGATGGGCACGTCCGCCGTGTCAAAGAATGCCCAGCGAAAGCCGGAGATCAGATAGACCACAGGGTTGAACATCGAAATCGTCTGCCAGATCGGCGGCAGCATGGAGATTGAGTAGAACGACCCCCCCAGAAAGACGAGCGGCGTCACAATCAGCAAGGGCACGATCTGCAATTGCTCAAAGTTCCCGGCCCAGATACCGAGAATAAAGCCAAAGAGTGCAAAACTGATCGTGGTGAGGATCAGGAAGGCGACCATCGCCAGAGGGTGGGCAATGGTAAAATCAACAAAAAAGAACGCGGTGATCAGAATGATGATCCCTATGATCAGCGCCTTTGTCGCGGCTGCACCGACATAGCCAATGACGATCTCAAGAAAGCTGATCGGCGCGGCCAGAAGCTCAAAGAAGGTGCCGATGAACTTGGGGAAATAGATCCCGAACGACGCATTGGAGATCGATTGCGTGATGACCGTCAGCATGATCAGACCCGGCACGATGAATGCGCCATAGCTCACCCCTTCGACCTCTTCGATACGGCTGCCAATGGCAGCGCCAAAGACGACGAAGTAAAGCGAGGTGGAGATGACCGGCGCCAGAAAGCTTTGCGCAATGGTGCGGAAAAAGCGGAACATCTCGAAGACAAAGATGGAGCGGATGGCGGTCCAGTTCATGCCACATCCTCCACGCTGTCGCCGTTATTCACGAGGTTGACGAAAATCTCTTCAAGGCTGGATTGTCGCGTGACCACGTCACGCAACACGAGCCCTTCCTTGGCGACATCGCTCAGCAGTTTTGTGATGCCCGTCCGTTCGGCCCGCGTGTCATAGGTGTAGATCAATGCACTGCCATCGTCAGACAGACGCAGGGCATCGGACTGCAACACCATGGGCACTTCACTGATCGGTTCAGTCAGTTGCACCTCAAGCTCTTTCTGCCCCATGCGGGCCATCAGCGTGTTCTTTTCTTCGACCAGCATCAATTCACCCTTGGCGATCACGCCCACACGGTCGGCAATCGCTTCAGCCTCCTCGATGTAATGGGTCGTCAGGATGATTGTCACACCGTCAGCTTTGAGGCCTGCAACAACGTCCCACATGTCCTTGCGCAACTCCACATCCACACCAGCGGTGGGTTCATCCAGAAACAAAACCCGTGGGTCATGCGACAGCGCCTTCGCAATCAGGACGCGACGTTTCATTCCGCCAGACAGCTCCCTGATCTGGCTGTCCTTCTTGTCCCAAAGCGAAAGCTGCTTGAGCACCTTCTCAATCGCAGCGTCATCGCCGCGCTTGCCAAAAAGTCCGCGTGAGAAACGGACCGTGTTGATCACGCGCTCAAAGGGTTCAAGATTGATCTCTTGCGGGACAAGCCCAATCATCGACCGGGCGGCGCGGTAGTCATTCACAATGTCATGGCCACCGACTGTCACGGTCCCGGAGGTTGACGTGGTGATCCCGCAAATGGTTGAGATCAAAGTAGTTTTGCCTGCACCATTTGGTCCAAGCAAAGCGAGGATTTCGCCCTCACGGATATCTAAATC
>Ga0316197_10003169_pt1 | contig 11701 bp, 8 predicted proteins | sample OudBiesiAoxic_MG_FD_204939 | JGI IMG/M metagenome (GOLD analysis project Ga0316197, IMG submission 204939) | Coastal sediment microbial communities from Oude Bieten Haven, Netherlands - site A oxic | ecosystem: Environmental > Aquatic > Marine > Coastal > Sediment | place: Netherlands...
ACGCGACACGCCGGGACCGGAGGCTCAGCCCGAACGGGCGTAGTCGACGCGGCGCCCCGGCGGCTCGGCGGCCACGGCACGAAAACGAAGCCTCAAGGCATCGACGCCAAAGAGGCGTTGCGCCTGTCGCAGAAATCCGTCTGTCGGCCTGATACGCCAGTCATCGGCCAGCCGCAGCGATACCTCGGCGTCCAGGCGCCGGTAGCGCAATCGCACGTCGCAATCACCATTGCGGACCGGTTCGAACAATGACCGCAACTGATCGATCAAGGCATCGCCGGTCAGGCCGTGCTGCTGCAGCCATTCCACGTTCAGGTCGATCTCGACCACGGCTGCCCTTTGCATTCGAACGTCTTCGAGGCCGCAGACGCTGTCGGCTCGAATGCCGAGGCCACCGCGATAGTCGTCGTGCACCAGCGTCCCCTCCACCACCAGGACCCGGTCGTTGGCGATTTCGTCGCGAAAACGCTCATAGGTCTGGCTGAACAGCGTCGCCTCGATGCGCCCGGACTTGTCGTCGAGCAACACCGAGGCCATGGTGCCGTTCTGGGTATTGCGCCGGTTCACCGCAACCACCATGCCTGCCACCATGACCCTCTTGCCATGCCCCCGGCGCCCGCGCGTCTCGCGCACGTCATCGAGCGACAGCCTGGCGATCCGGCTGTTGAGCAGGGCCTTGAGATCCGGCTCATAGAAATCGATCGGGTGTCCGGTCAGGAAGAGGCCGAGGGTCTCTTTCTCACCGGCAAGTCGCTGGTCGTCGTCCCATTCCTCGATCGTGTCCGGGACCACGCCGGCGGCCGGCGCCGCCGGTTCCGGCTCCGACATCCCGAACAGGTCGTCCTGACCGGCCGCCTGCATTGCCGCGTGTTGCTCGGCCATCTTCAGCGCCAGCGGCAGCTGGATCATCAAGGTCGCGCGATTGGCGCCCAGGCGATCGAGTGCCCCGGCCCGGACCAACGCCTCGAGCACCCGGCGGTTGGCCTTCTTCAGGTCGATGCGGCGGCAGAATCCGAACAGATCTCCAAACGGACCGCCTCGCTGACGCGCTTCGACGATGCCCTCGATCGCACCTTCGCCGACGCCCTTGATCGCACCGAGGCCGTACACTACGGTGTCATCGCCGTCGACCGTGAACATATAACTGGAACGGTTGACGTCCGGCGGCTCGACGCTGAGCTCCATCGAGCGGCACTCCTCGATGAAAGTCACCACCTTGTCGGTGTTGTCCATGTCCGATGACAGGACCGCTGCCATGAAGGCGGCCGGATAGTGCGCCTTCAGCCACAGCGTCTGATACGAGACCAGCGCATAGGCCGCCGAGTGCGACTTGTTGAAGCCGTATCCAGCGAATTTCTCCATCAGATCGAAGATGTAGGTCGCTGTGTCCGCGTCGACCCCCCGAGCAACCGCACCGCTACGGAAGATCTCGCCCTGCTTGGCCATTTCCTCGGCCTTCTTTTTGCCCATCGCGCGGCGCAACAGATCGGCACCGCCCAGTGTGTAGCCGGCCAACACCTGGGCGATCTGCATGACCTGCTCCTGGTACAGGATGACGCCGTAGGTCGGGGCCAGAATCGGCTCGAGATCGGGATGCGGGTAGGACACCTCCTGCACGCCGTGCTTGCGCGCAATAAAGTCGTCGACCATGCCCGACTGCAACGGGCCGGGACGGTACAGGGCGACCAGCGCGGTGATATCGTCGAAACAGTCGGGCTGCAGCTTTCCGATCAGCTTCTTCATGCCCTCGGATTCCAACTGGAACACCGCGGTGGTCTCGGCGGTCTTTATCAGCGCAAAGGCGGCCGGATCGTCGACCGGGATCGCAGCGATATCGATTGACCCCTCACCGGCTGCGCGGCGCTGCTCGTTGACCGTCTTCAACGCCCAGTCGATGATCGTCAGCGTACGCAGTCCGAGGAAGTCGAACTTCACCAGCCCTGCCGCCTCCACGTCGTCCTTGTCGTACTGAGTGACCAGATTGGTGCCGTCTGATTCGCAGTACAGCGGGCTGAAGTCGGTCAGTCTGCCGGGGGCGATGACCACGCCACCGGCATGCTTGCCGGCATTGCGCGCCAGCCCTTCCAGCCGTTTCGCCATATCGATCAGCTGGGTGACCTCTTCGTCCTGTTCGTAGGCGTGCCGCAGGTCCTCGCTCTCGGCCAGCGCCTTTTTCAGGGTCATGCCGATTTCGAAGGGCACCATCTTGGCAACCCGGTCGGTAAAGCCATAGGGATGCCCGAGTACCCGCCCGACATCGCGCACCACGGCCTTGGCGGCCATCGAACCGAAGGTGATGATCTGAGACACCGAGTCACGGCCGTACTTGCGCGCCACGTAATCGATGACCAGATCGCGCTTGTCCATGCAGAAATCGACATCGAAGTCCGGCATGGAGACGCGCTCGGGGTTCAGGAATCGCTCGAACAGCAGGTCGTGCTCGAGTGGATCCAGGTCGGTGATCTTCAGTGCATAGGCCACCAGTGAGCCGGCACCGGAGCCGCGGCCCGGACCGACCGGCACGTCGTTGTCTTTTCCCCACTGGATGAAATCGGCCACGATCAGAAAGTAGCCGGGGAATCCCATGTTGATGATCACCTCGAGCTCGGATTCGAGTCGCTCGTCGTAGGGTCGGCGGCGCTCGGCAAAGTCCGCTGCCTGGGGGTCGAGAATGCGTCCCAGACGCGCTTCCAGACCACGCCGCGACTCGACGCGGAAGAAGTCATCCATGGTCATGCCCTGCGGGACCGGAAAGTCCGGCAGGAAGTTCTTGCCCAGGGTGATCTCCAGGTTGCAGCGCTTGGCGATCTCGACTGAGTTCTGCAGTGCCTCCGGGATGTCGGCAAACAACTCGGCCATCTCGGCCGGCGAGCGCAGGTACTGCTGCTCTGAGTGGACTTTGGCGCGGCGTGGATCGTCCAGCGTGCGGCCCTCGTGGATGCACACGCGCACCTCATGCGCGGGGTATTCCTCGGCGGCGAGGAAACACACGCCGTTGGTCGCCACGACCGGCACGCCCCTGGCCGCGGCCAGCGCGACGCTGGCGTGCAGGCAATCTTCCTCGAGCTCTCGCCCGGTCCGCACCAGCTGCAGATAGTAGCGGTCCCCGAACAGCTTCAACCAGGCCTCCAGGCGCTGCTCTGCAAGCCGTGGCTTCGCGGCCGTCAACGCGCGCCCGACATTGCCCTCACGGCCCCCGGACAGTGCGATCAGCCCGCCGGTCGAGGACGGCGTGAACCAGTCCGGCTCCATCATCGCCCGCCCCAGATGCTGTCCCTCACGGTAACTGCGCGAGACCAGTTCGGTGAGATTGCGGTAACCCTGCCGGTTCTGTACCAGCAGTATCAGGCGGTCGGGTTTGTTCGCATCGTCGGGGTTACGCACCCAGGCATCGACACCCGCGATCGGTTTCACACCAACGGCCATCGCCGCCTTGTAGAAGCGCACCAGCGCAAACATGTTCGACTGATCGGTCAGTGCGATCGCCGGCATATTCAGCTCGGAGACCCGTGCAACCAGCGGCTTGATCCGCGCCACACCGTCCACCAGCGAGTACTCGGAATGCACGTGCAAATGGACGAATTCAGCGGCCATCGGTGTGGTCTGCATGTCGCTCGAAGGGGAATATGTGCACAAAGAATACCGTGCGCGCGGGGGCGCTGCCACCTCGTTTCCAGGGTCTTCTCCGGACACCCGCGCGGAGCCCCTGCAGCGGGTCGCCAGGGCCGGGACAAACCATCGTGGCTTGTCCGATCATGTTGCCCAAATCAGCCGATCAGGCGCCGAACTGGCCCGAACGAACGTCGATGGATGTCGCTGACACCATGCTCGCGCAGCGCCTCGAGGTGCCTGCGCGTCGGATATCCCTTGTGCTGCGCGAGACCATAGCTGGGATACTGGGCATCCAGCGCCACCATTTCGCGATCGCGCGCTACCTTGGCGACAATCGATGCCGCCGAGATGCAGGGCTCAATCCCGTCGCCACCGACAATCGCGCTCGCGGAACACGGCAGGTGCGGGAGCCTGTTTCCATCCACCAGGGCATGGTCCGGCCTGACGCCGAGGGCCGCGACCGCGCGCTGCATCGCCAGCAGGCTGGCTTGCAGTATGTTGATCGCGTCGATTTCGGCAACCTCGGCCCGCCCCAGTGACCAGGCCAGCGCCTGGTCACAGATCTCGGCGAACAGCACCTCACGCCGGCACGGGGACAGTGTCTTGGAGTCGGCCAGCCCGGCAATCGGCCGGGACGGGTCGAGCACGACCGCGGCCGCGACGACCGGACCGGCGAGCGGTCCCCGCCCGACTTCATCCACACCGCAAACCAGCAGCTCAGACAAGCCCTCGGCCCTCCAAAAGCCCGACGACCGCATCGGCCGCCTCGCGGTTCGTGTCCATGCGCAAGGCCAGGTGGATGTCACGATAACGTGCGGCCACCTCATCGCGCAGCACGGCGTTCTCGAAAAACCTGCGCAGCGGCGGTAGCAGCTGATCCGGCTCGCACTCGCCCTGGAGCAGTTCCGGCGCCAGTCGCTCGCCGGCCAGCAGATTGGCCATCGCCACATGCTCGACCTTGACAAGCCTGAACAGGCGCGCCGCGTAATAAGTGGCCGCGTTGAGCTTATAGCCCACGACCATCGGTCGCTTGCTGAGCAGACCTTCCAGGGTCGCGGTACCGGATGCGGTGAGCACGACGTCCGCGGCGGCAAGCGCAAGTCGGCTGCCCCCGGTCGCGGTGACCAGTGCCAGATGGGGTGCCGTCCGTGTCCGTTCCTCTTCGAACAGATGCCGGGTCGCCTCGCTCACCAGCGGCACGACGACCTGCAGGTCCGCCAGTTCACGCTGCAGCAGCACGGCGGTCTGCAGGAAAGGCCGCGCCAGCCTGCCGACCTCGCCGCGCCTGCTGCCCGGCAGCACGGCCAGCACCGGGCGTTCGGCGTCCAGCCCGAGTGCCGCCCGGGCAGCCTGCCGGTCGGGTTGCAGCGGCATATCGCAGGCCAGCGGGTGTCCGACATAGCGTACGGGCACGTCTCGTCCGGCAAGGAAATCCTTCTCGAAGGGAAATATCGTCAGCAGCAGATCGACCGCACGACGAATCTTGCGCACCCGCCCGGTGCGCCAGGCCCAGACGGTGGGGCTGACGTAGTGCACTGTCAGCACACCGGCTTCGCGCAGGCGGCATTCCAGGGTGAGGTTGAAATCGGGCGCATCTACGCCGATGAACACGGCGGGCGGTGTGTCGCGCCAGCGCGACATCACGCGCGAGCGCACGCGCAGCAGGCGCGGCAGGTGTTGCAAGACCTCGAACAGTCCCATCACGGACAGGCTGTCCATACTCTCCCACTGGTCGATGCCGACGTTACGCATCAGCGGACCGGCAATCCCCTCGAACCGTACCGCCGGCAAGCGCTCGCGCAATGCATTCATCAGGCCGGCCGCCAGCAGGTCGCCGGACGGTTCGGCGGCAATGATCCCGATCCGCAACGGCGCCATCACGACGGCTCAGCGAACGATGCTGCGTTCGCTGGCCGTCAGGAAATCGGCCATGACGCGCATCTCGGCACTGTCCGCTGCCGCGGCCGCGATCTGTCCACGCGCCTCTGCGAGCGACAGGCCGGAGGCGTAAAGTATCTTGTAGGCCTGCTTGACGATGCGCAGTTGCTCGGCGGTGTACTGGCGACGCTTGAGGCCCTCGCTATTGATGCCATAGGGCTTTGCAGGCTGCCCGGCGATCATGCAATAAGGAGGGACATCCTTGCTGATGGCGCTCCCCATCGCGGCAAAGCAGTGCTGGCCGACGCGACAGAACTGGTGGACCATGCTGAAGCCTCCGAGAATCGCCCAATCTTCCAAACAGACATGACCACCCAGCGAGGCGGCGTTCGCCATGATGGCGTGGCTGCCGATACGGCAGTCATGGGCGACATGCGTGTAGGCCATCAGCAGGTTGTCATCGCCGATGCGCGTAATCGATTGATCCTGGGCGGTGCCACGGTGGATGGTCGTAAACTCTCGGATCTGGTTGCGGTCACCGATCTCGAGAAAGGTTTCTTCGCCCCCATACTTCTTGTCCTGGGGGTCCTCGCCGATCGATGCAAACTGAAAGATGTGATTGTCTTCGCCGATACGACACGGGCCCTTGATGACAACGTGCGGACCGATCCTGGTGCCCTTGCCGATACGTACCCCGGCACCGATCACGCTGAAGGGTCCGACACTGACACCCTCATCCAGTTCTGCAGCCGGGTCTACCAGCGCATGCGGATCGATCACACTCAGAGATTCCGCGCCGTACACATGATCTCGGCAGAAGCCACCAGGTTCCCATCGACCTTGGCCTCTGCCGCAAATACCCAGATCTCACGCTTGTGTTTCAGCACCTCGACCTCGAAGATGAGCTGATCGCCGGGCACCACCGGGCGCTTGAACCTCGCCTTGTCGACACCAACCAGGTAGTAGATGGCCTCTTTGGGGACATCGGCGCTTTCCATCGCGAGCAGACCCGTGGCCTGCGCCATCGCCTCGATCAGCAATACGCCGGGCATCACCGGTTTGGTTGGAAAATGGCCCTGGAAAAACGGTTCGTTGATGGTCACATTCTTCATGGCCCTCAGACGCTTGCCCGGCTCGCTGTCGAGCACCCGATCGATCAGCAGGAACGGGTAGCGATGCGGCAGCAGGCTGTGAATTTGCTGGATGTCCATGGCGTGTAACGCAACCTCCAAGATCTGTTTCTCGTTTGCTGGATATCGACTGTATAGCGATCCCTGCGGATCAATCGTGCGTATGGTCGCCATTGCGCAGCGCCGCCAGTTCTTGTTCCAGCGCCTTAACCCGGCGCACCATATCATCCAGTTGACGCAGACGTGCGAAGTTCTTCAGCCAGTTGGCATGCTCCATCGCCGGCACCGTGCCGGTATAGGTTCCCGGCTTGTTGATTGAGCGCGAGACAGAAGAAGCGCCGGAGATATGCACATGGTCCGTCAACTCCACATGGCCGGTCACGCGGGCCCCACCGGCGATGGTGCAGTACTTTCCGACGCGCGACGAACCGGCGATCCCCGCACAGCCTGCGATCGCCGTATGCTCGCCAACCTGCACGTTGTGCGCGATGTGCACCTGGCTGTCGATCTTGACGCCGTCGCCAATCAGCGTGTCACCGATCGCACCGCGATCGATTGAAGTACAGGACCCCACCTCGACGTCGTCGCCGAGGACGGTTCGCCCGATCTGCGGCACCTTCCGCCAGGCACCATCGTCATTGGCGAGCCCGAAACCATCACCACCGATGACGGCCCCTGGGTGAATCAGGCAGCGCCTGCCGAGGCTCGTTTCGGCACCAAGGGTGACCGATGCGACCAGACGCGAGCCGGCGCCCATCGTCACATTGGCCATCAGGACGCAGTTCGGGCCGATCCGGACATGATCCTCGATCACCACGCCGGCGCCGATGTAGCAGTTGGCGGCAACCTGCGCGCTGTGCGCAACCCGCGCCGACGGGTCGACGGTTGCCGTCGTGTCGATTCCGGGGACGCACGCCGCCTCCGGGAAAAAAGCGGCCACGACCCTGGCGTGCGCAAGATATGGATTGTCGCTCACAAGGCAGGCGACCGGACAATCGACGGCATCGTCGGCCCCCAGTATTACCGCCGATGCCTTGGTGTCGGCCAGGTGAGACCGGTAGCGCCGATTGGCCAAAAAGCTGATCGAACCCTGTGTCGCGTGCTGCAGGGTCGACACCGCCTCGATCAGGATTGCCGGATCGCCACGCAATTCGGCCTGTGCGATCGTCGCGAGCTCTCTCAGCGTGAAGCCGCTCACGGCTGTTAGCGCCTGGCGGCTTGGTTGAGCTCCCGCATGCGAGCAAGCACCTTGTCGGTAATGTTGGCGCGCTCAGACGCCCAGGTCACCCCACTCTCCAGGACCAGGTCGAGTTTCTCGGCCTCGGCAACCTCGGCGATGACTTCGGCCAGGACCCGCCGCAGTCGATCCATCTCCTCGCTCAGTCGCAAGCGCCGGTCGCTCTCGAGTTCTTCCTTGGCGTTCTCCAGGCGCAGCGTGCGGGAGCGGATATCCCTTTGCACGCTCTTGGCCTCGGCATCGCTGATTTGCGAGCGGTCGCGCACCAGCTTTTCCTCCAGTTGAGCGATCTGCTCTTCCTGTGAAGTCACCTTGGACTCACGTTCAGCGAACTCCTGTTTGATCTTCGAGCGCACCTCAGCGATCTGGGGGGCCTCACTCTGCAGGCGCAAGACATCGACGACCGCCACCGATACTTCGGCTGCCGACAGGCTGCCACTCACGCAACTGGCACATGCCAACAGTACCGCCAACCATCTCTTGCTCATCGACGTCGCCCTCCGGCTCAGAAAGTCGTACCAAGGGTGAACTGAAACTCTTCTTCCTCGTCCTGCGCATCCGCATTGAAGGGCAATGCGTAGCTTACCGTCAGGGCACCCACTGGCGACAGCCAGGACACGCCCACGCCGGTGGAGTAGCGCAACTCATCCGGATCGAACAGGTCGGTCTGTTTGGTATCTACCAGACCACCGAAATCCACGAAGGTGGAAATCCGAACCGCCTCGCTCACCTGACGCAGAGGCGGTGGAAACAGCAGCTCGACAGTGCCCGTGTAGAGACCGTTGCCACCGATCGGGTCCCCCTGCGAATCGCGCGGGCCGATCGATCGCGCCTTGAATCCGCGAAGACTGGTTGGACCACCGGCGAAATAGTTTTCCCAGAGCGGCAGGCGCGAGGTATCACCGTAGGAATCGCCATAACCCACCTCTGCCCTGGCGGAAAAGATCAGATCCTGTGTCAACTTCCAGTAGCGGCGGTGTTCGTAGGAAATCTTGTAGTAGGTCAGGTCACTACCCGGGACGCTGGCCTCGCCGAACAGTGACTGCAAGGCGCCGGTCTTGGGGAAGATCGCGGCATCGCGCGAATCATGCCGCCAGTTCAGAGTCGTTTCGAAGTTGAGGAACTTGTTGCCCTCGGCCTCCTCGAAATCAAGCACTTCGTCAGACGGGTCCGAGCCTACTTCGAAATCGATATGGTGCGCGGCCAGACCGAAATTGAAACGATTGAACTCGCTGAGGGGGATGCCGAAACTCATCCCGGCGATAATGTCGTCGGTCTTGTAGTCCGCCGTATTCAGGTCGCGGAAGTCGATGGATCGGTAACTCAGGTCGAAGCCCCGACTGATGCCATCGACGGTGTAGTACGGATTGGTGTAGGCGATCTGGTAGAGCTGGTTGGCGCTGCTGGTCCGCAGCGCGAGCGACACCTTCTTGCCGGTTCCGGCGAAGTTATCCTGATTGATCGATGCATTGACCACGACACCGTCCGACTGGGAATAACCCAGTCCGGCGAGCAGCGATCCAGATGGCTTCTCTGTCACGGAGACGTTGATATCGACTTCGTCACCCGATCCAGGCACCGACGGGGTCTCGACATTGACCGCATCGAAGTAGCCGGTGCGCTGGACACGCTCGCGCGAAAGTTTGAGCTTTTCACCGGAGAACCAGGCTGCCTCCATCTGCCGGAACTCGCGCCGTATGACCTCGTCACGACTGCGCGAATTGCCGCGGATATTGATTCGCCGGACGTAGGCCCGATTCCCCGGGTCGACAAAGAAGGTCACGGCAACGGTTTTGTTATCCTCGTCGAGTTCGGGGATGCTGTTGACGTTGGCGAAGGCGAAGCCCATATCCGACAGCTTCGCCGAAATACGATCACTGCTCTCGACGATGGACTTGCGGTCGAACGGCTGTCCACGGCGCAAGCGGACCAGATCAAAATAGCCCTCCGGTTCTTCGATCAGATCTCCGGCGAGCCGGATATCGCTGATGGTATAGATGTCGCCCTCAGTGATATTGATCGTGACATAGATGTCGTTCTTGTCGGGCGTGATCGTCACCTGCGTCGAATCGATCTTGAAATTCACGTAGCCACGGTCGAGGTAATAAGAGCGCAGCGTTTCGAGGTCGCCGGCCAGCTTGGGCCGCGAATACTGGTTGTCCTTCGTGAAACGCGACAACCAGTTACCGGTCGACAGTTCGAATTCGTCCAGCAGATCGTCTTCGTCATACGCCAGGTTGCCGACGATGTTGATTGTCTTGATCAGCGCAGTCTCGCCTTCGACGACATTGATGTCGATGGCGACGCGGTTGCGTTCCAGCGGGGTTACGGTGGAGGTGAGCTTCACCGCGTACTTGCCCTGGTTGAAGTACTGACGTTCGAGTTCCTGCTCGATTCTGTCGAGCACCGGGCGGTCGAAGGTGCGTCCCTCGGCGAGACCGATGTCCTTCAGGCCTTCCGTCAGCGCCTCGGTTTCGATCGATTTGTTGCCGGAAAAATTGATTTCCGCAATGGCGGGGCGCTCGGTCACGACGACGACCAGCACATCGCCGGCCTTCTCGAGTCGCACGTCCTTGAAAAATCCGGTCCTGTACAACTCGCGGACGATCTCCGAGGTGCGGTCAAAGTCGATCGTGTCACCCGGCTTGACCGGCAGATAGTTGAATACGGTGCCGGCAGTAATTCGCTGCAGGCCCTCGACCCGAATGTCCGCGACGCGGAAGCCCTCTGCCAGGGTCTGTGCGGCCAGTCCCAGCCACAGCAGCAGAACACACCAGAGTCTTACGCGCATATCACTCTCTCGAACAACCTTTGCCTGTCATTCTGGCTCGCACGGGCATGAGGTACCCGCGACCTGAAGAGACGCGATTATAGGGTATAGGCCAAGGCAAAAGTAGGCTGAAGCGGGCTACCGCTAGCCCAGTATGCGCAAGATATCCACGTAGAAGGCCAGTGTCATCAGGCCCAGCAACATCACCAGTCCGATTTTCTGCCCCTGCATCATCGCGGCATCGGACAACGGGCTGCCTTTAACGGCTTCGATCGCGAAGTACAGCAGGTGCCCGCCATCCAGCACCGGAACCGGCAGCAGATTGAGCACACCCAGGCTGATACTCACGATCGCCAGGAATTTGAGAAAATACACGAAGCCGATGCCGGCCGTCTTGCCGGCCGCATCGGCAATGGTGATGGGGCCGCTCAGGTTGTGGATCGACGCCTGGCCGGTCAACACCCGCCAGATGACCTTGAGGGTGAGTACCGAGTACTCCCAGGTTCGGGCAACGGCGGCGGGCAGCGCCTCACCCCAGCCCATGCGGTAGTGTACCTGATAGCGTTCGATCAGGCCGGGAACAGGCTGGTTCGAGGCCCCGATGCGCCCGATGACCGCCTCGTCTGTTGCGTAGGGCGCCGGCGTCAACTCGATCTCGCGCACCTGCCCGTCGCGGGCGATGCTCAGGTCGATCGCGACCCCCGGACGGGTGCGGACATAATCCACCCAGTGGTTCCAGTCCGGCATCGGCTGCCCGTCGGCCGTCAGGATCCGGTCGCCTTCGCGCAACCCGGCGAGTTCGGCCTGCTCACCGGCAAGCACCTTGCCGAAAACCGGCGGCAACACAGGCCGCTGCGGCACCATACCCAGATGGCCCAGCAAGTCTGCGGTCTCGGCCAGGTCGCCGACTTCATCCGAGGGCATGATCCGCAAATGTTCCCCGCCCGACGGATCGCGCACGAGGATCTGTAGCTGCGGCTCGCCGACCGAGCCCGTGGCCAACTCCTGTAGCGCCAGTGACCAGGTGGGCGTGGCTTGTCCGTTGATCGACAGGATTTCGTCGCCGCCGGCCAA
>Ga0316197_10003170_pt1 | contig 11701 bp, 8 predicted proteins | sample OudBiesiAoxic_MG_FD_204939 | JGI IMG/M metagenome (GOLD analysis project Ga0316197, IMG submission 204939) | Coastal sediment microbial communities from Oude Bieten Haven, Netherlands - site A oxic | ecosystem: Environmental > Aquatic > Marine > Coastal > Sediment | place: Netherlands...
CGTGCCTCGTCCAGCGTGATGCCCTTTTGCTTGACCACACCACCGTCCAGCGCATCTGCGCGGTCGGTGGCATGGATGCCCGGCAACAGGTTGTTGATATTCACCCCAGAACCCGCGACCTGACGCGAGGTGCCTGCCACATATCCTGTCAGACCTGTTCGGGCCGAATTTGACAGACCCAGAACGCCTATCGGCGCACGCACGGATTGAGACGTGATGTTGACCACCCGGCCCCAGCCGCGCTCTATCATGCCGGGCACCAGTGCCTTGATCAGAGCGATGGGCGCCAGCATGTTCGCATCCAGTGCCGCGATGAAATCGTCGCGATCCCAGTCCTGCCACATGCCCGGAGGGGGTCCGCCCGCGTTGTTGACAAGGATATCCACGTCGCCTGCTGCTTCGATCACGGCGGCCTGACCTTCGGCGGTGGCCACATCAGCAGCAACCGTAGTGATTTCGACCCCGTATTCCTGACGCAACCGCTCGGCCGAGGCCTGCAATGCGTCGGCACCGCGTGCGTTCATGATCAGGTTCACGCCAGCCTCTGCCAGCGCCTCGGCACAGCCAAGACCCAAACCCTTTGAAGACGCGCAGACCAGCGCTGTTTTTCCTTTGATCCCAAGATCCATCAGTCGATTCCTTTCAATATTTCGTCCCAGAAGTAACACGCCAGCGGATGGGTGCCAGTAAAACACCCCATGCTTGACCCACGTCTGTCACAATCCGAGCCTATCGGTTTGCTGACCCGTATTCCGCCTTTGAGGTACCCGATGGCCCGCGTCCGCCCTGCCCCAGCGCAAAGTCTGCCTGTATTTCGTGCCGAAGATTTCTGTGCGACCGATGGCGCGAACATGGGTGATCCATTGTCATTCGCCTCGGAACTGGTTCTGGACGATGTGTATGAGCTTCCTTACGGGACACTGGCGCAGCGCCTGTCAGTATTGCCGGGAAAAGGTAACCTGTTTCGGATCGCGCCTGAGACCGAAGTAGGCACGCCCGACGCGACGCTGCATCTGGATTGCGCACTTAGTTTTATGTCGCCCGACGGAGCGATGCACGATGCACTGTTGCTTGTCGAAGTGGATGAGGCCGGCGCGATTGCGGATATCTACCTGCTGCCTTTGACGGCCCTCAGCACAAAGGTGGAGTACCGCCTGGTTGGCATCGACACGCAAAACGCACGGCAGAAATTCGCACAGGTTGCTTGCGTGTCTTTCACCCGCGGCACACATATCACCATGTCTTCGGGCGAACAGCGCCTGATTGAGGATTTGCGCATCGGTGACCGTATCCTGACGCGTGACGATGGTATTCAGGCGATACGCTGGATCAGTCAGACCACCGTCCGTGCAGTTGGCGAATTTGCCCCGATCAGGATTCACGCCGGTACGCTAAACAACGAACATGACCTTATCGTCAGCCCCGATCACCGCCTTTTCATCTACCAGCGCAGCGACAAGGTTGGCGCAGGACGCTCTGAACTGCTGGTCAAGGCACGCCATCTGGTCAACGGCTCTACCGTGACGCTGATGGAGGGTGGCTTTGTCGATTACTTTCAGCTGCTCTTCGACAGCCACCAGATCATCTATGCCGAAGGCATTGCTGCCGAGACGATGCTGATCGACCCACGGACCAAGCCGGTGCTGCCCGAAGAACTGTCGCAGGCGTTAGGCGAGGTCATTCCCGGCCATTCCGACCTGCCCCATGCCGGACTTGACGTGAACGAGGCGCTGTTGAACAGGCCTGATGCCGCAGAATTGCTGCGCAAAGCTTCGTCGCGCTGATGGCAGTCGCAGTTGGAATCGGGGCGACTTGTTAAGCTGCTTCAATGGCAGTTCAGAGCCCTGTTGGACCTTCATTCGGCTCACCGGTGATGGGCACTTTTGAATACCTATGGCAACGCTGAAAGGTTGGTTGGTTCAGGCTTGGCACCGGCAGCTGTCAACATTGCATGAATCTGACCCCGGTGGTGGGTTTGGTGATTGAAGAGCTCAGCAGCACAAAGAGCCTTTGGCTTCTCGATCCGGGTTGAGCCATCGCCTGGATACCACGCAACCATTCCGTCAAGGTCAGTATCGATCAACAGGTCCGCCCAATCTTGGATTTCCTCGTTGCGTTTCGTACGCAGAATTTTGAAGTCGTCCCAATCCGATGGGCTGGTAAGGGAGTGCTTGATGGTTTCCTCTGGTCGCTCGTTTCCCTTCAATCGTTGCAATATCAAGGCATCAGCCCAATAAAGATGGTTCAGGGTGGCAGTCATTGATTGGAAGAAAACGCCTCGATCCTTCCGGCGAGCCACATCAGTGAGCCCGTCAGCGGCGGTCACCAAAGAGTTATTCTGCCAAGTATTGTAGCGGGCCATGAGACGGCAGTATTCGGCTGAGATCATCTTCTCAGACTCCTTTATTTTCGTGTTGGGATGGTCAAGGGACGCTTACCCAAAAGCGTCTTTCCAGGTGCTAATCGAAACCCTGGCGGCGTGTCCTGCACGCGTCTACCTGATTGGGATGCTAATGCAGCCAGACAACGAATACAGGTTCAGTCATTTCAGGGGTTACGTCAAGCATCAGGCTTGTCCGCCTCGCCCCCGCATTACCGAACCTCTGTCAGTCGCCCCCCACCTTGATCCACCCAAACCCTACCAAACCCTTGCCACCGCGCATATGTAGGGTATGTGTCAGCCCCGTTGAACTGGTGTGGGTTTTCACACTTTGTCTTCATTCGCCCTAAAATCGGGCTCACTGACGTTAGGAACGCCCGCCAAGATGCTGGATAGCAACACCAATCGCCCGCCTTTGCCGCCCGAGATCGCGCGCCGCCGGACCTTTGCGATCATCAGCCACCCGGATGCGGGCAAAACCACGCTGACCGAAAAATTCCTGCTGTTCGGTGGGGCAATCCAGATGGCAGGACAGGTCCGCGCCAAGGGCGAGGCAAGGCGTACCCGCTCCGATTTCATGGCGATGGAAAAAGATCGTGGTATTTCGGTCTCCGCTTCGGCCATGTCCTTCGATTTTGCCAGCAAAGACAAGAACTTCCGCTTCAATCTTGTGGATACGCCGGGCCACTCAGACTTTTCCGAAGACACCTACCGCACATTGACGGCCGTGGATGCGGCCGTGATGGTCATCGACGGTGCCAAGGGGGTCGAGAGCCAGACACAAAAGCTGTTTGAGGTCTGCCGCATGCGCGACCTGCCGATCCTGACATTCTGTAACAAGATGGACCGCGAGAGCCGCGACGTCTTTGAGATCATTGATGAAATTCAGGAAAACCTTGCCATCGACGTCACGCCGGCAAGCTGGCCCATCGGCATCGGGCGGGATTTCATCGGTTGTTACGACATTTTGCGCGACCGGCTGGAACTCATGGACCGGGCCGACCGCAATCGCGTTGCAGAAAGTATTGAAATCAACGGCTTGGATGACCCCAAACTCGCTGAACATGTCCCTGCCAACCTGCTGGAGAAGCTGCGCGAAGACCTTGAGATGGTACGCGAATTGCTGCCACCGCTTGACCCGGAATTGATGGCCGAAGGGTCATTGACCCCGATCTGGTTTGGCTCTGCCATCAACTCCTTTGGCGTCAAAGAACTCATGGAAGGCATCGCCCAGTTTGGGCCCGAGCCGCAGATTCAATCCGCTGAGCCACGCCAGATATTGCCGGAAGAGGACAAGGTTTCCGGCTTTGTTTTCAAGGTTCAAGCCAACATGGACCCCAAGCACCGCGACCGCGTGGCTTTCGTCAGGCTTGCCTCCGGCCACTTCTACCGGGGCATGAAAATGACCCATGTGCGTACAAAAAAGCCAATGGCGATCTCGAACCCGGTGATGTTTCTTGCCTCTGACCGTGAGTTGGCCGAAGAGGCCTGGGCCGGGGACATCATAGGTATCCCGAACCATGGGCAGTTGCGCATCGGCGACACATTGACAGAGGGAGAGGCACTGCGCGTGACGGGTATTCCTTCCTTTGCACCGGAACTGCTTCAGGTTGTGCGCGCAGGCGATCCTTTGAAAGCCAAGCACCTTGAAAAAGCGCTCATGCAATTTGCCGAGGAAGGTGCCGCAAAGGTATTCAAGCCCTCCATCGGTTCAGGCTTTGTGGTTGGGGTCGTCGGACAGCTGCAGTTCGAAGTACTGGCCAGTCGAATCGAGCTTGAGTACGGGCTTCCCGTGCGCTTTGAGGCGTCTCAGTTTACCTCTGCCCGCTGGGTGAACGGTGACAAACACGCCGTTGATAAATTTACGGAAAACAACAAGCAGCATATCGCCCATGATCACGATGGTGACATCGTCTATCTGACCCGGCTCCAGTGGGACATTGACCGGGTGGAACGTGACTATCCAGACGTGCGGCTAACCGCGACGAAAGAGATGATGATCTGATGACGACTTGGGGGTTGAGCGCGACAGTTCTTGCGCCAACCACCGAGATTTTGCAGTTTGCTGCCTACCATCTTGAGGCAGGGGCGCACCGGCTTTACCTCCACCTTGATGATCCGCAATGCGATGCGTTTGAACTGCTCAAGGCGCATCCCAAGATCCGGCCCACCCTGTGCAATGACGATTGGTGGCAAGGTAAACGGCCCAAAAAACATCAGGTGCGCCAGACCCAGAACGCGACCCATGCCTACAATCGCCGGGCAGAGGTAGACTGGCTTATCCACATGGATGTCGATGAATTTCTAGTTTCCGAAACGTCTGTAGCAGATGTACTGGACGCTTTGCCGGCAGAGAATAAAATCGCACGGATCCGCCCAATGGAGCAACTGGCCGGTGACGGTACCACCTTCAAAGCTTTTGTGCCAAATGGGCCAAACCGGGCAAAGACGGTCGCAGACTTATACCCAACGTACGGCCCCTACATAAAAGGGGGGTTCCTAAGCCATCTTGCCGGAAAAGTGTTCGTGCGCAGCGGCTTAAAGGATATCCGCGTCCAAATCCATAACGTGTTTCAGAACGACGATATGCTGCAAGGCGCAGAAGATACCGACGGGATCGACCTTGCCCATTGCCATGCCAAGAGTTGGGACGACTGGTACGCCGCTTACCGGTTCCGGCTTGCAAAGGGATCGTACCGCGAAGAACTGGCCCCGAACCGGCCCCGCGACAAGGGTGGGGTGTCCATGCATGAGCTCTTTCAGATGATCGAAGCCGACGGCGGCACGACCGCACTGCGTGCCTTTTTTGACGAAGTCTGCACCGACACGCCTGCATTGCGGGCACGGTTGGGCAAGCATGGGCTATTGCGTCACGCAAAACTTGACCTAAATACCACATTGAACAAGCATTTCCCGCAAGCGTGCCTCTGAGAGCCGATCTGTTTGACGACGCCTGCATGAATTGTTAAGCGATCACCACGTATCGCGGCAGGTGCCGCCTCTTGGGCCATGCGGGCCGATATGACGTACGCAGCGGGCCAAATCAGTGTCCGCACAACCCGGACATTTATGACAAAATTCTCTGATCTGAAGCTCAGCCCAAAAGTTCTTAAAGCCATCGAAGAAGCTGGCTATGAATCCCCCACCCCCATTCAAGCGGGTGCCATCCCCCCTGCCCTAGAAGGCAAAGACGTTCTGGGCATCGCCCAGACCGGCACCGGCAAAACGGCAAGTTTCGTTCTGCCGATGATCACGATTCTGGCGCGTGGCCGCGCCCGTGCACGGATGCCCCGGTCTTTGGTGCTCTGCCCGACACGAGAGTTGGCCGCGCAGGTTGCCGAAAACTTTGACACGTATTCAAAGCATGTCAAACTGACCAAGGCGCTGCTGATTGGCGGTGTCTCCTTCAAGGAACAGGACACGCTGATCGACAAGGGCGTGGACGTTCTGATCGCGACACCCGGGCGCCTGCTGGATCATTTCGAACGTGGCAAGCTGATCCTGAACGACGTGAAGGTCATGGTTGTGGACGAGGCCGACCGGATGCTCGACATGGGCTTTATCCCGGACATCGAACGCATCTTCGGACTGACGCCCTTTACCCGTCAGACATTGTTCTTCTCGGCCACGATGGCGCCCGAGATTGAACGGATCACCAATACGTTCCTCAGTAACCCAGAGCGGATCGAAGTGGCCCGCCAGGCCACCACGGGTGAAAATATCACCCAAGGCGTGGTGATGTTCAAAGGTTCACGCAAGGATCGTGAAGGATCTGAAAAGCGTAAAGTGCTCCGGATGCTGATCGATGCCGAGGGTGATAAATGCACCAACGCTATCATCTTCTGCAACCGGAAGACGGACGTTGATATCGTCGCCAAGTCACTGAAAAAATACGGCTATGATGCAGCGCCAATCCACGGTGATCTGGATCAAAGCCAGCGGACCAAGACGCTTGACGGCTTCCGTGAGGGGGCGCTGCGGTTCCTTATCGCCTCTGATGTGGCGGCGCGGGGGCTAGACGTGCCTTCTGTTTCACACGTGTTCAATTTCGATGTGCCAAGCCACGCCGAAGACTATGTGCACCGCATTGGCCGCACGGGCCGCGCCGGGCGGGATGGTACAGCGATCATGATCTGCGTCCCACGGGACGAGAAGAACCTCGCTGATGTTGAGCGTCTGGTGCAGCGGGAAATTCCCCGATTAGACAACCCGCTCAGCTCTGGCAAATCGGACGAAACCAGCACATCGTCGGAAGAGGACAAGCCGAGAAAGACAACAAGGTCGCGCAGCCGCTCTCGGAAAGAAGATAAGGCACCAACAGAAGACAATGCACCGACCGAGGCAAAGTCTGCTGAACCAATCGCCGAGAAGACCGAGAAGCCAAAGCAAGAGAAGTCAGCCCAGCCCAAATCCGAAGGGCGCGGAGACGATAACCGCCGAGGCAAAGACAAGAACCAGCGCGGCAAGGACAAGCGCGGCGGTCGCAACAACAACGATCGCGGCGGCAACAAGGTTGTCGGACTGGGCGATCACACACCGGATTTCATTGGTCTCAGCTTCGCGGATCGCGAAACCTAAGCCAAAAACAAACACCCAAAACAAAAGGCCCCGCATTTGCGGGGCCTTTTTCGTTCTAAAGGATAACGAGTTCCTTAGCTCAAGCGGCTGACCACCACCGTCACTTCAGGCTTCTTGCCAATCTCGTTCTGTGCGGATTGCCGCGTCAGACGGCGCAACTCGTCGTTCAGCTTTGCATCGTCACGCAGCGTTGCGGCCTTGGCGCGGCCAAGAAACTGGCTCAGGTCCTGTTCCAGCACATCCACCAGCGGCGCGTTGTTACGGCCGGTTTCCGGCAGCCCCATACAATCGACCCATGGATCACCCAACGGCTCATCTTCCTCATCCAGGATCACCGTCACGGTCACATGACCGTTCAGCGCCATGCGGATGCGGTCACGCACCACACCGTCGAGCGCGCCCACCTGAACGGATCCATCCAGATAGGTCCGTCCGGTTTCAACATATTCCGTGACCTTGGGCTTGTTGCCAGACAGGTCGATCATCATGCCGTTGACGGCCAGAACACCCTGCATCCCGCGCGTCTCAGCCAGTTTTACATGCTCGCGCAGATGGCGGTGCTCGCCGTGCATCGGGATCACCACCTGTGGTTTGACCACATCATGCAGTGTTTCCAGATCGGGCCGGTTGGCGTGGCCGGAAACATGATACTTGCCGTTGCTGTCGTCGACTACGTCCACACCCATCTCGGAGAATTGGTTGATGATGCGGATCACACCCTTTTCGTTCCCGGGGATCGTCTTGGAAGAGAACAGGAACAGATCCCCCTCTTTCAACTCCATCCCTTGATACTTGCCCCGCGCCAACTGTGCAGAGGCAGCACGCCGCTCACCTTGGGAGCCGGTGACAAGCAGCATCAGGTTCTCACGCGGGATCGCGCGGGCGTCCTCGGGGCTGACCACCTTGGGAAAGTCTTTCATCACACCTGTTTCAAGCGCGGCCTCGACCATGCGGCGCATGGCGCGCCCCAACAGCACGACGGACCGGCCGGATTTCTGCGCCGCCACCGCGAGCGTTTGAACGCGGGCCACGTTGGAGGCGAAGGTCGTTGCCACGACCATGCCAGCGGCGTTGCTGACCAGTTCCTCGATTGCCGGACCAAGGGTCGCCTCGGACCGTCCCGGTTCTGGTGAAAAGACATTCGTGCTGTCGCAAATCAGGGCTTTGACACCATCCTTGCAGACCTCTGACCAAAGCGCCGGATCAAAGGGTTCGCCCACGCCGGGCGTCAGGTCGATCTTGAAATCGCCTGAGTGGATCACACGGCCATCAGGCGTATCAATCACCAAGGCAGAGCTTTCGGGGATGGAATGCGAGATCGGCAGGAAGCCCACCATGAACGGCCCTGCCCCCTGCTGGTGTGGCCAGGGTCCGACGGTTTTCACGGCGTCTTCGGGGTGGCCATACTCCTCCATCTTGCGCCGCGCGATGTTGGCTGTGAAGTTCCGCGCATAGATCGGCACTTTGAGGTCTTCGTAGGTATGGGCCACCGCGCCTACGTGGTCCTCGTGCGCGTGGGTGACAAAGACTGCCTCGATCTGGTCGCGGCGTTCCTTCAGCCACGCGATATCGGGCAGGATCAGGTCCACACCGGGGCTGGTGTCCATATCCGGAAAGGCCACGCCCAGATCAACGACAATCAGCCGCTCCTTGCCGGGTTTGCCGTAGCCATAGACATAGGCATTCATGCCAATTTCACCCGCCCCGCCGAGGGGAAGGTAGATCAAACGTTCGCTGCTCATATTATTCAGCTAATTCCTTGTTATACTTATAAATCACGGTCAGGCCGTGCATCGTGAGGTCATCTTCGATGACGTCGAATAGGTCTTCGGTTTGCGCGAACAACGGGGCCAGCCCGCCGGTCGCGATAATTTTCATTGTCTGGTCGCGTTCGGCCTTGATCCGGGCGCAGATCTCTTTGACCAGCCCGATATAGCCCCAGAAGATGCCCGATTGAATACAGGCAACGGTGTTGGTGCCTACTACACGCTGCGGTTTGGTAATGTCCACATGCGGTAGGGCCGCTGCTGCCATATGTAGTGCTTCGAGTGACAGATTAACACCCGGCGCGATTACACCGCCGACATAAGCCCCGTCACGGCCCGCGACGTCGAAGGTGGTTGCGGTGCCGAAATCCACCACGATCAGGTTGCCGCCATGCCGGTCAAAGGCGCCCGCCGTGTTGACCAGACGGTCTGGCCCGACGCTGGTGCCCTGATCAACCCGTGGGTTGGCAGGCAACAGACAATCTGGCTTGCCCACCACCAGCGGTCGGCAGCCAAAATACTGATCCGAGAACACACGCAGGTTGAACACAACGCGCGGCACCGTGGATGAGATGATCACATCGGTGATCTCGGGCTTGATTCCATGATGGTTCAGAAGCGTGGAGAACCACGTAAAATACGCATCTGCCGTCCGCGCATGATGGGTCGAGGTGCGGAAGGTACAAAGAAACTTCTCGCCATCCCAGATGGAAAACACGGTGTTGGTATTGCCGCAATCGATGGCCAATAGCATCCTGCAGGCCTCCTTTAGAAAAAAACTTCCGCAGCAGTGATGGCCTGAGCGCCCTCTGCTGTCCGTAGGATCAGGTTACCCGCTTCATCCACATCCTCAAAGGTGCCGGTAAGGCTCTCTTTCATGGTCCGGGCTGTGATCACCTCGCCCAGTCTGGCCGCCTGATCCAGCCATGCCCGACGGATCGGGGCAAAACCATGTGTGACGAATTGGTCTTCCAGACGGGCGTATTCCGAGGCGAGTACATTCAGGAACACCTCTGGATCAACATCAACGTCAAGATCGCGTGACAGGCTCATCGGTCGCAAGGCACCCGGCTCCACTTGGTCCGGATCTGGGGCATGAAGCAGGTTGACGCCGATCCCGATGATCAGATGGTCCCCGGTGCTTTCCAGCAGAATGCCCGCGACCTTGCCACCGTGTAAAAGCACGTCGTTGGGCCATTTCAGCGCAAAGGCGGAAGCCTGACCGGTGGTAGCGGCAAACGTGTGGTAAAGCGCAAGTGAGGCCACAAAGCTGCGTAGTGCCGCCACACCGGGATCCTCCATCCGACGCAGGATCAAAGTCCCGGCAAAGTTGCCGCGCGGCGTGGCCCAAGCCCGCCCGCGCCTGCCGCGTGCTGCAGTCTGTTCCAACGCCAGAATCCACGTCGGCCCGACGACGGTTGGCAACCTCCGCGATGCCTCTGACAAGGTCGAGTCGACCGTGTCCAGCACAACCCGCGCGTACCCGTCAGGCCACGCGCTCATCTTTTTGCTCTTGTCAGAATACTGTCCCGCCGGTGCTGCATGCGCCAGCAGGATCAGTTCACCAGCGCGCCGGCAGCGGCCTGCGCGGCTGCTTCAACGCCAAACATGTTGATAATCCCCAGCACCATGATCAGCGCAGAGGCCGTCAGGAAGATCGGCAGAACGCCGCCACCCGACCGGTCAAGCTGTTCAGATTGTTCTTCTCCGAAGTACATGTAGAACACGATGCGCAGGTAGTAATAGGCACCGATCACACTTGCGATCACGCCGGCAATTGCCAGCCAGGCCAGACCCGCCTCATAGGCCGCGCGAAGCACGTAGAACTTACCAAAGAAGCCCAGCATCGGCGGCACACCCGCAAGGCTGAACAGCAGGACAAGCATCGCCAGCGCCCGGCCCGGGTTCTGCTTGGCATACATGTTGAGCGACCCGATATCTGCAACAGGTGCGCCGTCTTTCTGCATCAGCAGGATGAAGGCGAAAGTGCCGACGTTCATCGTCACGTAGATCGCCATGTAAACCAGCATCGCCTGCACGCCAAAGGCGGTCCCTGCGGCAAGGCCCATCAGGGCGTAGCCCATGTGGGCAATAGAGGAAAACGCCATCAGACGCTTGATGTTGGTCTGACCAATAGCGGCGATTGCGCCAAGGAACATCGACAGCACCGACAAGAGCGCCACGATCTGCTGCCAATCGCCGACAGCATTGCCGAAGGCGTCATGCAGCACGCGCGCAAACAGCGCCATCGCCGCAACCTTGGGCGCTGTGGCAAAGAAGGCGGTGACGGGTGTTGGCGAACCCTCATAGACGTCCGGTGTCCACATATGAAACGGCACGGCAGATACCTTGAAAGCCAGACCCGCGATCAGGAACACAATGCCAAAGAGCAATCCGATAGATGTCTCTCCGGTCTGAGCGGTCGTGATGATTCCAGAGAACAACGTCGTGCCCGCATAGCCATAGACCAGCGACGCACCATAAAGCAGCAGACCGGAGGACAAGGCGCCAAGAACGAAGTACTTCAAGCCAGCCTCGGTCGATTTCACGCTGTCCCGGCGGAGCGAGGCTACGACATAAAGAGCAAGCGATTGCAGTTCGAGGCCCATGTAAAGCGCCATCAGGTCGCCCGCGCTGACCATCATCATCATGCCCACTGCCGCCAAAGCTATCAGCATTGGATATTCGAACCGGAGCAGCCCGCGCGTTTTCATGTAGTTTTCGGACATGATCAGCACCGCCGCTGCCGACAGCAGGATCGTCACCTTGGCAAACCGGGCAAAACTGTCCTCGATAAACATCCCGTTGAACGCCACGCGCGTGCCCTCGCCCGTAGTGCCAATCCATGCGGCCAACAGAACAAAAATGGCGCCGGTAGCCCAGACCAGCAAACCGCCGATCTTGTCCTTGGTGGTGTAGACCGCAACCAGCAGCCCGGCCAAGGCAAAGGCCGAGAGCAGGATTTCGGGCAGAATGA
>Ga0316197_10003171_pt1 | contig 11696 bp, 13 predicted proteins | sample OudBiesiAoxic_MG_FD_204939 | JGI IMG/M metagenome (GOLD analysis project Ga0316197, IMG submission 204939) | Coastal sediment microbial communities from Oude Bieten Haven, Netherlands - site A oxic | ecosystem: Environmental > Aquatic > Marine > Coastal > Sediment | place: Netherlands...
CCTCTAGGGCCTCGAGGGTCGGGGCGCCGCCGCCTTCTCCAGGCGATCCCGAACTGCGAACCCCAAGCCGTCGGGTGAGGGGAGCACGGCGATCAGGGTGCGCACGCCGTCAGCGTCCGCTTCGCGCAGCGAGGCGTACAACTCACGGGCGTACCGAGCCACGTCGGTGGTCAGGTCGAGGATGCGTGCACCCGGGGTCCCTGCAGCGAGGGCCATCGCGTCGTCGGCGGTGTCGACGAGACGTACCTCGCAACGCGGTGCGTAATGCGAGGCCAGCATGCCGCTCGCTCGCGACGGGCCGGATACCGCCGCGACCTCGGCATCGAGAACGCTCCGGACCTGGTCGGCTGTCACCGCGCCGGCTCGAAGAATCTGGACCGGATCGACGGTGCAGTCGACGATGGTGCTCTCGACGCCGACGGGGCTGGGTCCGCCGTCGAGCACCACATCGCGTTCAGGGTCGAGGAGTTCGCCGAGGTCGGCGATCACGTGCTCAGCCGTCGTCGGGCTGACCGCGCCGAAGCGATTTGCCGACGGGGCAGCGACCGGGACTCCGGCCGCGCGGATCATCGCCCGTGCCATCGGGTGCGCAGGGACGCGCAGACCGACCGAGTCTCGACCGCCCGCTACGGCCGCCGGCAGCCGCTCGGAGCGGGGCACGATCAAGGTCAGGGGCCCCGGCCAACCCGCAGCGGCGAGGCGCTGTGCGGATTGAGACGCTTCGGGGGCCCAGATCGCAAGGTCCTCAGGATCCGCCAGGTGCACGATCAGTGGATGATCGGCCGGCCGGCCCTTGACCTCGAAGATCCTCGCCAACGCGACCGGATCGGTGGCGTCGGCGGCCAACCCGTACACCGTTTCGGTCGGCATCGCGACCAGCCCGCCCGCCCGAATCGCTGCTGCCGCCCGGTCGACACCATCGCGAAGCAGCCGGCGCGTCACGACAACGCGTCGACGAACTCGAGTGCTGCGTCGAAGAATCCGAACGACTCGGTCGTCGCGAAGTGGTCGGTGCGTGGGAGCGTGATGAGGCGGCCATCGGGGAACGCTGCAGCCAACTCGTCGCCGGGGTGAACGAAGTCGTTCTCGCCGACGACGACCAGCACCGGACACGTCACGGATTCCAACCCGGCGGTGTCGATCTCGAACCCGGCAGGGCGTTCCATCACGGCCAGGAGCGCCTCGATGTCGTTGCCCGGCTGCTGTGCGTACTGGGCGAACAGCCGGGCGGTCTGGTCGAGCGACGCCGGATCTGCGCCATCGATGAGCGCGCGGAGTCCCTCGGCGATCGCCGTCGCGCCGGAGTGATCGCGCTCGAACACGTTGCGCCCGATGCCCGCCAGCACGAGCCGATCGAAGCGTTCGGGATGACGAATCGCCGTCCGCAGCAATGTCAGCGCGCCGAGTGAGAATCCGATCGCCGCGATCGGCTCGGGAGGGAGCGCATCGACGATCCGTTCGGTGAGGTCGGCGTAGGCGTTGGGATCGTGGGGCTTGGGCGCCGAGCCGTGACCGAGCAGGTCGACGCCGATCACCCGCTTGCCGCCGTCCTCCAGGAGTGCGGTGAAGCCGTTGCGCTGCCAGGTCGACTCGAACGACCCGCCCCACCCGTGCACCAACATCACCGTTTCAGAAGATTCCACGACCCGCAGCGTAGAACGCAATAGCATCCGAGCCCCATGCGCATGCTCCACCCGAACCCCGGCCACGACCTCACGTACAACGACGTGTTCATGGTCCCGAGCCTGTCCGATGTGCCGTCGCGCATGGACGTCGACCTCGCGACACCCGACGGCATCGGCACGACGATTCCGCTCGTGGTGTCGAACATGACCGCGGTCGCTGGTCGACGTATGGCGGAGACGGTGGCCCGGCGTGGTGGCATCGCGATCCTCCCGCAGGACATTCCGATCGACGTCGTCGGGACCGTGATCGCGAGCGTGAAGAGCTGCCATCCGGTGTTCGAGACGCCGATCATCCTGGATCCGGATGCGACGATCGGCGATGCACTCTCGCTGATCCACAAGCGCGCTCACGGCGCGGTGGTCGTCGTGGAGGACGGCCGCCCGGTCGGCGTGTTCACCGGGAAGGACGGCGACGGCTTCGACCGGTTCACCCAGCTGCGCAACGTGATGTCGTCGACGGTGCACATCCTGTCTCCCGACGTCGATGCGGCTACCGCACACGAGCAACTCGGACAGCGTCGACTCCACGTCGCACCCGTAGTGGGTGACGACGAGCGTGTGCTCGGCGTGGTCACACGGAAGGGTGCATTGCGTTCGACGATCTACACCCCGGCAGTCGACAGCGCCGGCAAGCTCATGGTGGGCGTCGCTGTGGGAATCAACGGTGATCCTGCCGGTCGTGGCGCCGAGCTTGCGGCGATGGGCGCCGACGTCCTCGTCATCGACACAGCCCACGGCCATCAGACCCGCACGCTGCACGCTGTCGAAGCGGTGCGTTCGGCGGTCGGCGACACGAAGATCGTGGCGGGCAACGTCGTCACCGCCGAGGGCACGCGCCAGCTCCTCGAGGCAGGCGCCGACGTCGCCAAGGTCGGCGTCGGGCCAGGTGCCATGTGCACCACGCGGATGATGACCGGCGTCGGTCGCCCCCAGTTCTCCGCGGTCGTCGAATGCGCTGACGAAGCCGCCCGGTTGGGTGGGCACATCTGGGCGGATGGCGGTGTGAAGTTCCCGCGCGACGTGGCACTCGCGCTTGCCGGAGGAGCGGCGAACGTCATGATCGGGTCGTGGCTCGCGGGAACCTACGAGTCTGCTGCCGACACGCGTCTCGACACCGACGGTCGGCTCTACAAGGAGAGCTTCGGGATGGCATCGAACCGGGCCGTGAAGAATCGGACCCGAACGGAGTCGGAGTTCGACCGGGCGCGCAAGGAGTTGTTCGAGGAGGGAATCAGCACGTCGCGGATGTATCTCGATCCGGAGCGACCGGGAGTGGAGGACATCATCGACCAGATCGTCGCCGGTCTCCGGTCGTCGTTCACCTATGCGGGAGCGGCGTCGATCGACGAGTTCCACGAGCGTTCCGTCGTGGGGGTGCAGGGCGCAGCCGGCTATGACGAAGGCCGTCCACAGGGGGTGTCGTGGTGACGGCGACGGTGATCGCGATCGATGGACCCGCCGGCGCCGGCAAGTCGACCGTCGGTCGAGCTGTCGCGCGGCGCCTGGCAGTCGGCTACCTCGACACCGGGGCGATGTACCGCGCGGTCACGTTCGCCGTGTTGCGACGCGGGATCGACCCGCACGACACCGAGCGGGTGGCCGACGTCGCAGCGACGATCGAGCTCGAGGTCGCCGACGTCGACGGTGCAACCGCTGTTGTCGTCGACGGCGAGGACGCCAGCATCGAGATACGAGGCCGCGAGGTGACCAGAGCGGTCAGCGCCGTGGCAGCGAACAGCGGCGTGCGCGCCGAGATGCTCGCGCGGCAGCGGGCGTGGGTCGCTGAGCATCGTGGTGCCGTTGTCGAAGGTCGAGACATCGGTTCGGTCGTGTTTCCCGACGCCGATCTGAAGCTGTTCGTGACCGCATCGGCGCGAGTGCGCGCCGAGCGGCGCGTGGCCGAGATCGGCGGCGACGTCGACGACGTCGAAGCGTCGATCGTCGAGCGCGACCGCAAGGACTCCTCACGCGTAGAGAGCCCACTTGTGGAGGCGTCGGGCTCGACCGTTGTCGACACGACCGGGATGTCAATCCAAGAAGTGGTCGACCACATCATGGAGATGCTCCCGTGACCGAAACCGGGAAACGGCGAGTCGAGACCAAGCCAGGGCGCGATACGCGCTGGAACCGACTGTTGTACGGGTTCTTCCGTCAGCTGGTCAGCAACTCGTTGCGGATCTACACCCGGGGCACCGTCGAGGGGAAGGAGCACCTCCCCGACGGTTCCTTTGTCCTGGCCCCGGTGCATCGCAGCTACATCGACACACCGATCTCGTCGTGGGTCCAGTTGCGGCGCCTTCGCTACCTCGGCAAGGACACGATGTGGAAGCACGAGTGGCTCGGGAAGCTGTTCACGGCAATGGGGGCGATCCCGGTTCACCGTGGTTCGATCGACCGAGAGGCACTCAAGCGGTGTTTGCACGCGCTCGAGACCGGCCAGCCCGTCGTGCTCTTCCCGGAGGGCGAACGCAAGGACGGGCCGATCGTCCATCCGCTCTTGGACGGTGCCGCGTTCCTGGCTGCGAAGGCGGGGGTTCCGCTCGTTCCGGTGGGGATCGGCGGATCCGACCGGGCGATGCCGCGCGGCGCGAAGTTCGTCTATCCCCACCGGGTGCACGTGATCATCGGCGAGCCCTTCATGGTCGACACCAACGGTCGAGGTCGAGCCACACGGGAGCAACTCGGTGTCGCCACCGAGCGGCTGCACAGTGAGATCCAGCGTCTCTATGACGCAGCCCAGGCCCGCGTCAGCTGAAGAAGGCGTCGAGCGCGACGGCGAGGTGCAGCGGGTCGTCGACGCCGCACAGCTCTCGCGCCGAGTGCATCGACAGTTGCGGAACGCCCACATCGACGGTGTCGATGCCGAGCCGGGTGGCGGTCACCGGCCCGATCGTCGATCCGCACGGCATGTTGTTGCGCGAGACGAACACTTGCCACGGCACACCCGCTTGCTCACAGGCTGCCTGGAACCGAGCGGCCGTCGATGCCGACGTCGCATATCGCTGGTTGGAGTTGACCTTGATCGCGGGGCCGGCATTGACGATCGGCCGATGTGACGGCTCATGACGCTCGACGTAGTTCGGGTGGACGGCGTGGGCGTTGTCGGCCGAGACGCATGCCGACGCACTCAGCGCACGGTGCAGGTCGTCACGGCTGCCGCCACGGGCCAGGACGAGCCGTTCGATCACCGACTCCAGGAACGGGCCCTGCGCACCTGTCGTGCTGGCCGATCCGACCTCTTCGTGATCGTTCAACACGATCAGCGCGATGTGCTCGCGTGGTTGAGCTGATGCAAGCGCAACCGTGGCAGCCCAACACGAGAGCTGGTTGTCGAGACGTGCCGAGGTGAGCAGCGAGCGGTCCGCACCGATCACGGCGGCGCGCTGCAGGTCGTACAGGCACAGCTCCCACCAGGCAGGTGGTGCATCGAGGCCTGCTCGTGTCCCGATCCAACCGGCGAATTCGCCCGGTTGGGCGACGCCCACGCCCCAGACCGGGGTGAGGTGCCGTTGCGCGTCGAGCTGCAGCCCGGTGTCGTTGACGCCGCGATCGAGGTGCACGGCAAGTTGTGGCACGCGGGCGATCGGCTCGGGGACGTCGACGAGCGATTCCGACCCGTCGGCGGACACCAGCCGACCGGCCACACCGAGGTCTCGATCGAGCCACGTGTTGTTCAGGATGCCGCCGTACACCTCGACTGCCAGTTGCTTCCAGCCGGCCGAGTCGGAGTCGGGGCGAGGTTTGACACGGAGACCGGGCGAATCGGTGTGCGCGCCGCCGACTCGGAAGCCGGTCGATGCTGCGGCGCCCTTCGGGATCGACCACGCAATGACCGCTCCCTCGCGCACCACCAGGCCCCGCGCCGGGACATTCGACCACTCATCGTTCTCGGCGAGTGCCGTGAACCCTTCGAGACGTCGGGTGGTCGACGCAACCGCGTGCCAGGGCGACGGCGACTCGTCGAGGTAGGCGATCAGATCGTCGAGGTCGGCAGCCACGGTTGAGGTCAGCCCTTCTGGAACAGGCCCATCGGGAGGCCGGTTCCACGGAGGTGGCTGGTCTCGTTGATCGTCACGACCGAGCGCTCACCGCTCGTGGCGGCGGCGACCCGGTGGATCGAGGTGTAGTTGGGGTAGAAGAACCCGCGGGAGCCGACCTCGAGTTCGAGGATGTGGGTCAGATAGGCGTTGATCACGCCACCGTGGCACACGATTGCGACCCGCTCGCCGCGGTGCTCGCCGATGATCCGCTCGATCGCGCCGACCGTTCGGGCGTTGAACGTCTCCTCGTCCTCGCCGTCCTGCTCCCAGATGCCGTCGAGCATGGCGATCCAGCGCGGGTCGTTGGTGGCCTTCAGTTCCTCGACGGGCACGTACTCCGGACTGTTCTTGTCGTACTCGGCGACGTCGGGCTCGATCACGATCTCGAGGTTGCGATTCTCGACGACCGGCACGGCGGTTTGTTGCGCTCGGCGCAACGAACTGGCATAGACCGCATCCAGGTGCTCGGATGAGAGATACTGGCCGAGATGACGTGCCTGTTCGTGCCCCTTCTCGGAGAGTTCGGGGTCGGCCACGCCGCTCTCGAGCTCGCGGCGAATAGGGAGCGCGTGTCTGATCAGCAACAGTTCCATCGAACGATAGACAAGCAGAGATGACCCGCCGAACGAAGATCGTAGCGACCATCGGTCCGGCGAGTGACTCGCCGGAGGTGCTCGAAGAGCTGATGATCGCCGGTCTGGACGTGGTCCGTCTGAACCTCAGTCACGGCCACATCGACGGTCATCTGATGACGCTCGGCCGCGTCCGCGACGCCGCGGAACGGACGGGGCGGCCGGTTGCTGTCCTGGCCGATCTGCCGGGACCGAAGATCCGCGCCGGGTCGTTTGGCGACGACGACGTGATGATCGAGAGCGCAACGGAGATCCGACTCGTCCCGGGCGAGGGTCCGAGCGATTCGTCGACGATCCACGTGCCGTACTCGACGTTGCTCGATGACCTTCATCCCGGAGCGAAGGTCCAACTCGGTGACGGCGCCGTCTCGATGACGGTCGCGAAGGTGACCGACGAAGCCGCCGTGGCACGTGTCGAGACCGGCGGTCGCACGAGCGGACAGCCGGGTGTCCATCTGTCGTCGACGGTCGTGCGACTGACGACGCCGACCGCCGAGGACCTGGTGCTGGCCGAGACGGTGGCCGCGGCGGGGGTGGAGTTCATCGCGGTGTCGTTCGTGTGCACCGCCGCCGACGTCCACCGGGTGGCCGACGTGGTCGGCGGGCGTGCCCGTCTCGTCTCCAAGATCGAGACACAGGCCGCCCTCGACGATCTCGACGCGATCATCACGGTCTCCGACGCGCTGATGGTGGCGCGGGGCGACCTCGGCATCGACTGCCCGATCGAAGACGTCCCGCATCTCCAGAAGCGCATCATCCGCGACTGCGTGGCCGCCGGCAAGCCGGTGATCACCGCGACGCAGATGCTCGAGTCGATGATCACGGCACCGTCGCCGACTCGCGCCGAGGTCAGCGACGTGGCGAACGCGGTCTTCGACGGGACCGACGCGGTGATGCTGTCGGGTGAGACGGCGATCGGGCGTGACCCGGTCGGAGTGGTCCGGACGATGGCGATGGTCGCGGCCCGAGCCGAGTCCGAGGCCAGCTACCGCCAGTGGGCGAACAAGCTGGGGAGAATGCAGCGTGAGTTGCGCGACAACGTGAACGCCGACGATCGGATCACGATGGCACTGTCGCGGGCCGCGTCGGAGGCCGCCATCGATGCCGACGTCACGGCGATTCTCTGCTGTACGCGCAGCGGTCGCACGGCCCGCGCGATGGCGCGCTTCCGGCCCGATGCGCGCATGGTCGGCCTCTCGCCGGACCCGAAGACGGTGCGCACGATGGCGCTCACCTGGGGCGTCGAGCCGGTCGAGGTCGACATGTACTCCTCGACGGACGAGATGGTGTGGTTCGCTGTCGAGACGGCGCTCGAAGTCGGTGCGATCGATCACGGTGACACGGTGCTGGTGCTGGCGGGCGCTCCGACCGGGGCCCGTGACCCCCACGGCACCCAGCGCCGGCCGAACGTCGCGACCGACGTGCTCAGACTCGTCTGCGTCGACTGAGCCCGAAGGCGGTGGTGGCGCCCGCTGCTGCGATCGCCGACATCGTGAGTGTGCCCTCCACGCCGTGGATGCCGAACAGCCAGCCACTGGCGATTGTTCCCGAACCGCGAGCGACGGTGCCGACCGCGTTTGATGCGGCGATCGTGGTGCCCCGAGCGGCTGGCATCGCCTCGGTCACCAGCGACAGTGAGGTGACGAACGCGAACTCGAATCCACAGAGGAACAGCAGGATGCCGACCACGCCGATCCACAGGGTCTCGTCGGCGAGCGCCATCACAGCTTGACCCGAGACCATCAGCGCGATCCCGGCCATCGTGCTGCGGAACTTCCCGATCCGGTCGGCGAAACCGGCGGAGCCAACCGACGCGATCAACTCGATGGCTCCGAATGCCATCGCCACCGCACCCAACCCTCCCGTCGACACGCCGAATGCGTCATCGAGCCAACTCCCCGAGATGGCGAACACCGAGAGTCCGGCCATGGCGAGGAGGGCAGAGCCGACGATGACGGCCCACGCCGCGGGGGTGATCGCTGCCAGGCCGGGGGTCGGCGCAGGATCCGTTGCCGCCGGGGCCGGCCGAGCAGCCTCGGTCGACCCCCAGATCATCGCGGCCATGGCGGTCGCCCCGATCGCCAGCACGACGTACGGGCCCCGCCACCCGAACACTGCGATCAACCCAGCGATGATCGGAGCGCCGACGAGCAGGGCAAGCGCCCACGACGTCTCGTACAGGCCGATCGATCGAGCTCGTTCGGAGTAGGCCACCCGGTGACTGATGTACGCGTGGCCCGCGACGGTGCAGTTCGCGACACCGAGCACGACCAGGACGAATCCGATCGCAAACGTGAACGTGGTGCCGAACAGCGACACGAGCGATGACACCGCGACCGCCAGCAGCGACAGGGTCATGACGACTCGTTCGCGTCCGCGGTCGAGGTGCTTGCCGACAGCGAACGTCGACAGTCCCGACATCTCGCCGATTCCGAGGGCAGTCGTCATCTGCCCGGTCGTGGCTCCGAACGCCTTCTCCAGAACCGGGAGGAACGGCGGGACCCAGCGCAGCGCGGTGTTCGCGACCGCCTTCGCGGCCGTCAGGCGGACCAGATTCACTCGGGCGAGTCGGGCGAGTCGTCGCTGGGATCGTTTCGCGGATCCGAGATGGTGATCGTGGTGCCGAAGAACGAGCAGTCGGTGTCGATGATGGTCGGGTTGACGCCGTCGAATTCGTAGGCGTCGATCACCTTGTCGGCACAGTCCTGCAGCGACGTGCGTTGGGTCCAGACAGCGAAGGCGAGAACGGCGAGGACGAGGACGACCGCCACCTTCTGCATGATCGTCTTCATGATCCAGGCGGCGCCGATCGCTCCGAGGACGAAGACCACCACCAGCCCGATCGCGATGTTCTGGGCCTCGGCGAGGGTGATGGCGAGCACGGCGCCGACAGTAACGGACGGCGTACGCTGACGGGGTGAGCGATCAACCGATTCAGTTCTCCAGCGGCATTCCGACCACCGTGCTGCCCGCCCCCGACCCCGCCGACGCCGAGCGGCTCGCAGCGGCCATCCAGCTGGACGGTGACGAACGGCGTACGGCGGTAGCGGCCGTCATTGCCGCATCGCCGCGCTTCCTCGGTGCGTGGGCCGAACTCGGCGATCTCGGCCGGGACACGATCGAGCGCTACGCCGCCTATCGGGTCGGGTACCACCGCGGGCTCGACACGCTTCGGGCGAGTGGGTGGCGGGGATCGGGGTACGTCCGGTGGTCCGAACCGACCAACCACGGGTTCCTCCGCTCGCTCCGTGGCCTCGGCCAGATGGCCGCGGAGATCGGCGAGACGGACGAGGCCGAACGGTGCGAGCAGTTCCTGCTCCAGCTCGACCCGTCGGGCATCCCTGCCACGTGAGGATCGCAGGCGTCGTTCTGGCCGGCGGCGCGAGCCGCCGGATGGGGCGGACCAAGGCTCTGATCGACGTCGAGGGCACGGCGATGGCCGACCGGGTGCTCGACACGCTGCGCGCCGTCGGAGCCGAACCCGTCGTGTTGGTCGGCGGCGATGCCGACGAGCTCGCAACGCTCAGCGCTCCCCTCGTCCCCGATGGGTATCCAGGGGAGGGGCCCGTCGGCGGGGTGCTCAGCGCACTCGACCACCTGGCCGCGCTCGATACGGTCGACGCCGCGCTGATCCTGCCCTGTGATCTGTCCGACGTCACCACCGATGTCCTGTGGCCGCTGATCGAGGCGGCTGTCGGCGACGCCCACAGCCGCGTCTGGGTAGCAGCGACCGACCGGATGGAGCCGATGTGTGCGCTGTGGTCGCTCACAGCCCGTGGGACCGTGCGTGAACGATTCGTGGCGGGGGAGCGGACGCTACATCGCCTGATCGCCGAGCTGCCACACACGACCGTCACCGTCGATGCACGGGCACTGCACAACGTCAATCGCCCCGAGGACCTCTCGCCACCCGAATCTGACCGTTAAGGTCGTCCCCCGTGGTTGTCGAAGAAATCTCCGTGGCGGACCTGCACGCGCTCGGCCCCGATGTGGTGCTGATCGACGTGCGGGAGAACGATGAGTGGGCCGATGGCCATGTCCCGTACGCACGTCATGTCGCGCTCGGCACCGTTCCCGACCACCTCGACCGGTTCGACGGCTCACCGACCTACGTGATCTGCAAGGTCGGCGCGCGCAGCCTGCGGGCGTGCGAATTCGCGGCAGCACAGGGACACCGCGTCGTCAACGTGAACGGCGGGATGCTCGGATGGCGCAGCGCCGGGTTCGACGTCATGACCGGATCAGATGTCGTCCGTGGTTGAGCAACGCCCACCGCACATCGACTTCGGTTGGATCGACAGCCAGGACGGCCTCGCCGAACTCGTCGACGAACTGCTCGAGATGCCGAGGTACGCCCTCGACACAGAGTTCCACCGAGAGCGCACCTACTTCCCGAAGCTCGCGCTGATCCAGGTCGCTTGGTGGCCCGACGGGACGAACGAGCAGCAAGAACTGGTCCTGATCGATCCGCTCGAGCTGGACGTGTCCGACCTCGGGCGGCTGTTCGCCAGCGAGTCGCTCTGCGTCATCCACGCGGCCCAGCAAGATCTCGACGTGCTCACCCACGCGGTCGGCTCGGTCCCGCAACGGATGTTCGACACTCAAATCGCAGGTGGATTCGTCGGCTACGGCACGCCGTCGCTCGTTTCGCTCCTCCAGGGCGAGATCGGGATCACGCCGGCCAAGGGTGATCGGCTCACCGATTGGCTCCGACGCCCGCTGACCGACAATCAGTGCCAGTACGCGGCGGCCGACGTGGAGTACCTCCTCGATGTCCACGACCGTCTGGTTGCCAAACTCGAGCAGATGGGGCGCCTCGAGTGGGCTCAGGATGCGTGCGAGGAGTTGCGCACGCGACCGACGAGCGGTTCGAATCCACAGGACGCCTGGATGCGGCTGAAGGACGCACGCTCGCTGCGTCCGAGCGGACGGGCGATCGCTCAGTCGTTGGCGGCATGGCGAGAGGAACGGGCGATGCGCGTCGACATCCCGGTCCGGCAGGTGTTACCTGACCTCGCCATTCTCGGCGTGTCCCAGCGGGGTCCGTCGACGCTGAAGGAGCTCCGCCAGGCTCGCGGAGTCGACGACCGGCACGCCAAGGGAGGCATCGCCGAGGAGATCCTCGGCGCGGTCGAGCACGGAAAGCAGGCGCCGCCGCCGGAGGCACCCAAGTCATCCGACGATCTCGATCGCAATCTGCGGCCGGCCATCACGCTGATCTCGGCGTGGGTGTCGCAGATGGCGCGGGATGAGAAGATCGACACGACGATGCTGGCGACGCGTGCCGACATCGTGGCGCTGCTGCGCGATGACGACGACGCGCGTCTGGCATCGGGATG
>Ga0316197_10003172_pt1 | contig 11695 bp, 9 predicted proteins | sample OudBiesiAoxic_MG_FD_204939 | JGI IMG/M metagenome (GOLD analysis project Ga0316197, IMG submission 204939) | Coastal sediment microbial communities from Oude Bieten Haven, Netherlands - site A oxic | ecosystem: Environmental > Aquatic > Marine > Coastal > Sediment | place: Netherlands...
GGGCAGCATCGCCGGCCGGATTGACACCGGGTCCCGCGGCCAGGGCGTGCGCAGCCAGGGCATGCAGGCACTTCACCCGGGTGGGCATACCTCCAGCCGTGATCCCGTGGATCTCCTCCACCACGCCCAGGCTCTCGCGTTCGGCGAGGTAGGACTGGTGGGCAGCGCGGTAGGCGGCGGCGAACTGGGGGTCTTCGGCAACGCGCTGTTCCAGTGCGCTCATGAGTCCTGCGGACTCCAGCTTGCTCAGGCGAGCGTTGAGCCGGGGACAGGTGAGGTAGTAGGTGGTGGGGAATGGCGTGCCGTCTTCCAGCCGCGGGGCCGTGGTGATGACGGCCGGCTGACCGCACGGACAGCGCGCCGCCACATCTACGGCGGCTCGTGGGGGGCGACCGATCTGCGCCGTCACCGCCGCCTCATCGGCCGGGGAGAGCCCCGTCGCGCCGTCAGCGCGGGGCATCGTCGCGCACCTCGATGGGCTCGCCGGCGCTGCCGTCGACCGTGCGCCCCGACGCGGCCTCGACCGAGCGCCACAATTGCTCCTGCCATGTCGCGGGCAACTGTTCGTTGGATGTCTCGGGGCTGTCCTGCAGCGTCACGAATCCAACCTCCCCGGGCCTGACGAAGCCCAGGCGCAAACGAGCTTGGGCTTCCACAAATGCCGGGTCCTCCCAGTTGGCTCCTTCGGCGGCTAGTTCCCTCAGATCCACCTGCGCCTGACCGATCTTCTCCTCCAGAGACGTGATCTCGGCCTGCTGGGCGAACCACGCCCGCATGGGCAGCGCCAGCATGACGATGATCACGACGACAACCACCACCAGTACGGCGGTGCGCCCCGTCGACGTCGGGGCCGACGCACCGGCGGTGGCCATGTCAGGCGCGGGCCTATCGACCACCGATGTGCGATTCACACTGCGATGGTCCCACGGTCACGGCCGGAAGCGCGGGAATGCCTGCGCACCCGCATAGCGTGCCGCATCGTCGAGTTCGGACTCGATGCGCAGCAACTGGTTGTACTTGGCGACCCGGTCGGTTCGTGCGGGGGCGCCGCTCTTGATCTGGCCGGTGTTGAACGCCACGGCCAGGTCGGCGATGGTGGTGTCCTCCGTCTCACCGGAGCGGTGGCTCATCATCGTCGTGAAGCCGGCCCGATGGGCAGTCTCCACGGCATCGGCCGTCTCCGTCAGGGTCCCGATCTGGTTCACCTTCACCAGAAGGGAATTGGCCGTCTTCTCAGCGATCCCGCGCTTGATGCGCTCGGTGTTCGTGACGTAGTGGTCGTCGCCGACGATCTGCACTTTGTCACCCAGGGCTGCAGTGATCGTGGTCCAGTCGCCCCACTCGTCCTCGCTCAGCGGGTCCTCGATGGAGACGATGGGGAAGTTGTCCACCAGTTCGGTGTAGTACTGGACCATCTCTGCGGTGCTCTTGGCCTGGCCCTCAACGAAGTAATGACCGGGAGGGCACTCCCCCGACCCCTTCAGTACGTTCTCGTAAAACTCGGTAGCCGCCACGTCCATGGCTAGACCGATGTCTTGGCCGGGCTGCATCCCAGCCGCCTCGATCGCCTCGACGATCAACTCCAACGCTGCGCGGTTGCTGGGCAGGTTGGGCGCGAACCCGCCCTCGTCGCCGAGGCCGGTGGCATATCCCTTGCTCTTGAGGACGCTCTTGAGCGAGTGGTACACCTGCGCGCCCGAACGAACGGCTTCGGCGAAGGTGCTGGCTCCGATGGGGGCGATCATGAACTCCTGGAAGTCCACGTCCGAATCAGCGTGCGACCCGCCGTTGATGATGTTCATCATCGGCACGGGCAACAGGTGCGCATTGGGTCCGCCCAAGTAGCGGAACAGCGGCAGGTCCGTTGAGTCGGCGGCGGCATGCGCCACGGCCAACGAAACGCCCAAGATGGCGTTGGCGCCCAGGCGGCCCTTGTTGGCGGTGCCGTCCAAGTCGATCATCGCCTGGTCCACGAGGCGCTGCTCGGAGGCGTCGTACCCCAGCACCTCCGGGGCGATCTCATCCTCCACCGCTGCCACGGCCCCGAGGACGCCTTTGCCCATGTACCGGTCCTTGTCGCCGTCGCGGCGTTCCACTGCTTCGAAGGCTCCGGTGGAGGCCCCGGACGGCACGGCCGCACGGCCAACAGATCCGTCCTCGAGGGCGACTTCGACCTCGACGGTCGGGTTGCCCCGCGAGTCGAGTATCTCCCGGGCGACGACAACCTCGATAGCAGCCATTCCTGAACTCCTTGCAGCAGATGCGGGTGATCAAGGCTCACCCTAGCGCCAGGCCAGGGCCGTCACACCCCTACAGTCGGCAACGGCGGTCAGGTCAACCCGGTGAGGGTCCGCAGATGCGCCGGAGCAACCGATCCGTGCGATAGGACGGTGTCGTGCAGGCGCCCGACGGACCATCCCGGGTGCATCCGTGACAGGTCGGCCACGGCCACACGCAGATCGCGGTTGCCCGCGTAGTAGGTGGACAGCTGCCCATGGGTCAGCCGGGCCCGCTGCCACTTCTGGGTGATCTCAGTCTCCTCCTGTAGGCCCTGCACCGACAACAATCGACGGGCCTGCGGCTCGGCCATGGCCTCCATGTGGGTGCGGACGTCGAGGATCGCGTTGATCACAGTGCGCAGTTGCATCTTCAGTTGCAGCAGACGGAAGGCGTGCGGGGAGACCCCCGGCATGGAACCGACATAACCCTGCTGAGCCATGATCTGCTCGGCGTAGACCGCCCAGCCCTCAACGAACTGCGAATCGGGGAAAACGGCGCGCACCGCAGTGGGTGTGGCCGCGCCACGGGCGCGCGCCAGCTGAGCGGCGTGCCCGGGCACCCCCTCGTGCACCATGAGCACGTCCAGCATGACCCCGTGGTACTCCTTGAGGAAGGATTGACGTCGACTGGGCGCCCAATCAGGCAGGGGCGGCGCCACCGCGATTCGGGTCTGGGCGGGGACCGGCTCCAGGTTCCCCGGGGTGTCGCAATAGGCCACGGCCACCCCACGCAGGACCCGCGGCATCGCCTCGACCCTGATGTCGGTGTCCACGTGTGCGAGCAAACGATGCTCCGATGCGAAGCCGGTCGCCGCTGCCAGGGCCCTTCGGGTGGCGGGGAGCAGTTCGTCCGGGGATGACAGGGCGGCCTGTTCGGCCACGAGCGTCAACGCGTCGGGTACGAGGCGGCGAGTCGCCATGCTGCGGCCCAGCAATCGCGCGGCGACGCCGTGCATCTCCTCACGAAGCCGGTCGGCCTCCGCCTCGGCATCGGCGAGCAGCCCTTCCGGCGTGATCCCCGGTCCGAAACGGTGCCGGAACGCGGCACGGTACATCTGAGAACCCAGCCGCGGGTCGCGAGTGGCGGCAGGAATCTGGGCCCTCAGCCAGCGCACGTAATCGCGCTGGGCACCGTGAAGCTCCTCGCGCGCCTCCCGCACGTCGTCGTGCATGCCCGGAGCCCTCGCCATGAGTTCGTCAAGGGGCACCCCGACGATATCTTCCAGCCCCTCCGCCTGGCGCACAGCAACCTCGACGTGGATCCGTGGCATCGTGCGCAGGGTGCTGCGTGCAGCATCCAGGAACTCCGGGAGGGCGCGCATCCGTTCGATCACGGCATGCAACTGGGCCCGCGGGTCGCCGGACTCGCGCAGCAGGAGTGGTTCCAGGGATTCTCCGGGGTTCCACAGCAGGGGATTCCACGTGTGTTCCGCCAAGGTCCGCAACTCGAAAACACGTGCAGCCAACCGGGACCGCAAGATGGTGATGTCGACCCCATTGATGCGGGACAGCGACAACGCATCCAGCGAATCCAGGGCCCCGATGTGGCGGTTGAGAACCCTGGCCTGCTCTGCGACCCCATCGGCGGTCAGATCAGGCAGGCGCGCATCAAAACGATGGTCGCCCATACGCGAGGCCATCACCGGGTTGCGTGCCAGGTAGTCATCGATCGCAGCGGCCGCGAGGCCGACGAACCTGCGGTCCTCGGGAGAATGAATCCCGGCGACGGCCGTCACGGCCGAGGTCCTGTCGTGAGCGGGCAAGGCTGCATGTGACGCCGGACCGGGGCGCTCGCTGGACACACTCGAGAGTACCCCGCCGCGCCGTGGAAGACGAAGGGAGAACGGCGCCCCCGTGGAATACAGCCCGGACTCACAGAGGGACGCCGTCGGCCGCTTCCGCGATCCGTACCTGCTCCTGCATCCCCCGCAGTGCGCCGCGCAGGGCACGCTCCGGGTCGAGGCCGGCACGCTGGGCCTGCACTGCCAGCCGCAGCAGGATCAGGCCCACGTCCTCCTCCGAATCGAGATCGGGCGCTGCGGCCTCAGAACCCGATTGTGGCCCGGTAGCCCGGGTGAACTCATCGAGGACCGCGCCCAGGCGCTCCTTGTCAGCACGCGAGGTCGTCTTGGCGACCGCGGCCAAGGCCGGCAGTCCCGCGGGTATCCCATCGAGGACGGACTCCCGGCCCTTTTCAGCAGCCTTGATCCGCTCCCAATTGGCCTCCACCGTGGCCGAGTCCGGCGCCGACTCGGAGCCGAACACGTGAGGGTGGCGGCGCACGAGTTTGTCTGCGATGTCCGAGGCGACGTCGTCGATGTCGAAGGGGTCGCTGCTTTCCTCGGCTACCCGGGCGTGGAAGACCACCTGCAACAGGACGTCTCCGAGTTCCTCGCGCATGTGGGCGCGATCCCCCGACTCGATCGCCTCCGCCAGTTCGTGGCACTCCTCGATCAGATAGGGAACCAAGGATTCGTGGCTCTGCTCTGCATCCCACGGGCAACCGCCGGGCGAGCGCAGCCGGTCCATGACGGCGATCAGCCGCCGCACCTGGAGTGCCTGGGGGTCGCTGCCCATGGTCAGGGCAGCAGCGTGTCGGGCGGTGTCCGGGCGACCACCGATTCCGGATCAGGCGTGATGACCAGCAGGTCGCTATCCCAGAAACCGTAGCGCGGACTGATCCGGGCATCCTCCTCGTGGCTGAGCTCGGACAGTTCCTCCACGAGGGCGCGCTCGAACTCGCTGTCGCTAGCCTCGGGACCCACGAGCGATTCGGCCAGCAGCGGCCACGCGGCGCGGGTCCAGAAGTAGTCGCGGGTGCGGCTGGGGGGAACTGAAATCTCCGCCAGGGCGAGCTCCAGACCCTGCTCGCTGCCCGCCAGGGCCGTGCTGTCGGCGATGAGCAGATCGACCTCCGTCGTGGTCACTTCGATGCCGGCCGTTTGGGCCGCCTGCTCGGTCAACTCGGTGAAGATCCACTCACCGATCACGGGCTGGATAAGCCCCGGTGTCGAAGCCTCGGGGGGGCGGCCGAGAACATCGTTGAGCTCGGTCATCCAATCGCTGAGTACTTCATCGGAGAGTTGCTCGTCGCCCACTACTGCGGCGGACCCGGAGTCCACGGGGGCGCAGCCGGTCGCAGCCAGCAGCATGGCGACCACCGCGATCGCCCACCTGCCACGCCTGGATGCCCTCATGGCCACGACCTCTCTGTATTGCACTGCCCTCCCACGGATGGGCTCCTCCATTGTGTCCGATGCGCCGCTCAGTCGAGCAGGATGGCCACCAGCAAGTCCTGCAACCACTGCAGCAACTCCTGCCCCTTGATCTGCTCGGCACCCAACGTGTGGGGGCGCGGCGGCGTGACGAGCAGTTGGCGGGTGGCCGGCCGATACTCAGAAGCCTTGTACATCCGCGTCAGCCGCACGATGCGGGACTCGGGCAGTTCGACCGGATACAGCCGGACCCGGGTGCCTTCCTGCACCACCTCCGACAGACCGGCCCGATGGGCCAATACCCGGAAGCGGGCCATAGCCACCACTGCGGCAGCGGCATCGGGAAGGGGTCCGTAGCGGTCTGTCCACTCGGCGAGCACGGCATCGATCCCGTCCTCCGTATGTGCCGCCGCCAGGCTTCGATAGGCCTCCAGACGCAGCCGTTGCCCGGTGATGTAGTCCTCCGGAAGGTGAGCCTCCACCGGCAGTGTGACGTTGAGTTCGACCGTGTCCGGTGGCGCCTCGCCCTTGGCTGCGGTCAGGGCCTCGCCGACCATCCGCACGTACAAGTCGAACCCGACGTCCGCGATGTGGCCGCTCTGCTCTCCGCCCAACAGATTGCCCGCACCTCGGATCTCCAGGTCCTTCATCGCGATCTGCATGCCGGCGCCCAACTCCGTGTTGGCCGCGATTGTCGCCAATCGGTCATAGGAGGTCTGCGACAGCGTCTTGTCGGCGGGATACATGAAGTAGGCGTAGGCGCGGTCGCGGCCGCGGCCGACCCTGCCGCGCAGTTGGTGCATCTGCGACAGTCCGAGTGTGTCGGCCCGATCGACCAGAAGGGTGTTGGCGTTGGGGATGTCGATTCCCGACTCGACGATCGTGGTGCAGACCAGCACATCGATGCGCTTGTCCCAGAAGTCAACAATGATCTGCTCCAGGCGACCCTCGCCCATCTGCCCGTGGGCGACGGCCACCTGGGCCTCGGGGACCATTTCGGTGATCTCCTTGGCGACCTTGTCGATGGATTGCACACGGTTGTGCACGAGGAATACCTGACCATCCCGCATGAGTTCACGGCGGATGGCCGCGGTGACCTGGCGCCGGTCGTAGGGTCCGACGGCCGTCAGCACCGGCAGCCGCTCCTCGGGAGGTGTTGCGATCGTGGACATCTCGCGGATCCCGGTGACCGACATCTCCAGGGTCCGCGGGATGGGGGTGGCCGACATGGTGAGGAAATCCACGTTGGCGCGGAGAGCCTTGAGGTGCTCCTTGTGCTCTACACCGAAGCGTTGTTCCTCATCGACGATGACCAGCCCGAGGTCCTTGAACCGGACGTTGGCAGAGAGCAGCGCGTGGGTGCCGATGACCAGGTCTACCGCTCCCGATGTGATCCCCTCCAGTGCCTTCTTCTGGTCAGTTCGGGAGGTGAACCGGCTCAGGGCCGCGATCGTGACCGGGAATGCGGCGTAACGCTCGGCGAACGTCCGCAAGTGCTGCTGCACAAGCAGCGTGGTGGGGACCAGCAGCGCCACCTGCTTGCCGTCCTGGATGGCTTTGAATGCAGCGCGGACGGCGATCTCTGTCTTCCCGTAGCCGACGTCACCGCAGACCACCCGGTCCATGGGTACCGGCTTCTCCATGTCGGCCTTCACATCCTCGATGCAGGCCGACTGATCGGGGGTCTCCACATAGTCGAAGGAGCCCTCCAGCTCCGCCTGCCAGGGCGAGTCCGGGCCGAAGGCGTGGCCCGGAGTGGCCTGTCGGCGCCGGTAGAGGCGGATCAGCTCCCCGGCGATCTCGCGAACGGCCTTGCGTGCCTTCCCCTTGGCGCGCGCCCAATCGTCGCCACCCATCTTGCTCAGCTTCGGCGTCTCAGCCCCCACGTAGCGGCTGATCATGTCGAGCTGATCGGTGGGGATGTACAAGCGGTCGGGGGGCAAGCCACGGCGTGAAGCCGAGTACTCCACCACGAGGTACTCGCGGGTCGTGCCGCCGCTGTCCCGGGTGACCATCTCGACGAATCGGCCGACGCCGTGCTTGTCATGCACCAGGTGGTCGCCGGGCGCCAACGTCATGACGTCCAGCGACTTGCGACGCCGCGACGGCATCCGCGATCGGGTTGCGCGCCCTCCCCCGGTCACTCCGAGCAGGTCGGACTCTGTCAAGACGAGTACATGCGAGGCGGGAAGCTCGAATCCGTCGGCCAAAGGTCCGGTCCCCACCCCGACGGCGCCCTTCGGCACCTTGGGCCCGGTCGCCCCGGCGGGGGCGGGCGGCCATGAACTGGTGGGTACGTCGAGGTCACCCAGCGCCTCGGTCAGTCGCTTGGCGACACCGGGCCCGCGGGTCTGGACCAGTACCTGCGAACCCCGCTCCAACCGACTTCGAAGCATGCCGGCGGCTGCGGTGAGGTCCCCCCGGAAGGTCGGCGCGGCGGCGCCGAGCACGGCTGCTCCTGCGAAGGCAGACATCCCGACCCAACCCAGGCCGGCAGCCAAGGCCGCCTCCCGCACGCTTGCGAGGTCGCGGAAGCCGGAACCGGAGACGTCCACGGGCGCCTTCTTGCCCCCTGCCATTGCGCTGTTGTGCCAGGTGGCCGCGAGGAATTCGGCGCTGGTGGCTTGCAAGTCCGCGGCCCGCTCTGCGATGCGGTCCGGTTCCAGCACAGCCACCCGTGACCCACGAGGAACGAAATCGACGAGGAGTCGCATGTCGTCGACCAGGAGAGGGCCGAGCAGTTCCATGCCCTCGGCCGCGCGCCCCTCGGCTACGGCATGCAACAGGTCGGCGACCTGCGGATGGTCAGGCACCTGCGCTGCGGCGCGCTCGCGGACCTGGTCGGTCAAGGGCAGTTCCCGGCACGGGGGCGCCCACAGGCCATGGCCCAATTCGTCCAAGGATCGCTGATCGGCAACGGAGAAGGAACGCACCTCCTCTACCGTGTCGCCCCAGAACTCCAATCGGACCGGATGCTCCTCGGTCGGGGGGAAGATATCGAGGATGCCGCCGCGGATGGCGAAATGACCTCGGCGCTCCACCAACTCCACACGCAGATAGCCCAGCGAGACCAAACGGCGAGCCAGTGCGCCGGGATCGGTCTCATCTCCAGCACGAACACGAACGGGATCGAGGTCGACCGCGGCGGCAACGATGGGCTGCAGCATCGCACGAGCGGGCGCGACAACAACGGAGGGGCGCTGCAGCGGGCCAACGCCGGATTCGCGCAACCGACGCAGAACGGTCAACCGCTTCCCGACCACATCGGCGCTGGGAGACAGTCGCTCGTAGGGCAACGTCTCCCATGCCGGGAAGACCGCGACCCGATCGGGGTCCAGCAACCCACCCAGCGTCTGGGCCAACTCCTCCGCCTGTCGGGTGGTACCCGTGACCACCAGGAGCGTGCTGTCCTGCTCGGCGGCCGAGGCAGGCTCGGCCAGCAAGGCCAGCAGCGGCGGCGTCAGGGGCGGCACCGCCGTGATGTCGACAACGCAGCCGGGCAGCGTGGCTGGCTGCAGCGCATCGGCCACCGACTCATCGGCGGCGACAAGCTCCAGGAGTGGGTGTCGGCTCACGTGTCCGGCGCCAGCGCGGCGCGCATGTCAGATGCCAGATCCGGATGGCAGACCATCACGCTGGGAACGAAGGGAGGCATGTGGTTGAAGGTGATGGAGGCACCATCGATGTGTTCCACGACCAGTCCGTAGTGCTGGGCAGCTGCCATCGGCGCGGCCAGGTCCCACTCGAAGAAGCCCGTGTCGTGCAGATAGGCCTCGGCCCGGCCGGCCAGGATCTCCTCGACCTTGGCGCCCACCGAGCCCACGTTGACGATCTCGACCTCGTGGCCCGAGATGGCGGCCAGTCGCGCAGCCGTCTGCTCCAGATCAGCGGGTGGACGGGTCCGGGAACACACCACACGCCAAGGACGCTCGGCGGGTAGCCCGGCCGGGCGGGCATCGGGGTCGTCGCTCGTGCGCGCGATGGAGGAAGCGGGCATGTCCACAACACCGAGTTCCAGCCGACCTGCCGAGCCGCCCCTGCCTGCCAGCCACAGCGCGATGTGAACCGCGAAGTCGGAGCGGTGCTGACCGTATTCCCAAGTCCCGTCCAGCGGGTCCACAATCCACGTCCGATCCGCACTCAAGCGCGAGTCGTCGTCCTTGCCCTCCTCGCTGAGAATTGCGTCATCGGGACGGGCTGCTCTGAGCCTGTCCATGATGAGCAGGTGCGCAGCTCGGTCGGCTCCGTCGCGCAACTGCTTCAACCGTGGCTTGTCGTCGGCAGCGATCGGACCGAAGTCCTCGCGGTATGCCAGGAGTAGCCGTCCGGCCTCGGCCGCAGTGCGACGGGCCAACTCCATGTCGGAAATCTGCTGCGAATCCATAGGGACCAACCTAACCTCAGCCGTTGAACATGTTCTGCGCGGAGGACAAGTCATGGTGGAGCAGGTACTCCACCGAGTCGGCGGCGCGCGCGACCACCAGGGGTAACTGCGAGCGCCTGTCCCGTGGGAAGGGACGCAGCAGATAGTCCACCGGATCCTGTCGACCCGGGGGCCGACCGACCCCCACACGCACCCGGTAGTAGTCGCCGTTGCCGAGGACCCCGCGGATACTGCGCAGCCCGTTGTGCCCGTTGTCCCCACCACCGTGCTTGAGCCGCAGGCTGTCGAAGTCGAGGTCGATCTCGTCGTGCACGACCACCAGCTGTCGAGCCGGGATCCGGTAGTAGTCCATCAGCCGCACAATCGGCCCCCCCGACCGATTCATGAACGACATCGGCTCCACCAGCAACACATTCGTGCCATCGGCTCGGCCCTCGGCAACCATCGCATCGGTGCGCCGAGATCGCGACCATCGCAGGTCCCACCGTTCGGCCAGCTCCTCCACCACACCGAAACCGATGTTGTGGGGGCTGCCCGCGTATTTGGGACCGGGATTCCCCAGGCCTGCGATCAGCCAGCGCTGAGCATCGTCCGCAGCGCCGGTCAGGACTCCTCGCCCTCCTCGGCCTCTTCCTCGCCAGCCTCCACGGCGCCCTCGAGAGCTCCGGCAGCAGCCTCGGCCTCTTCGGCCGCGGCGGCAGCAGCGGCGGCGGCGGCCATGGCACGGGCCTGCTCGGTCAGGGTCTCGACGATGTTGTCGACAACATCGTTGAGGTCTTCGCCCTCCGCGTAGGCCTCTTCCACGATGTGCACGGCGGCCATCGGGTCGAAGTCGTTCTCCTCGGCCAGCGCCTGGGCGCGTTGCACGGCGTCGGCGTAGGCATGACGGGCGGTGACCTCAGCATCGGAGAGCATCACGAGGTCGAGGTGCAGCAGATCCTGCCGAACGGGGTGGCGCTGCACGTCGCGGGGCGCGACCAGCAGGGTGCCGCCGTCGACGGAGACCTCCAGGACCACCTGAGTCCCACGCAGGGCCAGGCCCGTCTGGTGGGTGGGGAGGAGTACGTGCCGCAGCGGGGAGTCCGACCCGTACATGACGGCCGGGACCATGCCCTCACGGCGGTAGCGGCGGGCGGCACCCTTGCCGAAGTCGGTGCGCGGCTGCGCGGTCAATTGCTTGTCGTCATCGGCCATTGGAGTCTCCTCACATCTGACAGCGGCAATCCGGCTGTCGTCGCACCTTGTGTAGGGCTGGTGCAGGCACCGGCCCCTCCCGGGAACAACTCGACCGGGGGGTCACCAGATAGGCGCCTCCGAGCCGCGTCGATCACGGCGGGTGCCATCAGGACCGGCACTCGCCCTCGCCGAGGTCTGCCCCAGTGTACGCACCCGGCACCGCAATGGAAAAGCGGAACCCTGCGGCCGCGCAGCCGTCGCCTACTCGAACATCCGTGTCACGGAACCCTCGGTGAAGACCTCGCGGATCGCTTTGGCGATCACCGGGGCGATGGACAGGACGGTCAGCTGCGGGAAGTCGAGTTCCGATGGTATCGGCAGCGAGTTGGTCACGACCACCTCTGAGATGCCGGACTCCGACAACCGTTCTCGCGCGGGGTCGGACAGGATGCCATGCGTTGCTGCCACCACAACCCCGGCGGCTCCCTGCTCAAAGAGCGTCTCGGCGGCCTTGGTGATCGTTCCGCCGGTGTCGATCATGTCGTCGACGACAACACACACCCGGTCCTTGACGTCGCCGACGACCTCGAAGACACGCACCTGGTTGGGCAGGTCCGGGTCGCGCCTCTTGTGGATGATGG
>Ga0316197_10003173_pt1 | contig 11694 bp, 11 predicted proteins | sample OudBiesiAoxic_MG_FD_204939 | JGI IMG/M metagenome (GOLD analysis project Ga0316197, IMG submission 204939) | Coastal sediment microbial communities from Oude Bieten Haven, Netherlands - site A oxic | ecosystem: Environmental > Aquatic > Marine > Coastal > Sediment | place: Netherlands...
CTATTAAAGAAGGAAAACATCTTACCTATGTCAGAAAGGGTAAAGGTAGATAAATCTTTAATTATAAGTTCAATAGATATATTTGGAAATTTACATGTATCTAGAGAAGAAATTTTAAAGCAAATACCAGTGAAAGTAGGTTCATTTTTTTCTAAGGCAAAGATCTTAGAGGGACAAAGAAACCTTGTTAATACTGGTCATTTTAGAGATGTAAACCCAGAGGTATATAAATATGGTGAAGGGGTCTCGGTGCAATATAATTTAGAAGAAAACCAAGTTATAATAGGTGTGAAAATTGAGGGGAATACAAAGTACTCAACAGATGAATTGACTAAATTAATTCAAACTGAACCTGGGAAAATATATAATATAAATACACTGAGAGATGACAAAGATAGAATTATTAAAAAATATCATGAAGATGGGTATACCCTTGCCAAAGTTATAAATATAGACATCAATAACAATATGGAGTTAGTAATAACTCTTTCTGAGGGGATTATTCGTAACGTTGAATATAAAAAGATGGTAACGAAACAAAAAGGTGCTCGTAGACAGTCTAATGATACTCTTTTGAAAACAGAAAATTTTATAATTGAAAGAGAATTAGAGATAAAAGAAGGGCAGGTATTTAATCAAAAAGATTATGACCAATCTGTGAGAAACTTAATGAGAAGTGGTGCTTTTAAAAATGTTCAGCCTGAATATAAAAGTATCCCAGGGGATCCAGATGGTGTAAAAGTTGTAATGCTTATAGATGAAGATAGAACAGCTATGCTTCAAGGAGCAATATCTTACGGTTCAGCAGTAGGACTTGTAGGAAGTATCAGTATAAAGGACACTAACTATAAAGGAAGAGGGCAAGATTTTGGATTTACCTTTGAAAAATCTTCAGAAGATTATACAAGTGTAAGTCTTTCTTTTAGAGATTCCTGGATAAAAGGAACTGATTTTGTATCATGGGGATGGAACCTTTATAGACAAGAGGATGAAGATAGTGAAACTGATCAACATTATTCTAGTACTATTCATGGAGGTACAATCTCAATTGGTAAAGGTCTTAGTAGATATTTAAGGTTTGAATTAGGACTTAAATTAGAGAGAGTTGAAGAAGACGATGTTGATGGACAGAATACACAAAATTATAATTATGCCAGTGTGACACCATCAGTAATATATGATACAAGAAACAACTATCTCGATCCTACAACTGGTAACTATGCTAAATTTAATGTAGAACTAGGTCATTATTTTGGAACTGAGATAGGGAATAAATATCAGGATGATCCAGGAATAAATGGAGACGATGAAATGTTTGCTAAAGCTACTTTAGAACTTAGAAAATATCATCAAGGATTATTCAAAGGAAATACCATGGCTTATAGAATGGTTGGAGGAATGGGTACAGATTCATTGAAATATCAACAATTATATGCATCTGGTGGAGCAAACTCTATGAGAGGATATAAATATGGTTGGTTAAGAGGACAGGATCAATTAGTTTTTAATATCGAAAATAGAACACAGATAAATGACTTTTTAGGTCTAGTTTTCTTCTATGATATTGGTAGATCTTGGTATAGTGGAGACAGTAGTGATAAGTTTGTAGATCGATCTGAAGGGAATGTTCCAGATGATATGAAACAATCAGCAGGTGTTGGGCTTAGAATAAAAACACCAATTGGACCAATTAGACTTGATTTTGGATTCCCAGTAGGAGATTCAGAAGAAAATGGAATGCAATTCTTCTTTAATATGGGACAAATGTTTTAAAAAAAATATAATTAAAATAAATGGGAGTGAGTGTAATGAAAAAAATGTTAACATTAGTAATGGCAATAAGTATGTCGGTATCAATCTTTGCAGCAAAGATAGCCACTGTAAATACACAAAAAGTATTTCAAGGTTATTCAAAAACACAAGTTGCTAAAACAAAATTAGAAACTGAAAAAACAAAATTAGAAGGTCAATTAGCAGTTAAAGCTAAAAACTTAGAAAAAATAGCTAAAGAATTAAATGCAAAAGGTGATAAAGTAACAGTTGCAGAAAAAGATAAATTTCAAAAACAACAGATGGAATTTGGAAAAGAACGTCAAGCATTACAACAAAAATTAGGAAGATTAGAGTATGAAGAGATGGGAACTATACAAACTGAGATAAAATCAGCAGTTAAACAAGTAGCAAGAAAAAGTAAATATGATATGGTTATTGAAGAAGGTGCTGTATTATACGGTGGGAAAGATATCACTGCGGATGTATTAAAAGTTTTAGAAAGTTCAAAAAAAATAAAATTATAATGATATTAGGAGGAGTTTATGTATAATTTAGAAAAATTATCAACTCTTCTTGGTGGAGAAATTAAGGGGGATAAAGTTCAGAAACTTACTGGACTTGCTCCCTTTTTTCAAGCCAAGAAGGGAGAGGTGACATTTGCAGCAGAAGATAAATTTTTAACAAAATTAGGTGAAACTGATGCAACAGTATTGGTAGTCCCTGAATTAGAGGAATATTTACCTAATAAAACATATATAGTAGTAGAAAAAAATCCTAGAGAATTGATGCCTATATTATTGAAGTTCTTTAAAAAAGAAGTGTTATTTCCTATAAAAGCAATAGAGGACAGTGTAGTAATAGGAGAGAGAGTAAGAATAGCTCCAAATGTCTATATAGGTCATGGAGCGAAGATAGGTAATGATGTAACAATACATCCAAATGTTTATATAGGTCAAGATGCTGTGATAGGAGAAGGATCTATCCTTTATCCCAATGCAGTAGTTAGAGAATTCTGTATCTTAGGAAAAGATTGTATATTACAACCAGGTGCTGTTATTGGATCTGATGGATTTGGATATACTAAGGTAGATGGAAATAATATAAAGATAGAACAAATAGGAAGGGTAGTATTGGAGAATGATGTGGAAATTGGAGCCAATACTACTATAGATAGAGGAGCTATTGGAGATACAATTATAAAAAAATACACTAAAATTGATAATTTAGTGCAATTAGGGCATAATGCAATAATTGGTGAAAATTGTTTTATCATATCTCAAGTAGGAATAGCAGGTAGTACTGAGGTAGGAGATAATTGTACTTTGGCAGGACAGGTAGGAGTAGCTGGACACATTAAGATTGGAGACAATGTGGTTTTAGGAGCTCAATCAGGAGTATCAGGTAATGTAGCTCCTAATCAAGTTCTTTCTGGAAATCCTCCAGTAAGTGTAAAAGAACATTTAAAGATAAAAGCTAGTTTAAAAAAGTTACCAGAATTGGTGAAAAGGGTAAAAAAATTAGAAAAAAACTAAAAAATCAAAATAGTGAAAAAATATTCATAAAAGGCGCCTATAATAGGTGCCTTTTTGTCTAAAAAAATTGCGTTTTATACTAATTAGTAGTATAATTTTTTTATGAAAAATTATGATGAGAAAGAGATGAGAAATTTAAAGTTATTGGTAACTTTGTCAAGGTGTAACTCCTCTGTAAATAGTAGGATCTATCCAAAAATTAAGGAGGAAGGTTTAACAGAAACACAATTTTCAGTATTAAATTTACTCTATCATAAGGGGAAATTTAATATTAAAGAGATCATTGAAAAGACATTTTCAAGTGGTGGAACCATGACAGTCGTGGTGAATAATCTATTAAAGGAGGGTTATATTAAAAAAGAAAGATCTGAAGTAGATAAAAGACAGATACTAATTAGTATTACTTCTAAAGGTCTAAATCTATTGGATTATATCTTAGGAACTCATGTTGAAAATTTAAAAAATACCTTCGATGTATTGACCGATACAGAAAAATTAATTTTAACAGAATTATTAAAAAAATTAGGAAAGGGAAAAGAAGATGAATAAAATTAATAAACAACTAAAAAAAGAAGCGATAATAACAGTGATATTATATCTTATATACTTTGTATGGTGGTATAGTTTTGCATATGGATTAGGAGATGTTGATCCAAAAGATTACAAATATATCTTAGGTTTACCAGAATGGTTTTTCTATTCTTGTATCTTAGGATTTTTAATGATAACTACTTTATTATGGATTTCTATTAAGTTATTCTTTAAAGAAGTGGATTTAAAAATATATGAAAAAAATGCAGGGAGAGAAGAATGGAAAAAATAAAATTAATATTACCTCTATTGGTATATTTAGGGATAACATTATATATTGCGTACTACAACAGTCCAAGAAGAAAAAAAAGTAAAGATTTTACCAACGAATATTTCATAGGAAATAGAAGTATGGGAGGGTTCGTTCTAGCCATGACCGTTATTGCTACCTATACTGGAGCTAGTTCATTTTTAGGAGGGCCAGGAGTGGCTTATAAGCTAGGTTTAGGGTGGGTACTATTAGCTTCTATCCAAATACCTACTGCTTTTTTAACTTTGGGAATATTGGGGAAAAAATTAGCTATTATTTCTAGGAAAATTGACGGAATAACAATAAATGATTTTCTCAGAGCAAGGTATCAAAATAAGTGGGTAGTAATAATGTCTTCTACAGCTATCCTATTATTTTTTATGGCCTATATGGTTGTTCAAGTTATTGGAGGAGCAAGGTTATTTGAAGTTTTAACTGGTTTAGATTACACTATAGGTTTAGTTATTTTTGGATTTTCAATAATATTTTATACTGTATTTGGTGGATTTAAAACAGTAGCTATAACTGATGCTATTCAAGGTGTAATAATGCTGATAACCAGTATAATTTTATTTTGGGTATTAAAAGAAGCCGGTGGTGGGATGAGAAATATAATGAAAACTGTCTATGAGATAGATCCAAACTTATTGACACCAAGTAGTGGAGGAGCCATAACGAAACCCTTTATAATGTCATTTTGGGTCTTAGTAGGAGTAGGTCTCTTGGGGCTACCGCAGACTACCATAAGGTGTATGGGGTTTAAAGACAGTAGATCCCTTCATAGAGCTATGGTTATAGGAACATTTGTAGTTGGATTTTTAATGATAATGATGCATCTAATTGGTGTCATGGGAATAGCTATTATACCCAATGAACAGTTGGGAGATAAGGTAATTCCAATCTTAGCAATTAGAAATTTATCTCCATTATTATTAGGAGTTTTTATAGGAGGACCATTAGCTGCAATTATGTCTACTGTGGATTCCCTTTTAATTCAGACAAGTTCAACTATAGTAAAAGATATCTATATAAATTATATAGCTGTTGAGATAGATCAAAAGAAGTTGAGTAGGATATCCTTATGGACAACTTCAATTATGGGAGTTATGGTTTTTGCATTGGCTTATCACCCTCCTGAATTTATAGTTTGGCTAAATTTATTTGCTTTAGGAGGATTAGAAGCCGTGTTTATGTGGCCTATATTGCTAGGGTTATATTGGAAAAAAGCCAATGCTACTGGAGCACTCCTAAGTATGGGAATAAGTCTTTTAGTATATGTTAGCATGACTGTTTTAAAAATAAAGCTCTTTGGGATGCACCAAATAGTACCTACAATAGCAATAGGAGGCTTAGTTTTTGTCATCGGATCGTGTTTAAATAAACCTAGTTCAGAGGAGCATTTAGCAATATTTTTTGATTAATAAAGATTTAAATTTAGGAGGCAACAATGGAAATAAAATTAGAAAAAATAAACGTGGATATAAAAAAAGGTGATTTAGAAAAATTTAATGAAATAGAGTTTGCAAGATTAATAGAAGGATCGTTTAATGAATGGACTCGTTTAGATGAGAAAAAAAATAAGATAAATTGGTCTGGGCAATTCACAGTGGAGAGTGAAGATGGAGATTTTGAATATAAAGTAGACACTAAAGAGAAATATATAACGAGCCTAGATTTGGATGGTTTTTTAGATGGAGAAAAGATAGATATAGATGAAGATATAGAACTTTTACTTAGTTCAAATTATTCTTATATTTATGAACTTTTAATTTTTCATGAAATTTCAAAATTAAAGATAGTTTCAGATATAAAATTAAAAGCTGTAGAACTGGCTCTTTTCCCTAAATGGGCAAGTGGTTATTTGGCTGATAATTTGGAAGACAACAAAATCATTCAGGAATTTATAGAAATATTTGGACCTCTTATGAATGAATTTGAGATAGTTAAAAAGATGGATGTAAGTTTAGATAATATTCAAGTTGAATGTGAAGATCAAAAAATAAGAGAAATATTTAAAGAAACTATAAAAAAATATATAGAAAAAGAAGTGTTTTTTATAATGCATGACAGTGAATATAGTAGTCTTTTACCTAAGTTAGATATAAATAGACTGATATCAGCAGGACATAAATTTAATCCTGACTTGGAAGAAGTTGAAATATACAGTTAATTATAATAAATACAAAAATAAAATTATTATAAAATGTTGACTTTTTTCTAAAACTATCGTAAAGTTTAGTATATCAATATGGAGGTGTTTAGATTGAATAACAATATTACATTTGGAGGGAATCCATTAACATTAATAGGTAATGAAATCAAAGTAGGAGTGAAAGCACCAAATTTTACGGCTTTAAAAACAGATTTATCACCATTTAGTTTAGAAGAACTAAAGGGGAAGGTAGTTGTAATTTCAGTTATGCCATCAGTAGATACACCGGTATGTGAGTTACAGACAATCAGATTTAATACGGAAGCTTATGAGCATGGAAATATCAATGTGATTACTATTTCGGCAGACTTGCCATTTGCATTAGGTAAATTTTGTGCAAATAAAGGTGTAGATACAGCAATGACTCTTTCAGATCATAAAGATTTAGATTTTGGAATGAAATATGGATTTGTTTTAGAAGAATTAAGGCTTTTATCTAGAGGAATTGTAGTTATAGACAAAGATGGAATTGTAAAGCATGTAGAATATGTACAAGAAATTACTAGTCATCCTGATTATGATAAAGCAATAGATGTAGCTAAAAAATTAGTATAAAAAATATTTAAAATAAATTAAAATGGAGATTTTCTCCATTTTTTTTTGGATTAAAGGAAAAGAATGATAGAATGGTAAGTATAAAGTATATGTTTATTGTTAAGCAAAGGGGGGAATATGAAAAAAAGAGGATTTACAATAATAGAATTATTAATAGTACTTGCTCTCATTGGAATCTTGGTAGGGATTGGAGGAGTTTCAATAAAGAAGCAAGCTGAATCTAGAGCTATGTTAAGGGTGAGAAATGAAATCGGAGACTTTTTTAGGGTAGCAGCTAAAAGATCCCAAGAAACAGGTAAAAAATATGCTGTAAAGTTTAAATCAGATGAAAAAATTATAGAAATTTTTAGAGGTGGAAATGTTACCGATACTCTAAAACTTCCAAATTTTTTTGAATATGAAATTTTTTTAATTGAAAATAACATTGAAACTGGAACAGTTACATCTGTAGAAAAGAAGCAAGACGTTGAACTTACCTTGACAAGTAGAGGGAACATTAAAAGTTTAAATACATTGGCTACTGATGTAAATGGAAAATTTACAGGAGAGGAAAATTTTGATATATATATATTCAAATCAGATTCCAAAGCAAATATTGGAGGGAATGAAATAGCAAAATATGCAATAAGACTCCTAACAACCGATGAACATGTAGATTTTTTACACGTTGAGGAGTATGTACCTGGAAGTGAAAGTGAGATAAAAGAAAAAGAGATATATCCTGCTTCAGGTGAAACAAAGGATGTAAGTAAAATCGCATATTGGAAAGTTGTTAAAAATTAATTAAAGGTTAAAATAACACAGTAAATAATTTATGAATACCAAAACATTAATGTAATTACTATTTCGAGAGATTTGCCATTTGCATTAAAAAATTATGCAAATAAAGGGGTAGATACAGCAATGACTCTTTCAGATCATGAAAATTTATATTTTGGAATTAAAAATGGAGAGTTTCTCCATTTTTTTTGGTTTAAAGGAAAAAAATAAATAAATAGTAAATATAAAGTAGTGATATGACTAGAAAGCGAGGTGTGAAAATATGGGGAGAAAAGGATTTGCACTAATAGAAATGTTGATAGTAATTGCTATCATAGGGATTTTAGTAGGAATTGGAGGGATCTCCATAAAAAAACAAGCTGAGTCTAGAACTATGTTAAGGGTGGAAAATGAAATTGGAGATTTTTTTAGGGTAGCTGCTAAAAGATCTCAAGAGACAGGGAAAAAATATGCTGTTCATTTTGATTTAGTGGGAAAAAAGATAGAAATTTATAGAGAAGAAGAGGAAGAAAGTGGAGTTGCAAATGGTAAATGGAAAGATGGAGGCATAAAAGTTCCAATTGAAAAGTTGGACTTACCCAATATATTTGAATATGAAAAAATATCTGGAACTTCAGTTGATCAGGATTTTATTAGTAAGATCACATCTACTGGAAATATGAGTAGTACCATAACTCTATATGTTTTTAAATCAAATTTTCAATTAGGAATTCAAGGTGACGAGATAGCAAAGTATTCAATAAGACTTCTAACAAATGATAAACATGTAAAATTTTTACATGTTAAGGAGTATGCACCTAAAACTAAAATAAAAAGGAGTGAAATAAAAGGTGGTACAAGAGGTGCTAGTAATACTAGGGATTGGGAAATTACTAAAGAACAATAAAAGTTAAAATAACACTACGAATAGAAAAAGCGCTTAATCTATAGAAAAAAATACACTTAGACCCCTTTGTATATATAGGTTTTTTGTGTTTTCAAATGTATTTTTAGAAAACATTGCAATATATAATTACAAGTGTTATTATATGATAAGCAATTTTTAGGAGGATTTATTATGAAAATAGGAAATTTAGAAATAGAAGTACCAATTATTCAAGGTGGAATGGCAATTAGAGCATCAATGTCAAGATTAGCAGGAGCTGTTGCAAGAGAGGGTGGAATAGGATTAATTGCAGGTTCGGCTATTGGAATGGACGAGTTAAAAAGCGAAATTATAAAGGCTAAAGAATATATGGGAGAGAAAGCAGGAGCTATTGGAGTAAATGTAATGGTTGCTGTAAGTAATTTTGAAGAGGCAGTAAATGCATCTATCGATGCAGGAGCAGAATTAATTGTCTGCGGTGCTGGATTTTCTAAAGGTGTATTTAAAATAGGAAAAGAGAGAAATGTACCAATATTTCCAATTGTATCATCTGTTAAAGGTGCTAAATTATCGGAAAGATTAGGAGCTACTGCTATTGTTGTTGAAGGTGGAAATGCCGGAGGACATTTGGGAACAGATCTTGATTCTTGGGATATTGTAAAGGAAATAGTAGAAGCAGTAAACATACCTGTCTTTGGAGCTGGTGGCGTAATAGAGCCGGAAGATGCTAAAAGAATGTTAGATTTAGGAGCTGTAGGAGTACAAATGGGTACTAGGTTTATAGCTACTAATGAGTGTGAAGTTAGTGATGAATTCAAAGAGATGTATGTAAATGCAAAAAAAGGTGAAGTAGTTGAGATTGCTTCCTCTGCTGGACTACCTGCCAATGCAATAGTGAGTCCATTTGTAGACAGGTTATTAGCTGGAACACAAGAAAAACCTACAAAATGTAACCAATGTTTAAAAAAATGTAATCATACATTTTGTGTAAATGAAAAATTAGTTGAAGGTCATGAAGGAAATTTTGAAGATGGAATTTATTTTGCAGGGAAAGATGTATGGAAGATAAAAGATATAATTTCTGTTAAAGAAGTATTCAAAAGATTCAAACCAGTATTTGAAGGTAGATAAATAAATATAAAAATAGATCCTATGAACTAAATGTTCATAGGATCTGTTTTTTTTGTTTCTATTATTTCTTTTTTTTCAGTGAAAAAACTCCAACTTTTGGTTGTTTTAATAAACCATCCTACCATAAAGGTTCCTTTAAATAAAGTGGTGATAGTTATAGCCCACCAAACGCCGTTTAATCCTAATAAACCATCTTGAGAAAGAAATAATGCCAGAGGTATTCTCACAAGATTAAAAAAAGTTGTGATATAAAATGGAGGTTTAGTTTTTCCTAAACCATTAAAAGCTCCAGCAGTCAAGATCTCAATACACATAAATAGCTGAGAATAGGATAGAATTTTTAAATATTCAACTCCGTTTTTAACACTCTCCTCCTCTTGGATAAAGATCCTAAATATTCTTTCAGCACCTAGGTAGAAAAGAAATGTCGTTAAAATTCCTACGATACTCATGATGATTATAGAGACCTTATATCCTTTTAATATTCTTTTGGGTTGATTTGCACCATAGTTTTGTCCGATAAAGGCAGATAGAGCAACTTGAAAGCCTATAGCAGTCATCCAAGAGAGTGACTCTACCTGGGAGCCTACTTTTTGAACTGCTATTGCCATAGGTCCCCAAAAGGAGATTATTCTGGCTATTACCATTGAAAGCCCAGTAAATAAACCACTTTGTAATCCTACAGGGATACCTAAAGCAGCAATTTCTTTGATAATTTTAATTTTTGGTAATTCTGATATTCCCTTCAATGAAACTTGAGTTTTAAATTTTTTAATATAGATTAAAAATGATAGTGTTACAGATCCTTGTGCAATAACAGTGGCAATTGCAGCTCCACTTACTCCCATAGCAGGAAATCCTATCATCCCAAATATGAGGATGGGATCTAAGATCATATTGATGACTAAACCAATGGCATTCATATAAAAAGGTGTTTTGGTGTCTCCATAACCTGTAAAAATTGCAGTGAGGACAGGATTAGTAAAGTTAAAGACTAAACCAATTGCTATAATGACCAAATATTTTTTAGCCATATCGATAACTACTAGATCGCCAAGTCTAAAAAAACCGATGAGGGAATCTTTGAAAAATATCATAACAAGTCCATAAATAATAGCTAAAATTATATTTAATTGGATAGCATTTACAGTATAACTCTGTGCTAACTTTAGTTTGTTACCGCCAATAGATTGTGCTATCTTAACTTGAGCTCCTACCTGAGATATACTAATAAATGCAAAACTTAACCAGAGATAAAAACCTGCACTTCCTATAGCAGCTACAGCACCACTGCCCATTTTTCCTATCCATATCATATCTATTAAGTTATAAGCCATTTGTAAAAAAGATGTTCCCATAACTGGAAGGGCCATTTTTAAGAGAGAGCGTGTAATGCTACCCTCTATCATATTTATCTTCATATTTTTCTCCTTTAATATTTATTCTTTATTTTGATTATACATTGTACAGTATTTGATCTAAATTTACTATTTTTTTTGTTTTTAATTAGAAGATACTAAGATTCTAAGGAAAATCAAAGAAAACTATTGACTTTATAATGCACATATTCTATACTTAATGTAGGCTTATTTTACGTTTGTTACAAAAAAATAATATTTGGAGGGAGAAGAGATGGCTAAAAAGAAATTTCAAATGCCAACAGCTTATACTGTATTATTTAGTATAATAATTGTAGTGGCAGTATTTACATGGATAGTTCCGGCAGGTCAGTATGACTATGTAGAGGGAACAAAACAACCAGTTCCAGGAACATATAAGGTGGTAGAATCAAATCCTCAAGCACTTTGGGAAGTAATAAATGCTCCTATTAATGGTTTTTATGAAGCTAAAGATATTGCATTGTTTGTATTAGTAATCGGAGGATTCCTAGGGATAGTAATGAAAACAGGTGCTATCGATGCAGGAATTGGACAGGTTATCAAAAAGTTAAAGGGAAGAGAAAAGATAATGATACCTATCCTTATGATGATATTTGCAGCAGGAG
>Ga0316197_10003174_pt1 | contig 11690 bp, 14 predicted proteins | sample OudBiesiAoxic_MG_FD_204939 | JGI IMG/M metagenome (GOLD analysis project Ga0316197, IMG submission 204939) | Coastal sediment microbial communities from Oude Bieten Haven, Netherlands - site A oxic | ecosystem: Environmental > Aquatic > Marine > Coastal > Sediment | place: Netherlands...
ATCTCCAGCCGTATTGGCTTCGGTGACCATTTCGCCATTGCTGTTGATGACAACAACGCCAACGCCGTTTTCTGCGGCCTGCCGCATGATCTCTTCAATACGGTTGGTGTCGTCGGACGTGTCACTGCTGCCAGAGGGAAGCAGTGACCCAAGACCCTGCGCGTTTGCGACGGAGGGTATTTGCAGCAACGCAAGACACGTAAAAAGCAGAAAGAAAAAGTGCCGCATGTTGATCATTGCCTAGTCCAATTCCACCGCCCGACGCTATGACACCGCTTTCATCATTGCAATCACGCGACGTCAAAGGGCTGTGACAGATATCAATCATCTGTCAGGTGTATTTTGCACCCGCAGATTTTCTGTGTCATAGCGATCTAGAAAACGGCGCGCTATTGGCGCATACCCAAAAACGCGAGAATCGACGTTATGACCAGCCTTGCCCCCCGTGATCGGATCGCTGTGCTGGGATTGGGATATGTCGGTTTACCGCTGACACTTGCTCTGGCGCGCGCTGGTTTTGAGGTTATCGGTCTGGACACGCATCTGCCGACCATCGAGGCATTGCTTGACGGGCGTGACCCGAACGGAGAAGTCGCTGACGCCTCCGTGGCCACATCCTCGGCTAAATTTACAAACGACGCCGCAGATCTATCAGGATTCACGGCTTTCATCATTGCTGTTCCCACCCCAATCACCGACGCCAAAGCGCCTGATCTCGGGCCGGTGCTGGGCGCATGTGCGACAATTGCACCTCACCTGACCACGAACGCCTTGGTCATTCTGGAAAGCACCGTCTACCCCGGTGTCACCGAAGACATCTGCGGCCCGGCCCTTGCAGCAGGCAGCGGGTTAAATGTTGGTGATCAGATCAAGCTTGCCTACAGCCCCGAACGGGTGAACCCCGGCGACGCCGAGTATTCCATGGAGAGCGTCATCAAGATTATTGCGGCGCAAGACAGCGAGACCCTTGAGCGGGTGGAAGGCATCTATGCGCCTGTCGTCAAAGCCGGTCTGCACCGGGCATCATCCATCGCCACGGCTGAAGCCGCAAAAGTGATCGAGAATACCCAACGTGATCTCAATATCGCCTTGATCAATGAATTTGCGCTGATTTTTGCCCGCCTTGGTCTGGATACGCTGGAGGTCCTTGAGGCCGCAGGCACGAAGTGGAACTTCCTGCCGTTCCGCCCCGGTCTCGTGGGAGGGCACTGCATCGGGGTCGACCCTTATTACCTCACCTACCGCGCCGAACAACTGGGCTATCATCCCGAGGTGATCCTCGCGGGCCGTCGGATCAATGATCACATGGGCGCGCATGTGGCACAGACATTGATCAAGGCCATGCTGGCGCGTGATATTGGCGTGTGCGGTGCGAAGGTGCTGATCATGGGTTTCACTTTTAAAGAAAACTGCGCCGATACGCGCAACACACGGGTTGCGGACATCGTTGCTGAACTCAATGCCTATTCGGTCGCCGCCGAGGTTTATGACCCTTGGGTCGGGCCGGAGCGATTGCGCGACGCACATGGCGTAAACGCCTGTACCGCACCGGAGGAAGAAGCCTATGACGCCATCATCGTTGCCGTCGGGCACCGCGAATTTGTCGAAATGGGTAGCAAGGCCATCCGAGCCTATGGAAAACCGGGAGCGGTGCTGTATGATATCAAAGGGATTTTTGGCAAATCAGGCAGTGACCTTCGATTGTAGGCCCGGAACGATTTAGGAACACATGATGGGCCAGACATTCTCCAAAAGCAGCCCTCAGGGTCAACCCACCCAACGGGTGATGTTTTACAGCCATGACACGTTTGGCCTTGGCCACCTGCGGCGTTCGCGCGCACTGGCGGCGGCTCTCACTGAAAACAACGATCATGTGGCCGCAATTATCCTCACCGGCTCCCCGGTTGCGGGGCGCTTCACATTTCCAGAACGGGTGGACCATATCCGCCTGCCCGGCGTGACAAAGCTTGAAGATGGCACCTATGTGTCGCAGACGCTCGGCCTCGATATTGATGACACAACATCGTTGCGCGAAGGCCTGATCAAGACTGCAATCAAGAAATTCAAACCTGACCTGCTGATCGTCGACAAGGAGCCGACAGGCTTTCGCGGCGAGTTGTTGCCCAGTCTCAAATGGCTGCGCAAGAAAAGCGATGCAAAAATCGTCCTCGGCCTGCGCGATGTGCTTGATGACCCCGAAGTACTGGCCGCGGAGTGGGAGCGCAAAGGTGCAATCCCGGTAACAGAGAAGTTCTATGACGAGATCTGGGTCTACGGTGTGCGGGACGTGTATGACCCCACCGAAGGTCTGCCATTGTCTGATGCCATGCGCGCGCGCATTCATTGGACCGGCTATCTGCGTCGGGAATTGATCGACGGTCTCGACATGCCAGACAAGCCATATGTTCTGATCACTCCCGGAGGCGGTGGTGACGGGGCAGCGATGGTGTCGCTGGTGTTGGCGGCCTATGAACAGGACCCGACCCTGAAACCCAATGCCGTGCTAATCTACGGCCCATTCCTGTCGGGCGAGGTCCGTGCGGCTTTTGATGCACGAGTGGCAAAACTCAACGGGCGCGTGACATCCGCCGGGTTTGACAGCCGGATCGAAGCTCTTTTTGCCGAAGCCGAAGGGGTCATCTGCATGGGCGGCTACAACACATTTTGCGAGGTCCTGTCGTTCGACAAACGCGCCGTTATTGTGCCCCGCACGCACCCGCGCCGCGAACAATGGATCAGAGCAAGCCGTGCCGAAGACCTTGGCATGGTGCGGATGCTGGATGAAACCCGCGACGGCATGACACCTGACGCGATGATCAATGCAATCCGGAACCTGCCGCAGCAATCCAAACCGTCGCAGGCGGGCGCGGACGGGCTGCTTGACGGGTTGGACGTTGTCATAGCCCGCGCACATGCGCTGATGTGCAGAGGTACGCAGTGAGCGCACCAACGCTTGCCATCGTCGTCAAAGGCTGGCCCCGCCTGTCGGAAACATTTATCGCTCAGGAAATCGTGGCTTTGGAAGAGGCGGGGCTGGGTTTCGAGATTTGGTCGCTGCGGCATCCGACTGACCTCAAGACACATCCGCTGCACGATCGCCTGAAGGCGCGGGTGCGCTACTTGCCTGAATATCTGAGGGATGAGCCCGAACGGGTGGCCACGGGGCGCGCGGCGGCTGAAAAAATGCCCGGTTTTGCTGAGGCGAAAGCCGCTTTCGAATTGGACCTTGCCCGAGATGACACCCCGAACCGCCGCCGCCGGTTCGGACAGGCCTGTGTGCTGGCGCATGAGGCCCCGGCAGCTATGCGTGGCATTTACGCGCATTTTCTGCACACCCCATCGTCAGTCGCGCGCTATGCGGCCATTTTGCGCGGTGTCCCGTGGAGCTTTTCAGCACATGCCAAGGACATCTGGACGTCGCCTGAATGGGAACTCAGCGAAAAACTGAACGCCGCGCATCATGGCGCTGAGTTTGGGGCAACCTGCACGGCGTTTGGCGCGGACCACCTGCGCGGGCTTGCGGATACGCCAAGCCGCGTTGATCTGGTGTATCACGGGTTGGACCTGAGCCGGTTTCCCGACCCGCCCGAGCGTGAACCACGCTCTGCAGATGATCCACTGAGGATGATGTCAGTTGGGCGACTGGTTGAGAAAAAGGGTTTTGATCGGCTAATCGAAGCGCTTGCATTGCTGCCTGCGACGATGGGCTGGCACTGGACCCACATTGGCGGTGGGCCGCTGGCCGAAGAGATGTACGCGCTTGCCAAAAAGCATGGCGTATCCGACCGCATTACATGGCAGGGGGCCTGCGACCAGCCAGAGGTGATTGCCGCCATGCGCGCGGCCGATCTTTTTGTATTGCCCTCAAGGATCGCTGAAGATGGCGACCGCGACGGTCTGCCAAATGTTCTGATGGAGGCCGCAAGCCAGAGACTTCCCATCCTTACTACACCGGTTTCGGCCATCCCCGAGTTCATCGATACAGGCGTGCACGGAATTCTTTGTAAAGACGACCCTGCGCTGCTGGCCGAGGCCATGCAGCGCTTTGCCAAAGATCCCGCACTTGGTCCGCGACTGGCTGACGCTGCCTATGAGCGGTTAATTTCGGATTTCACCATGCCGCCGGGGATCATGCATCTGAACCGGCGTCTGACCACCATGCTGGACCGGGCGGGGCCATGAAACTGGCCTTTTACGCACCACTGAAGGCTCCGGATCACCCTGTCCCATCGGGTGATCGTGCCATGGCGCGTGGCGTGATCGCCGCATTGAAAGGGGTGGGGGCCGACGTCACCCTTGCCAGCGGATTGCGCAGCCGCGATGGCGGCGGCGATGCAGATCATCAAGCGGTGCTGAAGGGTAAAGCCGAGATCGAAGTCGCGCGGTTGATCCCGGAAGGGCAGCATGCGGGCTGGCAGGCCTGGATCACCTATCACAACTATTACAAAGCCCCCGATCTGATTGGCCCACAGGTGGCGGCAGCACTGAAAATACCATACCTGCTCGTTGAGGCAACACGGGCCCGGAGCCGCTTGGTAGGCGATTGGGCCCATTTTGCAGCGGCTGCTGAGGCCGCCAGCGACGCAGCAGATGTGATTTTTTATCTGACCGACCGAGACGCCGAAACACTGCGACGCGATGCGCCGGATGGCCAAGCACTGCTGCATTTGCGCCCCTTTCTGGTCCGGGACGATCTGCCGCCCGCCTCTGCCTTGACCGGGCCTATGCTCGCCGTGGGAATGATGCGGGAAGCTGATAAGCTGCCGTCCTACCGGATCATCGCTGAAACGCTTGCGCTGCTGCCCGCCGGAAGCTGGCAACTGTGCATCGCGGGCGATGGCCCGGTGCGCGACGAGGTTGAGGCGCTGATGGCGCCTTTTGGTGATGCGGTGCGTTTTCTGGGCGCGCTGGACAGCGATTCGATGACAACGGCTTATGAAAGTGCAGCACTGCTGTTCTGGCCCGGTGTGAACGAAGCCTTCGGACTGGTCTATCTCGAGGCACAGGCCGCCGGCGTTCCGGTCGTCGCACAGGACAGACCCGGCGTGCGCGATGTGCTCTGCCCCGGCAACTATCCAGCGTCTGACGCGGGCTGTGGGCCGCTCGCCGCGCGGCTTAATACCCTGCTCACCAAACCGCAGACCCGCGCCTGTGCCGGTGACGCTGCTCGCACATATATCGCGGACCATCACCTGTTGCCCGCAGCATCGGCGACACTGGCAAAAGGGCTCGCCCTCTGCGGGGTATCGGCATGACCCGCCTTGCGATACTTCGCCACGGGCACACCGACTGGAACCGCGCTGGCCGCATTCAGGGGCGCACGGATATTCCGCTTGATGAGGCGGCGCGAGAGCAGCTTGCACCCCTGTCACTTCCGGCACCGTGGAACCACGCCAATCTGGTTTCAAGCCCACTGAGCCGCGCCGTCGAAACGGCGGAACTGGTCACCGGCCGCACCCCGGTAGAGGTGCCCGCGCTGATAGAGATGGATTGGGGCCGGTGGGAAGGCCAGCGCGGCCTCGAACTGCGCGCTGATCCCGCAAGCGGGTTTCGCGATATTGAAGAGTGGGGCTGGGGCTACGCGCCGCCCGGCGGTGAAAGCCCTGGCGATCTCCGCATGCGACTTGAGCCTTGGGCGAAGGGTCTGCGCGCAGACACGGTTGCCGTCTGTCACATCGGGGTCATGCGGGTTTTTATGGCGATTGCAACGGGCTGGGATTTCGCGGGAACCGCCCCGTTTCAGATCAAACGCAACCGACTGTATATCCTCGATATCAGCGCAAACGGCTGGCATGCCGCACCTGATCCGGTACGTTTGGTACAGAAATCACGATGAAGGTTTGCATTGTCGTCACGCACTTGCTTGGTACCGGCCACCTGTCACGCGCGCTGACCCTTGCCCGGGCTTTTCGCGACGCCGGGCATCAGCCTGTTGTCATTTCCGGCGGCATGCCTGTCCCACATCTCGACAGCGCGGGCATTCCCATGTTGCACCTGCCCCCTTTGCGCTCTGACGGTGTTGATTTTTCCCGGCTGCTGGATAAAGACGGTGCGCCCGCCTCCGGCACCTTGTTTGACACGCGCCACAAGATGTTGATCGCGCATATTGAGGCAGATCCGCCCGACGCACTGATCACCGAGCTCTTTCCCTTTGGCCGCCGCAGTCTTCGTGATGAACTTACCGCATTGCTTGAAACGGCCCATGCGCTGCCGCATCGCCCGCTCATTTGTGCGTCGATCCGGGACATTCTAGCGCCGCCCTCAAAACCTGCCAAGGCGGCGCTGGCAGACGACCTGATCGCACAGTTCTATGACGCCGTCTTGGTACATGCGGATGGCGAGGTGACGCCGCTTGAGCTGAGTTGGCCAGTACCGGAGGAATGGCGCGCCAAGCTTCATTATACAGGCTTTGTCGCGCCCCCTGCAGCCGGACCACACCCCGAAAGTTTAGGTGATGGTGAGGTGCTGGTAAGCGCGGGCGGTGGCGGCGTGGGCGATCATATCTTTGCAACCGCAGTCGCCGCAGCATCACAAGACGCGGACCGCCCCTGGCGCTTGCTGGTCGGCGGGCAGAACGCTTTGGGTCGCTGTCGCCTTCTTGCACAAAGTGCCGCCGCTAATACAACCGTTGAACCGGCCCACTCAGCCTTCCGACAGATGCTCTATCATGCGTCAGCCTCGGTCTCGATGTGTGGCTACAACACCGCGCTGGATGTCCTGCAAAGCGGCGTGCGGGCGATTTTCGTGCCTTTCGACGCGGGCAGCGAGATCGAGCAGGGTCTGCGCGCACGGGCACTCGCAGATCTGCCGGGCATTGCTGTTCTGAAAAATGCCAATCTGACGCCCGAAACGTTGCTGCAGGCATTGCAGACTGTTTCAGAAGGCCCGCAACGTGCACCTCGCCTTCAAGGCTTTGACGGCGCGGCACGCACCGTTGATATTGTAGAGGGTCTATGGGTGAAGATGGCATGAAGATCGACTGGTCCCCTTTGAAACAAGAATTATTGCGGTGGCAGAACGAGGAGCGTGCCTTACCAATATGGTGGCGCGATGACGACGCAACTGATGTGACGCCGCAATTGCGAACACTTTCCGAATTGTCCCTTGAGATCGGCCTGCCGGTTCATCTTGCTGTGGTACCCGATGCCGCGACACCAGAATTAGCGAAATTCGTGCACGGGGCTCCCAACCTGATCCCGATTGTCCACGGCTGGCAACACCGAAACCACGCGCCGGCAGGCTCAAAGAAGGCTGAGTTCGGATTTCCCCGTGCAGATTCCGCGCTCGATCTAAAAGCTGCGATGGAACGGATGCGCGACCTGTTTGCGGATGATCTTTTTCCGATGTTCGTGCCGCCATGGAACCGCATCGACCCGTTGTTGTTTGAGGAACTGACAGCGCTTGGCTACCTAGCAATTTCGACCTATTTGCCGCGCGCCCAGCGGTGTGCAGCGCCCGGTCTGGTGCAGATCAATACCCACATGGATCCGATCAATTGGCGTGGCAATCGTGGCCTCGTCGCACCCGGTCATCAACTGGAAACACTGGTGGACAATTTGCGAGATCGGCGCGCAGGACGAACCGACGCAACCGAACCGCTGGGCTTCCTGACCCATCACCTGATACATGACAGCGACGTCTGGGCATTTACCAAAGCATGTCTTACGACACTACTGGAAGGCGGCGCGACGCCCTCGAATCTGGAGTCCATGAAAGGGAACCTGCCATGAGCCGACTTGAATCCACCCTACGCCGTATCCAGGCTCAAATAGACGGTATTAATTGGGCCGCAAAGCAGATCGCGGATGTCGAGGGGGATGCGCTAGAGTTGGGCCTGGGTAATGGCCGCACCTATGATCATTTGCGCCAGGAGTTGCCGGATCGGCGGATCTGGGTCATTGATCGTCGGCTGGACGCCAACCCGCTGAGTATCCCTCCGGAAGAAAACTTTCTGATGGGCGAAGGCGACGAGATGCTGAAAGAACTCACCCAGCGTGGCGTGCGCATGGCCTTGGTCCACTACGAGTTTGGCATCGGCGTCGACGATGTAGACGCGATTGAGGGACAGAAATTTTCTCCGCTGATTGCAGCGGTGATGGCGCCGGGTGGGCTCGTCGTCACATCCCAGCGCATGCCGAGCATGCAGGCCATCGCTGGCCCTGACACCATCAGCCCCGACCGGTACTTTTTCTACCGCGCATAGCCGCTTAGCACGTCGCTTGCCGCACTATGCAGCGCGCAGGCCCAGAATCTCACGGGCCTGTGCAGGGGTCGCAACCGGGCGTTCATATTTCTCACAAAGGTCAGCCGCTCGTTTGATCAGCGCAGCATTCGACGGGGCCAGTGTGTCCCGGTCCCAGCGCACATTATCTTCCAGACCGGCCCGGGCGTGGCCGCCAGCCCCAATGGCCCAGTCGTTCAGAACAATCTGATTTGGTCCGACACCTGCCGCACACCATTGCGCATCCGGGGCAAGGCGTTTGACCGTTTTTATATAGAAATCAAAGGTCTCCCGATCGGCCGGCATGGCATTCTTCACACCCATCACAAACTGAATGTAGAGCTGCCCCGGGATACGCCCGTCCCGGTTCATTTCCGCAGCCTTGTGGATATGAGACAAATCAAACGCCTCGATTTCTGGTTTGATCTCGTATTTCCGCATTTCGCTCGACAGCCATTCAATAAGGTCCGGTGGGTTTTCGTAAACACGAGTTGGGAAATTGTTCGACCCAACCGATAACGACGCCATGTCAGGCCGCAACGGGAGCATCCCGCCACGGGCCGCTCCCGCACCAGAGCGTCCGCCCGTCGAGAACTGGATAATCATGCCGGGGCAGTGTTTTTTGACACCTTCTTGCAAAGCCGCGAATTTCTCGGGGTCTGACGAAGGGGTTTCATCCGCGTTGCGCACATGCGCGTGGCAAATGGCGGCCCCCACCTCAAAGGCCTCATGGGTGCTTTCGATCTGTTCGCTGACGCTGATTGGAACCGCTGGGTTTGCCGCTTTAGTCGGAACAGAACCGGTGATCGCAACGCAAAGAATGCATGGATTGGACATAATGTAGGGACCTTTTTTGGCGTGTCCCAAGATGGAGCACGCCAGAAAGCCGAATGTCAAACGCGGACGTCGATAACCGCGCGCCTGATATCAAAGCAAGAGGCGGTCAACCGTCAGCGACTTCACATACCACAATTCGACCGCGACATTGGCGACAGCGTCACCATCGGCGTCAATGCTGAGAATGCTCTTATCAAACGCTATCTCCCCAGCGCCATTATCTGTGAAGGTGGGGGCCCCTACAAAATTGCGTCCACCAAAATCACGGAAATCTAGCTTATCCTCACCGCTCACGAAACGGTAGACAGTGCCCATGCTCTTGATTGTGTCACCAGTATGGCCCTGACCAAGAACAAGCACGTCGTCGCCATCGCAGTCATAGTCACCTCATTCATCAGCGCGGCGGCTGCAACACCTCCATCGATGTCAGCCTGAACGATATTGGCGAGCAGGCCCGGATTCTGAGCAACAAGAATGCCGAATTGGCTTTATAAAATGTTCAAAGTCAGCGTTTTACCTGCGCTCAGCGGCTACTTGCATTGGTAATTTCCACCCCTCTGACCGGAGTGTGCCCGCGCAACGCGAAGGGATTGGCAGGATTACGCAGAGCATCTCGGTATTCTGGCATGATTAGGATCCGTTGTCGGCCCCACAGCCTGTCAGACGGCGCAAACCTTGCAGAGCGCGGCATCCGGCAGCAATTCGAGCCGCGCGTCGGAAATCGGGTTGTCGCATTTGAGGCAGATTCCGTAGATTCCGTCCTCGATCCGGCCCAGTGCAAGATCGATGCGCTTAAGTTCCGCCAACTCGACATGACCCAGCGCCTCAAGCACCTCGTCGCCCTGATGTTCACTGGCCCAATCCTCAAGATCTTTGGTCGGGGTCTCGTCCAGCTCATGCTCAATCTTGTTGAGGTTGCCAGTCAACTCCGCACGACGGTCAATGAGGGTCTGTTTCTGGGTGGCGATGTCCATATCTGGTCTCCGTTCTTAGTTGCATCGAGCATGGCGCGTGTCGCATGCAGCTTCCTTGATCTGGGTCAAGCGCAACGGTTAATGCGACATGCGCCTACCCTGCCCCTAACGAATATTGCTGGTGATCTGCTTGGCGACAAACCAACTGACGGGGAACGCGGCGACAAATCCAACACCAGCAGAGATCAGGATAGGCCCCAGTGTGTCATACCCCATGGTCAGCGCCGCGATCACGGCAGAGCCGGACAGGGTAGAGCCGATGAAGATATGCAGGATCAAGATGAGATTTAACTGTGACACGTGATGCCTCCGACTGGTTCGGTGAGGTTTTTGTATGCAGATTTTAGAATGTGTTCTTTGATATGGGTCAAAGTTGCTTTCACGATCCAGAGAAAGGGCACGGAAAAGCGAAAGGCGCCAAGGAATTGGACCGAAATCCTCACCACCTGACGCCTTCTTGAACCTATCATCCCCCCAGAGGGCGATATTTCGGCCCAGCTTGCAGAAAGGCGTCGCCACCTTCAGCCGAGACTACCAACCCGAAGATCAGCCGTCTCCCGCATCACCCCTACTGATACCGACTGTCCTTCACGATCCTTGCGGACCGGTCGGGCAAAGTCTGTTTCAGCCTATGAAGCCCCTCGCCACGGTCCTTTCAGACCCACACGATCCGACCTTCATCCGGTAACCCGTTACACCAAAAGCTAAATCAATGATCCGTCTCTTGATGCCCTGAAGCCACCGGGGCCTCTGCGTCCACTCCTTTGTTCCGAAGAACTCTGTTGCGGTGAGTTCAACATGGGGCCTGCGGGGTGAGTCGCGCAACGAAAAAATGCACGCTGAGCGAAATTTCTTGTGGATAAGATGTTGATATATATGATTTTTTAGCTGTGGATAAACTGGGGATGGATATGAATTATCGTTTTATTTGGCCCAGTTGCAGAGGGATGGAAAATGCCGGAGACGCCCCCAAAACCGGACGGTTTCAAAGCGCAAACTCTTTGGGGTCGCGGATATTTCGGGGCATGTGGTGCAGGTGTATCGGCGACGCGGGAGGATGCGCCGGGCGCGGGTGGGGCTCCGAGGAGGCATGCCGAACGGGGCGGCGGCACAGATGAAAACAGGGCCTCGGTTTTGCGTCGGTACGACGTCGGTATCACATCGATGCGCCGCGCGCGCGGAATCCGGATGCCTGTACAGGAGGTCCCCCGTGCGGAAAGAGGCGTAGCGGGCGGAGCGCCGGAAAGGCCCCGCCCTTTGGCTCAGAACAATACGGCCGCCAGTTCGGCCAGTCCGGTCAGCCCGATCAGCACGGTTGAGATCATCTTGAGCGCGGGAATGTTGCGCGTCGCCACGCCCTTGCCATAGGCGGTTGTGGCCATGTCTTCTTCCATATCGTCGCGCAGCGCGATGATGTCATCGAGCGCGGTGTTGCCCGCGAGGATGCCGTAAGCGGTGATCGCGATGACCAGCATGGTGAGCGGTGCGGAATAGGCATCCGCCCCGAAATGCAGGGTCGCGGCAACGGCGGCAAAGACAAAGAATGTTGTCCGCATGATGTCGCCGTAGTTTTGCACACGCGACATGACGATATCGTTGCGAAGTTCAGGTGTCATGGTGTGTTCCCCTTTTCTGTTGCTTGTGGGCGGAGTGTAGCA
>Ga0316197_10003175_pt1 | contig 11687 bp, 10 predicted proteins | sample OudBiesiAoxic_MG_FD_204939 | JGI IMG/M metagenome (GOLD analysis project Ga0316197, IMG submission 204939) | Coastal sediment microbial communities from Oude Bieten Haven, Netherlands - site A oxic | ecosystem: Environmental > Aquatic > Marine > Coastal > Sediment | place: Netherlands...
GGCCGCGTCGTCCAGATAGAGCAGCTCCGGCGCCGCCGGTTTGTACACCGTTCCGAGATTCGACTTGGCCGACAGCGCCGCAGCGCGCGCCTCGTGCTGGTCCGTCAGCGACTCCCACCGCGCGGCGCGCAACGCGTCGAGCCCCTCGTCGAGCAGGACCGGCGCGTCCGGCACGTAATCGAGCACGGTCTCGAGCCGCTCGTGGAAATACGGCAGCCAATGCTCATAGCCCTGATGCTTGCGCCCGGCGCTGACCGCCTCGTAGAGCGGATCGTCATTGCCCGCCGCGCCGAATTCCGCGCGATACCGCGTGCGGAACCGCTGGATCGCCGCCGCGTCGAGAATCACCTCCGAGACCGGCGCGAGTTCGAGGCGCGCCACCTTTTCCGTCGTCCGCTGGCTCTCGGGATCGAACCGCCGCGCGCTTTCCAGAACGTCACCGAACAGATCGAGCCGCACCGGCCCGCCCTCGCCGGGCGGGTATATGTCGATCAGCCCGCCCCGGATCGCGAATTCGCCGGGCTCCGTCACCGTCGGAGCCTGCTGGAAGCCCATCCGCGCCAGGTATCCGCGCAGCGCGCTCATGTCGACGCGCTGGCCCACTTCGGCCGTGAAGCTCGCCTCGCGCAGAACCTCACGCGCCGGAACCCGCTGCGTCGCCGCGTTGTTCGTCGTCAGCACCACCGCCTGGCGACCGAACCCGTCCGCCAACGCGGCTAGCGTCGCCATGCGCGACGCGGCGATGTCCGGATTGGGCGAGATGCGGTCGTATGGCAGGCAATCCCATGCCGGGAACGTCAAGACGGGAACCTCCGGCGCGAAGAACCGCAGCGCCGAACGCATCGCCGCCAGCCGCGCGTCATCGCGCGCCACGTGCAGGACCGGCCCGTCGGCCCGCGCCAACGTGTCGGCAAGGACCTTCGCGTCAAAACCTTCGGGGCAGCCGCCGACGATCAGGCGTCCCGGCGTCAGGGGGCGTTCGGGTTTCATCGCGGCGAGGTAGCCCAAGCCCCGGGTATAGACAAGCGACCGGGCGCGCTCACATCCCCAAAGTCGCCGCATAGTGGAATATGCCCGTGAGCGCGGCCGAGAGCATCGACAGGATCGCGACGAGTTGGTTCCACATGCGTCTCCGCCCGAGCCGCCGCCACAGCGCCTCGCCCCGCAGGTCGCCTCCCGCCACGTCACGCGCGAGGCTCAACGTCGCCACCCCGACCAGCGCCAGCGGAAAGAGCAGCATGAACGCCGCCAGCGCCACCTCGACCCCGAGACCGAAACCGAGAACCGCCAGAACCGCCAGCCCGAACCCGCCCAGCGCCGCGAGGATCGGCCCGAGCCCACGCCGCAGCGCCTCGAGCCGCCGCGCGGAATGCTGGGCCACCGTCGCCGCCTCCTCGGCCGCCGCCGCGTCGTCGCGCGCCGCCGCCAGAACCAGCGCATGCGGCACGCCCAGCGTGCGCCAGCACACCAGAACCCAGATCACGGTCGTCGCGATCCAGTACCAGACGTTGAAAAAGCTGTCGAAACGCATCATCGAATAGAGGTTCACGGCATTCCCCGCTTGGCCCGGACCGCGCCGTCATCAGAGATCGGCGCTGATTTTGCAATCCCCGGGGCCGCCCCGCGCTCTGGACTTGAGCACCGCCGCCCCCCGTGCCAAACCCCGCGCGAGCACCGGAGACCGCCCATGACGCCACTCGCCGCCCCCTTCCCGCACACGAGGCCCCGCCGCCTGCGCCGCGCGCCCTGGATCCGCTCGATGGTGGCCGAGACGCGGCTGGGGGTCGAGGACCTGATCTGGCCGCTGTTCATCCGCGAAGGGACCGATGTCGTCGAACCCGTCGCCTCGCTGCCCGGCGTCTCGCGCCTCTCGGTCGACCGCGCCGTCGAGGCCGCGCGCGAGGCCGCGGACCTCGGCATACCTTGCATCGCGCTCTTTCCCTACACCAAGGCCGCCGACAAGAATCCCGAGGCGACCGAGGCGCTCAATCCCGACAACCTGGTGAACCGCGCCACCCGCGCGATCAAATCCGCCGTGCCCGACATGGGCGTGCTGCTCGACGTCGCGCTCGACCCGTACAACTCCGAGGGCCATGACGGCTTCGTCCGCGACGGGATCATCGCCAACGACGAGACGCTGATCGCGCTCGCCAAGATGGCGGTCGTCCAGGCCGAGGCCGGCGCCGACATCCTGGGTCCCTCCGACATGATGGACGGTCGCATCGGCATCATCCGCGCGGCGCTCGAGTCCAACGACTTCCCCGACCTGATGATCATGAGCTACGCCGCGAAATACGCCTCGAGCTTCTACGGCCCGTTCCGCGACGCGGTCGGCGCCACCGGCGCGCTCAAAGGCGACAAGAAGACCTATCAGATGGACAGCGCCAACACCGACGAGGCGCTGCGCGAGGTCGCGATCGATCTGGCGGAAGGGGCCGACATGGTCATGGTCAAACCCGGCATGCCCTACCTCGACATCTGCCGTCGGGTGAAGGACGAATACGCAGTGCCGACATTCGCCTACCAGGTCTCGGGCGAATACGCGATGATTGAGGCGGCGGCGGCCAACGGCTGGATCGACGGCGAGCACGTGATGATGGAGAGCCTGATGTCCTTCCGGCGCGCCGGCTGCGACGGCATTCTGACGTATCACGCGCCCCGCGCCGCGAGGCTGCTCGCCGCCGGGTGATCGCGGCGCGACATGTTGTGGAAGCATGGCGCGCTCCGTCAAGATGTGATAGTAACTGCGTCGAGGCGAACCGAGCAAACAAGGAGCCATCAGATGGCCAACTGGAAACGACGCGCATTCCTTCTCGCTGCGGGCGGAGCGGGGCTGACGGCCTGCACGACGCAGCCGACCGGCCTGACCGAGACCCCGGCCCAGACCATCGACCGGCGGGTGGATCAGGCTCTCGTCGACCTCTACGCGACCATTCCCGGCACGGCCGAACTCGGAGCCAACGCCCAGGGCATTCTGGTGATCCCGCGCATTCGTCGGGCGGGTTTCTGGGTTAGCGGCGCCTATGGCGAGGGCGCGCTGATCATCGGTCCCGCCAAGGTTGACTACTACTCGATGAGCGCCGCCGGGTTCGGCTTCACGTTCGGAGCGGCCGAGTACAACCAGGCGCTGTTCTTCATGAACGCCGATTCTCTCAGGGATTTCCGCGTCTCGGACGGCTGGAGTCTCGGCGCCAGGGGTCAGGTCGTGGTCAGCCAACAAGGGGCCGCCGCCGGCATCACGAGCACCCAGATCAACCGGCCGATCCAGGAGGTCGTTTTCGGCCAACGCGGCCTCATCGCCGACGCGAGCTTCACTGGTGCCAAATACAACCGCATCATCCGCTGACCGACGGGCTCAGCCGCCCGACGGAGCGATCCGCGTCACACCGATCGCGCCGGATCGGGCGCGTTCCGCGTCGAGCGACATCGGGATGTACTCCTTGCGCCGCCAGATCGTCGACTGGTCGTCGTAGAACCGCGACAGCGGATGGCCGCTCTGGCCCGTGGAGGTGATCCAGACGCTCGAATCCGGATCCGAGAAGTCGTGCACCGCCCTGAAGCCGGCGGCATGGACGTTGGCGTAAGGCTCCGGCGCGCGGCCGGTCATTTGCCCCCGCATCAGCGTGTTGTCACCGCCGCCCGTGCTTTGACGGATGTTCACCAGCAGATCGAGCGCCGGAATGCGCCCGAGCGTCTCGTTCAGATGCACCGCCTGATGCGCGTCGCCCCAGCGCCAGCTCTCGAGCCGGGTCCCGTACCGCTCCGAAAGCTCCGCAAGCGCGTCGTCCAGCGCCCTGCGCGCCATCTCGGCGCAGCTCTCCGTCTCGCTCGTCTGCACCACGTCGCACCACACGCCCGCGCCATCCACGTTCCGGAACACGCGCTCGAGAAAAACCGGATCCGGCCCGGGCAGCGAGTCGACCATCGACCCCAGCTCGTCGATCGCCAGCCTGCGCTTGAGCGCGCGCACCCAGGCCGCGTAGATCATCGGCTCGGGCGCGTGTTCCGACATCTCGCCGTTCCAGTCCGCGAGCCGGTCCAGCGCCGCCGCGCGCAGGTCCCGCGCGGGACCGTCGGCATCGCCGGAATACCAGAGATCGCGCGCGATCAGCGGCAGAAGCGTCCGCGCCGCGTCGGAGACCACGTCGGTCTGGATCTCGATGAAGCTCTCGCGCGTGTGGAACTCGCGCGCGTTCAACAGCCGCTCGGCCCGGGTGATCCGATAGGCGTCGCCCCAGTCGAAACTCAGGTGATCGGGAAAGGCCGCGTCGGTGATCCGGTTGTTCGTGTTCACCACGATCCCGCTGTCGGGATTCATCACCCAGGGATTCTCGGCATAGGGCCGCATCCCCTCCCAGTCGTTCACGGCGAGCCATCCCGGCGCGGGTATCCGTCCCTGGCTCGTATGCCCCGCCTGACGCGCCGGCGCCGCGCCGATCATCTGAAGCGCCACCGCGTCGCGCTCGGCCAGCGTCAGCATCAGCGAGGGCGCCACGAAGTCGCGCGCGGCCGACCGCGCCTCGCGGATCGTGCCCACCCGCATCAGCGCGATCGCGGCTCCGATCGACCGGTCCTCCTCGATCAGTCCGGTCCACGCGAGGGTCGCGACATGATCCGGCGGCGTCACCAGGTGCACATCGAACCGCGTGCCCGGAATGACCGGACCATGGCGCGTCGCGCGCAGCACGCGCGTCTCGTCCGGCGCGTCCCGCACGCCGATCGTGGTCCGCCGGGTCTCGAAGGGACGGAACCCGTCGGGCGTCAGGTACTCGTCGTCATTCTCGGGATTGAGCCGCTCGATATAGATGTCCTGGTCGTCGAGGTAGCTGGACGTGATGCCCCATGCCAGCGTCGCGTTCCGCCCCAGCATCACCACCGGCACGCCCGGGATCGTGGCGCCCATCACCGGCCCCTCGGCCAGATCCATGCGTGCCAGCATCCAGATCGACGGAGCCGTCAGCATCAGATGCGGATCGGTCGCCAGCAGCGTGGCCCCCCCGGCCGTCCGATCCCCCGTCGCCGCGAAAGCGTTCGAGGCCCCGGCCAGACCGACGGGCCCGACAGGATCGAGCGCCCCTCGCTCCGCGGCGCGCCAGTCCGGATTCGGCGCTCCCTCGAAGAGCGCCGCGAAATCCGGCAGCGCCATCACCGGCGCGTTCGGCGCCTCGGGCAGGATGTCGCGCAGCCGGTCGGGCGCGAGACGCAGCGAAAGAACCGCGCGGAGCGTCTCCATTCCCGCCTTGTCGGTCAGGCGCAGCGCCATCAGCTTGAGGATCGCGATGGAATCCGCGGGAGACCACGGCGAGATCTGACGGTCGAACAGAAAGAACTCCGGCGCCCCGCGTCCCAGCGCCTCCTCCTGGACCAGCCTGAGCCAGGCGTTGACGCCGCGCGCGTAGGCGTCGAGCGCCATGCGCGTATCGGAATTCTGCGCCGAGACCGCGCGAGCCGACAGCGCGTGCAGATCGAGCGCCCGCATCAGCTCGTCGATCTCGAGCGTATCCTCCCCGAACAGCTCCGACAGCCGCCCCTGCGCCGTCCGCCGCATCAGCGTCATCTGCCAGAGCCGGTCCTGGGCATGGACGAAGCCCAGACCGAAGAACCCGTCGGCGTCGGTCTTCGACAGGATGTGCGGCACCGCGTGGCTGTCGCGGACGATCTCAATCTCCGCCTCGGGCCCGGCGACGCGGAACGTCCGATCATACTCGGGAAGCGAGCGCGACGCGACGTAGTAGGCCAAACCGAGGCCAGCCGCCGCCAAGAGCGCGAGGCAGACGAAGGCGTACGTGAACCACCGGATCAACAGGGCCATGCAGCCTATCCTCGAAGCGCTCCGCTTGACCCCGTTCGGATAGCAGGCCACTACCTGTCGCACAACGAAGGACCGCATCAATTCAAGGGGAACACGTCATGGCGAAGGTCGCATTCATCGGGTTGGGGGTCATGGGCTATCCGATGGCGGGACATCTGGCGGCCAAGGGCCACGACGTCACCGTCTACAACCGCACCTCCGCCAAATCCCAAGCCTGGGTCGCCGAGCACGGCGGCCACCGCGCCGACACACCCGCCGCCGCGGCCCAGGGCGCCGAGATCGTCTTCGCCTGCGTCGGCAACGACGACGACCTGCGCGCCGTGACGACCGGCGAAGGCGGCGCCTTCGAGTCGCTGACCTCCGGAATGATCTTCATCGACCACACCACCGCCTCCGCCGACGTCGCGCGCGAGTTGAGCGAGGCGGCCAAAGCCAAGGGCGCCGACTTCATCGACGCGCCGGTCTCCGGCGGCCAGGCCGGGGCCGAGAACGGCGCGCTCACCGTGATGTGCGGCGGCGACGAGACGGCCTATGCCAAGGTCGGGCCGATCATCCATTCCTTCGCCAAATCCTGCCGCCTGATGGGTCCGTCGGGCGCGGGCCAGCTCACCAAGATGGTCAACCAGATCTGCATCGCCGGCCTGCTCCAGGGTCTCTCCGAGGGCATGGCCTTCGCTCAGAAGGCCGGTCTCGACGGCGTCGAGGTGCTCGACGTCATCTCCAAGGGCGCCGCCGGCTCGTGGCAGATGGAGAACCGCGGCACGACGATGCTCAAGGACGAGTTCGATTTCGGTTTCGCCGTCGACTGGATGCGCAAGGATCTCGGCATCTGTCTTGCCGAGGCCAACTCCAACGGCACGCCCCTGCCCGTCACCGCGCTCGTCGACCAGTTCTACAAGGAGGTCCAGGGCATGGGCGGCGGCCGCAACGACACGTCGAGCCTGATCCGGCGCTTGACGAGATGACCGCGCCGGCCCTGAGACCGGGCCTGATGATCGCGCCGTCGATCCTTTCGGCGGACTTCGCGCGGCTGGGCGACGAGGTCCGCGCCATCGAGGCGAACGGCGCGGACTGGGTGCATGTCGACGTGATGGACGGGCATTTCGTGCCCAACATCACCATCGGCCCGAACGTCGTCGCCGCGATCCGTCCGCACGTCACCACGGTGATGGACGTCCATCTCATGATCGCGCCGGCCGACCCCTATCTGGAGGCTTTCGCCGAGGCGGGCTCCGACATCATCACCGTTCACGCCGAGGCGGGACCGCATCTCGACCGCAGCCTCGCGCGCATCCGCGAGCTCGGCTGCCGCGCGGGCGTGTCGCTCACGCCCTCGACGCCACCCGCAGCCATCGAGTACGTGCTCGACCGCCTCGACCTCATTCTCGTGATGAGCGTCAATCCGGGCTTCGGCGGCCAGTCCTTCCTTCATTCCCAGCTTCCCAAGATCCGAGCGCTCCGCGCGATGATCGGCGACCGCGACATCCGCCTTGAAATCGACGGCGGCGTGACCCCCGAGACCGCGCCGCTCTGCGTCGCGGCCGGCGCCGACGCCCTCGTGGCGGGTTCCGCCGTGTTCAGAGGCGGCACCCCCGAAGCATACCGCGCCAACATCGCGGCGATCCGCAGCGCCTGCGCCTGAGAGAAGCCTTCCAGGCGAGCATCGGGCCGTGTTACCCGATGCGGGAAGTCCGGAAGCAGGAACGACGCAGATGAACGACACTTTCCGTGATCTCGTCCTCGGGGTCTTTCTGGCGATCATGCTGGTCTACATCCTGCATGTGGGTCGCGGCATGATCCTCCCCGTGGTTTACGGACTGCTGATCGCCTACATCGTCATCGGTCTCGCGGATTATTTCGCGCGGATCCCCGTCCTCGGCCGGCGGACACCCGGCGGGGTGCGCGACGCGGCCGCGATGGTCGTCATCATCGTGGCCCTGCTCGCGGTGCTCTCCCTCGTTCTGGCCAATGTCGGCAACATCGCGGCGGTCGCTCCCGAATACCAGGATCGGGCGCTCGCCGGCATACAGGCGATCGCGAGCCGGGTCGGATTCGAGGACCAGCCGACTTGGGAAACACTCCGGGAGGACGTCATCGGCGAGATCGACATGCGCGGCCTGGTCGGAAGCACCGTGTCGTCCCTCTCCTACTACGTCGCGACCTTCTCGCTCGTGCTGATCTATGTCTGGTTCATGCTCCTCGAACGCGGGAGCTTCCTGCGCAAACTCGAACGCCTCTCTGACGACCCCGCGCGACGCGACGCCATCCGGCGGGTCATCCGCGCGATCAACAGCCGCATCGGCGCATATCTCGCGATGAAGACGGCGATCAACGTCCTTCTCGGAGCGGTCTGCTATGTGATCCTCATCGTCGCCGGCGTCGAAGGCGCGTTGTTCTGGGCGTTCGTGATCGGCGTGACGAACTACATCCCGTATGTGGGATCGCTCGTCGGCGTGGTGTTCCCGGTGGCGATTTCCGTCGTGCAGTTCGGCGCGTTCGGCCCGGTTCTCCTGCTCGCGGCCGCGCTCACCGCGGCGCAGATCATCATCGGGAACTTCGTCGAGCCGTCGCTCATGGGCAACTCGCTCAACCTCAGCCCCGTGGCCATCATGCTGAGTCTCGTCTTCTGGAGCGCGCTGTGGGGCGTCGCCGGCGCGATTCTCGCGGTGCCGGTGACTGCCATCCTCGTGATCGTCCTCTCGGAGTTCACGGGGACGCGGCCCCTCGCGATCCTTCTCTCCCGTGACGGCGACATAGAGTACGCCACGCGAACCTGATCCGGCGAAGGACTGCGCCTACGAGAACAGCTCGTGACACGTCTCCAGTGCGTCGACCAGCACATCCACCTCGGCCTTGGTGTTGTAGAGGCCGAACGACGCGCGGCAGGTCGCGCTCACCCCCAGATGCGTCATCAGCGGCTGAGCGCAATGATGCCCGGCGCGCACCGCCACCCCCTTGCGGTCGACGATGGTCGAGATGTCATGGGCATGCGCCTGTCCGTTCAGCGTGAACGAGAAGATCGCCCCCTTGTCCGGCGCGGTCCCCTGAACGTTCAGCCAGTTCAGCCCCGCGAACCGTTCCGCAGCGTAGTCGCGCAACCCGTGCTCGTGCGCGGCGATGTTCTCGAGCCCCAACCCGGTCATGTAGTCGAGCGCGACCCCGAGCCCGATGGTCTGCACGATCCCGGGCGTTCCCGCCTCGAACCTGTGCGGCGGATCGTTGTAGCTGATGGCGTCCTTGGCCACGTCGCGGATCATGTCACCGCCGCCCATGAACGGCCGCATCTCCGCCATCCGCTCCCGCCTGACATAGAGCGCTCCCGACCCGGTCGGCCCGTAAAGCTTGTGCCCGGTGACGCAGTAGAAATCACAGCCGAGATCGGCCACGTCGACCGGCATGTGCACTGCCGCCTGACTGCCGTCGACCATCACCGCGACACCAGCCTCGCGCGCCGCCGCGCAGATTGACTTGATGTCGACGACCGTCCCCAGAACGTTCGACATGTGCGTGATCGCGATCAGCTTGGTCTTCGGCCCGATCGCCTCGATCACCGCCTCCGGATCGAGCGACCCGTCCGGCGCCGTATCCACCCATTTCAACACCGCGCCCTGCCGCTCGCGCAGGAAGTGCCACGGAACGATGTTCGCGTGGTGCTCCATGACGCTGAGCACGATCTCGTCGCCGGCCTGGAACCGCGGCGCGGCCCATCCGTAGCTGACCAGGTTCACCGCCTCGGTCGATCCGGAAGTGAACAGGATCTCGTCCTCATGCCGCGCGCCGAGAAACTTCCGAACCTTCCCCCGCACCGCCTCGTATTTGTCCGTGGCGAGGTTCGACAGGAAATGCAGCCCGCGATGAACGTTGGCGTATTCCATCGAATAAGCCTCGGTGATCGCGTCGATCACGACCTTGGGCTTCTGCGCCGACGCGCCGTTGTCGAGATAGACCAGCGGCTTGCCGTGGACCTCGCGCGACAGGATCGGAAAATCGCGGCGCACCGCGTCGACATCGTACATTCACACGGCTCCTTGCGGCATCAGCCCGGACATCGCGAGCAGGATAGAGAGCACGAAGAATAGGACGATCGCCGTGAGGATCACCCCTCCGAGCACCTTCATCGGATTCAGGAAACCGTGAAGTTCCGCGACGAAACTCGCGAAAACCCATATCGCCCAGAACAGCGCCGCGAGCGCGACCATTCCCGCGATCGGCGGCGCGACCGCCAGCAGCACGATCTGCACGATCTGGATCAGAATCAGAATCGCGTTCAGCCAGACGATCAGCGTCAGCGCGTCCCAGAAACCGCCGGTCCCGCCGAAGGCGCGCCCGATCCGCGCGGTCAGACCGGCCACGATCAGCATGCCCGCGAATTCCGCTCCCGCGCTCAGGAGCGGATTGCCCAGGATCGCCGCTGAAACCCCGTCGATCGCGCCCGCGCCGGGGGTCATCATCATCCCGACCCAGCCGAGCACCAGCCCCGCGCAGGTCACCGCGACCGCCGCCATCAGAACCACGTTCTGCGGGACGCCAAGCCCCAACACGCCCCGCGCCGCCTCGCGCGGGCGCATCACGCTGTCGACCACAAGATCGCGCCACTCGCCGTTCACCGCCACATCGTCACCCGCATTGAATACATCCCGCGCGTCATCCGGCGGCTCCGCCGGCGAGAAACCCCGTCAACACGGCCAGGCCCCCGAACACCGCGACCAGCGCCGCGGCGACCCGTCCCGTGCTCGCGAACCCTTCCGTCTCGGCCAGGGCCCCCGCATAGAGCCATATCCAGAACGCCAGCCCCGCATAGCCCGGAAGCGAAAGCCATGGCAACCGCGCGCCGCCCGACAGCGCCTCCGCCCCAACGCCGAACAGCGCCAGCGCCAGAGCGACCGGCGTCCCCGCCAGAACGGTCCAGAAAAGCGCCGAGCGCGCGCCCAGATAGCCGCCGCTTCCGCCGAACGGCCTCGCCGCCAGATGCGCGAGCGCCGCCACGCCATACAGGACCAGCGGCAGCACGAACATGTACCCGAACAGATGCGCCGCGATGACGCCCGACAGGCTGTCCTCGATGTCGACGACCCGCGCCTCGCGCACGGCGTTCGGCAGGCTCGCCACCAACAGCAGGAAACACGCCGCGACCAGGTGCGCCAACGCGCGGGGCTCGTTCAACCCCTCGTCGATCATCTTCGACATGGCGCCGCGCGGATCACGCCAGGCGCGCGCGATCCCCGCGACGACGCCGTCCGACATTGGTCAGAGCCGTCCCCGGCGCGCCAGCCAGGCCGAGAGCCGCCCGCGCGTGTCGTCGGCCAGCCGTTCGTCCTCGATCTCGGCGATCGCCTCGTCGAGAAACGCCAGAACCAGAAGCCCCTCCGCCTCGCGACGCGGGATCCCGCGGGACGTGAGATAGAACAGGGCAGTCTCGTCCACCGCGCCGCAGGTCGATCCATGCGAGCAGACCACGTCGTCGGCGTAGATCTCCAACTCCGGCTTCGAGAGGAACTGGCTGTCGTCGTCGAGGAGCAGCCCCTGGCTGATCTGATACCCGTCGGTCTTCTGCGCGCCCGGCTTCACGAGGATCTTGCCCTGGAACACGCCGACCGCCCCGTCGCGCAGCACCTTCTTGAAGACCTGGCGACTTTCGCAGCGCAGGGCGTCATGGGTGATGAACACCGTGTCGTCATGGTGGAAGTCGTCGTCGCCGGCGCAGGCGCCCGCCACGGTCGCATGCGCGTCGTCGCCGGTGAACTCGATCACGCACTCGTTGCGCGTCAGCCGTCCGTTCACGGTCAGCGTGAAGGACTTGAAACTCGATTCCCGGCCCAGCCGCGTGAAGATGGCCGTCGCCGCGCGCCGCTCATGGTCGCGGCCCTGCATCCGA
>Ga0316197_10003176_pt1 | contig 11686 bp, 10 predicted proteins | sample OudBiesiAoxic_MG_FD_204939 | JGI IMG/M metagenome (GOLD analysis project Ga0316197, IMG submission 204939) | Coastal sediment microbial communities from Oude Bieten Haven, Netherlands - site A oxic | ecosystem: Environmental > Aquatic > Marine > Coastal > Sediment | place: Netherlands...
GACTTCACCGCCGATGACATCGCCGTCTTTGTCGACCTCAAGACATCATGGATCATCCAGGGTCTGGTCCACGGGCATCAGGACATGGCTGCGCCCGAGTCTGCATCCGGGGTGCTGTCGCGCGAGGACGACAATATCGTCGCCAACGCGTCTGTGCTGCAGTACACGGAGATCACGCCCGAGAACGTCGACTCGTTTCACTTCCACGGTTCAACAGCGGGCTACCCGATCTCTGCGGTGATCGCCAATCCCCACGACCAGAAGTCGGGGACGATATTGATGGGTCGCTACGAGTCGCCCGATGAATCGGTCCAGATTCTGCAGCCGACAACCGTCATCGATGAACTCCTTGGCACCATTTTCACGGTGCAAAACTTCGTGGTCGCAGGGATGCTGCTGGTCGGTTTGGCTGCGCTCGCCACCGCGGTGCTGGTCTTCGCCCTTTCGCTGCGGCTCCGCAAACGCGAGATCGAGACGATGGCCAAAATCGGCGGATCGAAACTTCGGGTGGCCGGTGTATTGGTGACCGAGATCGCGGTTGTCGTGCTGGCAAGCGTGGTGCTCGCAGGCGTTCTAACGGCGCTAACCACCCGCTTTGCATCAGCTGCCGTTCGCCTGCTTCTGTTGCAGTAGAATACCGCGACGATGCGAACCCGACTTCCATCGCCGGTTTTCAGAGCGAGAATCTTCCATAACAGCGGCCCGCCGTCCGTGGCGGTCACGAATCACGTTTTGGGGGTCATCCTCTCCGTCGCCTGGACGTTTTAAGGAGCGCGAATATTCGTTGAGCGCCATATTTTTGAACCGCAAAGAACGCGAAGACCGCAAAGAAGGACTCTGAGTGGATATCGAGAGAATTGGCCATCACGTAGTCGATTCAGCTGTCAAAATTCATCGGGCGCTCGGACCTGGGCTTCTGGAGTCTGCTTACCAGCAGTGTCTGGCCTACGAGCTTCGAAAAGTTGGGCTTCAGGTTGAGTGCGAGGTCGTAATACCGATCCAATATGAAGAGATTCAGATTGACAACGGATACCGCGTCGACATGCTCATTGACGACCTCGTGATCATCGAAAACAAAACAGTCGATCGGTTGCTTAGAATCCACATGGCCCAAATTCTGACCTACCTCAAAATGAAAGATTTTCGATTGGGTTACCTGATCAATTGGAACGTCAAACTCATCAAAGACGGCATCCAAAGATTGGTCAACAACTTATGAAAAACCTTTGCGTTCTTTGCGTTCTTTGCGGTTCAAATCAACCACATCCACTTGGAACGGCGCCTCCGATGCAGAACACCGTTCAACGAGGAGGCGCCAAATGCGCTTTCAAATAGCTCTCGCAGTAACACTGGTCATTGGCTTTGCGGCGTGCGGGGGTGGGACCGCCAACGACCAACCCGCCGAAAAACCGGAGTCAATCGACAAGCTGGTGATTTACACGGTGAATTATCCGCTGGCGTATTTCGCGGAGCGGATCGGTGGGGATCTGGTGGAGGTGCATTTCCCGGCGCCGGGCGATGGGGACCCGGCGTTCTGGTCTCCCGACGCGGACACGATCGCGGCCTATCAGGCGGCCGATCTGATCCTGCTCAACGGTGCCGGCTACGCGAAGTGGGTCGACCGCGCCTCTCTTCCGTCGTCCAGGGTTGTCAACACCTCGGGAGGATTCACCGACAATCTCGTTCCCATCGAGGGAACCGTCACCCACAGCCACGGGCCCGAGGGCGAGCACGAGCACGGCGACCTCGCCTTCACGACCTGGCTCGATCCCGAATTGGCTATCCACCAGGCGCAAGCCATCGAGGCGGCGATCTCCGTTATACGACCGGAGAACGAGCCAGAGATCCAAAAGAGAATGGAAAAGCTGAAGAGCGAATTGATCGATATCGACAGCCGCCTGGCGGCTGCCGCCGAGAATCTAGGTGACGAACCACTCCTCTTTTCGCACCCGGTCTACCAGTACCTGATCAAACGCTACGGGCTAAACGGTGTCGAGGTCCACTGGGAGCCTGACCAGGTACCCGATGGGTACGCGTGGGAACACCTCGAGGAAGTGCTTGGGACTCATGCGGCGAAATGGATGGTGTGGGAGGGTGAACCGCTCGAATCGACGGTCGAAGGCCTCGCCAAGCGTGATATCTCTTCAGTTGTGTTCAATCCGTGTGGGAACCGGCCCAGCGAAGGTGACTATCTGTCGGTCATGGCGGGTAATGCGGTGGCGTTGGAGGGTTTGGACGTCGCGACAAATAGCAGTCCATGAAGCGCGGTTCGCCGCTTCGGCGACACAGGATGCTCGATGCTCGATGCTCGATGCTCGATGCTCGATGCTCGATGCTCGATGCTCGATGCTCGATGCTCGATGCTCGATGCTCGATGCTCGATGCTCGATGCTCGATGCTCGATGCTCGATGCGACAAGTTGGTAAATCCCTCTGCCGCGGTGTCAAGTGGTGGGTGAGACGAAATCCGAAATCCGAACCCGCCGGCGGCTGCTGTGGCGGATCAGGCCTCATCTGAAGGAGGAGGCCATGAGCCGCCCGCAGGCGACGGTGCGACGCGTCGGCCGGAGGCCGACAGCAAATCCGAAATAGGCGGAGGGGTGGGTGGGCGGATCGAGTATCCAGTATCGAGAATCGAGTATCGGGTGCGCGGGTGGCTGGATCCGTTAGAATGAACACGGAGTTTCATTGTGAGGCGCCTCCGTAGAGCTGTGATCCGATGTTCCCGGCTGGCCGGCCCGGTCTTGGCGTTGGCTACTGCCTGCTGCATCGGCGGTTTCAGCCTCCACGCCGTCCGCGATTGGCACCGCCACGGGGAGTTCGGCGCAGGCTTCTTCCACCTCCACTTTCACGTCGGTGAGCACGCCCACGAAGATCCAGCACACAACGATCACGATCATGAAACTCCGACTGACGAAAAACAGCAACGTTCTGCGGTCCTGACAATCGCCCAGGCCCTTACCGACGATGCGTCGGCTGCCCAGACGGTTACCCTGTGGGAGCCCGCGCCCGATCGCACACCGAGCGACAGCGCCGTTCTGCCACGCTCAACGCGACCTTTTTCCCTTGCGAACCCCCGCGCACCACCCACCTGATCCCCACCGCCAAGCCCAATCAACGATCACGCCTTACCGAGCCAACGGGCCGGTTAGCAGCTGCATGGGAGATTTCAATGATCAGATCGACATTCACGATCTTCGCGATGACTCTAATCTGTGCCATACCTTTACCAGCACAGGAGATTGACGAACCAGCTCAAGAGCCTGAGGAGACGCCGGAGAAAAAGCCAGATCACACCCACGAGGACGAAGAGGTCCATCGGCTCAAGTACTACGAGGATATCGACGTCACCGCTCGGGCTGACAACCTGATGGGAATCGCCGGTTCGTCGAACGAGGGCACCACCGGCCGGGAGGACCTCGAGCGTCGTCCGAAGCTGCGTTCCGGGGAGCTGGTGGAGACGGTGCCCGGAGCCATCGCCACCCAACACTCGGGCGGCGGCAAGGCCAACCAGTATTTCCTGCGTGGCTTCAACCTTGACCACGGCACCGACTTCGCCATCTCGGCCGGCAACATGCCGATCAACATGCCGACCCACGGCCATGGGCAGGGCTACGCCGACCTCAACTTCCTCATCCCCGAACTCGTAGAACGAGCCCGCTATCGAAAGGGTCCCTACTTCGCCCAGATCGGCGATTTCTCGTCCGCCGGTGGCGTCGACTTCGATTTCGTGCGGTCGATACCGGAAGGCAATTTAACCCTGACCCTCGGCTCCTATGCCTATCAGCGAGCGCTGATCGCCGGGACCGCGTCTGTCGGAGGTGGTGACCTGACCGGCGCCCTGGAGTACTACCACTACGACGGCCCATGGGATCGGCCAGACGACTACGAGCGTTTCAACGGTTTCCTCGGCTATTCCCGGGGTGATTCGACCGGCGGCTGGTCGCTCACTGCAATGGGGTCTGACGGAGAGTGGCTCGCCTCTGACCAGCTGCCGCAAAGGGCGGTCGACGAGGGTCTGGTCGACCGCTACGGGATCCTAGATCCCGGTCCGCGCGGAACCACCGATCGTTACAGCCTCTCCGGCGAAACCCATAGGGGCAGCGGCACCGCGCTGTCCAGCCTCTCGGCCTACGTCATTCGCTACAAATTCGATCTTTTCTCCAACTTCACCTACTTCCTCGACGATCCGGTCAACGGCGATCAGTTCGAGCAGGTCGACGATCGCTGGATTGTCGGTGCAGGTCTCGATCACAGATGGAGCGGACACCTCGGCTCGGCTCACGCCGAAAGCGCGGTGGGGCTCGACCTGCGTTACGACTCCATTGCCAACGGGCTCTACCGCACCACCGACCTGGTCCGGACCTTTACCACCCGCGAGGACGATGTGCGCCAGCTCGGTGGTGGCCTGTGGGGCGAGAGTTGGATTGTGTTTTCGCCCGAGCTTCGACTCAACCTCGGCCTGCGGGCTGACTACTATCGGGCGAAGGTGGAGGCATATCGCGAGCCCAACTCCGGTGCCGCCGATGACTGGATGCTCAACCCAAAGTTCAGTCTGGTTTGGAGGCCATGGCGATCCACCGAACTGTCCTTCAACGCCGGTTCCGGTTTCCATTCCAACGACGCCCGCGGCGCAACCATCAGGATCGACCCGGTGACCGGAGAACTGGTCGACCCAGTCGACCCGCTGGTGCGAGCGACCGGTTTCGATGTAGGAGTCCGGACCTTTACCCGCAGTGGCTACCACGGCACCCTGACCGCTTTCTGGCTCGACCTCGACTCGGAACTGATATTCGTCGGCGACGGCGGTAGCACCGAAGCAAGCCGGCCGAGCCGGCGGATCGGTCTCGAGTGGACCAATTTCTGGCAATTGAGTCGTACAGTCGGGATAGACTTCGACGCTACCGGGACCAACGCCCGCTTCACGGATGACGACCCGGCCGGGGACGAGATTCCGGGCGCGATCATCGTGACAGTCGCTTCCGGTGTCACCGTTTCGAACCTCGGGCGATGGTTCGGAAGCTTACGGCTCCGGTACTTCTCTGGGGGTCCTCTGATCGAGGACGGCTCGGTGGAGTGGGGGCCGACGGTGCTGGTCAATGGGCTCGTCGGTTACGACCTTTCGGAACACATCAGGCTCGCCATCGAGGGATTCAACCTGCTGAACCGCGAGGATGACGACATCGCCTATTTCTATGCTTCACGCCTTCCGGGCGAGCCTCTCGAAGGCGTCGAGGACGTTCATTTCCACCCAATGGAGAAACCGTCCGTACGGTTAACGATGACGATCAAGTTTTGAGTTCGGGAAACGCCCATGAGGCTCGCTTCGCCACTTCCGCGACACAAGATGCTCGATGCTCGATGCTCGATGCTCGATGCTCGATGCTCGATGCCGCAAATTGGTAAATCCCTCTGCCGCGGTGTCAAGTGGTGGGTGGGAGGAAATCCGAAATCCGAACCCGCCGGCGGCTGCTGTGGCGGATCAGGCTTCATCTGAAGGAGGAAGCCATGAGCCGCCCGCAGGCGACGGTGCGACGCGTCGGCCGGAGGCCGACAGCAAATTCGAAATCCGAATTGGGCAGAAGGGTGGGAGGGCGGATCGAGTATCCAGAATCGAGTATCTAGTATCGGCTGTGCGGGTGGGCTACACCCATCTATAAACAACCGAATTGACATTCATGCCAGCGCCGACGGAGGCGAGGATGACGGTGTCGCCAGGATTGACTTTCTGGCCGTCCATTTCGCCGCGGGCCACCAGATCGATGAGGGTCGGAACTGTTGCGACCGATGAGTTGCCGAGCCAAGAAATGCTCATAGGCATAATGCCCTCAGGGATCTCGCTCACCTGATAGAGCTTGAACAGGCGTTTGAGAATGGCGTCATCCATCTTGGCGTTGGCCTGATGGAGGAAGAGCTTGCGAACGTCAGAGAGATCGAGACCGGCTCGATCGAGGCTCTTCTTGACCACGCCCGGCACATTGGTGAGGGCATAGTTGTAGAGCTTCCGGCCGTACATCTTGAGGTAGAGGACGTCGTCGCCGTTGCCCTGGTCATAGGTCTCCCCCATCCACAGCAGCCGGGCGTGATCGATAGTGTCCGACCGCGCAGCGTGTCCAAGAATGCCAATCTCCTCGTCCGTCTCGCGGGCCTCGAGGATCGTTGCACCGGCACCATCGGAATAGATCATGCTGTCCCGATCGTGGGGATCTGAGATGCGGGAAAGCGTCTCGCCACCGATGACTAGCGCGCGGGTCGCATCGCCCGACCTCAGGTAGTAGTCGGCCTGGATCACACCCTGGACCCACCCTGGACAGCCGAACGGCAGATCGTAGGCAATGCACTCGGGGTTGGCAATTTTGAGGTGTTGTTTCACTCTCGCTGCGAGACTGGGGCAAAAATCGCAACGGCGGTTATCAGCGAGAACGTCGCCGAAGTTGTGGGCAAAGATGATGTAATCGAGGCTCTCAGGGTCGACGCCGGCGTTCTCAATCGCCTTTTCCGCCGCCAGGAAACCGAGATCCGAGGCGACCTGGTCATCCTCGGCAAATCGGCGCTCGCCAATCTCGGTGATCTCCTGAAACTTCCCAATGGTCTTTTCGTTTTCAGCCGTGTCGAGCGGTTGGTCGTAATCCATGAAGAATCGGTTATTCAGGAACTCGTCATTGCTCACCCGCTTGCTCGGGACGTAACTGCCGGTTCCGATGATCACTGTCCGCCGCATCGCTCCTCCTCTTTTTCCTGCCATCAGGACCACCGAATAGATGTGACGAATAGGCAGAACAAGGCGTTAGGGTACAGGTTTCGACGCCGACGTCAATGTCCCAACGCGTCACCCCTTACCCCGTTGGGCGCCGTTCCAATAGGACAACGATGGAAGCCGGGGGTGCCATTCCCGAAAAACACCGTTCCTGTCAGGAACATCGTTTCTCTCGTCTGGTCTTGCTAGGATGCTCGCGTGGCACGAAAGAAACCTTCGACTCCAGCTCCTTCGAAATGGCCTTTCCGGGTTGCCGCCACCGGCATATTTCTTGCCGAGATAGCTGTTCTTCGCGGCGCCGCCAGCCCATTCCGAATACCCAAGGACACGATCGCACTGGCCGCCATCTGTATAGCGGTCGGTCTCGCCGTCGTCGCCGCAGCACGCCGCAAGTCAATCACCTATCCCAGCGGGAGGCTTGTCGCCGTCCTTCTCTTCCTCCCTGTCCTACAGTCTCTCTCAGCGCTGTGGAGCGCAAGTCCACTCAGAGCCCTCGAGTCAGCCGCTTTCTCTCTGATCTGGGTAATCGGCATCCTGTGGTTTGCAACTCTCGATTCCAGTTCCAGGTTCAGGCTGGCGATGGTCGCGGCTGCCGGCGTAGTCGTTTCCGCGGCCGTGATGGTGCTCCAGATCGGTGGGGTTCAGGTCTTCAACCTCGGCAGAATATCCGCAAATGGCAGGTTGAGTCTCACCGGCCTCACCGGGAACCCGGCCGACTTCGCAATGGCGGCGGTTCTGCTCCTGCCACTGCTTCTGGTCAAGAGGGAAGGAGTGCCGCCGACGCGGCTCCAGGTTGTTTTTGTATCGATCCTCTCGTTGGCGACGCTTCTCACCCGCACCCTTTCCGGCGTTGGAGCTCTGGCCCTCGTGTTCTTCGTCTGGCTCCTCCGGCAGAAGTCCCGTGCGCTGTGGGCAAAAGTAGCCATTGTGGGCGCGGTGTTTCTCGGGCTGGCCCTTGTGGCCGGTCTCGACACGCGACTGATTCGCGGCTACGAAAGTCTTCGCCAAGGCAATTGGTACCATCTCCTGTCCGCTCGCGGAGATGGTTGGAGCGCCGCATCAGAAATGGTGCGAGAACATCCATTCTCCGGAGTTGGCGCCGCCAACTACGACTACCTCTACTACCCGAGTCGGCTGAACTGGTTCCACCGCTACGGCGGTGTCGGTGGTCGCGGCGAGGTCGCTTCCCACTTCAGCGACGCCCACAACGATCCGCTGCAGATTGTGGCTGAACTGGGTGTTTTCGGCCTCTTTTGGCTGACCGCGTTGCTGGTGACACTCGCCGGAGCGCGCAAGCGGGCGGGGCCGCTGCTCTATCTGTCTGCGGCCGCATACATTCCTCTTGCTCTTTTCCATTACCCAACCCACCTGACGGTTGCTCTGCTACCGATCGCTCTCATCATGGGTGAGATCGTCGGCAATGCGGAGACCGTCCATCGGGTAGATTGGCTCAGCGCCCGCGTACCGATTGCCTCATTGTTGATGATCTTCGCGATATTAGGTGCCGGGTGGCAGCTCCGGCGGGTGGCCGGCGATTTGTGGGCCGGGAGCCTCGAGATGATGCTCGCCATCTCTCAGCAAGCGCAACCTGAGGTCCGCGTCAGGAACACCGCTGTGGTCGAAGCTACGGTTCTTCCTCGTATCAACCGAATGCCACGCCTCGCGCCCACCCTCTGGCGCACGGTCGGCCGGGCGAGATTGATGCGGAAAGACTTCAACGGAGCCGAGACTGCCTTTCGGACCGCCTACGCAGGTTGGCCCCACGAGGATGCTGACTTCTACCTCGGTCTGACCCTCGTCTCCCAGGGCCGGCGAACCGAGGGCCTGCAACACCTCGGGCGTGTTTGCCGCACCAACAAGGCATTGGTTCGCCTTATCCGCGATCCCGATCTACGTAGTTCGGTGGAGACGGTGCTGGAAGCTTTCGAGGAGAAGTGATCCAGGATCCGAGAACAGCCAAAAACGAGGCCCCTCGGGGGGGGACCGAGGGGCCAGCGGAAGGAAGGAGGAGCTTCCGCACTCGGTGGTAATATGCTGTGGAAATCGAGCGGGTTACAGCTCTATTGTCGAGCTTTCTTGGCGGCCATCCGGTTTCGCTCGCAGCGGTCTTGATTGACATAGTTGTCGGACCACTCGAAGCGGCAGTTGTGGCGAATGACGTTGAAGGATGCGGCGTCGAGACCGACACCCGGGGGGAACCGTCCGGCCATCGCATCGATCGCTGCACGCTGTCCGGCGATGCAGCTGTCAAATCCGCTCGATCCCACTGAGTACTGTTTGCCACAAAACGCGGACATGACCTGATTCGCCTCGATCGGGTTAATTGCTGGAGCCTCTTGCTCGGCCGCATCCGCACGCATCGCCGTTCCGAGTGCGGTTTGAGCCTTTTCAAAATCACGGACTGCTTCCCTCGAGAGGTTTTTGGATTCCGAAAAGATCGGCCGGTCCTCGGCAATTGCGCCTTGCAGGACCAGAAGGGCGTCGCCCGCCAGGTATGCGCCATGACCGGCCAGGTCGTACGCCTCCAGGTACCGGCCGCCGACAATCACCAAGCCCAGCTCCTCGAGCGCTTCATCGAGTCGGGAACCCACCGCTTCGACCCGATCACGCCACGTGTCCCGGTAGAAAGTGGTGCCGTCGCGAGTTTCCTCGATGAGGTCGCGCAAATTGGTTGATTCGGTAAGGCAGTCACCAATGACGTCGCGAAGCAGTTCAACGTCAGTCCCACCGGTCGTTCTTCGGCGGGATTGAGAGATGGAGTCACGATCGACGACAACCGATTCGCCCTCTGGACGCTTGAGCTTGATCGAGCCCGCCACATCGCCCAGGCTCTGTTGCGCAGTCGCCGGCGCCGCCAGAGCCACGGTAACCGCCAGACCAATCGCCAGTGTTGACCACTTCATCAGACGCCTCCCGTCGCGCACCAAAATGGGCTCATGTCTCTATGTTATCAACGGTCGGGGGCTTCTTCCCATAAAAGATGTCATCCAACCACAGCATCGCGCGACGGGCGGAGGCCGATTTTCGGATCGCGACCCGCACAAGATTGTGGGCAGAACTGTCCGGATGCGAGTACGGACAGACTCGCATGCATGTGGCGCAATCAGTGCCGATAACGTTCCAATAGCGGTAGCAGGTCTCCGAATCGATCGCCCAGCGCAGACCCTCATCCACCGGTATCCGGTCTCCGCTCGGGATCGCTCCTACGGGACAATTCGTGGCGCACTTCTTACAGACGGCACAGAAATCGATCACCGACAGATCATCGCCGGGAGGATTCGCGACCAGCGGCATATCGGTTGTCACGACCCCCAACCGAACCCGCGGTCCGAGCCTCGGGTTCATCAGCAAACCCATGCGTCCGATCTCGCCGAGGCCCGCGTCCCGCGCTACCAGCGGCGCGATGACCCGGTAGTTGCCATCGGTGTGAGCGCGCGCCGGATAGCCGAGCCGGCGTGCCCAACTTGCGAGAATGAGGGCGATCTTCGCGCCCTCCACGTACTGGCGGGCCGACTCATCGACCACCGGCGCCCCAGGTGCGTGGGAAACCCGTCGATGATCCATTTCGACCGTAAAGGCCAGCGCCCAGCGGTGGTCGAGTTCTAACGGCTCACCATAGGTGCCGGTGCCACGGCCGACATGGGTGTAGACGTGATATGGCCGCAGCTCTGTGACCCCGGCGGCGAGGGCTCCGTGGGAAAGAGCGAGTTCCTTGATTGCTGCTGTCCAGATCTCGGGTGTTCGTTTGACAGGCTCCGGCGCAACCTTCCCATCGACGTGCTCGCGCATGGCCTCGGTAAGGTCAAAGCTCGCCTTGGCGGAGGCGAATGCCAAAGGCTCAAAGAGCTGAGCTTCTTCGGACAACAGGCCCGGGAGCGCCCGGGTATTGTCGTCACCAGTTTGATTCTCCGGTCTCATCGTATAGTACAGCTCGTACTCCGGACTGCCGGGAACCAGACGGCCACGGGCAAACATGATGTCTCTCTCGTCGACCCTTCTGGAGGGTCTTCCGCCCCTGGCCGGCCTCGTGCCGATAGGGATGAACCAGGCGACGGCGCCGGCGATCAGCGCGAGGATCAACGTTACCGCGCAAATTGACGGAATCGGTGGTGGGAGCAGTGCCGCAATCACGAAAGCGATTGAATGCAGACCTGCCAGGGTGAATGCGACACGGCTCGCTCGCCGCTCGCCCTCGCGCACCGAAACAACTCCGAAGGCGGAAAAGGCGATCAGGGCAAGGACACCGATGCAGATCAGGAAAATTGAGGCGGCCGCATCCACGGACCCACCCTATCAGAGGAAAATCGCGGCGACGTATCTCGAAACCGGGAAATATTTCAGGAAGCGACCTTGCGCGCGACACCAAGCTCTACTGCCTGATAGCGAACACCATTGTCGCCTTCGAAAGGCAGAGTGTGATCGTGTTCGTTGAAGAGGAGTTTGACAGGGATGCCTGAGGGAAATGCTTTGCACTTGGTGGCGTCGGGGCTGCGATGGGCGCAGAAGGTGCACTGGCTGACTTTCAGATCTCCGGGGTTGCCAACGATTGTGAATTTGACTGGTGCCATCTGCCTCTCCTCGCGCCCGACGTGCCTGGTTGTTGTGAACTGGGCGATTCCAACTCTCGCTGAGACATAAGGGCAATATCGATGCCAACTTTTGGCTCGATCTCGCCAGATAGATTTCATGGAAATGCTGTATCAGTCCATGACGAGGGTGCCAAAGTGATACAGATCACATTTTGTAAAGAAGGCAGAAATTGAGCCAAATTACTGCAATGCCGGGGGTTCACACCCCTGGCTAGATCGGGATAGGGGGGCGCCTCGCGGCGCCCCTCCTCCCACACCACCGTGCATACGGGTCACGTACACGGCGGTTCGGACAGTCGAGCGTGTCATAGCGGTGCCAGACGAGGGAGTCTGAGCGCGTC
>Ga0316197_10003177_pt1 | contig 11686 bp, 9 predicted proteins | sample OudBiesiAoxic_MG_FD_204939 | JGI IMG/M metagenome (GOLD analysis project Ga0316197, IMG submission 204939) | Coastal sediment microbial communities from Oude Bieten Haven, Netherlands - site A oxic | ecosystem: Environmental > Aquatic > Marine > Coastal > Sediment | place: Netherlands...
GGCGTACTTGCGCTTGACGCCACCGCTCACCGGCCAGCAGGCGATCTCCAGCACTTCGAAGTCCACCGATGCGGCCCAGTCGGCCACCTCCATCAGCGGCGTCTCCGGGAAGGGTGCTGTCAGGAACCCGAGCTTCACGTCTCCTCCTCGTAGTGAGCTGTGCTAACGAACCTGGCCTGCATCAGTCTGCGACGTCGACCCAGCCGTCTTCGGCTGCGCTGCGGGCGACAGCGTCGCCCACGGTCATCTCGTGATGGCCGGCTTCGAAGGTGGCATAGAGCGGATCGGCCGGCGCGGAGCCGGCAAGGACGGCCCGGTAGACCTCGCGGAAGTGCGAGCACATGCTATCGGCGAAGCCCTCGACATGACCGCCGGGCAGGGCCGTGGCGGCGGTGCCGGTCTCGTTCATCAACTCCGCGCCACGCTGCAGGATCTCGTTGGGTCGCCCGCGATGGCCGATCCAGAGGTGGTCCGGTGTCTCGCTGTCCCAGGCCGCGGCGGCCGCAGCACCGTCGATCTCCCACTGCACCGAGTTCTTGCGTCCGGCACTGATCTGGCTGATGGCGACCGAGCCGCGTGCGCCGTCCGCGTAGCGCAGCAGGATGACCGCGGCATCGTCCGTGGTCATCTCCACCGGCTCCGTGTTGGCGGCGCGCTCCTGGCTGAAGGTCTGCACCTCACCGATGGGCTTCTGGCGTACCTTCACGAAGGTGGAGAGGTCGGCCATGACCGACTGTACCTTCTGGCCTGCGATGAAGCTGGTCAAGTCGATCCAGTGGCTGCCGATGTCACCCACGGCACGGAGGGTGCCGCCCTTGTCCGGCTCAAGGCGCCAGTTCCAGTCGGTGTCGAGCAGGAGCCAGTCCTGGAAGTAGTGGCCGGTGATGAGGCGCACGTCACCCAGCTCGCCGTCCGCCACCATGCGGCGCGCGTGCTGGTTGAGGGGATAGAAGCGGATGTTGAAGTTGACCGCGGTGATCCGGTCCGAGGCCGCTGCCAGCGACACCAGCTCGCGTGACTCGTCAGACGTGACGGCCAGGGGCTTCTCGCAGATGACGTGCTTGCCTGCAGCCAGGATGGCCTTGACCTGCGGGTAGTGGTATTGGTTGGGGGAGGTGACGTGGATGATGTCGACCTCCGGGTCCGCCAGGGCCGAGTCGAGGTCCGGGTATGCCAGCGGCAAGCCCAGACGCGCCGCAGCCGCCTCAGCCAACTCCGGGCTGGCGTCGATGACACCGCGGACGTTCACGCCCAGCCTTCGCAGGGCCTCGATGTGCACGGTCCCGATGAAGCCACTACCGATGACGGCAGCGCCGATGTCACTGAAGCGTTCCACTGTCCAGCCTCCTCAGGAAAGGAGGTCATCTAGACGGCTAGATGACCTTTGCTCAATGTACTGATGTGAATGGCCGTGGTCAATCGATCTCATGCTGCGGCCACGCTCAGCCCGTCCGGGCGGCCGCGGTCGATCCATCGGCCCAGTTGCTCCTCGCTGAAGAGCTCGTCGAGGACCATGCTGGCCGCGCCGATGACGCCGGCCCGGCTGCCCAGATGCGACACCTGCACCAGCAGCTCGCGCGTGGCGAGGGCAGTGCTGCGGGCGTAGATGACCTGGCGGATGGTGGCCAGATAGGCGTCTCCGGCGCGCGCCACCCCACCGCCGATGACGATGAGCGAGGGATTGAAGAAGTTGGCCAGACCGGCCAGCGTCTGGCCCACCAGGATGGCGCTGCGGTTGAGCAGGCCCAGGGCCGCCGTGTCGCCCACTCGTGCCGCCCGGATGACCTCGCGGGCGGTGATCTCGCCGTGCTCCGCGAGGATGGCGGCGAGGCGTTCACTCTCGCCACTGTGGGCCAGGATCGTGCCTTGTCGGGCCAGCGCCGCACCGCCGGCGAGGGCTTCGAGACAGTCGATCTTGCCGCAGCGGCAGATCTGGCTGCCGTCGCCCACGACCTGGATGTGGCCGATGTCGCCGGCGCTGCCCTGGGCGCCTCGGTGGATGGCCCCGTTGCTGACGATGCCGGAGCCGATCCCGGTACCCACCTTCACGTAGATGAAGTTGTGGTGGTCGTGGGCGATGCCCGAACGACGCTCACCGAGAGCCATGATGTTGACGTCGTTATCGACCCACACCGGCACGTCATGCTTCTGGCTGAAGCGCTCACGCACGGGGTAGCCCTCCCAGCCGGGCATGATCGGCGGCGAGATGGGGTTGCCGGTTCGGAACTCGACCGGTCCGGGCACGCCGATGCCCAGGCCCCAAAGCTCACCGGGGGCACTGTGGTCGGCGAGGAGACGCTCCAGGAGGGCGTCGACTCGCCCCAATACGATCTCCGGGCCTGAGCTCACATCGGCTCTCTCGCCTGCTCGTGCCAGGATCGCGCCGGTGGCATCCGCCAGGGCCACATCGATGCTGGTGGCGCCGATGTCGGCTACCAGCAGGTGGCCAGCGTCCGCCCGGAACTCGAGCTGCTTGGGTGGGCGCCCGCCGGTGCTGGGCGCCTCGGCCTCGACCAGGAACCCGCGTCTCAGCAGCTCGTTCACGCGCTGGGTGACCACGGCACGCGAGAGTCCGCTGCGCTCGATCAGCTCGGAGCGGGAGTGGGCACGGCCACGACGGACCAGATCAAGGATGGCCACGATCGCTTCGAGCGACTCCTCGGGCACGGGGCGTTGCTTTGGCACCTCCACATCATACTTTTGCGTGTCAAGTGCAAAAGTGTGCCCCTGCGCGGACATAGCCACGGCCCACGCCTTGGTGGAGCATGGGCTCGCCGGTTGGGATCAGCTCCGTGATGAGCCGCTGGCGCGGCACCGGAGCCTAGAGATGGCGCCGGATATACTCCGGGAGTTCTCCGTGCCAGACCGCGTGGTACGCGTCCGCGATGTTGTCTCGCGTGACCGCGAGCGCCGGCAGGGCGATCCAGGGCGGGGGTTCATCCCCGGCAAGCGCCATGATGACTGCGGTCGCTTCCGCTACGCCCTGGTCGAACGGCAGTTGGGCGCCGCCGCCCACGATGAGCCCACCTGAGGCGATCTCCTCGGCCACGCCCTGTCCGAGGTCGATCGTGGCGATGGGTATCGAGAGACCAGCTCCGGAGAGCGCCTTCGAAACGAGCAGCGCGGGCTCATCCCAGACGACGAAGACCGCGTCTGGTGGATCGCCGGCCACCGTCTGGGTGATGAGCTGGCCAGCGGTACTCGGGTCCTTGAACTCCATGCGCTTGATGGTGATGTCCGGCCGCTCCTCACCCAGCTGCTTGCGGAAGCCGAGCTCTCGCTCGTTGGTCACCGGGAAATCCACGCCATAGCCCACGACCGTGATGCTGCCGCCCTGCGGTACATGGCCGGCCAGGATCGAGGCCGCGATCTCGCCGTTGCCGAAGTTGTCCGCGGAGACAACGCTGGCATAGTCCTTGCGGGCCACCATGCCTACTGGTGCGTTGTCCATGACCACGAGCTTGATGTCGGCGTCGCTGATGCGGCGATGAACTTCCCCACTGTGCAGGCTCCCGACGGGGATGCTGATGATCGCATCGGGGCGGCGCTCCAGGAGTCCCTGCATGGCCGCAGTCTGCTGCTCGGGCTTGAAGCCGCACTCGACCACGTGGGCCAGCTCCGAGCCGTAGTCCGCGAGTGTCGTGCGGATGCCAGCCTCTTGGAGCCGGGACCAGTCGCTACGGCCGCTGTGGAGCACGAGCGCGACCGAATACGAGCGAGCGGCGACCACGCGGCTGGCCTCCGCGGACAGCCGCAACTGATCGGCCGGCGCGGCGAACTCACCGTGGGGGCCCAACCCGGAGATGGGTCTGCTCATGTCACCTCGTTGACTCGGTAGTCCCTTCATGGACGTCTGCTGTCGCACCCTACCCGATGCAGCCCGACGCTTGGGTGATCAGCGGGACGATGTGGGCTCCTGAGCGTGGACGGACCAGCTGTCATCGAGCGACGCTTGCTCCCGTGCTCGCAACGACGGTCGTCGTCGCGCTATCGGCTGGCGCGGGCCGGGGAGTGCGCCGCGGTGAGCCTTGCTGGATCCATGTCGCGAGCCGTGCACGCGAGAAGATGTCGTCGAGCGCCGCGGATGCCCCGCCGATGAGGCCTGCCGTCTTGCCCAGCTCCGAGGCCACGAGCGGGAGGTTGTCGGTCGTGAGCGAGCGAGACCGCCGGTAGATTCCATCACGGATGGCCGCGATGAGGATCGAGCCGGACTGCGCGACCCCGCCGCCGACAATCACGATCGAAGGGTTGTAGCCGGCCACGAGCGTGGCCAGCGTCTCGCCGACCAGCCGGCCGGCCCGAGCCAGCAGTTCTGCACTGAAGGGGTCGCCGCGATCGGCCGCCGAACCGACGTGCGCGGCGGAGATGCCGGTACCCGACTCCTGCAGCTGGGCCAGATAGGGGCTGCGTCCGTCTGCCGCGGCGGCCTGCCCCTCCCGGGCGATGGCGGCACCCGCGGCGAGAGCCTCGAGACAGCCGCGGTTGCCACACCGACAGATGGTGTCGGAGTCCTGGTCGACAGCGACATGCCCGATGTCGCCGGCGAACCCGGACGCGCCTCGGTGGATCCGACCTTCGGAGCAGAGCCCAGCTCCGATGCCCGTGCCGACCTTCACGAAGATCAAGTCATCGCGGCCGACGCCGTGACCAGCCCGCAGCTCGCCGAGTGCCATCAGGTGCACCTCGTTCCCGATGAGGACCGGAGCGTCGAACCGGTCATGCAGTCGGGCGTGCACCGGGAACTCACTCCAGCCCGGGATCAAGTCAAGGACGACGCCCTCGTCCGTCCGACCGCTCGGAGCTTCTACGAGGCCCGGAAGGGCCAGCGAGATAGCCCAGGCATCACCCGGCGCCGGATATTCGCTCAGCATCCACTCGAACAGCTCGATCACTCGCCTGATCGTGCGCTCGGCGCCACGAGCAGCATCCGCCGGCTCATGGTGCTCGATGAGCAGGCTTCCTGAGAGGTCCGTCAGGCCCACCCCAAGCGTGGTCGAACCGAGCGATGCTGCCAGCACGTAGCCGGCTGCTGAATTGAACTGCAGGTGGCGAGGCGCTCGTCCGCCGGTCGATGCCGCCAGTCCCGCCTCGACCACGAGGTCGTGCCTGACCAGGGTCGCAACGCGGTCGGCCACCACGGCTCGGCCGAGTCCGGAGGCACGTTCGATCGATTGCCGAGTCTCGGCCTGGCCGGACCTGATGAGGCCCAGGACCAGGGCAAGGCTATCTCGTTCGGCGGCTCGTCCATGCGGGCGCTCACCGTTCGACATTCGCTCTTTGTCACTCCTGCTCATGCTCGAGCGGTCCTTCCGATCGCCCGCTCCTGGAGAGTCGCCGGCGGGTCACGCCGACGTTCGGACGAGGCTATCTCTTCTGCCCGCTAGCTGCAAACCTTCTGCATAGTATCAGCCTAAGTTACGGGAGACGCGCTCTACCCAGCCTGGCCACACCATGCCGCCAGTCAAGCTGATAAGTATGACCGAAACAGATCTCGGCTCGAGGGCGACCCGCCGACCAAGCTCCTGCGGGCTTGCCTGAGCTTCTGGCCCACCGCGAGTTGAGCAGATTATCGGTTGACTTGTGCCGAATTGACGCATAAGATTTGTGGTGGCAGCAAGCGCTGAGGCCGTGGACCGTCTGTCGGGACATGCTGACCTCAGACCGGACACAACGCCGCACCGCTGTCGAAGCCAGGGGCCGAGGCTGCTCGGCTCGCAAACGCCTCGCTGAGGGAGAGATCCCTCGAAGGTGGAGGCACAAGGAGGAGCAACCGACATGGTGAGCAACACCCGGATCCTGCGGAGAGGAACCGCGATCGGGCTGGCCGGCGTGATGACGCTGGCGGGCGCCGCCGCTGCCCAGGACCCCGTCGATCCCGCCGCCGCGCTCGCTGAGCTGGAGTCCACGGTGCTCAGCACCGGCCCCAGTGGTGAGGCGCCGACGTCCGCATCTGAGGTCGTGCTGACCGACGAGGAGCTCGCGGCCGTGGCCGAGATGGGCGCCACCGCGGCCATCATCCTGCACTACGGCGGCAACGACTGGTCACAGGCCCAGGTCGCCGGCCTGCGCGCGACGTTCGAGGAGCTCGGCGTCGAGGTCATCTCCGAGACCGACGCTGACTTCAGTGCTGAGACCCAGGTCGCTGACATCGAGAACGCCCTCGTGCTCGATCCCTCGATCATCGTCTCCATCCCGACCGACCCGGTCGCCACCTCGGCGGCCTATCAGGCTGCGGCCGACCAGGGCGTCTCGATCGTGTTCATGGACAACGTCCCCGCGGACTTCGTGGCCGGCGACAACTTCGTGAGCGTGGTCTCCGCTGACAACTACGGCAACGGAGTCGCTGCCGCCCACCTCATGGCCCAGGCGCTCGACGGCGCAGGCGACATCGGCGTCATCTTCCACGACGCCGACTTCTTCGTGACGCGTCAGCGCTACGACGCCTTCAAGGCCACCATCGAAGAGAACTATCCCGACATCACTATCGCTGAGGAGCAGGGCATCATTGGCCCCGACTTCGCTGGTGAAGCCGAGACCGCCGCTTCGGCGTTCCTCACCCGCAACCCCGACCTCGACGGCATCTGGGCTGTCTGGGACGTGCCGGCAGAGGGCGTCATGTCCGCGGCCCGCGCGGCTGACAACGAGGACCTGGTCATCACCACGATCGACTTGGGCCTGAACGCAGCCATCGCCATCGCCGAGGGCGACCTCATCTACGGACTGGGCGCGCAGCGCCCGTTCGACCAGGGCGTCAACGAGGCCAAGCTGGCTGTCTACGGCCTGCTCGACAAGGAGGCTCCGGCCTACGTCGCACTCAACGCGCTGCCGGTCACGCAGGAGAACATCCTCGAGGCCTGGGAGATCGTGTACCACGCTCCTCCGCCCGAGGAGCTGGTAGCGGCCGCCAGCGGCGAGTAGCCCTCGACCTGGCACCACTGACCGGTAGTACCAACACCCGGGCGTCGCGACCGGCGCCCGGGTGTCGTCTCAAGGCCTGAAGGGGGTCTCTCGTGAAAACACTGAACGTCGGCCTGATCGGGGCCGGCTTCATGGGCAAGGCGCACTCGCTCGCGTATGCAGCACTGCCCATGTTCTTTTGGCCGGCACCCGCGCTGCCCGTGCGCAAGATGGTGGCGGAGCTGAACGACGAGGTAGCGGCTGAGGCCGCCGTCCGGTTCGGCTTCGAATCGTCCACCTCGGACTGGCGCAGCCTGGTCGAGAGCGACGAGATCGACATCGTCGACATCTCGACACCCAACAACACCCACCGCGAGATCGCTGTTGCGGCGCTCGACGCCGGCAAGCACGTCATCTGCGAGAAGCCACTTGCACAGAACGTGGAAGATGCGAAGGCGATGTACGAGGCCGCCCAGCGCAACGATGGCGTGCACATGGTCGCTTTCAACTACCGTCGCACGCCTGCTGTCGCGATGGCCCGAAAGCTGATCGAGGAAGGCGCCATCGGCGCGGTGCGCAACTTCCGCGGCACGTACCTGCAGGACTGGTCCGCTGACCCGAGCTCTCCGCTCTCATGGCGGTTCCAGGCGGAGGTTGCCGGCTCCGGCGCCCTCGGCGACATCGGGACGCACGTCCTGGACATGGCCCGCTACCTCGTGGGTGAGGTCGAAGGCGTCTCCTCGGTGCTGAAGACCTACATCGGAGAACGACCCGTGCAGTCCGGCGCGGCCGACCAGTTGGCGGCGGCGGAGAAGCTGACCGATGCACCGACCGCGACTGTCGACGTCGACGACGAGGTGATGACCCTGATGCGCTTCAGCGATGGGGCTGTCGGCTCGCTCGAGGCCACGCGCAACGCGTACGGTCGCAACAACTTCCTGACCTTCGAGATCCACGGCGAGACCGGCTCGCTCATCTTCAACTATGAGCGTCGTGACGAGCTCCAGGTGTTCTTCGCGAGTGATCCGGCCGATCGTCGCGGCTTCCGCACGATCTACACCGGGCCGGCGCATCCGTACGGAGAGGGCCTGTGGCCTATCCCCGGCCTCGGCCTGGGCTTCGGTGAGACCAAGATCGTCGAATGCAACGACCTCATCACCGCCATCGTCGAAGGTTCTGACGTCTCCCCGAACTTCGGGGACGGCTACCAGATCTCGAAGATCGCGGCAGCCATCCAGCAGTCCGCCCAGAGCGGGCAGTGGGTGGAGATCTCCCCTCTGGAGGCCTGAGTGTCCGACCTCGCGGCCAGCATGAGCGGCATCTGCAAATCGTTCAGCGGTGTGCGCGTGCTCGACTCGGTGGATTTCGAGCTCCGCAAGGGCGAGATCCACGCGCTCGTCGGCGGCAATGGTGCCGGCAAGTCGACCCTCATGAAGATCCTCGTCGGCGTCTACTCGCTCGACGAAGGCACCTTTGAGGTCGATGGCCGCGAGGTCCACTTCACCTCCAGTCATGACGCGCGGGACGCGGGTGTGGGCATGGTCTTCCAGGAGTTCAGCCTCATCCCGCAGCTCACGGTCGCCCAGAACATCTTCCTCACACGCGAACCCACCAGCGCTGGGCTCATCAGTGATGCCGAGATGGTTCGTCGCTCCAGGGAGATCTTCGAGACGATGAGGGTCGATATCGACCCTCACAAGGCCATCGAGGATCTGCCTACGGCCTACTGGCAGTTGACCGAGATCGCCAAGGCGCTCTCGCAGGACGCACGGGTGCTCATCTTCGACGAGCCCACCACGGCCTTGGCCAAGACCGAGACCCAGGACCTGTTCGAGCTCATGCGCCGCCTCAAGGACCAGGGCATATCGATCGTCTACATCTCGCACCGCATGGAGGAGGTCTTCGAGATCTGCGACCGCATCACCGTGCTGCGCGATGGGCAGATCGCCACGACACAGGACACCGCCGACCTGACCATGGCCGACGTCATCGGCGCCATCGTGGGCCGAACCATGGAACACGCCATGGAATGGCAAGAGCGTGAGGTCGGCGACGAGGTCGTCCTCGAGGCCCGCAAGCTCAATGCGGGTGATCGTCTGCGTGACGTGGACATCTACCTTCGCCGAGGTGAGGTGCTCGGCCTGGCCGGCCTCATGGGCAGCGGCCGCACCGAGCTTGCGCGAGCGCTGTTCGGCATCGACCACGTCGACTCCGGTGACGTGCTGCTCAACGGCAAGAAGCGCTCGATCAAGAGCCCCGGGGCGGCCATCGATGCGGGCATCGCGCTGATCCCCGAAGACCGCCGAGTCCAAGGCCTGGTCCTCGACCACGCTATCCGCGACAACATCGTCCTGCCGCTACTCGAGCGCATCAGCCGGGCCGGCTTCGTCGACGACGGCAAGGGCGACAGCACCACCAGGGAGGCCGTGAGCCGGCTCGACATCGTCGCGCGCTCGATCAAGCAGGCGGTCAAGGAGTTGTCGGGTGGCAATCAGCAGAAGGTCGTCATCGCCAAATGGTTGGGCATGGACCCGCAGATCCTGATCATGGACGAGCCCACCGCCGGCGTCGACATCGGCACCAAGGTGGAGATCGTGCGGATCATCCGCCAGTTCGCTGATGCAGGCGGCAGCGTAATCATGATCTCATCGGAACTACCGGAGCTGCTTGCCGTCAGCGACCGTCTTCTCATCCTGCGCGATGGCCACGTCGAGTCTGAGATCGACAGACGTGAGATCAAGCGTGAGGAAGAGCTCCATCACGCAGTCCAGGGGATCAATGCATGACCACCAGGATCGCGCAAGCAGCGCGCGCCTTCGACTGGCGCCAGAACATCATCTACATCGGCTTCGTGTTGGTCTTCCTGTTCTTCGCGGTCACCCTTGAGGATCGAGGCTTCCTGACAGACAGAAACCTCACCAACGTCATCCGTCAGACCGCGACCATCACCGTCATGGCAGTGGCCATGACCTTCGTCATCGGTGCTGCGCAGATCGACCTGTCGGTCGGGTCGACCGTGGGTCTCGCCTCGGTCACCACCGCCATGGCCATCTCCCAGTTCGGCGTGCCCATCGGGATCGTCGTCGGCCTTGCCACCGGGCTGATCGTGGGTGCGGCCAATGGCGTGCTCGTGGCCTACGTGGCCATCCCCAGCTTCCTCGTAACGCTGGGCATGCTGGGGATCGCACATGGCAGCGCCATGTGGATCACTGATACCGCCCCGCAGCCGATCCGTGATGACACCTTCAACAACCTCTTCGGCTCGGGCGACATCGGGCCGGTCCCGTCGCTCGTCTTCTGGACCATCGTGGCCGTGATCATCGGCCATATCGTGCTCAAGAAGACCGGCTATGGGCGGCGCGTCCTGGCCACCGGCGGCAACCCCGTGGCCGCTCGCTTCAGTGGCGTGGATACCAAGAAGATCACCTTCGCCGTCCTGACCGTGATGGGTGTGGTGGCGGCCTTCGCCGGCATGCTTCTCGCAGGTCGCCTGCAATCGGGCCGCTACACCTTCGGCGAAGGCTTCGAGCTCTCGGTGATCGCGGCGGTGATCCTCGGCGGCACCAGCCTCTTCGGCGGCCGCGCGACCGTCATCGGCACCGTCCTGGGCTCGCTGATGATCGGCCTCATCAACAACGGACTGACGCTCATGGGCATGGAGTCCAGCCAACAACAGATCGTGCGCGGCGCGATCATCATCCTCGCAGTCGCGCTCGCACGCCGTTAGCACGAAAGGGGGGCTATCCGGCGAGTCCCGAGTGATTCCTATCAACAGAACGATCGAAGGGAGACGTGTGCGATGCGATTGAGCTATCAGACGATCACGTGGGGAGGCGTGGTCGGCCATCCGGTCGGTGTGACCAGCATCAAGGACCTGTTCTATGTGGCCAATGGTTCCACTGAGCAGGCGTTGGAGGATGTGGCCGCAGCCGGCTATGAAGGTGTCGAGATCTTCGACGGCAACCTACGCGACTACGAGGACGACCCGGCCGTCCTCAAGAAGATGCTGGCCGACAGCGGCCTCGAGTTGGTCGCGGTCTACGCGGGTGCCAACTACATCTTCAAGGACGTCCTCGAGGAGGAGTTCTGGAGGATCGACAAGTCCGCCTCGCTGGCGGCCGAGTTCGGCGCCAAGAACCTCGTCGTAGGCGGTGGCTGCCAGCGCTACGACGGCATTCGTGAGTCCGACTACGACATGCTCGCAGAGGGTCTCGATCGCACCGCCGAGGTGGCCGAAAGCTACGGTCTCGTGGCCAGCTTCCACCCGCACCTCACGACCATCGTGGAAGGGCCGGAACAGGTCCGCAAGATCTTCTCCAAGGCCAAGAAGATCGGCTTCTGCCCGGACATCGCCCACCTGACAGCCGGTGGCGGAGATGCCGCCGCGCTCGTGCGTGAGTTCGGCGATCGCGTGGTGTACGGACATCTCAAGGACTTCCAGCCCGAGCCGTTCGCCTTCCTGCCGCTGGGCGAAGGCACCGTCGACATCTCGGCCGCGGTGGATGCCTTCAAGGCCAGCAACATCGGCGAGTGGATCACCGTCGAGCTTGACGGCTACGATGGCGCGCCCATCGATGCGGCCAAGACCAGCAAGGCCTACCTGGCCTCACTCGGACTGTAGCCACCGGCCGGTCGCAGATGGAGCGCATCCTTGTCCTGCGCTCCATCTGTGGCTGGTCCCGGTCTAGCCCAGCTCGAAGGTGGTGATGCCGTAGACCCGGCTCTCGGCGAAGTCGGGGCGTGGCCCCAGGTACATGCGCGCAGTGCCGAAGACCTCGCGCATCCCGTG
>Ga0316197_10003178_pt1 | contig 11684 bp, 13 predicted proteins | sample OudBiesiAoxic_MG_FD_204939 | JGI IMG/M metagenome (GOLD analysis project Ga0316197, IMG submission 204939) | Coastal sediment microbial communities from Oude Bieten Haven, Netherlands - site A oxic | ecosystem: Environmental > Aquatic > Marine > Coastal > Sediment | place: Netherlands...
GTCAGATGAACTAAGGATCGTTTTTATGCAAAGACTCTTGTTTATCATGGCTATAACCATACCTTTTGACATCAGAGATACCCACCTGGATGTACCTGACTTAAAAACTTTACCCCAATTAATAGGAGCAGGTAGTTCCAAGGCTTTCGCCGTTTTCTTGATCGTTGTTTTTCAGTGGCTTGATTATTATAGAACGGCACATCTGGGAATCTCATTCGCAGTTACGGGTATCGTTTCTGTATTTTCAATCTTGTTGATTCTGGGAGCGAGGGAAAGGCAGAAGCGGTTCTACAGCAGTTTTTGGGTTGAAAGTATCCCAATACTTTGGTATGGTCTATTATTGATTTCTGAAAATCTGAATATAGTTCAATGAGCATATTGCGATTTTACCTAAGAAATCTTATTTCAACATAGTTATCCAAATCAAAACAAAAACCTTTTACAAAGAAAAACGAGTCAGAAATTTAAAATCGCTGACTCGTTTTATTATTTGAATTATCAAAAGTTATGAAAACAATTTTGACATTTTTTTCTTTTCTTCTTCAGCAAGCTGAGAATCAATTAAAATTCGCCCACTGTGTTCATCTGTGATAATTTTTTTTCTAGAAGCAATTTCAACCTGACGTTGAGGTGGAATTGTAAAAAAAGATCCTCCTGAGGCACCTCTTTCAATGGTAACCACGGCCAGTCCGTTTCTTACATTTGATCTGATCTTGTGATATGCTTTAAGCAATCTTTCATCAATCATCTTCCCAAACTCATCAGATTTCTTATGAAGTAACTCTTCCTCTTTTACCGTTTCTTCCATGATGGAATTAAGTTCGTCCTGTTTGTGTTTAAGGTGAACCTGTTTTTCTTCAATCCTCTCTTTGGCGGCAGAAATTATTTCATTTTTCTGAGCAATCTTTACTTCAAATTCTTTGATGTGCTTTTCAGCCAGTTGAATTTCAAGATCCTGATATTCAACTTCTTTTGAAATAGAGTCGAATTCTCTATTGTTTCTCACATTCTTTTGTTGCTCAAGATATTTTTTAGATAAGGCCATAGCCTCCTCTATATTATTTTTTTTATTAGAGATACTCGTCTCCAGGTTTTCAATGTCAGTACTAAAATTGTTAAGCCTGGTTTGTAAACCTTCAATCTCATCTTCTAGATCCTTAACTTCCAAAGGTAATTCTCCTCTCGTATTCTTGATCTCGTCAATTCTTGAATCAATCAGTTGCAAGTCATATAAAGCTCTTAATTTTTCTTCAACTGTAACCTCTTTCTTTTTTGTCATTTCTAAAAATAATTGATTGGATTTGTATTGTGTTTTGATAAAATAATCCGACCTCCCAGCAAGGCAGGTGCAAAATTAGTAATTTTTTTCGTAAGAAAGTCTACTAAAAGATTTTTTGTAAACTGTTCACTTTCATAATGTCCGATGTCAGCCAATAGGATTTTCCCTTCTGCCCGGTAAAAATCGTGATACTTTAGATCAGCGGTCACAAATATATCGGCTCCGGCTTTTATCGCTTTATCAATGGCAAAGCTTCCGGAACCTCCCAATACAGCTACTCGTTTAATTTTATTGTTAACAATTCTGGAGTGCCGGATGATTTTTGAATCAAATCGATTTTTTAATAAATCCAGAAATTCTTCGGTTTCCATTTCAGCGGCTAATTCACCAATCTTACCCATTCCAATCCTTTCATGAACGTTGTCCAGCCCAACGATGTCGTAGGCCACTTCCTCATAGGGGTGGTTTTCAAAGAGGACTTTTATTATTTTCCCTTCATTATGTCTTTCAAAAATAACACTGATAAAAGTTTCCTCGACGCTCTCCAATTCTCCCTTGGACCCAATTGTGGGATTACTTTGTTCGTTCCCTTGATAGGTTCCTTCGCCCTGCAGGTTGAAACTGCAATGGCTGTAATTTCCAATGTGACCCGCTCCGGCTTTAAATAATGCACTCCTTACCTCGTCCGCTTTATTTGCAGGGACATAGGTTGTCAGTTTTTTAAGATGACCTTTTTGAGGAATAAGCGTTATTGAATTTTCAAGCCCTATGATTTCAGCTATTTTGTCGGATACACCAAAAAAGGAATTATCCAGTGCAGTATGCATAGAATAGATGGCAATGTTATGTTTTATCGCCTTGATCACGATTTTTTCCACATAATTACTGCCGTTAAGTTTTTTTAAGCCCTTGAAAATAATGGGATGAAAACTGACGATTAGATTGCAATTATTTTGAATGGCTTCATCAACTGTAATTTCAAGGCAGTCCAAGGTTATCAGAACGCCATTGACCGTTTGCTCATAATCGCCAACAAGGAGTCCAACATTATCAAAATCCTCTGCATAGTGCAAAGGACATAATTCTTCTATTTGGTCCGTAATGTTTTTTATCCTTATCATGGTTTTGAAATGACGTTTGTTAATATTTATTCTTAGTTGAATTGTGTCAGGAATTCTTTTACTGCTGCCCAATAAGCCGTATGACTGGGGTTATCGTCCCAAAGTGCTTTTGACCCGTGTTTGCCTTCAGTTTCAGGCAGGAAATAAGATTTATTTGAGTCAATCTGAGCATAAATACCTTTCCAATTGTTGTATTCACTTTTTGCGGAAGTGACAAAAACGGGGCAAGTTACCCGTGAAGCCATGTTCTTAATTTCTTTCCCATTAATTTTAAAATACTCTCCTGGGGAAAAGGCAAGGAGTCCGCTTATATTTTTGTGATGGGCACTGCCCATGTAAAACATCATTGCTGCCGAATATGAACTACCCCATAAGATAATTTTCTCAGGCTTTATTCCGTGTTTTATATAGAGATAAGCGGCTTCAATATCATCGAGGGCATCAAGGTATTCAGTTGGTTTTCCTGTATCCACAGCCTCCTTCTTAGTTTCATTAACTATATTGTTTACCTCATTTCCTGATCTTTGGTCCACGGCCATACAATTAAAACCCATGGCATTTAGCTGTGGTGCGATGCTCAAATATTCACCACGGCTGTAACCCGCCTGGTGGTAAAGAATAATGAAGGGAGCCTGCTGTTCATGAGCCATATATAAATCAGCAGTAATTTTTAGCCCGTCACTTGCTTTAAAATGGATAGTTTCCCCTGTAAAGTCATCAGAGGTTTGACCCGTAATTAGAGAGAATATAAAAAAGAAACAGATGAATCCCAGACGATTTTTCATAGAATATGATATAAACATTGAAAAATTAAAGTTAATAAATTTTAATCGATCCAATGCACACTAAGCAATTTAGCGACCTGACATATTTCTTTCTGCAGGAATTGAGCGCGGATTACCGATGTTACAAAGAGAATTCAGGCGTCCACCTTATTTAAAAATAGTCTTTGACCTGTCCCAATAAACATCCATTTGTTCGAGGCTCAGGTCATGAAGATCTTTTCCTTCTTTCTTAATTTCCTTTTCCAGGAATTGAAAACGCTTGATAAACTTTTTGTTGGTTCTCTCAAGCGCACTTTCAGGATCTACATTGATAAAACGGGCATAATTGATCAGTGAAAAAATGACATCACCAAATTCCGCTTCCATTCTGGTCTGATCGGATTGAAGGACTTCATCATGAAGTTCCCTGATCTCTTCTTTAACCTTTTCAAACACTTGCTCAGAATTATCCCAGTCAAAACCTGCGCTTGCAGCTTTGTCCTGAATTCTGCTTGCTTTTACCAAAGCAGGAAGAGATTTGGGAACGCCTTCAAGTATAGAATCTTTTCCTTCCTTCAACTTAAGCTTTTCCCAGTTTTTGGCCACCTGTTCTTCTGTTTCTGCGACCACATCACCGAAAACATGTGGATGTCTGGAGATTAGTTTTTCATTGATTCCCTTAATCACATCAAGTATCTCAAAATCCTCTGACTCAGCACCTATTTTCGAGTAAAACACGATGTGAAGCAACAGATCTCCAAGCTCTTTTTTAATTTCATTCAGATCATTGTCGAGAATAGCGTCACCGAGTTCATAGGTCTCTTCAATGGTAAGATGCCTTAAAGATTCCATGGTTTGCTTTTTATCCCATGGGCATTTTTCTCTTAGTTCGTCCATGATATCCAAAAGCTCCCCAAAGGCTTTAAGCTGTAATTCTCTTCGTGACATAGGCTAAATGTAGATTTGACAGGCGTTATTCCTGTTCTTTTTCTTCTTGCTCCAATTCTTCCTTAATGCTGGAGAAATCAAAATCTGAATCCAACAAAGCATTATACCAGGAAAGCACTTTTTTAATGTTGGAGGGATAAACTCTTTCTTCGTCAAATTCCGGTAAAACAGTTTCAAAATAGGCTAATAATTCCTTTTTTTCTGATTTCGGATCGATTGTTTTTTTGCCTTCTTCCTTTTCATGAATAGAAAGAAATACTCTTTTTAGTGGCACTTCTTCTTCATAAGTATAAATGGCTATATCATTTAATGTACTGATGTTATTCAGATTATTAACCGGGATCCTCTTTTTATCAGACAGCGATTCAACAATAATACCTGTTTTGGACTGAGAAATAATTTGGTATAAGCCTGGTTTACCTGAGATGGCAATTACTTTTTCTAATTTCATATGTATTGATTCTATTTTTTTCGATTGGGAAATTTCATTCTATATTCTACGTCAATATTCCCCTTGGAAATATTGTCCAATTTCTTTTTTAAAAGCCTTTTTTTCAATGAGGACAACTTGTCAGTAAAAAGAACGCCTTCTATATGATCGTATTCGTGCTGAAATATTCTGGCTGCCAGCCCGCTAAGAGATTCCTTTTTTTTCTCAAAATTTTCATCCACATATTCAACATGAATGGTTTCATTTCTATAGACGTCTTCATTAATGTTTGGAATGCTGAGGCACCCTTCATTAAACGCCCATTCATCTCCTTCTTCCTCAATAATCTGCGGATTGATAAAGACCTTATTAAAATGCTGCAAAAAATCTCTTTCTTCAACATCTAATTCCTCATTTTCAGAGAATGGTGAGGCGTCTATTAAAAATAACCTGATACTCTTTCCTATTTGAGGGGCCGCCAAACCAACACCTTGCGCATTTTTCATGGTTTCGCGCATATTGACAATCAGTTCATCAAGTTTAGGATGGTCCTGATCTATTTCTTTTCCTACCCTTCTAAGTACAGGATCTCCATAAGCCACAATGGGTAAAATCATGAGTTTTTATTTATTTGTTATACAGATAGCTTTGTAAAATTATCGTGGCACTAATCTCATCCACCAATGCCTTATTTTGTCTTTGTTTTTTTTTCAAACCACTGTCAATCATAGTTTGAAATGCCATTTTTGAGGTGAATCGTTCATCTACTCTTTTTACCGGAATATGGCTAAAAGTTTTAGCTAATTTATTGATAAAGGGTATGATAAATTTTTCACTTTCCGAGGCAGTATTATTCATTTGCTTGGGTTCTCCAACCAAAAATAACGCTACCTTTTCATTCCTTACATAATCTTTCAAAAAATCAAAAATATCATTAGTCAGGACAGTCGTTAAACCGGAAGCGATCATCTGCATTTCATCTGTTACAGCAATTCCTATTCTTTTTTCACCATAGTCCATGGCTAGAATTCTTGACATACTTTATATTTTTTGCAAATTTACCTCTTTTTTGATTTAAAAGAATATAAAAAAAATGGATTTTTTATTTGTTGCTTTTTTATATTTGCGACTTAATCATAGTTTATGAATGAATTGCGCCAAATAGTAGAAAATGCCTGGGATAACAGAACGCTGTTAAATGAAACCAATGTACAGGACTCCATAAGAAAAGTAATTGACATGTTGGATGTGGGTGAGTTAAGGGTTGCTGAACCGGTTGCGGATGGATGGCAGGTGAATGAATGGGTGAAAAAGGCAGTGGTCCTGTATTTTCCAATACAGAAAATGGAAACGCTGGAGGTTGGAATATTCGAATACCACGATAAGATTCCATTGAAAAAGGGATATAAGGAAAAAGGGATCAGAGTAGTGCCTCACGCGGTTGCCAGACATGGTTCATATATTTCAAAGGGAACCATCTTAATGCCAAGTTATGTGAATATTGGTGCCTATGTAGACGAAGGAACCATGGTAGATACATGGGCTACCGTAGGTAGTTGTGCCCAAATAGGGAAGAACGTACATTTGAGCGGTGGCGTTGGCATTGGCGGCGTACTGGAGCCTTTACAGGCTGCTCCGGTTATCATTGAAGACAATGTATTTGTAGGGTCACGTTGTATCGTTGTTGAAGGCGTTAAGGTGGAGAAAGAAGCTGTATTGGGTGCCAATGTTGTTCTTACAATGAGCACGAAGATCATAGATGTAACAGGGGATGAGCCCGTTGTTACAAAAGGAGTTGTACCTGCGCGTTCTGTTGTAATACCAGGAAGTTATACGAAGGAGTTTAAGGCGGGGAATTTTAATGTTCCATGTGCTTTAATTATTGGTAAACGCAAAGAAAGCACCAATAAAAAAACCTCTCTGAATGATGCGCTGAGAGAAAATGAGGTAGCTGTTTAACTAGATGGAAAAAATTTCTTTAATCATTCCAACTTTTAACGAAAGTCATAATATTGTGGAATGCATCAAATCTGCTGATTTTGCTGATGAGATCATTGTTGTTGATTCATTTAGCACTGATAATACAGTTGATTTAGCAAGAGAACACACTGATTTCATTTTACAAAGAGAATACAAATACTCGGCCTCACAAAAGAACTGGGCCATTCCTCAAGCCAGTCATGAATGGATTTTACTCGTAGATGCTGATGAAAGGGTTAGCCCCGAATTGAGAAAAGAAATTATAGCACTTCTAAAGAGCCCTTCCTTATATGATTTCGCGGGGTACTGGATTAACAGGAAGAATTTTTTTATGGGATCAGAGCTTCGTCACAGCGGACGAGATAAAGTGATTCGACTTTTCAGAAAGAGCAAATGCCGATATGAGGATAAACGTGTTCATGCTGAAATTATAAGTCAAGATAAGATTGGTTTACTACATTCAAAATTATATCATAATACCTATATTTCATTCGATCATCACATAGAGAAAATGAATCGTTATGCATGGTGGCAAGCGGAGGATTATGATAAAGAAACAGGGAAAATAACTGTTTATCACCTTGTTCTTAAGCCCTCATGGCGCTTTTTTAAAGAATATATTTTGAATAGAGGATTTATGGATGGTACAGTCGGATTGACGCTGGCATTAATTGATTCCTATTCTGTTTTTACGCGATACGTAAAAATTTGGTTGCTCCGCAGGGGAAGAAGATAACCGATCAATAAGTTATTTCTCAGGAAGATTTTTATTTTTCAATATACCGGACCTCACCCTTGTGCTGCTTCATGCCATAATCAGTTTCGACAATTTTATTTTTTTTATTAAAGGCTCTAATGGCCAGGTTCTTATCAATAGATTCCTGATTCTTATAGCCTCTAGGATGATCCAAGTGCAGTGTAAGGGCCCTATGTCTTATCTGAAGACCTCTTATTCCTGCGTTTTCAAGTCGTTCTCCAAAATCCCTGTCAGGACCTCCGTATTGCATCCTCTCATCGTAACCGTTTATTGCTATAAGATCAGATCGCCATCCTGAAGAATTACAGTTATTAAATGTGGCATTAGTAGGGGTGTATTTATCTAAGATTTCACTTACTTTTCTCCCGGATTTTAATTTAAGCGTATTTGACAAACCTAATTTCTCTTTTGAATTAAGCCATTTAAAGTCAAAGCAAATGCCATCCTGCACCTCTTGTTTTGAAATACTTTCACTCAGATTCAGGGAGAGTTTACAGTAACCTCCAGATAAAAAATGATTTTTTTTCGCCAGTTTGGCATGCGTCTCGACAAAATCCTTTTTGGGAATACAATCTCCGTCAGTCATGATGATATAGTCTCCTTTAGCCGCAAGAATCGCCTCGTTTAAAATAGTTTGTCTCCTATAGCCTTTATCTTCGTGCCATATATGTCGAAGAGTAAATGGAAAGGTCTTTCTGAATTCGTTGATTAAAGCTGAAGTTTTATCGTCAGATCCATCGTCTGCGATCATGACTTCAAGGTTCTGATAAGTCTGCACAGCAAAGCCCCATAGAACTTTCTCTAACCAATCAATTTTATTGTAAGTACTAATAATTACAGTAATATTCAAATTCTCCATTTTTTTTATAAACGAGCTATACTTTCTATATATTAGAGGCAAAAATACTACTATGATTTTTAATAAGAAAATTCAGCGGCTAAAAGTATTTATAATAAATTATTTGGCGATTATTTAGTTTTGCCAATTATACTAAAAGGTCAGAAAACTATGACAAACGCATGATGAAGAAGGAACTAGAGTTAGCATTAAACGAACTTCTTTCAAAAAGAGTTTTAATATATCCTACAGATACCATATGGGGACTGGGCTGCGATGCCACGGCTCAAGACGCCGTAGAAAAAATTTATGCAATTAAAAGAAGGTCAGAAAGTAAAAGCCTCATCATCCTGGTAGACGGAATGGATATGCTCAAGAATTACGTGAGTACTGTCCCAAACGAGATTGAAAAATTCTTAAAAACTGCTATTAAACCTACCACTGTGATCTATCATCACCCTGTGGGATTGGCTCCAAACGTAGTTGCCTCAGATGATACAGTTGGGATAAGAATCGTTCAAAGCGATTTTTGTAAAAATTTAATAAGGGAATTTGGCAAACCTATCGTTTCAACTTCGGCTAATTTTAGCGGAGCCCCGTCTCCCTCAAGTTTCGATGAAATTGATCCTTTGCTTTTGAAACAAGCAGATTATGTAGTAAATTTGCCGGCAGCTGAAACGAAAAATACGGCTTCTCAAATCATTAAAGTAAATGACCTCGGAGAGATCGAGTTCCTTAGAAAATAGCATGCTACAACCAGATATTGATTTTAAAAAGGCAATCTTATTACCTGCCTTCGATTATATTGCTCAGGCTGCGGAGTTGCTGCAAACAGAAACCTATGTGATTGGCGGTTATGTACGCGATTTTTTACTGGATAGGGAAAAGCCAAAAGATATTGATATAGTTGCTGTTGGCAGCGGTATCGACCTGGCAAACAAAGTGGCGGAATTATTACCTTTTAATCCAAAAGTACAGGTATTTAAGACTTATGGGACGGCCATGCTTAAATTCAAGGACCTTGAAATTGAATTTGTGGGTGCGAGGAAAGAATCTTATGTGGAGCACAGTAGAAACCCTCTTGTTGATCGTGGTACTTTAAAGGATGATCAGAATCGAAGGGATTTTACAATCAATGCCATGGCTATCAGTCTGAATAAGTCAGATTATGGTTCCTTGCTTGACCCGTTTGAAGGCATTAAAGATCTTCAAAATAAGATCATAAGAACGCCGCTTGATCCGGACATTACTTTTAGCGATGATCCATTGAGAATGATGCGCGCCATCCGCTTTTCCAGTCAATTGAATTTTAACATAGAAAAAGATTCCCTTGATTCGATTACGCGTAATGCCGAACGCATTCAGATTGTCAGCCAAGAGAGGGTAGTGGACGAGCTAAACAAAATTTTGATGAGCGATCAACCTTCCATCGGTTTAAAACTGTTGCAGCAAACCGGTTTGATGGTTTTTATTTTGCCTGAACTGTCTGATTTAAAAGGAGTAGAGCAAATTAAGGGTCAAAAGCACAAGGACAATTTTTTCCACACGTTGCAAGTGGTAGACAATATTTCAAAGAAAACGGATAATCTGTGGCTTAGATGGGCTGCGCTGCTGCACGACATTGGAAAGGCCCCCACGAAAAAATTTGACAAGAAAATTGGCTGGACCTTTCATGGGCATGAATTTGTAGGTTCAAAGATGGTAAAACGGATATTTGTCAGATTGAAGATGCCACTGAATGAAAAAATGAAGTATGTCCAGAAAATTGTAATGATGAGTTCAAGGCCTGTAATTATTGCTGAAAATGTCACGGATTCAGCAGTCAGAAGACTTATTTTCGATGCGGGTGATGATTTGGATGATCTGATGACCCATTGTGAGGCTGACATTACGACAAAGAATCTTGTTAAGGAAAAACAATACTTGAATAATTTCGCGCTGGTAAGACAGAAAATAAAGGAAGTGGAAGCGCGCGATCATGTTCGGAACTTTCAACCTCCGATTTCGGGTGAATTAATTATGGAAACTTTTAATTTAAGCCCTTGCAGAGAAATTGGGATCATAAAAGATGCCATTAAAGAAGCTATTTTGGAAGGAGAGATCGCCAATGATTACGATGAGGCCTTTAAATTTATGCTTGAAAAAGCTGCTGCGATAGGCTTAAAAAAGTAAACTCGACGCAGGGCAGAGGTATAGAATTACTATTCTAATATTTTTCTTGAAATCACCAGTTTTTGAATTTCTGTAGTGCCTTCGCCTATGGTGCACAATTTAGCATCTCTGTAAAATTTCTCCACCGGAAAATCTTTTGTATAGCCATACCCACCGTGTATTTGCAAGGCTTCATTTGCTACCTTTACACAAACTTCAGAAGCATACATTTTGGCCATGGCACCAATTTTTGTCATTTTTTCGCCATTGATCTTATCATGAGCGGCCTTGTGCAACAATAATTCGGAAGCCTCAATTTCTGTGGCCATATCGGCAAGTTTAAAACCAATGGCCTGAAATTTAGCTATGGGTTGACCAAATTGTTCTCTTTCCTTAGCATATTTTACTGCTGCTTCATATGATCCTTTGGCAATTCCCAGTGAGAGCGCTCCAATTGAGATTCTCCCGCCGTCCAGCACCTTCATTGATTGAATAAAACCTTCACCAACTTTTCCCAGAATATTTTCTTTGGGAACTCTGCAATTGACAAAAATCAACTCAGCCGTTTCAGAAGCCCTCATTCCCATCTTGTTTTCCTTTTTCCCTGAAGAAAAGCCAGGCGTACCTTTTTCTATCACAAAAGCGGTCATACCGCGTGAATCTCCTTTATCACCTGTTCTTACAATAACAACGGCAACGTCACCGCTTATACCATGGGTGATAAAATTTTTGGCCCCGTTAATAATATAAGAATCTCCATCTTCAACTGCTGTGGTACTCATTCCTCCAGCGTCGCTTCCGGTATTGTGCTCAGTGAGTCCCCAGGCACCGATCCATTCTCCATGCGCTAATTTTGGTAACCATTTTCTTTTTTGAGCTTCGTTTCCAAATTCCAGGATATGATTTGTGCACAAAGAGTTATGGGCAGCCAAGGATAAACCGATGGATGAATCAACTTTTGAAATCTCCTCAATTACAGTAATATACTCATGGTAATCCATTTCGCTTCCTCCGTATTCATGCGGAACAAGGACCCCCATATAGCCCATTTCACCAAGTTTATGAAAGAGGTCAGAAGGAAAGGTTTGATGCTCATCCCAATCCATCATATAAGGTTTAATATGCTTTTTAGCAAAATCTCTGATAGAGTGTGCTATAGTTAGACGAGTTTCGGAAATTTCAAAATTCATAGTTGCCTTTTTATTGCGCCGACAAATATAAGGCTATTCTGTCAAATTTTTCTATTGGGAAAGAGTCAATTTTTTTCAATTCTTCCAGGGAATTAAAATAAAGGTTTTGATCTTTGTATTGAAAGATTTTCTTGGTCAGTTTATAATCCAGATAGGGTATGCTAAGCACTTCTTTAAAACTGGCTGTGTTGATATCTGTTTTATTGATGACTGGTTTATCAATGAC
>Ga0316197_10003179_pt1 | contig 11680 bp, 7 predicted proteins | sample OudBiesiAoxic_MG_FD_204939 | JGI IMG/M metagenome (GOLD analysis project Ga0316197, IMG submission 204939) | Coastal sediment microbial communities from Oude Bieten Haven, Netherlands - site A oxic | ecosystem: Environmental > Aquatic > Marine > Coastal > Sediment | place: Netherlands...
ACCTCCGTTTCTGGGCCGGCACCTACCGGGTCTGGGGCAAGCAATTCGAGAAGCGTCGCGAGTGGGCGTTTGAAGTGACCGGCCTCGGGTCACGGAGGAGCGCCCTGGTGGCCGATCTCCCAGGAGGGTTCCGCCAGCGGCTCGCACTTTCCTGTGCTCTCCTCCACCAACCATCGGTGGTCTTCCTCGACGAACCCACGGGTGGTGTCGACCCAGAAGCGAGACGTCGATTCTGGGACCTCATCGACGATCTCTCGGCCGAGGGTGTCACTGTCTTTGTGACGACACATTACATGGACGAGGCCGAGCGATGCCACCGCGTCGCCCTGATGCACGCCGGCAAGCTCCTCGCCCTCGACACCATTCCCGAACTCAAAAAGATCTTCGCCTCGGGATCGGTGCTCGAGATCGAGTGCCGCGATGCCGCCCGCGCTCTGGAAACCCTCGACGATCTCCTGGAAGTCGTCGACGCGGCACTGTTCGGGAACCACCTTCACGCCGTGGTCACCGTTCCCGAAATTGCGCAGGTGATCCAAAACCACCTCGAAGCTGGTGGATTCGCGCCGGTGGCGGTTCGTCCAGTGCCGCCATCGCTCGAGGACGTCTTCATCCGGTCGATCCGAGAGGCCGAGGAGAGACTCCAACAGTGATCCGGCGCATCCTCGCCACCACGTTCAAGGAGCTCCTCCAGCTCAAACGAGACTGGCGCACTGCGCTGGCGCTCCTTGGTATGCCCATCGTCTTGCTGATGATCTATGGCTACGCCCTCAGTTTCGACGTTACCGACATCCGTCTCGGACTGGTGGATCAAAGCCGCACCCGGGCCTCGCGCCGCCTGGTCGAGGCCTTTCTCAAAAGTGGTTACTTCGTCCAGAAGGCGGTCCTTGACGACACTCGGCCACTCGACGGCCTGTTCACCGCCGAGACCATCCAGGCGGCGCTGGTCATACCCGCCGACTTTGCCGCCAAGACCTCAGCACGGAGGCCTACCTCGATCCTCTTCGTGCTCGACGGATCCGATTCCCAGACCGCCAACACCGTTCTCGGCTATGCCCGCCAGATCGTTGCATCGCAGACCGGCGGCGTCTATGGCATCGAAGTCCAGGCTCCATACGAAGCGGCACCTCTCGTCTGGTTCAACCCGGACCTCAAGTCGTCAATCTTTCTCGTTCCCGGTCTGCTGGCCTTCATCCTCATGGTGTCCTCGGTCATCGCGACCGCATTGGCAGTGGTGCGCGAGAAAGAGCGCGGCACCATGGAGTCGCTCCGTGCAACGCCGATTCGAGCCATCGAGTTGCTCCTCGGCAAGACCCTGCCCTACTTGTTGGTCGCCTCCGTATCTGCGGCCGGCTCTCTCTTCCTGGCATGGGCTCTCTTTGACGTGCCCATCCGCGGATCGCTGCTGTGGCTGGCGGTGGTCACCCTCTTGTTCCTCGCCGGCGGGCTTGGGTGGGGGATCTTCATATCCACTCTGGCCGAAACCCAGCAGCTCGCCTTTCAGCTCGGCCTCCTCTCGTCGATGCTGCCGACCCTGCTTTTGTCGGGCTTCATCTTCCCGATCTCATCGATGCCAAAGGCGCTTCAGTTCGTGTCCCTGATCGTCCCCGCCCGTTATTATATTTCTGCCCTGCGCTCGATCGTGCTCAAGGGCGTCGGTCCAGAAATGTGGGGTGTACAGGCCATAGCCCTGATCATTTACGCAGGCATCGTCCTGCTGTTGGCTACGGTTCGTATGGTCAGGAGCCTTTGATGCGCATGCTCTGGAATATGCTCGTCAAAGAACTCATCCAGCTCCGGCGCGACCCCAGGATTCTGGCGGTGCTCTTCATTGCGCCCGTCGTGCAGCTGACCATTCTCGGCTATGCCGCCACGACCGATATCAAGCTCGTGGAGCTCGCCATCTGCGACCTCGACCGCACCTCAGCCAGCCGCGGACTTGCCGAGGACTTCACCGCCTCCACCTACTTTCGCCGCGTCGCCACGGTCGACACCCAGGACGCCCTCGACCGGTGGTTGGAGAGCGGCAAGGCGCGGGTAGCTGTGACCATCCCTGCCGATTTCTCGGCCGAGCGGGCCGCCGGTCGCACGGGCAAAGTACAGATTGTCGCCGATGGGTCGGACGCCATGGTCGGGACCCTCGGCCTCGCCTACGCCCAGGGGGTTTTGCAGGCGGCCGCCGAGCTGGAGGGTGAACGTCTCCCACTCGAGCTGCGGCCAAATGTCCTCTACAACCCCGACCTCCTGAGCCGTTACTTCATGGTCCCTGGCGTGCTGGCGCTGATCATCCTCATCATGACCATGATGCTTTCGTCGATGGCCATCGTCCGCGAGACCGAGATCGGGACCATGGAACAACTCCTGGTGACCCCGCTGACCCCGAGCGCCGTCATTGTCGGCAAGCTGGTGCCCTATGCGTTGGTAGGAGTCGTCGAGTTCCTGACAACCCTGACAGTCGTGCTCTTCTGGTTCGAGGTCCCTCTGCAGGGCTCATTCTGGATCCTGGCGCTGCTGACCGCTCCGTTCATCGTCTGCTGTCTCGGGCTCGGCCTACTGGTCTCGACCCTCTCCCGCACCCAGCAGCAGGCGATGATGATCTCCACCTTCGTCGTCATGCTGCCGCAAATCTATCTTTCGGGTTTCATTTTCCCGATTCAGAATATGCCGCAGATTTTTCAATGGGTCACCTACGCCATCCCCCTGCGCTACTACATCACCATTCTGCGCGGCGTCTTTCTCAAGGGGGCAGGTCTCGAGGTGCTGTGGGTCGAAGGCCTGGTCCTTGTCGGTCTGGCGACGCTAATTCTCACATTTGCTCGCCTGAGATACCGGGTCCGTCTCGGTTAGCCGACGCCACAGGCTGAGGTTTGCTACGCTCGGAACGCCCGTTTGGACGACCCGGACCAACAGGGCGCGGCCGCACCACTTCCGGAGGATGAAAATGCGTACGATCATCGAACCCTTCCGCATCAAAATGACGGAACCCCTCAAGATCACTACCCGAGAAGAGCGAGAACAGGCGCTCGTCGCGGCCCACCACAATGTCTTCCTGATCGACGCCGAGGACTGTTGCATCGATCTCCTCACCGACTCCGGAACCGGCGCCATGTCCGCCCAGCAATGGGCCGCGATGATGCTCGGCGACGAGAGCTACGCCGGCAGCAGATCCTGGAAGAAGTTCGAATCGACGGTGCAAGAGATCACCGGTATCGAAAACGTCCTGCCGACCCACCAGGGCCGCGCCGCCGAGGGCATCCTCGCCGAGTGTGTCATCAAACCGGGGGACATCATCCCCAACAACAGCCACTTTGACACCACTCGCGCCAACGTCGAGTACTGCGGTGGAGTCGCCCTCAATCTTCCGTGCGCCGAGGCTCACGACACCCAGGCAGTGGCGCCGTTCAAGGGCAACATGGACATCGACAAACTCCGCGCATGTATTGCCGAGCACGGGCGGGAAAAGATCCCGTTCGCCATGATGACCGTTACCAACAACACCGGCGGCGGTCAACCCGTTTCGATGGCCAACCTCCGCGCCGTCAAAGCGGTGCTCGAGGAGCACGACATTCCGTTCATCATCGACGCCTGTCGATTCGCCGAGAACGCCTACTTCGTGCGCCAGCGCGAGGAAGGATACGCGAACCGACCGCTGCTCGAGATCGCCCAGGAGATGTTCGCCCTCGCCGACGGTGCCACCATGAGCTGCAAAAAGGACGGCCTCGCCAACATCGGCGGCTTCCTGGTCTGCCGCGATGACGAATGGACGGCTCGTTTCCGCAACCTCCTGATTCTGCGTGAGGGCTTTCCCACCTACGGCGGTCTTGCCGGACGCGACCTCGAGGCGGTTGCCGTTGGTCTCAAAGAAGCACTCGACTACGACTACCAGGTTTACCGTCACGCGACGGTCGAGTACATGGTCGAACGGCTGACCGCGATTGGCGTACCGATGGTGCTGCCTGCCGGTGGGCACGCCGTGTTCCTCGACGTACGCGAGATGGTGCCTCAGGTTCCACCGCTCCAGTATCCGGGAATCGGCGTCGTCAACGCTCTCTATCTGGCCGGCGGTGTGCGCGCGGTCGAGCTGGGCAGCGTCATGTTCGGCCACACCGACGCCGATGGTAATGAACAGCCTTCACCGCTCGAACTGGTACGATTGGCCTTCCCGCGCCGTGTCTACACCCAGAGCCACTTCGACTATCTCATCGAGGTCATCGAGCAGGTGTGGCAGGAGCGAGAGCAGATCCCCGGTCACCGCATCACCTTCCAACCCGAGTACCTGCGCCATTTCACCTGTCACTTCGAGCCGATTGCCGACTGATTTTCGCGTCACCCGCCCTGTCGCAGAACGGTCAGCGGCCTCACCGCCAGCGCTCGGGTGCTCGCCGCCAGGCCCGCAAACACACTGAGGACCACCGTCGCGGTGGCTGCCGAAACGTACGCGGCCGGGCTCCAGATCCAGCTGATCTCGAACCCGAAGTGGACGACGGCAAACGCCAGGGCCACGCCCCCAACCGTGCCGAGGAGGCCGGCCACTAAACCGATCAGAGCATATTCGACGGCGAAGACCGACGCCACCTGGGCGCGGGTCATGCCGAGGGTCTTGTAAAGGGCCACTTGATGCCCGCGCCTGACTGCTCCGGCGCTGATCGCACCGGCGAGGATTGCGATTCCGGCGAGGACCGTAAATGCCCCTAAGAACCGGACCCCAAAGCCTACCTGTTCGAGAACGGCGACGATCTTCTCGAGCAGCTCCCGGATCCGCAGCATGGTGACATTCGGATAGCCGGCGGCAAGCCGGTCCTGGACCGGGAGCTCGGCGGAAGGCGAGAGACGCGCGGTAGCGATTCGATAGCGGGGCGCGTTGTCCAAAACCCCCGGTTCGACGACCAGGAAGAAGTTGATCGAAAAGCGCTCCCACTCAACCGTCCGGATGCTGCTCACCAGCAACTCGAGCGGGACGCCCTGGACATTGAAGATCACCGTGTCGCCGGCAGTCACGCCCATATCCCGGGCGAATTCCTGTTCGACACTGACCTCGGCTCTTGACGGGTCTGACCACAGGGCGCCGTCAATAATGATGTTGTCCGCCGGCAGGGTCTCCATCGATGTGAGCCGCTGTTCACGGGTCAGTACCCAGCGGCGGTCGCCGGACTCCTCGCCCCGATCCGGCACGAGATCTGCGACCGGAACACCGTTGATAGATTGCATCCGCGCAATCACGACCTCCACTGAGTCCACCGCCTCGGCGTCGGCATCAAACAAAATGTCCTGCACCCCTCGCCACTGATCGGGTTGGATATCGATGAGAAACACGGTTGGTGCGTCCGCCGGAAGGTCGGCCTCGAGCTGTGCCGAAAGACTCTTCTGGATCAAATACATCCCGAGCACCGTGAGCACCCCGAGCCCGAGGGCGACGACCGCACCAAGAGTTCCCGACCCTGGCCGAGCCAGAGCCGCCAGCCCGTGCCGCAGGGCAACACCGCCGAAGTCCCGCGGCACTCTGCCAACGAATCGCACAACGATCCAGGCGCCAAGGGCCAAGACAGCCGTCGCCACGATCAGCCCGAATCCAAAAAGGACACCACGGGCAACCGAACCAGACTGAAACGTGGCCGTTGTCATGACCCCGGTGACCAGGACAGCGAACAACGCGGCGGCCACCAGCCTGCCTACCGGCAGCGGATCGGCATCGCGGCGCATGACCCGCACTGGCGGCACCCTCAAAACATCAAAAAGTGGGCGTAGGCCAAAAATCACGGCCACACCAACACCGAGCGTGATCCCCCGCAGCATGGCGACCGGCTGCCAGCCGACCTCAACCTGGACCGGCAGAAGGGTCTCGAGGAATCCCGGGACAGCCCTCGCTGCAACGGCTCCCGCGAGTGCGCCAACCACACTCCCGACAAGGGCAAGAAAAGTGGTCTGGGCGAGATAGAGGAAGAAAACCTCCCGCGGCCGCACACCGAGCGCCCGGAGGACGGCAATGGCGTCGAGCCGGCCTGCAAGCCACGCCCGCACCGCCTGGGCAACACCGATGCCACCGATGAGCAGCGACAGCAATGCCACCAATCCGAGGAACCGTTCGACCCTGGACAGCGCGGTGCGGAGCGCCGGCTGCGCCTGCGTGTAGGTTTCAACGTTCACGAACTCGGGTTCGGCAACCGCCTCGCGCACCGCTTGTGCGGCGGCTTCCACCAGTGCCGGCGTCGATCCATCAGCGAGGCGCACCAGGATCCGATACCCGACCCTGCTCCCCAGGCCCATGAGACCGCTGCGCTCTAGGCCCGCGGTGGAAAGCAGGACCCGCGGTCCGAGGGTGACGCCTATTTCGAGGCGATCGGGCTCGCTGGTAATCGTGCCAGCTATCTCATAGACCTCTGTCCCGATCCGAAGATCTTCGCCGATTTCAGCCCCAAGGCGGATCAGCAACTCTGGTCCCACCAACACCTTATCTTCGAAGAGCAGCTCGGCAAGTGATCGTGCGGGTTCGGTCACAACTGAACCGTAGAAGGGATAGCCAGGCCCGACCGCCTTGAGCTCGCAGAGCAACGAGGGTCCAGGTCCATCAGCGTTTTCTTCGATTACGGGGACGGAAACCACAGTCGGCAGCTCGATCATCGAGGTGCGCCTCATGCCCTGAAGGCGATCGATGACGGTGATGACCTCGTCCGCAATCGGCCTGCGACTGTTGACGGCGAGGTCGGCCGCCAGCAGCTGGCGCGCCTGTGCCTGGATGCCGCGGTCGAGCGCCTGGGCAAGACCGGCCACCGCCACCACCGCAGCGACGCCGACCGACAGACAGGCGGCAAAGAAGACCAGCCGCCCGGCCGACCCGCGGGACTCTCGTGCGGCGAGCGCCAACCACGATTTGAGAGTCACGCCATTTCCTCACGTTCGATATGTCCGTCGAGGAGATGGATGCGCCGGTCGGCGAGCCCAGCCACCGCGGGATCATGGGTGACCAGCACCAGGGTCGCGCCCTCTTCGGCTCTCATTTGCACCAGCATGTCGAGCACCACCCGGCCGGTGGCGCCGTCGAGATTGCCCGTTGGCTCATCGGCCAATAGCAGGGCCGGCCGCGGAGCAAAGGCTCTCGCCAGCGCCACCCGTTGCTGCTCGCCGCCTGAGAGCTGAGTCGGGTAATGGTGGCCGCGCTCCGACAGCCCGACGGCGCCGAGCAAGTCGTCGGCACGACGCCGTGAGTCGCGCATCCCGAGAAGCTCCATCGGCAACATCACGTTCTCGCGCGCGGTCAGGTTCCCGAGAAGTTGGAAGGACTGGAAGACGAAACCGATCTTGTGTCTGCGAAGGAGGGCCAATCGATCTTCGGACCACCGGTCGATCCGCTCGTCCTCGAAACGGACCGAACCCGAGCTTGGCCGGTCGAGACCGGCCATCAGCGCCAGCAGCGTCGATTTGCCACTGCCCGAGGGACCGAGAACGGCAACGAACTCACCGCGCCGCACATCGAGATCGATCTCGTCGAGGATCGTCAGCATCCGCCCTCCCGAGGGCAGTCGCCGCCCGACCCCCGCGAGAGAAAGAACCACATCATTCGCTGAAAGTTCGTTCACACAGATCCTCCCTACTCGCTACAATCACGAACATGGCGATCATCATTTCACGCCGCACGAGCTTTCGCCTCTTTATGATTCTGATTTTCGTCGCCATCGGGTGCAGCAGATCCTCCCCTCGCGAGACGACCCAGGCCAGGTCTCCATTACCAGCCGGACCGATCGATGCGCCGCGAATCGTCTTCCTCGGCAACAGCTTAAGCGCGGGTTACGGGCTTGCTGAAGCCGACGCGTTCCCTGCAGTTGCGCAGGCTCTCCTGCGGGACTCGGGAACCGTCATCGAGGTGGTCAACGCCGGGGTCAGCGGCGACACCTCGGCTGGAGGCCTCGCCCGCCTCGACTGGGTGCTTGGACAGAAGGCTGATGTCCTGGTGGTGGAGCTCGGCGGCAACGACGCACTCCGCGGGCAGTCAATCGAACACATCGAGTCGAATCTTCGACAGATCGTTCGTCGCGCCCGCGCGACCGGTGCACGCGTTCTCCTCCTCGGCATGGACATTCCAACCAACTATGGGCCCGACTACACAATGGCGTTTGCCGAGATGTACCGCAAGATTGCGGACGACGAAGGGGCCACACTGGTCCCGGGCTTCATCCGCGAGGTCGGGATGGATCCCTTGCTGATGCAACCGGATGGCATTCATCCCACGGCCGAAGGCCACCGCCGATTGGCAGAAACGCTTGTTCCGTATCTCGAGCACCTGCTCGACGATGGGTCGCCCTGACAAAGGGCAGCATAGATGCCGCCCCTACAAGGTCGCGTGACGGTTTTGGTTTAGGGGCGGGACCTGTCCCGCCCTTTACGATCGCAGAGCTTCGATTTCATCGATCGTCAGGGGCTTCGCCTTTCCGAGGCGGCGGGCGCCATCAGACGTGATGAGGTAGTCCTCCTCATTTCGGATGCCGCCGAAATCGCGCCACCGGTCGAGAGCGTTGAAATCGAGGTATTCGGCGCAGTGGTTCTGGGACCGCCACAGGTCCATCAGCTGCGGGATGAAGTAGATGCCCGGCTCGATGGTGATGACGAACCCTGGTTCGAGCTCGCGCGCCAAGCGTAAAGACTTGAGCCCGAACTGGGTGCTCTTGGCCTTGCCACCGTAGCCGACGTGGACCTCGCCAAGGTCCTCCATGTCGTGAACGTCAAGGCCCATCATGTGGCCGACACCGCAGGGAAAGAACATGGCGTGAGCGCCGGCGGCCAGGGCTTCGTCGGTGTCGCCCTTCATCAAGCCGAGGTCTTTCATGCCTTCTGCGATGACCCGGGCGGCGGCAAAGTGGACATCACGGTTGGTTACGCCAGGAGTCAACATAGCGACCGCGGCGTCATAGGCGGCCAGCTGAAGCTCGTAGATCGTGCGCTGCCTCTCGGAGAATGTCGGATTGACTGGAAAGGTGGAGGAAAGGTCGCCCGCATAACCCATCGCAGTTTCGGCGCCGGCGTCGAGCAGAAAGAGATCGCCCGCGGAGAGCGTGTTGCCGTGATAGTGGTTGTGGAGTGTTTCGCCGCGGATAGTGGCGATTACGGGGAACGAAATCCGGCCGCCTGCCGCGACCGCGACCCGCTCCACTTCGGCGGCGATTTCTGACTCCGACATGCCCGGGCGTGCCATTCGCATCGCTGCGAGATGCATCTTCACTGAAATGTCGACCGCCCTGTCGAGCTCGACAATCTCTTCGTCCGATTTGATCGATCGTTGATCCACCACTGCGCGGATGAACTCGAGTGATGCCTTTTCGGTGGCGTCACGGGGCGGCACACCGAGCATCTCGTGCAGCAGCTGCGCGTTGTCGGACCGATACGGAGGCAGGAACCGCACCGGCCGACCGGCAGTCAGTGCCATTTGAACAACCTCGGCCATTGCCGCTCGCGGTCGGATGTCGCTCACACCAACCGTCCCCGCGCGCTCAGCGAGCGTCGGAAGATCGCCCATCCAAACGATATGGTCGATGGTCAGCTCGTCACCGAAGATCACCGCCGCGCCCTCGTCGACGTCGATCACCGCGGCCAGATCCGGTTGGTTGAGCCCGAAATAGTAGAGGAAAGAGCTGTCCTGCCGGAACGGGTAACAGTTGTCGGCGTAGTTCATCGGGCTCTCGGAGTTGCCGAGGAAGAGCAGCAGGCCGCCCTCGACTCTGCCCTGCAACTCCCCGCGACGCTGTTGGTAGGTTTCTTTCGAAAACATCAGACAATCCTCTCAGGAGTCATTTTCTGGAAGCGCTACTCCCCGCGATACGGCACCCCAGCGGTCATCCACTCGGGCGCCGGCTCGCCCTTGAGCCAGTAATCGAAGAACTCCTTCATCTTGATCGAGTAATCGAGCTTGTTGGGGTACTTCTTGAGGTGGTGCGGCTCTCCGCGATACTGCAGCATGATGCAGTTCTTCTCGAGGCGGCGACAGGCCAGGTAGAGCTCGATTCCCTGGTACCAGGGCACCGCCCCATCCTCGTCGCCAAACTGGATCAGAAGAGGTGTCTCGATGCGATCGACAAAGAAGACCGGGGAGTTTTCGATGTAGAGCTCCGGTTTTTCCCATAGGCTGCCACCGATACGGCTCTGCGATTTTTCATATTGGAACTGCCGGGCGAGCCCGGTGCCCCAGCGAATCCCCGAGTACGCGCTGGTCATGTTGGAGACCGGTGCGCCGGCCACGGCGGCCGCAAAAATGTCGGTTTGGGTGATGACGAAGGCCGTCTGGTAGCCGCTCCACGAGTGACCGTGGAGGCCGATGGCGTCCGGATCGGCGACCCCCATGTCGACCAGCTTCTGCACCCCAGGCACCAGGCACTTGGTGGCCGAGAAACCCGGTTGGCCGACCGCGAAACGGATGTCCGGCAGGAAGACGGCGTAGCCATTGGACGCGTAGAGCGGGAAGCTCGGTCGGTGATTGACCACAGGTTCGTTGAAGAGGTTGAGACGCTGGGAGAAGAAGCGGTAGTAGTAGACAACCACCGGGTAGCGTTTTTCTGGATCGTAGTTGCCTGGTTTGATGAGGATGCCCTGCAGAGGGATGCCGTCGGCGCTCGACCACTCGACCAACTCGGCGGAGCCCCAGGCGAAGTCGGCTATCTGCGGGTTGGCGTCCGTCAGCTTGGTTGGGTTCTCGAAGTTGACGTTCGATATCCAGAGATCCGGAAACTCGTCATAGCGCTCGCGGGAGAAGAGAATTCGGTCGGTCTTTTCGGCCTTCGCAATGACGCCGAGGCTGTGCTTCCCGGTGCCATAGAGCCTGGTCAGCGCTCCACCCGTGGTCCCGATCGCATATAGCGCGTCGTGTTTCTCGAGATCGTGGTAGGCCTCGAGCAGCAGCTGCGAATTCGGTGGGATGGTCTCCTCCTCCGGATCAAGATCGACGACGCGGAACACGGTATCGGCCTTTCGTCCCTCACCGACGGTGAGGCATTTCGGCTTCGCTCCATCGGTGGAGATTCGCCAGATATCGTATTTGTCGTAAATAAAGACCGCGCTCGAATCGGCCAACCATTCCGAGAGGCCGTAGCCGGGCGGGTCCATCGGGTAGTCGTGGTCTTCGTTGGCAAAGGAGACCTCGATGCCTTCGGTTACATTCTTCAGCATCTTCTTTTTGACGTCGTAGAGGTGCCAGTCGCCATCGTTGTAGAAGATCACAAACCGCCCATCGGGCGACAGCGAAGCGGCCCGCGAGCGACCGCTCGCGACCCGTCGCTCCACCTGATCCCGTTCGCCGGTTTTCAGATCGACGACATAGAGGTCGGAGAATTGTCCGTTCCAGGTGATCTCCTTGAGGTACGGCACGTCGGACCCCGCAAGCGCAACGCGCGGGTTATCCGTGGTGAGGACCCGGGGCATCTCGAGGTCGGCCAGCGCCACCACGCGCCCGGATTTGAGGTGGACAACCGCCCGGTAGACGCGATTCTCCTCGTGCTCCTCCCACCGTTCCTTCTGATTCGGGATGATGCGCGGGTCGTTCCAGTGCCAGACATCGACCTCGCGCTCCTCGAGCAGCGCGTCAAAATCGAAGGCGTCAAACGGCGCGTCCTCACTATCCCCCGTATCCTTTTCGCCCTCGTCTTCTTCGACCGGCTTGAACCCAAAAAAAAGGCGTTTCCCGTCGCGGCTCCAGTTGAGCTCG
>Ga0316197_10003180_pt1 | contig 11677 bp, 10 predicted proteins | sample OudBiesiAoxic_MG_FD_204939 | JGI IMG/M metagenome (GOLD analysis project Ga0316197, IMG submission 204939) | Coastal sediment microbial communities from Oude Bieten Haven, Netherlands - site A oxic | ecosystem: Environmental > Aquatic > Marine > Coastal > Sediment | place: Netherlands...
ACCGGAGTTACACATCCTTTCAGGCAAAGATCGCAGCGACGCATGAGTCGAAAGTTCAGCCCCGACCAACGCGCCGCGGATCGGTCGAAAAGACTAAGTCATATAAAGATAGACTAAGTCTGTTTGGGAGGCTACCTTGGAGCTATGCCGAAGTCGACCAAAGGCAAGAGCGATGATCTCGTCGTGAACGTGCACGAGGCCAAGACGCACTTCTCCAAGCTGCTGCGTCGGGTTCAGAGTGGGCAGGCGGTCATCATTGCGAAGGCGAGCAAGCCGATTGCCCGCATCGTTCCGCTTCATCAGGCAGCGTCTTGTGGGCGCAGCTTCGGCGCCTTCAAGGGCTGGATCGAATCTGCGCCAGACGCGTTCGACGCCTCCGATGAGGTAGCCGAACTTTTCGAGACGGGCGACATCTTCCCGGGCTGATAGGGGAGCCCGGCAGATGCGCATCCTCCTCGACACGCATGCGATCGTTTGGTGGGCGACCGGCGATCGACGACTGTCGCGCAGGGCACGCGTCGCGATCGCAGATCCCGGCACGGAGGTGTTCATCAGCATCGCGAGTGCCTGGGAGATCCAAATCAAGGCGACTCTACAGAAGCTCACCCTCCGCAAACCGGTTGGTGCGCTCTACCGGAGCCTGATCATCGACCAGGACTTCCGGATGATTGGCATCGAGCTCGACGACATCGACCATTTGTCGAAGCTGCCTTCACACCACCGCGACCCCTTCGATCGCATGCTCGTCGCCCAAGCGCTTCGCGGCAGCTTCACGCTCGTGACCAAGGACAGCGTCGTCTCGTCCTACGGGGCGCCGACGCTCTGGTGAAGCTCCGTGTTACCCTGTCGCCATGCGGTTTCTGGTCTACGGAGCGGGCAACATCGGAAGTCTCTACGCGGCGCGTCTGGCACAGAGCTCGCAAGACGTTGCGATCCTAGCGCGGGGGACGCGTCTCGAGCAGATCCGCCAACAGGGGATCGAGCTCGAGGACGGGGTCACCGGAGAACGAACCACGGTGTCTCCCGAGGTCGTGGCTCGCCTCGATCCAGACGACGCGTATGACGTCGTGCTGGTCATCCTGCCCAAGCACCGGATCGCGGAGGTGCTTCCCGCGCTAGCCGCGAACCACCGCACGCCGAACGTCATGTTCTTTGGCAACAACGCGGCAGGCCCGGACGCGATGATCGATGCCATCGGTCGCGACCGCGTGCTTCTCGGGTTTCCTGGCGCTGCTGCCGTGCCCCGAGGTGACGCCATTCGCTACGTCATCACGTCGGCGCGCGAACAGCCAACGACCATCGGTGAGCTCGACGGCAGCAAGTCCGCCCGCATCGTCGCCATTGCGTCTGCGCTCCGAGGGGCTGGGTTTCCCGTGTCGGTAAGTAAGAACATGGACGCGTGGCTGAAGACCCACGTGGCCGAGATTCTCCCCACCGTATGCGCGCTCTATCAGGCGGGAGGCGAGCCTGAACGGCTGGCGAGCAGCGATGAGGCGCTCCGTTTGATGCTTCGATCCATTCGCGAGGGCTATCGGGTGCTGCGCGTAAACGGCGTCCCCATCACGCCCGGCAATCACCGCGTGTTCGAATGGCTGCCCGAGTCGCTTCTCCTGTTCTTGATGCGCCGCATGGTGAAATCCGAGACCACAGCAATCAAGCTCGGCCACGCAGAGCAGGGGCGGGCGGAGTGGCAACGCTTAGCGAAAGAGTTTCGTTCGCTCATCGAACGGGCGGATGTTCCGACTCCCTCGATCGACGCCGCATACCGTCACCTGAGCCCGGCCTCGGCCGCGGCTGAATGAGAAGGACGGTTGACAGGCGCTGGGGTGGATCTATTCCTTCGGCAATGCCGGCGTCGATCACCACAGAGCTCGTTTGGGCAGAAATCGAAAAGCGCCTCTTCGCGGTGCTTTCGTACGTGACCCCCAAGGCCGAGGCGCGTTCCGCGGGAATTGTCTACATCGTCAGGGGTCGGAAGCTGTACATGAGAGCCCGCAGCGACTCTTGGTAGGCAAAACACATCCACCTGAATCCACGCGTGGCGCTCAACGTGACGATCCCGAAACGGATTCCGTTCATGCCGTGGATCAAGATTCCCGCTGCCACCATCGCACTCAATGGAGCGGCTCGCGTGATCCCCGCCAAGGACGCCGATCCGGGAGTCATCCAAGCGCTGATGGGCGCAATGCCCGATCACTCGGAGCTGGCTGGCCAGATTTCGATCATCGAGGTCGAGCCAAGAGGCCACTTCGCGACCTATGGGGTTGGGGTGTCGCTTCTCGCGATGCGCGACCCGAAAACGGCCCGCGGCCGCGTCCCGGTCGCGTGAGGAGTGCTCGGGGAGGGTTCGCTATTTACGACGACCGACCGCCGGGGTAACCTCGGTTCCCCTCGCCCGGCCCCCTTGCACTCTCAAGAAGGACCTATCGTGCTCGACCGAAAGCTGACCTTGTCGCTCTGGGTAGGCGCCGCGCTCTTCGCGGCCGGCTGCAGCGGCAATTCGGTGTCGGTCCCCTGCTACTCCGAAGTGCTCATCGACCTCGAGGTCACCGTGGACGACGAAGGCAACACTATCGCCCTCGACGAGGTACTCTGGACCCTCACCGGCAACGGAATGGCGCCGATGTCGGGTGCGATCGATACCAGCGCGCAGGGCGCCACGCCCTCGGTCGAGGTATTCGGGCTAAACCCGGGCAGCTATCGGATCGATCTCGAAGCCAGCGCAGACGGAGGCGAGACCCGCTGCCAAGGGTCAGCGCCCTTCGACGTGACGGAAGGCGTTTCGACTCAGGTCGCGGTGCTCCTTCGATGCAAGGTCGGCCAAAGCTTCGGCGCCGTTCGGGTGAACGGCAAGTTCAACATCTGTGCCGAGCTGACCAAGGCGGTCGTGGCTCCGCTGCAAACGTCCATCGGGAACCAGATTGCGGTTCAATCGCAAGCCGAGGACGAAGAGGGCGACCCGATCGCGTACGCGTGGACCACCGACAGCGGCAGCTTCGCCGATCCGTCTGCGGCAGCGACCTCGTACACCTGTGAAGAAACCGGGGACCACTCGGTGACCATCTCCGTGAGCGACGACGGTTTCGACCATTGCGTCGACAGCTGGACGGTCGCGATCCGCTGCGCCGACGAGGGCGGAACGGGCGGAACCGGCGGCGATGGCGGCGGCGGCATGGGCGGCAGCGGCGCAACAGGCGGCGCAGGCGGTATCGGCGGAAGCGGCGGAGCAGGCGGCGCAGGTGGAATGGGCGGCGCAGGCGGCATGGGTGGCAGTGGCGCAACAGGCGGTGCAGGTGGTATCGGCGGAAGCGGCGGAGCAGGCGGCGCAGGTGGAATGGGCGGTGCAGGCGCAACGGGCGGCGCAGGCGGCATGGGCGGCGGCGGCGCAACGGGCGGCGCAGGCGGCATGGGCGGCAGCGGCGCAACCGGCGGTGCAGGTGGCATGGGCGGCGCAGGTGGACTGGGCGGTGCAGGCGGCACGGGCGCGATGGGCGGCGCAGGCGGCATCGGCGGCGGCGCAACAGGCGGCTCGGACGGCGGCATCTGCGCGATCACGGTCTCGCTCACCGGCTCCTAATCCTCGACGGCGCAGACCGCCCCAGGTTTCGCTACGGACCGCCCGGCATATCGTCTGGCTCGTCTGGCTCGTCTGGCTCTTCCGGTTCGCCCTCCGCAATCTGGAACTCCACGCGACGGTTCTGTGCGAGCTCCGCCTTGGTCTTCGCGTTGGGGACCAGCGGACGCGTTTCCCCAAACCCCTCGGCGACGAGGCGGTCCTTGCTGACGCCCCCCTTGTTCACCAGGTAGCGGACGACCGAGTCCACACGTCGTTGCGAAAGCCGAAGGTTGTACCCGGCCGAACCGGTCGAGTCGGTATGCCCCTCGACGCGGACGAGCAAGATCTCGGGATGGACGTTGAGGACTTCGGCTACGTTCTCGAGCACCGCATATGAACGCCTCTGAAGATCGGCACTGTCCACGTTGAAGTAGATCTTGTCCAAGATCTCGAGTCGGCTCTCTTCGATGACCAGAAGCTGTTCCTCGGGGCAGCCCTGGTTCTCTGCGGGGCCCGGCTCATCGGGGCAGTTGTCGAGCCGATCGATGACCCCGTCGCCGTCCCGATCCGGATCGGGATCCGGACAGCCATCCTCGTCTTCAAAGCCGTCGAAGTCCTCTGGCTCGTTCGGGCACGCGTCGTCCTCATCGAGGATTCCGTCGCCGTCTGTATCCACCGGTACGGCTTTCGACTTCGCCGGCATCGTGTACGCGAGCATGCCGATCAAGCGCCAATCGGGATTGCCATAGCCCGAGGTCACGCCGCCCGTGCCGGCCATGCCGAGCGTCATGCCTTTCGGGTGCAGGAACTTGAAGCCTCCGAGCAGCTCGACCGGCGTTTCCTGTCTCCCACCGAACCCGGTTGTAGCATCCGCGGCGGTTCGGCCGAAGGCTTCCATCGTGATCATGAAACGGTCCTGCCCGAGCAGAACTTGGACCGCGGCAGCGAAGGTGAGCTGGTTTCCGATTTCGAGTGACGGAACCTCTTGTTGAAAGCTGGTCTTGTAGCCGACGTTGAGGGGGACCCGGACGTAGTTACCCGCGTTGAATGTGCCGAGCAGCTCGAACCACCCGCCGATGTTGGGGCTCGCATTCGGCTCGCCGAGATAGTTCTGCTGGGGCCTCGATGCGGAGGCCGTGTTTGCGGTCAAGATCGCCTGAGCGGCCAGTTGAAAGACGTTCTCGCGCGTTCCGTACAATACGCCGCGGGCGCCCAGGTATAAGTCACCGAGGCCGCGTCCTCTCGGAACGAGGGCACCCTGACCGATCGAATCGAGGAACGCGACCCCCGCGTCCGAGAGGTTGTCGTTGAGCATGAACGTGTACGGGAGGTCCATGAAGATCACCAGTCGGTCCCAGAGCCCGAGGTTCCAGGTGAGGTGGCCGGTGAGCTGAGAGTGAACGAGCCCGAGGCGCTGGTCGGGGATGGGGCCGTTGGTCACTTTCAGCTCCAAGGGATCCCGCGCGAAGTCGATGTAAAGCTGCACGCCGAAGCGCAGGTGACCTTGACCGTCGGCATGACTCACAGCGAAGCCATCGGTCGCGAGTTGCGAGGGGCGAAACTGATTGAGATCGAACTGAGGCGGCGCTTGTGCGGACGCCGGCGGAGCAACGCCAAGCGCCGCGGTAACGGTAAGCAGTGACACGACCAGGCCGCAGTGGGGCGTCGCTCGGCACTCTCTCACGCCTACCTCCTCAGCTCATCGGGGCAACTCGCCGCCCAGCGAAACGAAACAGCCCTTTGCTAACACTTTTCCCCACGCGTGGACAGTGCCGTCATGCGGTCGCCGGTAGGGTTGAATCGCAGAGCGAACTCGTCGTCTCTGGTCGCTAACCGTGCATCAGAGCCTCTTGCCCATGGGGAGCATGTTGAGAACCGAATTGCGCGGTACCAAGCGTTGTGTCGCGTGGCTCGCGGCGACTCCGGCCATCCGCGCCCAATCCGCGGCCAACTGTCGACTTGAAACTGGAACGGAAACTGGAACAATCGAAAATCCCGAAATCGGGAGATCGACTTTCCCCCGGAAAAAAGGGGATGGACGCGTAGCTCAGCTGGATAGAGCGCTGCCCTCCGGAGGCAGAAGTCGTGGGTTCGAATCCCTCCGCGTCCGCTGCAAATCCTGGGACAAAATCGCAGCCCAGGGTTCGAGCTCAATTCCTGTGCCGGGTTCTGTGCCGGGTTGGAAGCGGTCTTCCCGGGCTCGTGCACGCAACGCAGCCTCCGCCGAGTCGGCTTGCGGGCTCACGTACACGCGGCCGGCCATCTCCGTCGAGCGATGTCCGCCCACGTATGCCGCGGCGGCGAGCCCTTCGCGTTCGGCGATGTCGGTGAGGCACCGGTGCCGCAGGTCGCGGACCGTCAGATGGCGGGCGCGTTCCTCGCCGACCACGGTGCGTGCAGCCGTTCGAAAGGTCCTGAGGTAGTAGAAGCCCGAGAAGATGCGACCGCGGGCAGGAGCGACCTCCTCGAGGGCCTTGCGAGCCCGAGGGGAGAGCCAGAGTGGGCGGCCGTTGCCCTCCTTGTCGATGTCGGCGGAGAGGCGAAGGCACTCGGCGCCCGGTTCGTAGTGCTTCGGGACTTCGAGCTTGTCCATCGTCTCGCGACGAATGCCGAGCTCGGCGGCAAGCGTGACGAGCGCTTTCACGGGATGTCCGGCCCGGCTGCGCTCGGGGAGCCTATCGAGGATGGCGAGCACTTCGGCGCGCGTGACGTGCGTCTTGTCGCGGCCGTCGAGCGCCTTCGTGCCCTTGGCCTTCCGAGGTAGCGCCGGAACGTTCATCGCTGCGAGATACCCACGACCGCGCATGCTTGCCCAGCGCACGAACCGTACGAGCGTTGCACGCTCCTTTCTCACGGTTGCACGGGAGACTTTCCGCAACCGTGCCCGGTAGTAGTCCTCGCAGGACGCTTCGGTCAGGAGCTCGATCCGCGGGAAGCGCGGCAGCAAGTGAACGCGCCAGGTCATCTCGCACCGGCTCCAATCCCCTTCGCTGACCGTTCCTTCGAGCTGGGCGAGCCATTGAGCCACAACGGGCGCGAGGTCACCGTGCTTCGGTGGGTCTATCGCTCGCCGGCCGGTGACGGCTTCGGCGTAGAGCTGCGCCGCTCGGACCTTAGCCTCTCGAGGATCTCGCGTTCGCGTCGAGAGCTTCTTCTCGACCCCGCGGACGTAGAAACGGCATATGTAGATTCCGTTTCGTGGATCCTTGCGGAGATGGAACCCGCCTCGCTTTCCTTTCCCTTCGCCCATCGAATGATTTCCCCTTTTTCAAACATGACCATGCGCCCGATTCGCCGCGCGTTCAACAGCGGACGCACGTGCTTGTCGAACGTGCGCAGCGGAAGTCCCAAGATGGCCGCAGCATCTGCTCGGCACACGAGCAGAGGAAGATCCCGCAGCGAGCTCGACTCGCGAGCGACCATCTCTTGGACTCGATTGTGATCCGTCGTGGCCATCCGATCTCTGTTATCGGTTTTGCCCCCCAAAAAGTTGCGCGGGCCACCCGGCAGCTTCGGTGGCGTTCTCTTTCACAAAGTGTCGCACACTGATTCGCACTGCTCCGTTCTGGTGAACGTTGAATCGTTTTGCACTGGAGTGCTTCGTTTTGACTCGGACTGACGCAATTTTGCGTCATTTGGAAGCAATCAGAGTCATTGGGATTCAACTTGAGCCAAAGAACTCCAAATAGTTTCAATGTGTGTCAGAAGGGACCCGACTTCGTTGGGGCAAGGGATAGTTTTGGCAGACACCAAAACTGTAGCGTCCTCGCTTCGGGTCTTCGTCCCGAGCTCAGCCGTGACTCCCGCGCTCAACGCCTTCGGCTTATTCGCGTGTGACTGGCTCGGATCCCGAGACAGAACGCGCCGCTACGCGACGTGTGGTGTCGGCTCCCAAAATTGGAGCACAATGAAGGATGGCCATGGTTGATGAACAAAAGCTGCTCACCCGGATCACCGTCAATCCCGGGATCTTCGGCGGGAAGCCGATCATTCGCGGTCGACGGCTGGCGGTGGAGCATGTTCTCAGCATGCTGGCGGCGGGCGATACCGCGGAGACGATCCTCGAGGGATACCCATGGCTCGAGCGGGAAGACATCCAGGCCTGCCTCGTCTACGCAAAACGGGTCGTTGGCCATGAGCGCATCGAGCCGCTCGAGCGCCAAACCGGCTCGTGAAGGTTCTGCTCGACACCTGCGTATGGGGAAAGGCGAAGGACGAGGTTTCCCGAGCGGGCCACGATACGGAGTGGGCTGGCGACTGGGACCACGATCCCGGCGACGATGAAATCCTCCGACTCGCCCATGCACAGAAGCGTGTGTTAGTCACGCTCGACAAGGACTTCGGTGAGCTCGGGGCGGGGGACCAGGGCGGCCAGCCGCTCCACGACGTCGACCGGCGCTACCGGACGAGCTCCAGCCTGTGGACGACCACCGTCCCTGCCTCGGGCACGCCCGAGACGACCACCCCGATGTTGCGCACGGCCTGCATGTCGATCCTGCGGGCGCCGGCCTGGTTGCCGTGGAACTGCTGAAGGAGCAGCCCGTCGATGGGCAGGCGGTGGGTGGTCCGGACGCCATCGCCGAAGATGGGGATCGAGGTGAAGGCTTCGCCATCATCGCCGGCCGACGTGTCGAACCTGGGCGTCCAAATCGTACCGGAACCGGCCTCGGCCACCACGATGTTGAGCTGCAGACCCTTGGGCGCGGTCACGTCGATCAGAATGCTCGCGTAGCCGTCGAGATCGGTCGCCAACGACCGACCATGGCCGATGGCGTTGGCCTTGGGGCCGAAGAGGCTGATCCCGGCGCCGTACTGCGTCCCCGCTTCGTACTTCAAGACGAGCTCCCCCGCCGTCATCTCCCAGGACATCTTTGCGTCGGGCGCGGCCCAGGTCTCCGGCGGACCGACCCAGTCTCCGATGAGTCCGAGCGTGGGTGGACGCTCGGGGTGCTGGCCGGGCGAGTACGAAGCCGCCATGCGCGGGCGCAGCTCGGTGGGCATGACCCGCCTGGTGGAGGCGTGCAGCGCAGGCACGCTTGCGTTGGTGGCCTTCATGGCTGCGACCATCTCGGGGTACGGCTCGTTGTGGATGTCTACGATGCCGTAGTTGCCGTCCTCGCCGTCGAACCGGCCCTGCGGCGACTGGTCGGCGAACCCGAACCAGTGCGACCCGATGACGTAGGGGACGGTCGCGGTGTCGGAGACCAGCGCGGCGTACGCCGCGGCCCGGTCGGCCTGGGTGTCGAACACGGGTCCCACGCCGAAGGTGTTGAGGTTGCCGCTGGCGTTGGCTCTGGCCCGGAAGGAGAAATCGGTGTGCATGAGCGGGCGGCCCCCCAGCAGCCAGAAGCGGGCGAGGGTGTTCTCGTCGGCCTCGGGCGCGAAGCGGTAATCGTTGACCGAGATGACGTCGCAGTACTTGCCGGCGGCGCGGATCACCGTGTCGGGAGCATCACCGGGGAAGCGGGGGCCCAAGATCAGGACCCCGGGGAGCTCCTGGCGGACGATACGGGAGGAAACCTCGAAGAAGCGTTCGGCGAGCATGGCGGTGAACTGCTCCCGATCGGTCGCGGCTTCCCGGGAGGTAGAGCCGCGGAGCAGCTTGACCGTCACGTCGTCCCAGGAATGGACGGGCTGGCCATAGGCGGCCGCCAGGCTCTCGACCGAGCCGTGGCGCGACTGCAGGAACTCCAGGGCGGCCTTGTGGCGCGCGTCGTCGGTGGGGAGCTCGAACGCCAGCTCCAGGAGGGTGTAGGTCGGGATGTAATGAAACCCGGTCTTGCCGAACCAGGGCATTTCGTTGTCCAGGAACACGCCGAGCAGTCCTTCTCGACCGGGCAGCTTGGCGAACGAGTCCTTGACGTTCTGGAGCACGAACGACTCGAAGTCCGGCTGCAGAGGGGCGAGGCAGCGGGTGTCATCGTGAAGCACCACGTACAGGATGGGCGTGGCGACGAAGCGCTCGTTGGTAGGAAGCACGGTGGAGCTCCACGCCCCGACCGTATTGAATCCAAGCTCGGTGAGGAAATTGCGCACGAAGCTGGCCCACGCGTCGGTGTCGCCCTTGAACTCCGTGGGCACGGGGTTGTAGTAGTCCGAGCCTGGTCGCGGCGGGATGGACGGCTCGGGCTCGATGTTGTTGACTCCGAGGGAGTAGAAGCGGCTTCCGTCGGGCCCCTGAAACCACCACACGCCGTTGCCGTCCTTCACGACCGAGTAGAGGGGTGCGGTCGTGGCCGGTGCCGCGGGCGGCGGGCCGCCCGTCAGGGCGCAGCTTGGCGAGCTCGTGAGGATGAAGGCAAGAAGAGCGGCCGTGGCTGTCAGCGGCAGGGGTGAGCGCATGGAGCCGGAGTCCTTGGGTCGAAGGCGCCGGGTTCAGCGGCCTTCGAGGCATACTACCGCCTGTTCGCCGACTACTTCAAGACGCTGACGGGGAGTGTCCGAAATTCCATCCATGTGCGCTGCTCGGAATCGGGCGGACTCGCCCATTCAGTACCGCGAAATTCGGCGCTCACCTTGAGCCCGATGAGCTAAGAGGGCTCCTTGGCGGATGGAGAGCGCGATCACCTCACCACAGATAGACATCGACGTCAGGAAAGTCAGCCCATTCTCCCATGCGGGCCCGGGTCGCGGCAAAACGGCGTCAAGTGGTCAGATAGCCAGGAGCACGCCGCGCAACGTCAGGACAAGTTCTTCGGCGTCTAAATGAACCCGGCACGGTGCCGGGTTTGATCGCGTTTCGGTGCATCTAACCGCGTCTTGCAGCACGTTGCCGGATCCACCTTGCGCGGGAAAACGATGCATATCCTTGCGTTGCTGATTTCGTCCCATCCCCTCCGGAGGGAGAAGTCGTGGGTTCGAATCCCTTCGCGTCCGCTACTAGTTTTAACGAGTTAGAGATCTCGTCTTTTTCGTAGAAGCCGCGCGTGTCCCAAACGGTGTCCCGAAAACGCGCGTCGTTGACTCGTTTGCCGGCTTCGAATGGCGGATGAACGTAGCGCGAAGTGGTCTGGACATCTCTGTGGCCCGCCAGGTACGAGACCCCGGCGAGCTCGTTGCTATAGCAAGTGAAGCATCGGGGTAGGCTAGCTTGACCCCGAGGGTGGAAACGTCAACGATGGTGCGCTGGATTGGCCGCGGGAGCCCACCTGCCCACAGGCGAGTGTCGCGACGACCATGCTCGATCCACCGAGCTCGATCTGAGACGCGTCGACGACGACCGAAGCGCTCCAAACGGTTGTGAAGATCACAGAAATCCCGGCCGGTGGACGAAATCGGACTCCCCAAACGTGTCCCAATCATGTACAAAAGCGATATGAGATGGTGGAGAAGGCATTCTAGCGGGCAGGTACGATCGACGGTCTAGAGCACTAATGGCTAGTCGGACGCTAGATGGGCGCGCGGAGTCGAGCGACGCTTCGCGTGCGGGCGGCGATGCCGAGCGCCGCCAACTCACCGTGCTCTTTTGCGACATGGTGGGGTCGACGGCGATCGCCGCGGCGCTCGACGCGGAGGATTGGCGAGAAATGCTGCGCGAGTACCAGCGGCTCGTCGCCGAGATGGTAGAGCGTTTCGACGGATCCATCGCCCAATACCTAGGTGATGGCGTAGTCGCGTACTTCGGCTACCCGAGCGCTCACGAAGAGGATCCGGAGCGAGCCGTCCGTGCAGGGCTCGCCATCGCGGAGCTCGCGGCCGGGAAGAGCCCAGAGTTCGAGGCCCGCTACCGACAGCGTCTCTCGGTTCGTGTCGGGATCCACACCGGGCCTGTCGTGGTCGGCGAAGTCGGTAGCGGAGAACACCAGGAAACGCTAGCCGTCGGCGCCACGGCGAACGTTGCGGCCCGGGTCCAGGCCGCGGCAGAGCCCGACACGATCGTCGTCTCCCCTGCCACACTGCGCCTTGTGCGCGGGGTTTTCGCAACCGAAGATCTCGGCCCGCACGACCTCAAAGGGATCGCCAACCCAGTTCGATTGCACCGTGTAATCGGGCCAACAGGCGCATCGACTCGGCTCGACGTCGCGTCGATCGAAGGGCTGACCCCGTTCGTAGGTCGCGCCGACGAGCTGGACCAGATGCTTCAGCGATGGAAACAGGCGAGGGAGGGTCGTGGTCAGGTCG
>Ga0316197_10003182_pt1 | contig 11675 bp, 10 predicted proteins | sample OudBiesiAoxic_MG_FD_204939 | JGI IMG/M metagenome (GOLD analysis project Ga0316197, IMG submission 204939) | Coastal sediment microbial communities from Oude Bieten Haven, Netherlands - site A oxic | ecosystem: Environmental > Aquatic > Marine > Coastal > Sediment | place: Netherlands...
GTACTCGGTGCTTTCCTGCTCGGCTACTGCGACAGCTCCGTCGTAACCATCGGCCTGCTGGGCCTCGTAGCCGCGCTGCTCGAACGCTCTAGCCATGCGCGATCGGAGCCGCTCGTCATCATCGACCAAGAGGAGCGATGGTTTGGGGCTGGCGTCGTCTGATCCGTCGGTCATGAGCCTCGAGGAAGCAGGACGCGAATGGTCGTGCCTCGGTCGCTTGCCGACTCGATGGCAAGCCGGCCGCCGAGTGAGTCTACGAGCGTCCGCGCCAGGAACAAGCCAAGACCCATCCGGTCGGCCGTGTTCTTCGTGGTGAAGAAGGGCTCGGTCGCGCGTCTCATCGCTTGCTCGTCCATTCCGTGACCTTCGTCGACGAAGCAAAGCTCGACCGCGCGATCGATTTCATGGACGTACAGCGCGACACGCCCGGCGTCGCAGGCGTCGAATCCATTCCGAGCGATATTCTCGACCATCTGCACCAGCGCGGTCTCCGGCGCTTCGATCGTATCGACCTCGGTCGACGTGACCCAGCGTTTCGCCTGCTCCGAGCTCAGACGCGCACGCACCTCTTCAAACATCGCCTCGACCGACACCGAGCTCAGCGCCTCTCCCACGTGCTCGCCACCTGCCGCGGCCATTCGGTCGAGCACTCGGCGGCACCGCTCGAGCTCTTCGCGAATCAGCTCTGCATCCTCGACAAGCGCGTCGGCGCCTGGAAGGGTACGCGCCTGCCGCTCCATCTCCTTGGCCGCGACCGCGATGGTGCCCAGCGGGGTTCCAAGCTCGTGTGCTGCGCCGGCAGCCAGAGTCGCGATCGAAGCCAGCTTTCCCCAGCGATGCGTCCGTTCTTCGGCCTCGGCAAGCGCGCGCTCGCGCCTTCGGAGCTCGACCGACAGCTGGCTCACGAAATAAGTGATCAGCGCTACGGCGAGAACCAAGGCGATGAACATGCCGTACAGGTGCGTTTGGAACCCCTCGCCGTGGCCCGCATGGCCCAGGTGCTCGCTCGGCACGTGAACGATGAACAAGGTGGCGAACGACACGATCGAGAGTCCGGCGATCGTCCAGGTCCACTTTGGTGCAAGCATCACCGCGGACATCGCGATGTAGACGACGTAGATGATGCTGAACGGGTTGGTCGGGCCTCCCGAGAGGTAGAGCATGCCGGAGAGGAGCGCGACGTCCAAGACGAGAAACGCACCGAGGTGGCCGGCATCCGCTTTGCGCGACGCCAACCAGAGGTTCGAAACGACGCCGACAGCCACGAGCGACCACATCGGCATGACGGGCAGCGTTACATCGAGACCCTCGGTGGCGATGAGGATCGCCGCCGCTTGGATCCCGAGCGCCCCCCAGCGCATTCGCGCCAACCATTCGGCGCCGGTGGCCGACGCTCTATCCTCGGCGCTCACGACTCGGTCTGAGCATCGCCCGTAGAGCCCATGTCGACGCTGCCGTACATCGCTTCGGCGATCTTGTAGGCGCTCAGCTCGAGCGTCTCGAGCCCGTCCTTGATGGCGATGGCGTCGCCCTCGTTGACAGAGAAGTGCAAGGACTCGATATCAGCTTCGACCTGAGCGACGACGTCCTCGGGGACGAGCTCGCGGCATTCGGCGACCGCCCGCTCGCTGGTGTAGAGCAGGGCTTCGGCCGCGTTGCGCAGCTCGGCGAGCTCACGGCGCTTCTGGTCGGTCGTCTTGTACGCCTCGGCCTCTCCGATGATGCGTTCGATGTCTTGCTCGGTCAGCCCGCTGGATGCAACGACGCGGATGGCCTGCTCACGGCTGGTTCCGAGATCCTTGGCGCTCACGTTCACTACGCCATCGGCGTCGATGTCAAACGTCACCTCGATTTCTGGAACGCCCCGGGGTGCCGGCACGATTGGTGCGAGCTCGAACTTGGCCAAAGATTTGTTGTCCGCGGCCATGTCGCGTTCACCCTGCAGGACGTGAATCGGCACGAACGACTGGTTGTCCACGCTGGTCGTGAACACCTCTTTCGCGCGCGTGGGGACGGTGGTGTTGCGTGGGATCAGCTTGTGGAACACACCGCCGCCGGTTTCGACGCCGAGGCTCAGGGGCGTAACGTCGAGAAGCAACACCTCTTCGACTTCGCCGACCAGCGCGGCGCCTTGGAGCGCAGCGCCCAGCGCTACGACCTCGTCGGGATTGACACCCTTGTAGGGCGGCTTCCCAAAGAAATCTTCCACCTTCGACTGGACCATCGGCATGCGCGTTTGACCGCCGACCAGGAGGATCTCGTCGATGTCTTCCTTCTTGATGCCCGCGTCGTCCAAGGCCTGTTTGCAGGGTCCGAGCGTCCGGTCGATGATCTCCGAGACCAGGATTTCGAGCTCGCTCCGCTTGAGCGTGGTTTCGAGATGCTTCGGGCCCGATTCGTCGGACGCGATGAACGGAAGGTTGATCTCCGTTTCCCTCGAAGACGAGAGCTCGTGTTTGGCCTTTTCGGCTTGCTCCTTCAGACGTTGCAGCGCGACACGATCGTCGTGCAGATCGATCCCGCTGCTTTCTTTGAAACGCCGCGTGAGCTCTTCGACCAAGGCGTTGTCCAAGTCCTCGCCGCCGAGGTGGGTGTCGCCCGAGGTGGACTTCACGCTGAACACGCCATTCGCGATTTCGAGAATCGAAATATCGAACGTGCCGCCACCCAGATCGTACACAGCGACTCGCTTTCCTTCTTTCTCGTCGAAGCCGTATGCAAGTGCAGCGGCAGTGGGCTCGTTGATGATGCGTCGCACCTCGATTCCAGCGATCTTGCCTGCTGCAATCGTTGCGGACCGCTGCGCGTCGTTGAAGTACGCGGGGACTGTCACGATCGCCTCTTCGACGTCCTGGCCGAGGAACGACTCTGCGACCTCCCGCATCTTTTCGAGGACCATGGCGGAGATCTCAGGCGGTGAATACCGATGGCCCTGTGCCTGGATCCAGGCATCTCCTCCGTCGCTCTCGACGACCTCGTATGGCACCGCTTGTTTGTGTCGCTGCGCCGGCTCGGCATCGAACGCCAGTCCCATCAATCGCTTGATGGCAAATATGGTGCTCTGCGGATTGGTCACGCCTTGGCGCTTCGCCACGCTGCCCACCCGACGCTCGCCGTCCTTCGAAAAAGACACGACCGAAGGCGTGGTGCGGCTGCCCTCGGCGTTTGGAATCACCTGCGGCTCCCCGTTGTCGACAAATGCAACACAGGAGTTCGTCGTCCCTAGATCGATCCCGATGATCTTCCCCATCTCGCCCTACTCTCCTTTATAGCCCGAGATGGGACCCCGACGCATCAAAGGTGCGACTATTCATCCCCGTCGGGGCCATCCTCGTCCGCGTCACCCTTCCGACCGCTGTCCCCCGATACCGGCTTGGCGACGACCACCATGGCTGGCCGCAATAATCGCTCCCCGAGGAAATAGCCTGGAACGACCTCTGATACGATCGTGCCCGGCGCATGCTCGTCGGTCTCTTCTTGCTGCATGGCGTCGTGGCACGTCGGGTCGAACTGGTTGCCGACCGTGGGAACTCGCTTGAGGCCGAGGCGGTTGGCGACCTCGTCGAAGCCGCGCAGGACCATTCGGACCCCGTCCGAAACTGCGGACACCTCGGTCGCACCTTCGACGGCGTCGGCTGCGCGCTCCAGATTGTCGACGATGGGCAAGACGTCGCGAAGCGTGTCCTCGATCGTTCGTCGGCGAACCTCCTCGATTTCCTTCCGCGATCGCTTCCGGAAGTTGTCGAAGTCGGCGGCAATGCGCAGGAGTTGATCGCGCATGCGATTGCGCTCGTCACGGGCCTTTTCGAGATCGCTGAGCTCCGGTTCCGCCGAGTCGCCATCTTCTTGTTCTGGAAAGATGACCTCGTCGTCCTCACCCGCGCCCTCTTCGTCTTCCGGCTCGTCCCCCACGTGTTCGCTCATTGTCGCTGACCGTCTTTCTCTAGGAACCTTTGGACCTGCCCGGTAGTCGTCCGTCGAGGACGTCGCTTAGCACATCGGCGGCAAATCCGACCAAAGGTACGTACTTCTTGTAGTCCATGCGCGTCGGACCCACGATTCCAAAGGAGCCGACCCGGGCGCCATCCCGGCGGTATGGGCTCGAAATCACGCTGATGTCGTCCACTTCGTCGAGCGCCGCCTCCGAGCCGATGAAGACTTGAACGCCATCGGTCAGCAAGGTCTGCTCGAGCAGCTGGAGGAGCTTCTGCTTCTCCTCGAACGCACTGAGGTATCGGCGAATCTTCTCCGCATCACCAAACTCGGGCCGATCGAAGAGGGCGCCCTGCCCTTCGATCACGACGCGCGCCCGTTCCATTGGGCCGCCGACCGTGGCCTCGACCATCTGCTGGGCCTGATTTCGGAGGACGTGATACTGGCCTTCTTCGGTCGCGAGTCGAACCGCGAGCAGGTCGCGGACTGCCGCGAGCGTCCGGCCACCGACGAGCTCGGCAAGGTAGTTGTTCACGCGTTCGAGGCCGTGGTCGTCCACCGCGACCTCGGTGACGACCACTCGGTTTTCGACCACACCGCTTCGCGTAACCAAGACGGCGAGCGTCCGGCCACCCGAGAGCCGCATGAACCGCAGCTGATCGAGGGTCGCTTCCGCGACCGTCGGCTGCGCGATGATCGTCGCGGTCCCGGTGAGCCGGCTCAGCAGTTGGCCCGTTTCCCGCACCGCGTCGTCGCCTGGCTCCAAGTCTTGAAGGCGTCGGAGCAATGCGGTCCGGTGGGCGTCTGAGATCTCTCCCGCCGTGGCCATCGCATCGACGAAGGATCGAAAACCCGCATCGGTCGGGACGCGGCCCGCGCTCGTGTGTGGCTGATGCAGGAGCTCTGCGTCCTCCAGATCGGACAGAACGTTCCGAATGGTCGCCGGCGACAGCTTGATGGCGTAACGCTTCGCGATGCACCTCGAGCTCACGGCCTTCCCCGAGGCGATGTGCTCGGTGACGACCGCGAACAGGATTCGGCGATGCCGCTCGTCCAAGGTCACTGTCACGCTCTACTGAAAGTAGAAGCTGCATGGGTTCTGTCAAGCCCTCGAAAGTCGTCGGAAAATTGCCACCGGGACCGCATTGCGGGAGCTTCAGGCCGTGAGACCGAGCGCAGCGCTGCTTCCTTTTGCCCTAATGGTCATGGCCGTGATGACCGTTCCCACGCTTGTTCTCGATGAGCAGGGCCTGCCCCGCTACCGGCATCTAAGCGCGGAGCTTCAGGACCTTCGGGAATCCAACGAGGAGCTGGTCCGTGAGATCGCCACGCTCAAGGGCGAGATCGACGCGCTCCGCAGCGACCCCAACTACGTCGAGCGCATTGCGCGGGACGAGTTGGGGATGGTTCGGGCTGAGGAGTTCGTCTTCCAATTCCCCCGGCCCTAGGTGGGCGCAAAGCCCACACTCCCGCGGATTTCTTGCTGAACGGATGCATCGGGGCGTAACACCGTTCGGGTATGACGGCCCTGGTTCAGGCAGCGCTTCGCGTCAGGCGCACGGCGCGGTCGACATGGGGATTCGCCGCTGCGTTCCTGCTCGCCGCCTTTTTGCTCGCGGGCTTCTTCGTTCCCGGAAGCCGAGACCTGGGCTGGGGGCATGTGGTCTGGCTTGCCTGCTGGGCGGCTCTCTTCGGTGCCCGCGCGCGCAACGCGCATCGACACGGTACCGACGAGAAGTCTGCATTCGAGCTCGGTGCCTTTCTGATCGTCGGTGTCCTCGCACTGATTCAGCTTCGCGGTGGCGTCGGTAGCGACCTCTATCCGCTGACCTACGTCACCGTCGCGTTCGTCGCCTCTTTTGCAATGGGGCGCGCGGGCATCGGGCTCGTTGCCTTTGCGCTCGTGCTGGGATTCGCCATCGCGTTCCTCGGCGAGCACGTTCGCGATCCGCTGCTCCTCGGTTTGAATGCGCTATTCACCGCCGGTTTCGGCGCGCTCAGCTATCTCTTCACGCGCGCAGAAATCGTTCGCGTTCGCCGCCAGTCTGCACTCGAGCTCGAGGCTCAAAAGGAAAAGGTGCGCGACGATACTCGGCTCTTTCGTTTGGTTGCACCTTCGTCGGGCGGTGCGCGGGACGAGGACCGCCTCTACCAGACCAGCGTCCAGGAGGTTCGTCAGGCGCTCTACCACGCCCTGCAGCTGCTCCATCGAACGCTCGACCTCTACACTTGTGTTCTCCTGATGCCCACCAGCGAGCCCGAACAGCTTCGGATCGTAGAGCTGGTGTCGAAGAGCGACGACCTTGCAGACGGCCCGTTCTCTCTCGGAGCGGGCGCGGTCGGTGCGGCGGTCCGCCGCAGGCTGACCACCAATCTTCCGCAGATTCGGGACGGATATCGAGGGATTTGCTACTACCGCGGTCCCGCTGCCGTGCGATCGTTCATCGCGGTACCGGTTCTCGAGCGGGGTCATCTCCGGGCCGTTCTTTGCGCCGACCGACTCGTCGACCGCGGGTTTAGCCCCGAGGAGGAAGAGCTCCTCCGCGACAGCACTTCGCACGTCCTCCGCGCGTTCGAAAACGAACGCGTGTTCATGCAGCTCGAACGCTCCAAGGTCGAACAAGAGATCCTCTACCGAGTCTCTCAAGACCTCAGCACTGCGCGAACGCAGGACGCGGTCATGGAAGTCGGTTTGACGGCAGCGAAGGAGATCGCGCCACACGACTTCGCGGCGATCACCGAGTACCAGCACGAGGGCCGGAAGCACACCGTGCGGCGCGCGTCAGGGGAGCGCGCACTCGATTTTCATGGCCTCCGGTTTCGCGACAACACTTCGCTCACCGCCATGGTGGTCAAGAACAGGCACTACCTGCCCTACCGAGGCGAGTTTGATTCGAAGCAGCAGGTGCTCTTCACCAAGAAGGCCAAGCTCAAGGGGATGGAGTCGCTCCTCGTCTTGCCCCTCGTCGTTCGAGAAGAACCGATCGGGACCTTGATCGTCGCGGCGAAGAGGCCGGGAGCGTTCGGCGCGCCGGTACGCGCGACACTCCAAGCGCTTTCCAACCATCTCGCGGTGGCGATGACGAATGCGCGCCTCGTTCGACAGCTCGAGGAGCTCGCGACGACCGATGGGCTAACCGGCTGCTTGAACAAGCGCGCGTTTCTCGATCAGATGGAACAGAAGCTCCTCGCGGCCCAACGATTCGGACGAAAGCTCTCGGTGATCGTGACCGACCTCGACCATTTCAAGGCGGTCAACGACACCTATGGACACGCCGCGGGCGACCGGGTCCTTCAGGCGCTCGGCCAGGTCCTCCGGCGCGTTAAGCGGGAAACCGACATCGTGGCCCGATTTGGAGGCGAGGAGTTCTGCGTGCTCTGTGAGGAAACCGACTCGCAGGGCGCTCAGCTGCTTGCCGAGCGTGTGCGGGAGGAGCTCGCAAGCACCGAGCTGCAGACCGAGCTCGGCCCGCTGCGGGTCACCGCTTCTTTGGGCGTGGCAACCTTTCCTGACCATGCGTCGACCGCGCCGGACCTGTTCGTTCAAGGGGACAAGGCGCTATACGAAGCGAAGAACCGCGGCCGCAATCAGGTCTGCACGGTCTAGGCGGTTCGGAGCAGACAGAGCGTCACGCCTGCCTGAGCTCGCGCGTGTCCGGGTCGAGCATCCATTCGAAGCGGCCTTTGCCGCCTTGCCGGCTCAGCAGGCAGGCAGAGGCCGTTCGAAACGAAGGGGCCGTGGCGAGCTGGCCGAGGTGCGCCGCGAGGACCCCCACCTTGGGCATGTGGCTGACCATCACGATGATCTCGTCGTCCCCCGCACGATCGAGCGGCGCCAGTGCCTGTGCGGCGCTTCCTTCCTCCGTCGAAAGGGCGCTCAAAACCTCGAGCGGACCGTCGAACCCTGGCTGGGTCGCGGCAAGAATCTCGGCGGTCTGGACCGCGCGCACGAGCGGGCTGGTGTAGATGAGGGAATATCGCAGATCCATGTTCGTGAGCGCTTCTCCGACCTTTGTCATGGTCCGCCGGCCGCCCTCCGTCAGCCAACGCTCGTAGTCGGCGCGCGCCGACCCCGTGTCGACCGCAGCCGCATGCCGCACCAGCAGAACCTGCATGGTCGGAGCTTGGCACGTTGGCTACGGCTCGTCCCGAGAATCGTGCGCGGAAAGTGCGAAAGACTCTTCGGGCGCCATCACGAGCCTCCGCCGCGCGTACACGGCGAACCAAAGAAGGCCCAGGCCGTACCAAACCGCGGCGCCAATGACCACCTTCTGATAGACCGGGTCGGTCACGAAAAGCGCGACCAGGGTCACCAAGGCAATCAGCAACGCCACGACCGCGCCCGGCACTCCGAGTGGGCTTTTGTAAGGACGCTCGATGTCGGGCAGCCGAACCCGCAGCAAGATGTACGAAACCATTTGGAGCGCGTAGGCGATCACTGCGCCGAAGACCGCCATGTTGAGCAGCACGGCGCCAACCGGATGCTCGGGCCCGAGCGCATGGATGCCGTATGCGACTAGATAGCCGAGCAAGGCGCCGACGAAGAGCGCGATGTACGGGGTCTTGCGGCGGGGGTGCGTGCGGGAAAGCCAGCGCGGGAAGTAACCTGCGCGCGAAAGGGAAAATATCTGCCGGCCGTAGGCGAAGATGATGCTGTGAAAGCTGGCGATCAGACCGGTCACGGCGACCAGAGCGAGAAGCTTGGCCCCGAGGCCTGCGCCGAAGATCGTTTGGAAACCCTCGAAGAGCGGCTCGGCGGAGGCCCCCAGCTGGGCGGAGCCGGGAGCGATGCCCGCGTTCAGAAAGAGCGTGAGGAACGCGGCTACGATCAAGGTAAGAAGGCCGTAGAGCAAGCCGCGGGGTAGGTCGCGAGCCGGCGCGTGCGCTTCTTCGGCCGCAAGAGGCAGCTGCTCGATTGCAAGAAAGAACCAGATCGCAAACGGAAGCGCGGAGAGCACGCCGCCGCTGCCGTACGGAAGCCAGCGGTTCTGACCGGCTTCAGGCTCGATGTTCAGCGCCCAGTCGAGGTCGAAGAAAGGAATCGCAGCGACCCAGAATACGACCAGGATCCCGAGTGCCAAGGCCGTGATCAAGACGGTGAAGCGGAAAGTCGTCTCGACCCCGGCGACGTTGAGGCCGACGAACGCCGCGTACGCGGCAAGCCACCAGACTGGCTCCATACTTTGCGGGGTGCCAAAAATCGCGCCGAGGTAACCACCGATGCCGACGACGATCACCGCGGGCGTCAGGATGTACTCCATATTCTCGGCCAGGCCGGTGATATACGCGCCCCAGGGACCCATCGCCGAGCGGGCAAACGAGTAGGCGCCGCCCGTGTGGGGAAGGGCAGCGGCCATCTCGGCGATGCTGAAACAGAGGCCCGCATACATGACCGTGATGATGATGGTGGCAATTAGAAGACCGCCGAACCCACCCGATGCCAGGCCGAAATTCCAGCCGAAAAAGTCCCCTGAAATCACCGCGCCAACGCCGAGCGCCCAGAGAGACCAGACGCCGGCATAGCGCCGCAAACCGCGGTCCGCGAAGTACTGGTCGGCGACTTGATCGTACTCGACCCCCTGGTCCTTCTGCTCCATGGCGCGGAGTGTAGCGGTTTGTCGGGTCTGGCGATAAGGTTCCGCGCATGTTGCCGATCGACCTTTCGGAGAAGCGCGCGTTCGTTGCAGGTGTCGCCGACGATGGTGGCTTCGGCTTTGCAATTGCAAAGGCGCTTGCCGTGGCTGGAGCCTCGGTCTGCGTCGGCACCTGGCCGCCGGCGCTCGGGATTTTCGAGACCTTGCTCCGGCGCGGCAAGCTCGACGCTTCGCTGCGGATGCCCGACGGCGGCAAGTTCGAGCTCGAAAGGATCTATGCGCTCGACGCCGAGTACGATTCGCTCTTGGACGCTCCCGAAGAGCTTCGCGCACAGAAGCGCTACCGCGACAGAGGCGATTTCAGCATCGACGGGGTGGTCGCGAACCTCCGCGAGGACTTTGGCGATCGTTGCCTCGACATCGTCGTCCACAGCCTGGCGAACGGCCCCGAGGTCAACAAGCCGTTGATGCAGACCAGCCGAAAAGGGTATCTCGCAGCGCACGGGGCCAGTGCGTACTCATTCGTCTCGCTCGCGCAGCGGCTCCAACCCTTGATGCGTGAACGGGGAGCATTTTTGGGGCTCTCTTATCTGGCAAGTCAGGGAGTCGTCGCCGACTATGGCGGCGGGATGGCATCGGCCAAAGCTGCGCTCGAAGCCGATGCACGCATGCTGGCGCTCGAGTTGGGCCGCGGCTGGGGACATCGGGTCAATGTGATCTCAGCGGGCCCGTACGCATCGAGAGCGGCGTCCGCGATCGGTTTCATCCACAAGATGATCAAGTACTATCAGATGAACGCCCCTCTCCCCGATGCGCTGCGCGCAGATGAAGTGGGAAACGCTGCGGCGTTCCTGTGCAGCCCGCTGGCCAGCGGCATCACCGGTACCGTCCTGTACGTCGACAAGGGCTATCACGCGATGGCTGCGCCCGCGGACGTCGGAGGCCTGATCGACGCGCTGAGCGGCAGCGGCGTCGTAGACTAGGCGGCGACCATCTCGTGTCGCGCGGTTGGACGAATGCTGCTCGTGTCCGCGGCGACCTGAAGCGTTGCCGCCAGGGCGCGCTCGGTCTGAATACGGTCTGCGAGCCAGGGGTCGAGCGCGCGCATCAGGGCACGCGCCGAGGGATAACGGCTCGCGGGCGTCCGGCTCAGGAGCTTCGCGACCAGGCAGTCCATCCCGTCGTCGACATGGGGCGACAGAACTTTCGCGCGCGGCGCGTCTTCGCGAATGATTCGCCGAAGGACCGCTGTGACGTCGGACCCGGTAAACGGGAGCTTCCCGGTGAGCGCTTCGAACATCGTGATGCCGACACCGAAGAGGTCGGCTCGCGCGTCGACGTACGGGTTGCCCGTTGCCTGTTCGGGTGAGGAATAGCTAGGGGTGCCGTAGACGCGGCCGCGCTCCCTGGCACGCTCGTCGGCCGGCGCGGATTCCGCCGCGCAGACGCCGAAGTCGAGAAGTTGTACGTCGAGCTCGCCGTAGCCGCCCAGATTGAGCAGGATGTGCTCCGGCTTGATATCGCGGTGGACGTAGCCGTGCCGGTGCACGCTGTGCAGGATCGACGCCAGTCGGGCCACGATCACTGAAATCTCAGGACCGTTCAGCGGGCCCGAGCGCCGCAGGTAGGACGACAAGCTTTCGGAGCGCATGTGCTTCATCACCAAGTAAGGCGATTCGTCGTAGAGGGTGCCGTGATCGATCACCGGGACGATACCCGGGTGAAAAACGCGTCGAGCGACCTCGATTTCACGCCGAACGCGGCTCATCAGGTCCGGATTCCCCGAGTGCGCCGGACGGAGCATCTTGATGACCACACGCTCGAGCGTCGCCAGGCGCTCAGCCTCAAAGACGATCCCAGTGCCGCCGATGCCAATCGTGTTTCCGATTCGATAGCGACCGTCGAGGATCTGCCCCCGAAGCTCACTGCGCTCAGCCGATGCCGACATCTTGCGGACGATCGGGCGGAGCGGGGGTTTTCGTCAAAAAAGGTGCAATTGCGACGCCGGGGCGGGGCCCGGGGCCGTGACCGTGGGGCGGTGACCGTGGCCGTAGGGCCGTGGCCGTGCCAGTGCCAGTGTCAGCGTCAGTGTCAGTGTCAGCGTCAGCGTCAGTGTCAGTGTCAGTGTCAGTGTCAGCGCCAGCGCGG
>Ga0316197_10003183_pt1 | contig 11675 bp, 10 predicted proteins | sample OudBiesiAoxic_MG_FD_204939 | JGI IMG/M metagenome (GOLD analysis project Ga0316197, IMG submission 204939) | Coastal sediment microbial communities from Oude Bieten Haven, Netherlands - site A oxic | ecosystem: Environmental > Aquatic > Marine > Coastal > Sediment | place: Netherlands...
CTCCTGAGGCACCGCCCGTTCTCTGCGGAAACTCTATGATTCAGTGTATATCCAGCGGGGACGGGTTGAAATAGCGCCTGCCATGCCGGGGCCGGCAGATCTCCAGCAGCAGGGCAGCATAGTCTGCTGCAGACGCTACCGGGTTGATCTCGGCCGCATTGACGATCAGCACCGGTGACGCTTCATAGAAGTAGAAGAACCGGGCATAGGCCTCCGACAGGCGTTCCAGGTAATCGGCCGACAGGGTCTTCTCGATGGCGCGGTCGCGGCGGCGAACCCGCTGCATCAGCACCTCGACCGGCGCCTGCAGGTAGACGATCAGGTCCGGCTTAGGCGCCTCCATCGAGAGGCGTCTGTAGACCTCGTCGTACAACGCCAGTTCCTCCCGCGCCAGATTGAGTTCCGCGAACAGGCGATCCTTGTCGAACATGAAATCGGCTACCAGTCGGCTGGCGAACAGGTCGCGCTGGCGCAACTGGTCGAGTTGGCGGCTGCGCTGAAAAAGAAAGTGCAGCTGGGCCGGGAAGGCCGCCGCACGTGCGTCCTGATAGAAGTGCTCGAGGAAGGGATTCTCCTCGGCCTGCTCGAGCAGGCTCGGACAGGACAGGCTCCCCGCCAGTCGTCTGGCAAGGCTGGTTTTGCCGACCCCGATCGGTCCCTCGACCACAATGAATTCCGGTGCCTGACCGATCGGGTCATCCATCCGCGGACTCCGCAAGCCGCCACAGCTCCCCGGCGGACGCGTCGCGCACGAGTTCCGACAGCGGCCCGACACCCGGCAGGATCAGCTCCGGGGCGACATCGTGCAGGGGGACAAGCACGAAGGGGCGCCGGGATATCTCCGGATGCGGTACCTGCAGGCGCTCGGAGTCGATCCGACGGTCAGCGAACAGCAGCAGGTCGAGGTCCAGGGTGCGCGGCCCCCAGCGCTCGCCACGCATCCGTCCATGGCGCCGTTCGATCCCCTGCAGCAGATCCAGCAGCGCATCCGGCGTCAGCCCTGTCTCCAGCATCGCGACGGCATTGATGTAATCCGGCTGTCCCGGAGGACCGAGCGGCGCCGAGCGATACAGGGGCGAACGCCGTAGCAGACGCGTGTCCGGCAACCCGTCGAGCTCGCGCAATGCATCGCGCACCTGGGACACAGGCCGGTCGAGATTGCTGCCCAGACCGACAAAGACAGTCACCCAGGCCGAGCTCATTCCCCTTCGACGGGCGCCGCCTTGCGCCGGCCACCCCGCCGACCACCACGTCGGCCACGGCGGCGCGAGCTGCCGGGGGCACTCGGCGGCGGCGCATCCTCGGCGCCATCCTGCAGCGCGGTCCACCATGTCGCCAACTCCGGGTCCGCCTCGCCCGCCGCGGTGCGCAGCAGCATGAAGTCGTAAGCGGCACGAAACCGCGGGTGGGCCAACAGGCGCTGCGGACGCCTGCCCCGGGTATTGCCGAAACGCGACTGCAACGCCCAGATCTCCTGCATTGGCGTGCTGAAGCGACGCGGCAACGCGACCCTTTGCACCTGCCTGGCGAGCAACTCGGCGGCCGCCTGCTGTACTGCCTGGTAGGGGGCCGTCCCACTCGCCTGCAGCTCGTCGGAGCGGCGGCGCACCGGTTCCCAGAGCAGCACCGCGAACAGGAACGCCGGCGTCACCGGTTTTTCCTCCCGGATCCTGGTATCCGTGTTCTCCAGACCCTGCAGCACCAGGGTCAGCGGAAACTCATGGTCGAGTCGGGCCAGGCAGTCCTCGGTTTCGGGAAACAGTTGCGCGAACAGTCCGTATTGGCGCAACTTTTCAAAACTGCCGACCGCAGTCCCGCCCAGGAACAGCTTGAGGATCTCCTCGAACAGGCGCGCCGGCGGTATATCGGCCAACAGCGGGGCCAACTCGCCGATCGGCGACTCGGTGGCCGGCGCCATGCGGAAACCCAGCTTGGCCGCAAATCGCGCCGCGCGCAGCATCCGCACCGGATCCTCCCGGTAACGTGTCTCGGGGTCACCGAGCAGACGCAGCACGCCATTGCGCAGATCATCGACACCGTCCGCATAGTCAATGATGGAAAAGTCCGCGATATTGTAATATAGCGCGTTGACCGAAAAATCACGCCGCAAGGCGTCCTGTTCGATGTTGCCGTAGACGTTGTCGCGCAGCAGCATGCCTTCGTCCGTCTGCTGGTTCTCCGGCTCTTCGCCATGCTGCCCGGCACGGAAGGTGGCGACCTCGATAATCTCGCGTCCGAAATGCACATGGGCGAGACGAAACCGGCGGCCGATCAGACGGCAGTTGCGAAACACGTCGCGCACCTGCTCGGGTCGGGCATCGGTCGCGATATCGAAGTCCTTGGGTTCGCGGCCGAGCATCAGGTCGCGCACACCACCGCCCACGAGGTGCGCTTCGTAGCCAGCCGCCTTCAGACGATATAAGACCTTGAGCGCATTCGGTGAGATGTTCGCGCGCGAGAGCGTGTGCTGATCGCGCGGGATGACGACTGGGTAGCTAATATCCGCTTACCGATTCAGGTTGCCGTAGATGAAGGCGAATCATACACCGCCACGGGCCGGTGATCAGCGCCATTGACCAATCGCCGCTTGTGCTGGGCCCGACAGGGTCGGGAGTGATCAGTAGTGCGAGGCCTCGACCAGGGTTCCCATCACCTCACTCAGATCGCCATCGGCATTCTCCACGGTACAAACCAGGTTCGCCACACTGCACACGGACATGGTCGCACCGCGGACGATCCACCCGCCCGGTGGCGTCCAGCCTTTGAGATCGGTAAACATGGAGAGCTGGTCCGCGTTGCCCTGCACGATGCGCTTGTAATCGTGGGCGAAGTGCGCCAGGGCCACCAGCTCGTGCTCCGGCAGGACACCGTAACCCTCGACGAAGGCGCCGTCATCGCGGAACCTGCAGACTGCCATCACGCCGTCGACGGCGAGCAAGCGCTTGATCACCCGGCACCCCCGAGTTCCGCCAGCAGCTTGTAGGCGAGTTCGTAATCCGCCTCGCGACTACCCACGACCACCCCGAGATTGCCATTGGTGATCGCCGACCAGTCCATACCGATCATCGTGAATCCATCGATAGGGTAAAATCCCTTATTGCCCGAGCTCGCCTCCCAGCCACGTGCCTGCATCGTCGCGATGGCGCTGTTCGCGACGCACATGTGGGCCAGCAGGTCGAGCGCCGTGTCGTTCAGGCGCGTACCCTCCGCCAAGACATGCTGTTGAAGTTCACCCCTGTCGTTCATGACAAAGGCAGCCTGCGCACCCTTCAGCGTCATCAACCGATTCAGATCAGCCATCAAATCTCCCTCAATTATTGTTGTCGGTCGTTCCGCAATCAGACCAGGTCGTGCGATACACCCGCCAGCCGTCTTTGCATCAGCGCCGCCACTTCGTTGAGCGATGCCCTGTCGTTTTCGATAAAACAGAAGACGTTGGCGATGTTGCACACGGTGAAGGTCGGCCCCCTGACAATCCAGCCCTGCGGCGGGCTGCCGCCGCAGTCCGGACAAGACTGCTCGAGCATGGCGACCTGCATATGCTCACTCATGGTGGTCGCACGACACATGATCGCTGCCATGCGCGCCATTTCGTCGTCCATCTGCCCCTTGTAAGAAAAACGGTCGCCGCGGTAGGAATATTCCCCCGCGGCAATGACCCCTGGCATGTTCGCCAGCTCGGCTGCCACAGACATAGTGCGCTCCCCTGAACGGTTCGATCAGATTATTGTCGTTGGCCAGTATAGGCAGCGGCGAGGTTAGCACCTGCCCGCGCTCCGCCAAAGCCCCGGCAACGGTGAGTCGGGCCTCTGCCCGGCATCTGCTTTCCATAATATTTCCGGTCGAAAGCGGTATAATTCGGCCCCTGGTAACGCCCGACAGCCCCGGATCATCATCCCATGGAAAAGACTTACAACCCCCACGACATCGAGCAACGCTGGTACCAGATCTGGGAGAGCCGCGGTTGGTTCGAACCAACCGAGGGCAGCGGCAAACCCTACTGCATCATGATCCCGCCGCCGAATGTGACCGGCAGCCTGCACATGGGGCACGGGTTCAACAACACGGTGATGGACACCCTGATCCGCTTCAACCGCATGCGCGGCCGCCCGACCCTCTGGCAGCCGGGCACCGATCATGCCGGCATCGCGACCCAGATGGTGGTCGAGCGCCAGCTCGAGGCCGCGGGCCTGACGCGCCACGACCTCGGTCGCGACAAATTCATCGAGCGCGTCTGGGAGTGGAAGGCGGAATCCGGCGACAACATCACCCGGCAGCTGCGCCGGCTCGGATCGTCACTGGATTGGGAGCACGAGCGGTTCACGATGGACGAAGGCCTGTCCAGGGCGGTGCAGGAGGTGTTCATCCGGCTCTACGAAGAGGGCCTGATCTACCGTGGCAAGCGCCTGGTCAACTGGGACCCGAAGCTGCACACGGCAGTCTCCGACCTCGAGGTCCTGTCCGAGGAGGAGTCCGGCAGCATGTGGCATATGCGCTACCCGCTGTCGAACGGTCAGGGACATCTGGTGGTATCGACAACGCGGCCGGAGACGATGCTCGGCGACTGCGCCGTGGCAGTGAACCCGGAGGATGAAAGATACCGGCACCTGATTGGCGAACTCGTCGAACTGCCGCTGACCGGTCGGCGCATACCGATCGTCGCGGACGAGCATGCCGATCCGGAGTTTGGCACCGGCTGCGTCAAGATCACTCCGGCGCATGACTTCAACGACTATGCGGTATGGCAACGTCACCGCGACGAGACACCCATCGCCACGCAGCCGCACGGCGGCTTGATCAATATTTTCACCATCGATGCAGCGATTCGTGCCAACGAGGCAGACGAAGGCGAGCTGCTGCCAACCGCCTATACCGGCCTCGACCGATACGAGGCGCGCCGCCAGATCGTCGCCGACCTGGAGGCGCAGGGCCTGCTCGAGAAGATTGTCGACCACCGGCTGGTCGTGCCACGTGGCGACCGCTCCGGCGCAGTCATCGAGCCGTTCCTCACCGACCAGTGGTACGTCAAGGTCGGCCCGCTGGCAAAGCCCGCGGTAGAAGCGGTCGAGAGTGGCCGGATCCGTTTCGTTCCGGACAACTGGAAGAACACCTACTTCGAGTGGATGCGCAACATCCAGGACTGGTGCATCAGCCGTCAGATCTGGTGGGGGCACCGCATCCCCGCCTGGTACGACGAACAGGGCAATATCTACGTCGGACGCAGCGAAGAGGAGGTGCGCAGCAGGCACCAACTCGGCGCTGACTATCCCTTGAGGCAGGACGAGGACGTCCTCGACACCTGGTTCAGTTCCGCCCTGTGGCCATTCTCGACCCTGGGCTGGCCCGATCAGACACGACGCCTGGAAATGTTCTACCCGACCAGCGTGCTGGTCACCGGGTTCGACATCATATTTTTTTGGGTCGCCCGCATGATCATGATGGGCCTGAAGTTCATGGACGATGTCCCTTTCCACGAGATCTACGTCCATGGGCTGGTGCGGGATGCCGAGGGCCAGAAGATGTCCAAGTCCAAAGGCAATGTGCTCGACCCGATCGATGTCATCGACGGCATCGATCTCGAATCACTGGTCGCCAAGCGCACCAGTGGGATGATGCAGCCCCAACTTGCACAGCGTATCGAACAATCGACCCGCAAGAGCTATCCGGAGGGCATCCCGGCCTACGGCACGGATGCGCTGCGCTTCACCTTCGCTGCACTGGCCGCCACCGGGCGTGACATCAAGCTGGACGGCGGGCGCATCGAGGGCTATCGCAACTTCTGCAACAAACTCTGGAACGCCTCACGCTTCGTGCTGATGAACGTTTCGTCGGATACGAAACGTGACGCGCAGGGCGTATCCGAAGGGCCGAATCCGGGGTTGGCCTCGGTCAACAGCGCGGACTTGATTGCCGACCTCTGCAGTGACGACTACGAGCGCTCGGTGGCTGACCGCTGGATCCTGTCACGCCTGCAGAAGGCCAAGCAGACGGTCACCGAGGCAATCGATAACTACCGCTTTGATCAAGCTGCGCAGGCAATCTATGAGTTTACCTGGAACGAGTATTGCGACTGGTACCTGGAACTGTGCAAACCCGTGCTCAACAGCGATCCCGCCGGAGAGACGGCCACATCGGAGGCCGCCAGACGCGGCACCCGCCGGACGCTGGTGCGGGTCCTCGAATCGCTGCTGCGACTGACCCACCCGATCATGCCCTTCATCACCGAGGAGATCTGGCAGCGCGTTGCTCCGCTGACGGGCAGGATTCCAGCATCCGACGAGGTCAGTCACAGCATCATGCGGCAAAGCTTCCCGCTGCATCGCGCCGCGCTGGTCAATCCATCGGCCGAGGCCGAGATGCACTGGGTCATGCAGTTCATACTTGGCATCCGCAAGATCAAGGGTGAGATGAATATCGCGCCGAGCAAACCGGTGCCGGTGCTGCTCGCCGACAGCGACGAGAATGACCGCGCGTGGGCGGTGAAGCATCGTCAGTACCTGGATTTTCTCGCACGCACCGAGTCGATCCGCGTACTCGAGCCTGGCGATGCCGGCCCCGAGTCCGCGACCGCGCTGGTCGGCGATATGAAGGTGCTGATCCCGCTGGCCGGCCTGATCGACAAGGATGCCGAGCTGGCGCGTCTGGACAAGGAAATCTCACGCCTGCGCCAGGACATCGAGCGCACCGAGAAAAAATTGTCCAACGCATCGTTCGTCGACAAGGCGCCGGAGGCAGTGGTGTCGAAAGAGCGCGAGAAGCTGAATCGGGGACAGGCGGCCATTGAGGACCTGTCCGCACAGGCCGCCAAGATTCGGGCCCTGTGATGTGCGTGGCACTGCCGGGCGGCACGCACTCCGGGCCACCGCAGAGTATCGTGCGGCGTCTGCTGCAGTGGATCGGTTTTACCGCCTTGTTGAGTGCGATGTTCGCGGTCGGCCTGGCAAAGTGGCTGGGGCACCGCCTGTCAGCCACCGGCTGAGCGTTACCGAACTTACCAAGCAGCCCACTGTTCCCCGAATCGAGTGCTATTGCCCTTGAGTGGCGGCCGTCAAACCGGGCGCAGGCTGTCAGCGCATCACCACGATACGCACCGCGTCCAGACGAACCTTGGCGGCCGCGAGGTGTGCGGCAAGCAGGTCGCGGCGCACCTCCAGTTGCTCGATCTCGGCGTCACGCACATTCGGATTGATCCTGGCCAGCGCCTCAAGTCGCTGCTGTTCGGCCTCCAGCTCGGAATGCATCCTGCCGAGCGCCTCTTTGGCCAGGCTCGCTCCGCGCGTCTCGGCGATCCCAGTGGCGCGTTGCAGCAGCAACTTGATGCGGTCACCCTGTGACCGGATGACCGTGTCGACCAGCTTGCGATTCTGCGACAGGCACAGCCCTTGGAGATCGTCATGTGCGAGCAGCCCCGAGCGGTCCTCGCCGTGGGCGTCGAGCAGCAGGCGCAGGCAGGTGGGAGGAAGGTAGCGCTGGATCTCGAGACCCGGCGGCGCCACGCACTCGGTGATGAAGAGCACTTCCAGCAACGCGCTGCCGGTCCGATAGTCAGGGTGGCTGCAGACGGTCACGGCCGCCGTGCCAAGTTCCCCGCTCGTGAGCATCTCCATGCAGCCGCGTACCATCGGGTGTTCCCAGGTCAGAAACTGACGATCCTCATGGGCCAGCGCATCGCTGCGCCCAAACGTCAGCGTGACCGCCTCGCCGACGAGTCCGGGGAAATGATCGTGCAGCATGTGGGTGCCGGGACGCAGCACGGTCGAGCCGCCGGGCCCTGGTTCATGTTCGAGACCAAAGGCATCCCAGTAGGCGTCCATAAAGTCTCTCAAAGGTGTCACTTCGGCGGCTTCACGCAAGCGTTCGACCAGCACCGATGCATGCTCCGGCCGATGGGAATGCAGCTCGAGCAGGCGGTCTCTGCCGGCCTCCAGATCGGCGTTCATCCGCGCCGTCATTGCCTCGGCGTCGCCGACCAGGCGATCGATACTGCCGACATCCGACAGCGCCGCCAGCAACGCTTCACCGAGCCTGTCGAATACCGCACTGGCCGCCGGACAGACCGCCTCGAAACTCCGCAGGCCGTCACGATACCAACGCATCAGCACCTCGCCCGCAGAGTCCCGCAGATACGGCACGTGGAGTTCGATGGTTTCACGTTGGCCGATCCTGTCCAGACGACCGATCCGCTGCTCCAGCAGGTCTGGTTGCAGCGGAAGATCGAACAGCACCAGGTGATGGGCAAACTGGAAATTGCGCCCTTCGCTGCCGATCTCAGAGCAGATGAGTACCTGCGATCCCTCGTCGGGGTCCGCGAAGAAGGCCGCGGCGCGATCGCGCGCAACGATCTCCATGTCTTCATGGAACATGGCCGCGTGGATGGCAAAACGATCCAGCAGATGATCGCGCAGCGCCTTCACGGTTTGCGGGCGCGCACAAATGACCAGGACCTTGTGCGGCGCCAGGCGGTCCAACAGCCCGCGCAGACAATCGACGCGCGGATCGATCATGGCCCAGCCGTCGCCATAGGCCGACTCCGGCTGAAGCTCGGCTGCCAGCGTGCGGTAGTCCTGCGGCAGCGGCAGGTCATAGGTGTTCAGGTGGCGCCGCGGAAAACCCTTGATCGCCTGACGTGTGTTGCGGAACAGTACCCGCCCGGTGCCGTGACGATCGATCAGCCGATCGATCAGCTGGCTGGGCGCCAGGCCGGAGACGTCGCCGAGCAGGTCTTCGAGCAACTTACGATCCGCCGCATCGGACGGCTCGCCATCGAGCAGGCGTGCGGCCAATGCGGCCACCGGTGCATAGGCTTCCTCCTCGGCGAGGAAGGCACTGTAGTCGTGAAAGCGCTGTGGATCGAGCAGGCGCAGGCGACCGAAGTGTCCCGCCCGCCCCAGCTGCTCGGGCGTCGCGGTCAGCAGGAGCAGCCCCGGCGTCTGCCCGGCCAGCGCCTCGACCAGCTGATAGGAGATGTCGGCATCCTGCTCGGTCCAGCCGAGGTGATGTGCCTCGTCCACGATCACCAGGTCCCATTCGCCCTCCAGGACGGCCCGCGCGACCGTCGGTGTCCCGGTCAAGAACGACAGGCTGCAGAGCACCCGCTGCTCACTATGAAACGGGTTGACTGCGTCGCTCTCATCGAACCGTTCCCCGTCGAAGACGGCAAACGCCAGGTTGAACCTGCGCAGCATCTCCACCAGCCACTGATTCACCAACGCGTCCGGCACGATCACCAGCACGCGCTGGACGCGCTCGGTGAGGATCAGCCGGTGCAGGATCAGGCCGGCCTCGATGGTCTTGCCCAGCCCCACCTCGTCGGCGAGCAGCACCCGCGGCGCGGGTCGGGAGGCGACCTCGGCTGCAATGTACTGCTGGTGAGGGATCAGCTCGACGCGCGGTCCCTGCAGACCGAAGACCGGCGAGCGCCACGATTCGGCCGTCTGGCGCCATGCCAGATAACGCAGCGTGAACCAGACATCCGGGTCGATGCGCCGCGCCAGCAGTTTATCCTGCGGCCGATTCAGCATCAGGCGGTCGTCGAGCTGCTGTTCCGGCAGTTCGCTTGTCGCTCCAGCGACGCCGTTGCAGTGATAGATGAGCAGACCGTCTCGCTCCTCGACGTCACGGACCGTGAGCAGATTGCCGGACCTGTCCCGTACGCTGTCTTCGGGGACGAAACGCACCCGGCTGAGCGGTGCGCTGCGCACGGCGTAGTTGCGCTTTTGGCCGCTGGCGGCAAAGTCGAGCCGTACATGACGCTCGTCTGCCGCCTCGACCAGCCCGAGCCCCAAGTCGGGTTCGGCCTCACTCAGCCAGCGTTGTCCGACGGCGAATCTCTGCTGCACGATGATATTCCAGGCGAAAAGGCCGACATTGTAGCGGCTGAAAGAGTATCCGGCAGCTGATGCCGCGCCGACAGTTCGCCATGCCTGTGGCAAGGCCCGGTGCAGTTGTCCATAATCGCGGCCCTTTCACCGCCGCCTCAAGGGGAAGAACGCATGTGGTTTCGCAATCTGCAGCTGTATCGTCTGATCGAAACGATCGAGCACACACCCGAATCACTGCACGCCGCCCTGGAGCAGCAGGCGTTCAGACCCTGCGCAGGACTCGACAGCCATAGCAGCGGATGGGTTGCGCCGGCCAGCCGTGAGTCGACCGCGCTGGTACATGCCGCCAACCGGCGAATGATGATTTGTCTGCGGCGCGAAGACCGCATCCTGCCATCGGCTGTGGTCCGCGAGCACGTAGAGGAAAAGGCCGAGGCCATCGCGATTGCGGAGGCCCGCCCGGTGGGGCGTAAGGAGAAGCAGCGCATCAAGGACGAGGTCATCACCGATCTGCTGCCGCGCGCCTTCACGCGTTCCAGCCACCTCTACGCCTACATCGACCCCGACGCCGGCTGGATCGTCGTAGACAGCGCGACCGCAAAAAAGGCCGAGGAATTGCTCAGCGCGCTGCGCGAGGCGCTGGGCAGCCTGCGGATCAAGCCGCTGTCGGTCAGCCGTGCCCCTTCGTCCGTGCTCACCGGCTGGGTGGAATCCCGTCCACCCGAGAGCTTTTCCCTGGGCGACGAGTGCGAACTGAAGGAACCAGTCGACAATGGCGGGATAATGCGCGGGCGCCGTATCGACCTGGCCAGCGCCGAGGTCAAATCCCACCTCGATGCCGGCATGCAGGTCGCCAAGCTGGCGGTCGAGTGGCGCGAGCGCATCGGCTGCATTCTGTGCGACGACCTCGGTATCCGACGGCTGCGATTCCTGGACCTGGTCATGGAAGAGGCCTCGGACGTCGAGACCGACGATGCCCTGGCGCGCTTCGATGCGGATTTCGCGCTGATGGCGATGGAGCTGGCGCGCTTCATCCCCGAAGTCACGGAGGCCTACGGCGGTATCGATGAAGGATAGACCGGGTTCGTCGAGCGCAGCCCAACCTACCCTTGCATGCCTACCAGGCGATCGATCACGTAGGCCGCGGCCGTCATGCCGAATGTCGCGGTGACCGGCATACAGGCACCGTAGCCAGCGCAGTTCAATGAGCCCTCGATCGGCTTATCGCAGGCTTCGACCGGCGCGGCCTGTGGTTCATCCGACCAGACGCAGGGCACATCGAACCGACGCTTGGGATTTTGCGGAAAACCATAAGACTGGCGCAACAGACGACGCGTCCGGGCCAGTAGCGGGTCCTGCTCCGTCTTGCGCAGATCGCTTACCCGGACACGGCTCGGATCGCGCTGGCCGCCGGCCCCGCCAACCGTAATGACGGCCTGTTTGCGCCGCCGGCAGAATGCGATCAAGGCCGCCTTGACGCGAAAACTGTCGATACAGTCGAGCACCCAGTGGTTGTCGGCCGGAATCAGTGTATCGAGATTATCGGGCGTGACGAAGTCCTCGACGGTCGCCACACGGCAACCGGGATTGATCGCCGCGATGCGCTCGCGCAAGACCTCCACCTTGGAGCGACCGAGCTCGGATTCGACGGCCGGGAGTTGCCGATTGATGTTCGACTCGGCGACGTGATCCATGTCGATCATGCAGACATGGCCGACGGCGCTGCGCGCCAGCGCCTCGACCGCCCAGGAGCCGACGCCACCGACACCGACGACGCAGACGCGCGCGGAAGCCAATGCCTCCAGGCTGCCCGCGCCGTAGAGGCGCGTGATACCGCCGAAACGTCGCTGATAG
>Ga0316197_10003184_pt1 | contig 11674 bp, 9 predicted proteins | sample OudBiesiAoxic_MG_FD_204939 | JGI IMG/M metagenome (GOLD analysis project Ga0316197, IMG submission 204939) | Coastal sediment microbial communities from Oude Bieten Haven, Netherlands - site A oxic | ecosystem: Environmental > Aquatic > Marine > Coastal > Sediment | place: Netherlands...
GCGAGGGTGTTTTTCTTCCGGCTTCGCTTCAGGCGCGGAGTCTTCATCCCCTCGAGTGGGCGCACCCGCATCCGGCTCCTCGGCCAGCGCGGCCGAGGCGCACCCCAAAACTATGATCGCGAGGATCGCTCGTACGGGGAAGCGCATCGGCCTCAGGATGCCAGCCGACTAGCCCTTGGGACTAGTTTTCCGTGGGCTATCGGCCAAATCGGTACTTGAGGATCGCGGGCAGACTCCGGCCCATTTCTCCGATGAGCGTCGCCCAGCTGAACCGGTCGACCCATTCGGTTACCTGGCCATCCTTGACGCGGAACTCTCCTTGAACGGGGAGGTTCATGCGCAGGCCGCCACCTTCGAAGATGTCCACGCGATCGGTGTAGACGACGCCGTCTCCACGCTCGTGGATGTCGACGTACTGGACCTCGAAGCGCGTCGCGTCTTTGAACATCGCGCCCAAGACCTTCTTGAACCCGTTCTTGTTGCTGGAGGTCTTCCATGGGACGTTGACCCATCGGATGTCGTTCGAGACCAGCGCAGCCGCTGCGTCGAGGTCGAGCCGCTCCAAGGCGGAGATGAAGGCTTCGACGACCTGCTGAGCGGAAGGCCCGCTCGAGGTGTCGGTCGTGGTTTCAGGGGTCATCTCGGTTGTCATCCGCCAATCATAGGGAAATCCGCCAGCGAGAAAAGGGGACGGTGCCCAGAGACTCTCATCTCGCCTTCGATTCATGCTAATCCGATCGCCGATGCAGGTTTCCACTCGCGCTAGCCTCCGCCTCTCGGTCCTGGTTCCGCTGCTCGCGCTCGTGACGGCCTGCGCCCACGTGCCCGACCGCTCCCCACTTCCGGCCGAGCACGCCGATGACGCCGGGGTCTTGGGGATTCCCCGTGCGCGCATGTGGGGGGATGCTCCGCCGCCCTGGGAGCACGACTGGTTCAAGAGGAGCAAAGCTGATCTCAAAGAACGGTACTCCGGCATCTACGGTCGCCCTCACACCTATCTCGCCATCTCTGGCGGGGGCGAGAACGGTGCCTTTGCGGCCGGAATACTCACAGGCTGGACCGCAGCAGGGGATCGGCCGGAGTTCACCACGGTCACCGGAATCAGCGCCGGAGCGCTGGTGGCGCCGTTTGCGTTTCTTGGCTCGGAATACGACGAGGTCCTCAAGAGCGTGTCGTCGGAGCTCACGGCGGATGAGGTCTACAAGAAGCGCCGCTTGATTCGAGCCCTTCGCACGGACGCGATGGCAACGACCGAACCACTGCAAGCCTTGATCGCAAAGTACGTGGACGAAGAAGTGATCGAGAAGATCGCTGCGGCGCATCGGGAGGGTCGCTCGCTCAACATTGGCACGGCGAACCTCGATTCGATGCGGCCGGTCATTTGGCGCATCGGCCCGATCGCCAATAGCGGTCACCCCGATGCCCTGGCGCTCATCCGAAAGATCCTTCTCGCTTCGGCGTCGGTCCCCGCTGCGTTTCCTCCGGTGCTCATTCCAGTCGAGGTGGACGGCACGACCTACGACGAGCTGCACGTCGACGGCGGCGCCGCCTCGCAGGTGTTTCTATACCCGGTCGGCGTCGACTACGATGAAGTCCTGGCGAAGCTCGAGGTGTCGGGCCGTCCCAAGGTCTACGTCATTCGTAATTCCCGCCTCGATCCGATCCACCAGCAGGTCCGGAACAAGCTCTTTCCGATCGCGGAGCGTTCACTCGACTCCCTCGTTCGCACGCAGGGCATCGGCGACCTCTACCGCATCTACCTGCAGACCTGCCGGGACGGCCTGGATTTCAACCTCGCGTACATCCCTGCCGATTTCACGCAGAACTCCGACGACCTGTTCGATCGCGCCTACATGCAGGCCCTGTTCGACCTGGCCTACGAACGGAGCAAAGCCGGCTACCACTGGGAGAAAATGCCGCCTGAGCTCGAGGCAGCCCCGATCCAGTGCCGTTGACCGGGTCGAATCCTGGCCTTGCTAGGCCCTGAGCGGGCTCTAGACTCCCCCGATGCGAACAATTCTCCTCTCGTTACTCCTCACCGTCGTCCTCGCGGGCTGCAAGGACGGCAACCCATCCGCCGCAGCGGAGCCCGCCCCGGTTGAGAAATCCGAAGTTGCGATGTCGGTGATCTCGGTCGACGACGCCGACAAGGCGCTTCAATCTGGTGCCGTCGCTGTGGATGCCAACTCCGACCGCACACGCAAAAAGAATGGCACGGTGCCGAACGCCGTCATTCTGACCTCGTCCTACAAGTACGATCTCGCGCAGCTCCCTGAAGACAAGAGCAAAGATCTGATCTTCTACTGCTCGAACACCAACTGCACCGCCTCGGACGCGGCTGCTGAGCGGGCCTCGACGAATGGATACAAGAAGGTCCACATCATGCGTGAAGGCATCAAAGGTTGGAAGGACGCCGGCAAGGCCACCAAGCCTTATCCGCAGAGCTAGGACGCACCCGGGGCGCGGAAAAACGCCCGGCACGGGGCTCCATCGAACGGCTCGGCTTCGGCGCTCGCGTGAGGGCGGCGGGGTGGGGAGCGGTTGAGTGCAACCGGAAATCAAGATAGAAAGGGCGCGCTCACGAGGATGGTGACCTCGCGTGTGATGAAGGAAGGGTGGCTATGACCAAGCAAGCGTTTCTGCGCGCGTTTACGGTGACGTGCGGTTTACTCGTGTTCCAGGGATGCAAGTCCGACACGGCGATAAGCGCGAAAAAGGACTCGGTCGTGGTTCTCGACTACGGCGACGCGGCCAGGCGTCCCCTGCGGTACCAGATCCAAGACGGATCAATCACGACTTCGACCCTAGAGCTTTCGACTTCGTCGATGACGACGACCAAAGATGGCGAGGAATTGACCAAGGCGCCCACCCTCCGGTTCGTGGTCTCCTCCGGTCCCGCGATCAAGCTTCCGAATGGCAACGCCCGTTTGGAGGTCCGAATTGTCCATGCTGAGGCAGTCGTGCCCCCGGGATTCGCACCCGAGGTCGAGCGTGATTTTAATCAGAGCGCCGAACTGCTCAGGGACGTGGGCGGTTCGATCGAGGTTGACGACCGCGGGAACACAATTCGTAGCGAGCTCAACGAGGCCGCAAAGAATCCGAAGGTTCCGATCCGGCTGCTCATGACGATCGTCCACGCGCGCACCTCGCTGGCCCGTGTCGTTTTTCCCGCCGCTTCGGTCGGGCTGGGCGCAGTTTGGGAGGCGCGTCAGCAGCTAGAGCTCTACGGGTTCGAAATTCAGCGAATCGACCGCTACACGCTTGTAGACAGGAATGCTGATGACGTGAAACTCAAGGTCGACATCATTCACACGGCGCCCGAGCAGACCTTGAGCTTCGTAGAAGAAGGTATTGAGTTCGAGCTGAAGTCGCTTTCGACGACCGCCACGGGTGAGGTCATCCTCAACCTCAACGCGCTCGAGGGCAGCGCACGCGTAGAGGGTCAGTCGGCGGAGCTCCTCACCGTTACAGCGGATGAGAGTACGGAGGAGATTGAGCTCGACAGCGCGTTCCAGCTCAAGATGGACGTAAGCTACGAAGCCTGGCAACGTTGAATGAGGCCGTTCAGCTAGCCAGGTAGCGCTCAAGCTGATTGAGCGAGCTCGACCATCCTTGATTCGGTCAGACGTTCATCAGCGCCAGCAGGATCCGGTCCGGGGCGTCGTCGAATCTCCCGTTCGACATGACGACGATCGTGTCGCCTGGCTGGGCTTCGGCCGCTGCTGCGTCGACCGCTTCGTCCACGCTTTCGCAGGCTCTGGCCTGACCGCCGCGGCTTGAAATCGCCTCCACGATGGCTTTCGTGTCCAGCTTCTCCTCGGCGGGAATTCCGGTCCGTCCGACGGGCGCCAGGATGCAGACGTCCGCGGACGCAAATGCATCGGGATAGGTGTCCTGGTGCAATCGCCGGGACGCCGTTGCACTCCTAGGTTCGAAGACCGCGATCAGCCTTCCCTTCACGCGCTCCCGGAAACCTGTAAGCGTTTCCTTCACCGCTGTCGGGTGGTGTGCGAAGTCGTCATAGACCTCCACCCCGTTGCTGATTCCGACGAGCTCTTGGCGACGCTTGGTTCCACGGAAGCCGGGAAGGGCGGCGATCAGCTTGTCGAGAGGCGCGCCGCCGGCTTCGCTTGCCATGGCCAGCGCCGCAACGGTGTTCCGTGCGTTGTACCGGCCCCGCAATGGCAAGTTGGCACGCCCGCAGAGCGAGCCGCCACCGAACAGGTCCACGGTGCCGCCCGGCGCGGGGATTCCGAGCCACATGGGTTGGATGTCGCCGCAATCGTCACCTTCGAGCGCGTAGAAGCGCACCTTGCAATGCGCGCTCGATGCGACCTCGCGAACTAGTGGGTCACCGGCCCACGCGAAAAGCCAGCCGTCGCCAGGGATCAGCTCGACAAACCGACGAAACGCCGCGACGTACGCGTCGGCGTTCGGATAGATGTCGACGTGGTCGTATTCGATCGAGGTCAGAATCGCCGCGCTTGGGTGGTAGCTCCAGAACTTGGGCTCTTTCTCGAAGAATGCGCTGTCGTACTCGTCGCCCTCGACCACAAACGGAAGGCCTTCCGACCCGAGGCGTGAGCTTCGATCGAAGTTCAAGGGAATCCCGCCGATGAAAAAGCCGGCATCCATTCCCGCCCGTCGAAGCAAGTAGGCAAGCAAGGTCGAGGTGGTCGTCTTTCCATGCGTGCCGGCAACGACCAAGGACCTGCGCCGCGAAAGAACTTTGGCAGCGAGCGCGCCGGGCATGGACAGCGTTGGAAGCCCGCGACTCATCGCTTCTTGTGCCTCGGGGTTGTCTCGCCTGCATACGTTGCCAACTACGACGAGATCCGGGTTCGTGTCCAGGTTCTTGGTCCGCCAACCCTCGTAGCATTCGATGCCGAGCTCCTCGAGGTACGGGCCGACCGGCGGGTCGAACGCCGTGTCGCTCCCGCTCACGCGATATCCTGCCTCGACGAGGAGCGCAGCGAGCGCGCTCATGCCGGTGCCCGCGACACCAATTAAATGGACGTGCATGTACGCTCCAGATCACGGCAATTGCGCTGCAATATCGAGTCGGGTGTTGACAGGTTCACCGGTAGGCCCATTATGAGAGCAAGGTGGCTGAAAGTTCGAAAAATTTTTCCGACCGTGTGCGTGAGGTGATGGACGCCTTGATCGACGCGCTCGAAGGCCTGCTCAGCCCGCCCCCGGTACCCGTTCCGGTGCGCATCAGGCCGCCCCAGATGCCAGCGAAGCGCCGCCGTTGAAGTCTGGCCAATCCGCCGCAGCTGCCGGCGAAACGCCGCCGCTGGGGCTTGGTCACTCCGCCGCAGCGATCTGTTCTGCCGGCTTGAGCGTGACGGGAACGCCGCTAAACGCCGCGTTCCCGCTGAGCTCGTCGATCAGCTGGTCGTCGGTCAGGTCGTTGACGCTCACGCCTGGGTGATTCGTCGCGACGCCCAGCTGCACGCCTTCGCGACCGTGACCGAAGCCGTGCGGCAGGCTCACGACCCCGGGCATCATGTCGCCCGTGATCTCCGCTGGCGCGGTGACCTCTCCGACGCGCGAGCTCAGTGTCACGTCGTCGCCGGCCTTCACGCCCAGTCGCTCGGCGTCGTCCGGGTGGATCATCACGGTGCACCGAGTTTTTCCCTTCATGAGGCGCTGGCTGTTGTGCATCCAGGAGTTGTTGCTTCGAAGATGCCTGCGTCCGATGAGAAGAAGCTTGCCCTCCGGGGTGGCCGACACCTCTGCCGCGAATCGCGCTCGAAGCCGATCGAGGTCCTCTACGAAGAGCTCGGGCGCCAAGTCGATCGCGCCATGGGCCTCGGGGATCCGCTCTGGAAAACAGCTTTGAAGCGGACCGAGGTCGACTCCGTGCGGCTCTTTCTTGAGCTTCCCGAGCGATAGCCCGGTTCCAAGTGGACTGAATCGTTTCCCGTAGGGTCCCAACCGAAGGCCGACGTCGAGCACGCGCTCCGGGCCGGCCTTCTGCGCTGCTCGCGCCAACAGGTATTCCTTGCTCAGCTTGCCGTGACGCTTGGCCGCGAGTCGGCAGGTCAGCTCGCTGAGGATCTCCCAGTCGTCCAGCTCGTTTTCTGCCGTAGGGAAGGGCGGCGCGGAGTAGTTCGCAGTATTGCGGACCGCTACCAGGTTGAGCGCAAGGTCGTAGTGGCTCCGCTGAATCGGCGAAACAGGCGGCAAGATCAGGTCTGCGTGCCGGCTCGTCTCGTTGATGAAAAAATCGATCGCCAAGGTGAAGTCGAGCGATTCGAATGCTTCGTCGAGGCGTCCTCCGTTCGGCGTCGACAGAATCGGGTTGCCCGCGAGGATCACCATGGCCCGAATCTGCCCCTCGCCCTCGGTGAGAATCTCTTCAGCCATCACCGAAGAGGGCAGCTCGCCTCCGAATTCCGGCAAGCCCCGAACGCGACTGCGCCAGCGTCCGTAGGAGCCTCGCCCGAGGCCGAAGCCGCCGATTTTCTGAAGGGAATCGATTGCGGGGGTCGCGAACATCCAGCCGCCGGGCTCGTCGAGGTTCCCCGTGACCGCATTGAGGGCATTGACGAGCCACATGTTGAGGCCGCCAAACTCCTGCGTGCAGGCGCCCATTCGACCATAGGCCACGGCGGTGGCGGCGCTCTGCATCTCGCGCGCAAGCCGCTTCACCGTTGCTGCGGGTACTCCGGTAATCGCCTCGCTGGTTTCGGGTGGATACGCCTTGGCGATCTCGAGGAGACGGTCGAGGTTTTTCACGTGGGGTTTCAATCGACCGAGGTCGACGCTGGAACTGCACACCTCGTGGAGCATCCCGAGAAGGAACAGCGCGTCGGTGCCCGGCTGAATGAACACGTGTTCGTCCGCGATCTGCGCGGTTTCGGACCTCCGGGGGTCGACCACCACGACTTTGCCGCCGCGCTTGCCGATCGCTTCGAGACGTTTTTTGATCCCGGGGGCCGACATGATGCTTCCGTTGGATGCAAGCGGGTTGGCGCCGATCAGCATCATGTAGTCGGTCCGATCGACGTCGGGCACGGGAAACAGCAGCTGGTGACCGTACATGAAGTACGAGGCGAGCATGAGCGGCCACTGGTCACAGGAGCTTGCCGAGAACCGATTCTTCGTGCCGAGCGCACGGAAGAACGCGGGGCCGTACACGAGCGTTCCGAAGTTGTGAGCGTTCGGGTTGCCGAAATAGAGCCCCACTGCGCCGCGCCCGTTCTCTTCTTGGACCGCGTGGAGTCTACCGACGGCCAGATCGAAGGCTTCGTCCCAGGAGATGGGCTCCCAACCGCTTCCGACCTTCCTGACCGGCTGCTTCAATCGGTCGGGATCGTCATAGAGGTCTTTGAGTGCCGTCGCTTTGGGGCAGATGTGGCCGTGGCTGAACGCATCCGCGACGTCGCCGCGGATAGACTTGACCTCGGTGCCATCGATTTCGACTTCGAGCCCGCACATCGCTTCGCAGAGGTTGCAGGTTCGGTAGTGGGTGCTGCTCATCGGCGAAGCATAACCGAGTCGAGGCCCGGGGCGTACCCGCCAGGTTTAGCCTTTTTCGAAGGAGAACGACGTGCCGTCGGAGTCGACTGCGATCGTGTCACCTTCGCCGAACTGGCCGCGCAAAAGGGCTTCGGCCAGGGGGTCCTGAAGCTCCCGAACGAGGACCCGCTTCAAGGGACGCGCGCCGAATGCTGGATCGTAACCCAGGTCGATCAGTCGTGTTTTTGCGGAATCCGTCAAGGTCAGACCGATCTCCCGGGGCTTGAGGAGCTTCTTTACCTGGCGGAGCTGGATTTCGAGAATCGCCGCGAGCTCTTCCTTGTCGAGCCGGTCGAAGATCAGAACCTCGTCGACTCGATTGAGGAACTCCGGCCGGAAATAATCGTGAAGCCGTTCTTCGATCCGCTCGTTGAGCGCTTCGTCGGAACCCTCGTGCTCGAGAATGAGCTCGCTCCCCACGTTCGAGGTCATGATGATGACCGTGTCGCGGAAATGCGCGACCCGCCCGCGAGAGTCGCTGAGTCGGCCGTCCTCGAGAACTTGGAGCAGGATGTTGAACACGTCGGGGTGCGCCTTCTCGACCTCGTCGAATAAGACGACCGAGTAGGGTCGCCGCCTCACCGCTTCGGTCAAAAAACCGCCCTCTTCGCTATCGACGTATCCGGGCGGCGCCCCGATCAGTCGCGCGACCATGTGCTTTTCCATGAACTCGCTCATATCGAGTCGGGTGAGCGCGGCCTCGTCGTCGAACAGAAACGCGGCCAGGGTCTTGGCGAGCTCGGTCTTGCCTACCCCCGTTGGGCCGAGAAAGAGAAACGAGCCGATCGGGCGTTTGGGGTCACGAAGGCCGACGCGGCCTCGGCGCACCGCTTTGCTCAGGGCGCTCACGGCATGGTCCTGGCCGACGACGCGCTCTCGCAACCGGTCTTCCATGTGCAGGAGCTTCTGTGCTTCTTCCTCCATCATTTTGGAGGCGGGCACGCCGGTCCAGAGCGCAACGACCGCTGCGACGTCTTCGGGGCCCACCGTATCGTCCGACTCGTCACCGTCGAGGCCAAGGCGAACGCGCGCCGCGCTTTCGTCGATGAGGTCGATCGCACTTTTTGGAAGCTCGCGCCCCGCCACGTAGCGGCGCGCAAAGCGAACGGCGGCTTCCAACGCCGGCTCGGTGATCTCGACTTCGTGAGCCGCTTCAAACCGCGCTTTCAGCCCTCGAAGGATGGCCACCGCCTGTTCCGAGCTCGGCGGTTCGATCTGAATCGGTACGAACCTACGCGACAGCGTGCTCGCTTCGTCATTGATTTCCCGAAGCTCATCCGGGGTACAGCGAGCAAGCGCCCGGACCTCGCCCCGGCTCAGCGCATTGGCGAGCATGTCGCCTGCGCCTCCCTTCGTGCGAAGGAAAGAAGCGAGGTTGGGCAGAAACAAGATCACCTGGCCGCCCGAGTCGCGGACCGCATCGAGGATCGCTCGCATGCGCTCTTCGAGTTGCCCGCGAAGCCTGGTCCCTGCGACGAGCTCACCGGAATCGAGTGAGATGATGCGCTTGTCAGCCAAGAGGTCGGGCACTTCGTCGTCCGCGATCCGCGAAGCGAGGCCATGAACGAGCGCAGTACGGCCGGTTCCATCTTCGCCGACGAGCAGAGGATTGTTCTCCCCGCGCCGCGCGAGGACTTGGAGCATTCGGCGAAGCTCGGCCTCACGCCCGATGAGCGGATCGAATGCGTCTTGGGCTGCCAAGCGCGTCAGATCGCGGCCATACTCGTCCAGAACACCCATTTTCGCTCCTGCAGCTGTATCCGGTCTATCGTTTCCGCCGCCACCCGCCAAGGCTTCTCGCAGGATCGCGCTGCTCAAGCCCGATGTCCGCAGGACTGAACGGAGCAGGCCTTCGGGCTCCTGTGCGCAGGCCAAGACCAAGCTCGCGGTTCGAACCGGAAGCCCAGCATGCTGGGTGGCCTCGAGCTCGGCTCTCGACAGGAGCTCGAGGAATCCGGTCGACAGATACGCGACTTCTTCGCCTTTGGTCTTCGCGAGCCTCCGGAGCGCCCATTCCGAATCGACCAACACGTCGGTTGGGTCGACGCCCGCCGCTTCGATGGCCGCTTGGACCGCCGGCTCCCGATCCACCAAGTCGTACCAAAGATGGATCGGTTGGACTTCTGCGTGTTTGCGATCGTCTGCGAGCTGTTGCGCCGCGGCGACGTACCGACGCGCGTCCTCGCTGTACGAATCGAGACGCAGGGTGAGTTTCTTCAAGCCTAGTCGTCCGCGGCTTTCCTCGCCGCTACGAATTGCAGCCGCAAGTCGTACAGCACCTCGGTGATGAGCCGCTCTTCCTCGCCGGTGAGGTTCCCCCTCGTCTTTTCTTCGAGGAGCGCAATACAGTCGATCGATTGTTTCGCATGGGCGAGGTTCACCGTCGAGTCGTCTTCGGCACCAGGCAGCTTGCCCAGATGGATGAGCGCGGAGGTGCTCAACGACAAGACGAAAGTGTTGAAGTCGATGCTCGGAGCTGTGCCCTCGTCCTCACTCATACGCGCTACTCCGCCTGCGACTCGTCCTTCGAATCGGTGGGGTCGATCTCGACCGTGTCGTACGAGCCTTCGCGATCGGCGAGGCTCGCCAGCCGCTGCTCGTACTCTTGTTTGGAAATCAAGCCCTTCGCGATGTTGCGTTCCACGATTCGCTTGTCCATTAGTTTCTCTCCCAAAGCTGCCATGCGGCCGAGTGTAGATTCGCCATCCGGGCTGTCAACTCACACAAGTTTGACACCCCCGCGGGGACCTCCGATCCTGAATTCGTGCTTCGGACGGTACCACCATCGCCGGACCAGCTTCGCGAGCTGGAGATCCTGATTCGCGCGCACCATCCTTTGTTGCTCGTCGATACCGTCGAAGAAGAGCGGGTGCACGTGCTGCTAGAGCATGCCGCCGAGCACATCGGCTTACCCCTTTTCTCTTGGACCCAGGTCGATGGGCTCCGCCGTGAGATGCCCGAGCCGGGGCACACCCCCGAGAGTGGACCTCCTCAAAAGGCTCTCTCGTTCATCGGGCGCTCGAATCTCGAGGCGATTTTTTACCTCAAAGGGCTCGGCCCCTATCTTCACGAGCCCGCCGTGATCGCCCAGATCAAGAACATTCACAAGAAGTACTTCGGACACCGCGGGGCCATCGTCCTGTCGGGCCACGGCATCGAGATGCCCCCGGCAATCGAGCACCTGTTCACGCCGCTCAGCCTGCATGCGCCGTCGTCCGAGGCTTACCATTCGTTCGTCCAAGCAGTGCTCCGCGACCTGGCCAAGCGGCTTCACGTGAAGGTCGAGCTCTCCAGCATGGATGTGTCGCAGCTGCTTGCTGCTTTGCACGGCCTCACGTTCTTCGAGGTGCAGAAGATCATCACCCAAGCGGTGATTGAGGACGGCGTCCTCGGGCGTGAAGACATCGTCAAGGTGCTCGAGGCCAAGCGTCAGATCATCGAACGCTCCGGGGTGCTCGAATACTTCCCGCACGAACACGAGATGGGTGATGTCGCCGGTCTGACTGAGCTCAAGGACTGGCTTCGCAAGCGTCAGGCTGCCTTCGAAGACCCGAAGCGAGCCAAGCAATATGGCCTGTCGCCTCCTAAGGGGCTGATGCTGATCGGCGTTCAGGGCTGTGGAAAGAGCCTCTGTGCCAAGGCGGTGGCCGCGGAGTGGAAGCTTCCCCTCATCCGCCTCGACCCTTCGAACCTGTACAATCGCTACGTCGGCGAGAGCGAGAAGAATCTGAAGCGCGCGATCAAGCTTGCGGAGGCGATGGCGCCCGTGGTTCTTTGGATCGACGAGATTGAGAAGGCGCTCTCGCAACAAGACGCAGAGGGTGGACCTGCGCAGCGAATCTTCGGAACCTTCCTCGCCTGGCTTCAGGACAAGAAGGAGAATGTCTTCGTCATCGCGACCGCGAATGACATCTCGAAGCTTCCCCCGGAGCTGATGCGCAAGGGCCGCTTCGACGAGATCTTTTTCGTCGATCTTCCTGGGGCCGAGGCGCGCAAGCGGATCTTACACATCCACCTCAAACGTCGAAAGCGCGACCCGGCAAAGTTCGACATCCGACGGCTCGTGGAGCTGACCGATGGGTTCAGCGGCGCTGAGATCGAGCAGGCTGTCGTCTCCGCACTCTATACCGCATTCTCTCACCAGGAA
>Ga0316197_10003186_pt1 | contig 11669 bp, 8 predicted proteins | sample OudBiesiAoxic_MG_FD_204939 | JGI IMG/M metagenome (GOLD analysis project Ga0316197, IMG submission 204939) | Coastal sediment microbial communities from Oude Bieten Haven, Netherlands - site A oxic | ecosystem: Environmental > Aquatic > Marine > Coastal > Sediment | place: Netherlands...
TAGGTGCAATAAATTTAGCGTTATTATGGTCAACTAGGATCATGATAGTGAACCTTTTATGCTTAAGTTAGCCATAAACCAATATGTTATTTTGCTCGAACTTTTAACTTAATGAATCATTAGGTTACGTTGTGTATTTTCTCGGAGTATTCATGCCCACTGTTAAACGTTATTTTTTGTTATTATTCTCTCTTTGTATTTTTTCCATTAATGCATTAGCACTGGCGCCTGAAACAGGATGGATAAGTAATCTTAATCATCTTCCTGTCAAAGTTAATTTACAACTCACTGGCCAAGCTCAACAGAATACAGCCAATGCATTGTTAAATGTGAACCTCGATACGGATTGGAAAACCTATTGGCGATCGCCAGGCGAAGGTGGCGTTGCACCCACTTTTGAATGGAAAGCTGAATCGACCAATATAAAAGCATTTGACTGGTCTTGGCCGACTCCAAAACGCTATCCTGTACTAGGTGTTGAGACAGTGGGTTATAAAGATAAAATTCACTTTCCTCTGCATATTACGGTTAACGATCCTGAACAATCTAGTCGATTAAAGGGCACGCTGACATTAGCTTCATGTACCACGATTTGTGTTTTAACAGATTATAAGATAGATCTGCGTTTTGATCTTTCTCAATTGAGTATCAATGAAAACATTGCTTTTGCCTATGCTCAAGCTGTAAGTAGTGTGCCTATCCTCGTAAACCAAAGTGCTATTGATACAAAAAAAAATAATGCGAATATTACTCATATCGCTAGTTCTTGGGATCAGGTTAATCAACAAGTAGTCGTACAGTTATCTCATCAAATAGGTTGGCAGCAACCCGATCTCTTTATTGATAGTAGTGAGGCTGAGTTAGACAATGTATTTTTTTCTAAGCCTACTATCTCAGTGTCTGAGAAACAGGTTACTGCGACCTTTGCCGTAAGCAGTTGGGGAGGAGAAGTTGATTTAAGTAATGCCAATGTGAATATCACGGTGGTAGACGATAGTGTTGCTGTTGAAGTTGCTACTACATTAGGAAAGCAAATTATTTCAACTAATGAAGAGTCCATTGCATCGATTTTCTTGATTGCATTATTGGGTGGGTTAATTCTCAATATCATGCCCTGCGTATTACCGGTATTAGGCATGAAGTTAAGCTCCGTGTTAGGTGTAGAAGTCAGTCAACGAGGAAAAGTGCGTAAACAATTTTTAGCTTCTAGTGCTGGTATTGTTAGCTCCTTTTGGCTGCTTGCTGCTTTTTTACTCGTTCTTAAGTTATCAGGTGAAGCGTTAGGTTGGGGGATTCAATTCCAAAGTCCTTACTTTATTATCTTTATGATTGTAGTGACTGCTTTGTTTACTGCCAATATGCTAGGTTTATTTGAAATCCAGCTACCTGCTTCGATGCAGACTTGGCTAGCGACAAAAGGTGGAAACTCGTATCTCGGACACTATCTACAAGGCATGTTTGCTACCTTGCTAGCGACTCCTTGCTCAGCACCATTCTTAGGGACTGCGGTTGCGTTTGCCCTAGGTGCGAGTGCTTGGCAGCTATTTGCAGTCTTTACCGCTTTAGGCATCGGTATGGCACTTCCTTGGTTAATAATTGCTTTGTTTCCTAGCATCGCATTATTAATGCCTAAACCAGGTAAATGGATGGGTACAGTTAAGGTTGTTTTTGGTGTATTAATTTTAGCGACTTGTTTATGGCTAGTTAGCCTATTAAGTAGCTTTATTAGCGTGTTTTATACTGTTTTAGTTGCATTGTTGGTATTACTTTTGTTAGCGGTCTTGATTATTAAAAAGCATGGTAAACGCATCTTTTTTATCATCTTCAGCATTTTTATGATGATCCTTTCTGTTGTATTAATCGTTGGGAGCTTAACTGCCAAACATTGGGCTAATCCTTTACAGGATGAAATTAGTTGGGTGCCATTAGATGCACAAGTTATTCAACAGCAAGTCGATCAAGGTAACGTTGTTTTTGTGGACGTCACTGCAAAATGGTGTGTCACTTGTAAAGCGAATAAAGTAGGTGTTTTATTACAAGATCCTGTGTATAGCGCATTACAAAAAAGGGGAGTGGTTGCAATGAGCGGAGATTGGACGGTGCGATCGGACTCTGTCACTGCATATTTACAATCATTTGGGCGCTATGGCGTACCTTTTAATATTGTCTATGGGCCTGCGGCACCAAACGGTATTGAGTTATCAACTATTTTAAATAGCGAAGATGTCATCAATGCGATACAACAAGCGAAAGGGCAATAGGATGACAGAGAAGAAGATCAAAAGAACATGGCGATCACGATTTAAGTCTGTGTTGATATATTGTGCTTTTTTACTTGTTGTTAGCTGGGGGGTTGACTTATGGAGAGCTCAGTCGATTGCTTCTGGTAAAGCACCTGAGTTGCTTACAATGAGTATAAAGGGTGAAAAAGTTGATCTAATAGCTATCAGTCAAGACAAGCCTGTATTAGTTTATTTTTGGGCTACGTGGTGTAGTGTCTGTAGTGCCGTTTCTCCCTCTGTTGATTTTGTAAGTAACAATATGCAGGTAATAACAGTTGCTCTAAGCTCAGGTAACGATAAACGTGTTCAACAATATTTGAATGCTAAAAATTATAATTTTACTGTTATCAATGATAGTAAAGGTTTAATTGGGCGTTCATGGGGGATTAGTTTGACACCAACCTTGATGGTGATAGATAAAGGGCAAATTACTTCTGTGACAACTGGGTTTACTAGCCCCTTTGGCATGTGGGCGAGAATGTTATTAAGTTAAACTTTTCAAATTCAGCTTTTCTTCGACTCAAATAATAAAAAACTAACATTAATCAGTTATTAATTAATGTTAGTTTTATTTTTTAATTTAACTGTTACTTCTTAATTTAACAGTTATTTGTCCAGCGTAGGTCCAGCTGGTAATAATACTTTACCTTCTTCCTTGTCCGTATAACGTGCAAAGTTATCAATGAATAGGTGTGCTAGTTTTTCAGCTTTCTCATTCCATTGCGAGGCATCGCTATAAGTATCTCTTGGATCTAAAATATTGCTGTCTACATTAGGTAATGCAGTCGGTACTTCTAAGTTAAATAGTGGAATTGTTTTAGTTTCAGCATGTTCAATTGATCCATCTAGAATTGCATCAATGATCCCGCGTGTATCTTTAATTGAAATACGTTTACCAGAACCATTCCAACCAGTATTTACTAAGTACGCTTCTGCACCACACGCTTCCATTCGTTTTACTAACTGTTGTGCGTATTGAGTTGGATGTAAGCTCAAGAATGCAGCGCCAAAACAAGCAGAAAATGTAGGAGTCGGCTCTGTGATACCACGCTCAGTACCCGCTAATTTGGCAGTAAAACCAGATAAGAAGTGATATTGAGTTTGTGCTTTAGTCAATTTTGAAACCGGTGGTAAAACCCCAAATGCATCGGCTGATAAAAAGATTACTTTTTGCGCGTGTCCACCTTTAGAAACGGGTTTCACTATGTTTACGATATGATCTATTGGGTATGAAACTCGCCCATTTTCAGTTTTACTTGCATCGTCATAATCAACTTCACCTTGCTCATTGATCATCACATTTTCTAATAAGGCGTTGCGTCTAATTGCACCATAAATATCGGGTTCAGCTTCGGCACTTAATCGAATAGTTTTTGCGTAACAACCGCCTTCAAAATTAAACACACCATCATCATCCCAACCATGCTCATCATCACCGATTAATGCACGTTTAGGATCCGTTGACAGTGTTGTTTTCCCTGTTCCTGACAAACCAAAGAAAATTGCCGTATCGCCTGCTTTGCCTATATTTGCAGAGCAATGCATTGAAGCCATACCATTCAGCGGTAATAAATAGTTCATTACTGAGAACAAACCTTTTTTCATCTCTCCGCCATACCAAGTGCCGCCAATTACCTGTATTTTTTCTGTTAGATTAAAGGCAACAAAGTTTTCTGAGTTGAGGCCATTTTTTTCCCAATCGGGATTAGTTGTTTTAGAGCCATTCATGACAACAAAATCGGGTTCAAAATCAATCAGCTCTTCAGCAGTTGGGCGAATAAACATATTCGTTACAAAGTGTGCCTGCCATGCAACTTCCATTATAAAACGTACTTTTAAACGAGAGTTGGCATTAGCACCACAATAGGCATCAACAACGAACAAGCGCTTATTAGAAAGTTGTTTTGATACAATACCTTTTAGATGTACCCAAGTATCTTGATCAATTGCTTTGTTGTCATTTTTACCCTGATCACTCCACCAAACGGTATCGCGAGTTGTGTCATCTCTTACTATATATTTGTCTTTTGGAGAGCGACCAGTAAAGATGCCTGTATCAACTGCAACAGTGCCATTATTAGTTACCGTACCTTTTTCATAACCACTTAATGAGTCTGCAGTCTCTTCTGTAAACAAGGTTTCATAACTAGGGTTGTAAAGAACTTCTGAAACATCGGTAATACCGTACTGTTGTAACTGTTTGGTCGATAGTGCTATTTGGGTCATAGTTAGCTCCATTATGACTTGTAATTTTATTGTAAAAGAAATGAAAAGAAGAGTGTTTAGGGTAGGGGAATTGAAGATATTTTTGTGGGAGCAGGCTCAAATAATCGATTAAAAAAAAGCCATAATAAAAATTATTATGGCGACTTCGTGATGTGACAACAGTAGCGGATCAAATTAGTGCTTTTGATCCGTAGAAGTGAATAAAATCTGTAGATCTTTTTCTTTAAATGAATAAGTTGTTGCACAATATTCACAACGCATATCAATACTTTCTTGCTCTTCTAAAATTTCTTTTATTTCAGATTCTTGAAGAGATGCTAATGACGATAAACAACGCTCTTGAGAGCAACCACATTTAAAGCTAATTGGTTGTAGTTCGAATAAACGTACTTGTTCTTGATGATACAAGCGGAACAATAATTCATCATTATTCAAGGTAAAAATTTCTTCTGCTTTAATGGTGCCAGCTAATGCACAAACATGGGCAAAATCTTCTTCATGCGTATCACTGTGAGCGGGTAATGTTTGTATTAATAATCCTGCAGCCTGTGCTGGTGTTGCTTGACTATCGGCAAATAAACTAATTTTGGTCGCTAATTGCTCTGACTGTACAAAATAATCCTCTAAACACGCCGCTAAACTATCTTTTTCTAATGCCACTATACCTTGATATCGTTCACCGTTATCTGGGGTAATAGTTATCATCAAGTTACCTTTTCCAATTAATTGTGAAAAAGATAATCCACTGGTATCACCTTGGTAACGCGCCGTGCCACGGACTTCTAAATCTTGATTTGCATTAATAACAGCCATGCTCAATGGACCATCACCCTGTATTTGAACAGTAATTTTTCCCTCAAATTTTAAAGTTGCCGTTAATAAGCTGGTCGCAATTAACAATTCACCGATGGTATTGGCTATTTCAACGGGATAGTCATGATTATTGATGCATTGTTGAAAAGCATTGTGTGCTTGTGCAATTTCGCCGCGAATTTCAAAATCATCAAATAGGAAGCGTTGTAGTTGGTCTGTCATAATTTCTCTCAATATTTATTCTGCAACGATTAATCAAAATTCGCTGTGTTACGTTGTGTTTTTGCGTGTATTAATTCACGGCGTTCTTTTTTATTGGGCTTACGGTCTGGATGTGGTGCATTTTGTAAACTGAGTTTACGTAAAACTTGGTATTGTTCTCGCTTAGCGATACTTTTTTCTGTTTCTTTATAAAGCGTTTGCGCAATTGGCGCACCGCGACGCTGTTCTGAAAGGGCTTCAATGCAGACTTCAAATAAAAGCTCACCCTGTCGAATTGACAATAATGCCCCTAACTCTACATTTTTGCTCGCTTTACAGCGTTGGCCGTTATAATGGACTTTACCACCTTGCACCATTTCACGAGCTAAGCTGCGGGTTTTATAGAATCTCGCAGTCCACAACCATTTGTCTAATCGTACTGTTGTTTCTTTCATATTTTTCACTCAAAAGCGGATTTTAGTTTAGCAAAAATCAACTTTGTTATTAAGTTAAAAGAAAATAATGAATTATTAAGGTAATTAAATTGGGGCAAAATTTGATAAATCAAGGCATAGTTGTGTGATAATGCTATATTCAAAGGACTATTCTAACGCCAGCTAAAGTATAAAGTTCCAGGATAGATCTCATTATTTGAGCTTGTCTGGCTATGTTGATTTATAAAAATTGGCGTTAGCATTAGTATGGTAAATAAGAATGGTTAAGATTCAGTGTAAATAAATAGGATGAAAAGAGTGGCGATAATATCCCAACTACCGAAAATAATATTGGCAGTTATCTGTGCTTTAATCGCCTATCAGATAGCGCTATTTACCTGGGCTGTCTATCCCAAAAAAGATAGTACATATGAGTGGACTCCTCCTTCCATTGACCCAAAGACCAAAGCGGTAGTATTAAGTTCTCAAAAACTTCAGCAACAGCATTTATTCGGAGAATTTCAAAGACAACGTAAACAACCTGTTCAATCTACTCAAACAGATGCGCCTAAAACGCGTTTAAAACTAACCTTAGTAGGCATTGTCGCAGCTTCAGATCCTAATCTTTCAAGTGTTATCATTGAATATAAAAATGTTCAGGATAGTTATTTTATTGATTCTGAGATTGAAGGGACTGATGCAAGTGTGAGCAAAATATATAGTGACCGAATTATTATTTCGGTAGGTGGTGAGGAACAAACGTTAATATTAGATGGTCTAGAACAAGCGAATAAGAGAATGGCCAGAATTGAAAATGGTCAAGCATCTGCAAAAGGTCAAGCTAGAGCAAGTAATAGAACAGAAATTGCACTTAATAGGAAAGCATTGTTGGAAAATCCTAGTAAGCTGCTTGATTATATTAGGATCTCCCCCGTTAGAGAAGGCAATCAGATTCAAGGGTATCGTGTAAGTCCTGGTAAAGATCCTAGTTTATTTGAAGAAGCAGGATTACAAGAAGGTGATTTAGCAGTAGAACTAAACGGCATTGATTTAACCGATATCAGCCAAGCGATGGGGCTAATGAAAGAATTCCCCACCATGACAGAAATGAGCTTAACCGTTGACCGCGATGGTGAGCTAAACGAGTTATTTTTTAGTATTCCGTAGTATAAAAATAAGTTTAAGCTGCTGAAACAAGTAAACAATGAGGTTGTTGTAATGATTTTAGGGATAAAGAAAAAATTGGTTGGATTGATCGGAGCCAGTATTTTTGTTTTGTTTTCACAGGCCACTTTGGTACAAGCTGCTGAATATTCAGCGAGCTTTAAAAATGCTGATCTGAATGAATTCATTAATATTGTCGGTAAGAACCTGCAAAAAACGATTATTCTAGACCCAGCGGTGCGTGGAAAAATCAATGTTCGCAGCTATGACTTACTGAATGAACAACAATATTATCAATTCTTTTTAAATGTTTTGGAAGTATATGGATTTGCTGTTGTTGAAATGGACAATGGAGTCCTTAAAGTCATTAAAGCAAAAGATGCTAAAGTAGCCGCAATTCCAGTCGTGGATGATGGAAGTCGCTTTAAAGGTGACGAAATGGTTACTCGAGTGGTACCTGTTATTAATGTCTCGGTGCGTGAACTTGCGCCTTTATTACGTCAGTTAAACGATAGTGCTGGTGGTGGTAATGTCGTTCATTATGATCCTTCTAACGTTATTATGATCACAGGTCGTGCTTCGGTGGTTAATCGTTTAGTAAAAATTATCCAGCGCGTTGATAAAGCCGGTGACCAAGAAGTTGATATCGTCAAACTAGAGTATGCAAGTGCGCTAGAAATGGTCAATATGATCAATTCCATTCAGCAAACACCAAAAACCTCAAAAAGTAGTACTAGCAGTGTACTTAAACCGCGTTTAGTTGCCGATGAGCGTACTAATTCAGTGATTGTTAGCGGTGAGCCTAAAACACGTGCCCGCGTCATTAAATTAGTGAGGTCACTCGATAACGAATTAAAGAATAATGGTAATACCCGTGTTTTTTACCTTAAATATGCCAATGCAAAAGAAGTTGTAGATGTGTTAACGGGGGTTAGTAAAGGCATTGAAGATGCATCTGGTGGTCAGTCTGGATCCTCTAACAATATATCTTCCTTAAATATTCAAGCGCATGAAGGGACCAATGCCATTGTTATTTCAGCACAGCCTGCTTTGATGTCATCATTGAGCAGTATTATTCGTCAGTTAGATATTCGTCGAGCACAAGTATTAGTAGAAGCCATTGTGGTAGAGGTATCGGAAGGTAATGGTATTAACTTAAGTGTGCAATGGGCTTCTACAGCAGGTGCCGGGACGCAGTTTAATGATAACGGCGTAACCGCGAGCGAACTTGCAACCGGTGTTTATGCGATTAATAATGATGAAGATGATTATGAAGATCTCGCGTCATCGCTTGCATCCATTGCTGGTGGTGTGGCTGGTTATGTGGGCAATGATTGGGGAGTGATTTTACAGGCGCTAAGCACCACTACGGGGTCTAATATTCTTGCTACACCTAGTTTGACTACGCTTGATAATCAAGAGGCTAGCTTTATTGTGGGTGATGAAGTACCGGTATTGACGGGTTCCACATCTAGTTCATCAAATGATAATCCTTTTCAAACCATTGAGCGAAGAGAAATCGGTATAAAACTCAAGGTCACACCACAAATAAATGAAGGTGACTCTGTGCAAATGGTGATTGAGCAAGAAGTCTCGAACATCAAAGGACAAACCTCGGTAGACGTTATCTTTGCTACTCGTGCAGTAAAAACTACTGTGTTAGCTAAGTCAGGTGAGACCATTGTTATTGGTGGGTTAATTGATGAAACAGTGAATGAAACTGTTGATAAAGTGCCGTTATTAGGTGACATTCCTTATTTAGGACATCTTTTTCGTTCGACTAAAAGTAGCACAGAAAAACGTAATTTAATGATTTTCTTACGTGCAACTATTATTAGAGATGATCAAACTATGATGGAGTTGAGCCAACGTAAATATGGTTTAATTCGTCAAATACAATTAGGTCAAACTGAAGATGGCATTGAATTGATGCCAAATAGTAATGTACCAGTCTTACCTGAGTGGGGGCAACCTGTTGAAATAGACCCTAACATGTTCCGTAAAAACCAAGAATATAATAAAGCGAAGCAAGAGGCGGCACAAAACAAAGAAAATACAGGCCAAGTGAATGAGTAATTTAAGCGATATCGAAGCAATAGATGAGGCTGAAGTAGTCGAATTTACTCCTTCAGGACAGTTACCTTTTGCTTTTTCTAAAAAGCATGAATTAGTCATGCAGCATAATGGGCAACAGAGTGAGCTGTGTTTTAAAAAAACACCGAATGTTGAACTATTGATAGAAGTGCGTCGTGTTATTGGTCATACTTTTACTATTAAGCAAGTAGATAGTGATCAGTTTGATAAGTTAGTGGCTCGCGCTTATCAATCATCTTCCTTAGAAACGCAACAATTAATGGAAGACTTAGGGGCTGATGATTTCTTTACCTTAGCTGAAGAACTGCCAGCTAACGATGACTTATTAGAAGCTGAAGATGATGCACCGATCATTAAATTAATTAATGCGATGTTAGGTGAAGCTATTAAAGAAGAAGCCTCTGATATTCATATCGAAACCTTTGAACAAACATTAATTATTCGTTTTCGTATTGATGGCGTATTACGTGAAATATTAAAACCACATCGCAAATTGGCTGCACTGTTAGTGTCACGTATTAAAGTTATGGCAAAGCTGGATATCGCTGAAAAGCGCATTCCACAGGATGGTCGTATTTCATTACGTATAGGCGGGCGCGCTGTGGATGTGCGAGTTTCAACTATGCCTGCGAGCCATGGTGAACGTGTTGTATTACGTTTATTAGATAAAAATGCAGTTAAGTTAGAGCTTTCCACATTAGGCATGACCAAAGAAAATCACGTATTATTACAAAACCTTATTCATAAACCACATGGCATAATTTTAGTGACTGGCCCCACAGGCTCGGGTAAAAGTACTACACTTTATGCAAGTCTATTAGAGATCAATTCTAGAGATAGAAATATCCTCACAGTGGAAGACCCTATTGAGTATGCCATCGACGGCATCGGTCAAACCCAAGTTAATACCAAGGTCGATATGACTTTTGCTCGTGGTTTACGTGCTATTTTACGTCAAGACCCTGATGTTGTGATGATTGGTGAAATTCGTGATCTTGAAACCGCTGAAATCGCAGTGCAAGCGAGTTTAACTGGGCATTTAGTATTATCTACATTACACACCAATACTGCAGTAGGTGCAGTGACGCGTTTGCGTGATATGGGTGTTGAACCATTTCTCTTATCTTCCAGTATTTTAGGGGTATTAGCGCAGCGGTTAGTAAGGCGTTTATGTCCACAATGTAAAGCTCCGCATTCAGCAAGCTCTTCAGAAAAAGAAATATTAGGTATTACTGAACTTGAAGAGGTCACTATTTATCGTCCCGATGGTTGTCGTCAATGTAATCATACTGGATATCGCGGACGTACGGGGATCCATGAATTATTAGTGGTTAATGAAGTAGTACGTGAGTTAATTCACACTGGAGCAGGTGAGCAAGCTGTTGAACGAGAAATTCGCAAAACCTCTGCGAGCATTCGAGATGATGGGCTTAAAAAAGTATTACAAGGCCAGACGACGTTAGAAGAAATTTTACGTGTGACAAGAGAGGATTAGTGTGGCAACTTTTTCCTATAAAGCGTTAGACGCAAAAGGTAAACAAACCAAAGGAACACAAGAGGCTGACTCTGCGCGTATGTTGCGTCAACAATTGCGTAATGTAGGCTTGATGCCCTTAGAAGTTGAAGCCATTTCCTCGAAACGTAAAAGAGTTGGTAAGGCTTTTATTCAAAGTAAAATAAAAACAGCTGATTTAGCCTTGATCACACGCCAACTATCTACCTTAGTTGCTTCTTCTATTCCCCTTGAAGAGTCATTGCAAGCAGTAGCTGAACAATGTGATAAGCCTAAAATTAAAAGTATGCTAGCGTCGGTCCGTGGTGGGGTGATTGAAGGTTATACACTCGCAGATAGTATGCGCAATTACCCTATGATTTTTGATGATCTATTTTGTGCGATGGTTGCGGCGGGAGAGAAATCAGGACATCTAGAAAAGGTGCTAGATAGACTTGCTGATTACGCCGAACAACGACAAGAAATGAAAAGTAAGATGATGCAAGCGTTGATTTATCCGATTGTATTAACCTTAGTGGCTATCTCTGTTGTGGCTATTCTATTAACGTCAGTAGTACCGCAAGTTGTTGGACAATTTCAGCATATGGGAGCAGATTTACCGGGATCGACACTTTTTCTGATTGCTGTTAGTGATGCAGTGAGTGCCTATGGTTTGTATTTTTTAGGTTTGTGCATTATTGCTTTATTACTATTTAAATATTACTTACGTAAAGCCAGTAATCAACTACGGTTTGATCGCTTTTTATTGCGTATTCCTGTCGTTGGAAAAGTTGTTAATGAATTAAATACGGCGCGCTTTGCTCGAACATTAAGTATTTTAAATAGCAGTGCGGTGCCGTTGTTAGAGGCAATGGGGATCGCTGGAGACGTTTTGAGTAATCAATATATTCGTTTAAAAGTGAAGGAAGCCGCTGAACGTGTTCGCGAAGGCACAAGTTTGGG
>Ga0316197_10003187_pt1 | contig 11669 bp, 14 predicted proteins | sample OudBiesiAoxic_MG_FD_204939 | JGI IMG/M metagenome (GOLD analysis project Ga0316197, IMG submission 204939) | Coastal sediment microbial communities from Oude Bieten Haven, Netherlands - site A oxic | ecosystem: Environmental > Aquatic > Marine > Coastal > Sediment | place: Netherlands...
CGTGGTCTCAGGGGGTCATTGCGCTTCGGCGAGCTGGTCTCGTTTGATGCTCGGTAGGCAGGTCTCCGGTGGCACTGCTCGACGACGGCGGAAGCCTGCTAGTGCACGGGGAACGTGAGCAGGAGCACACCACCTGCGCCGAACGCGAGGAATCCAAGCAAGACCAGGGTGAACCTCACCCAGCGTCCGTGAAACTTCGTACTGATTCCGGCGAAGAACAGAACAGAGGCGAACAGAACCGTTGTCAGAACGTAATTGTCCCCTGTCTGGTTTGCATCAACAGCGATCGCAGTTGCAGCCTCAGCCTCAGATCGGAGTTCCTCGGCCTGCCGTTGCGCAGCAACCACATACTCCTCCATATCGAAGGGTGTGGCCGGTCCATCCGGATTGTGGAGTGGGTCTGTCGCTAGCCACGCCTCAAATGCCGACTGGAATTCGGGTCTGAAGGCTCTCTCCAAGAGAGAAAGGACTCTTGTGTCTCCTCCTTGACCGGCCTCGTCGAGCCATATCGCGAAGTACTCGACATCAACAGTGAAGTCTGCGTCTGCGAGGTCCGATGCCCGAACCGATTCTGCCCGGGCAGCTCCGGCTTGCGCATAGGCCTCTGCTTGCACGCCTCCCCAGCGGGTTGACTGATAGGCACTCCAAGCAGACGCAATCGTTGCCAGAGCGAGAACCGTCGCCGCCAAGATCTCGACCCAGCGATCCGGCGGATCAATACGGGTGAGGGTTTGGATGGCATCGTGGAGTGCGCTGAAGTCGTCCAGCTCCTCCGAATCGCCACGGATGGGATCAGCGTCGTCGTGCAAGGTTGATTCCTCCATGTTTTGGCGGGCAGCAGAAGCGTCGAGACCGACACCGGTCAACGATGCTACCCGACGTCAGCCAATCCCCATCGGCCACGATCCCTGCCACAGGCCGCCCATAACGGCGGTGGTTTCGAGGGGTCATTGCATCGCTCCGGCGAGTTTGTCTGATGGTGTCATCCATCCGAGGGTTGGGTGGACGGTGGGTGGCTGATCTGGGACGGTGCGTGGCGGTGGTCCCGTCGGGGCCGGAGAGGATGTCTGTCATGTCTTGGCCCCCGTTTCTGGTGGGTTCGCTACGAGCCCAGGATCAGTCGCAGTCGATGGTCCAGTTGCCTCCGTTCGCGTTGTCCCAGACGGAGTGACCTGAACCAACCATCACCACTCCGTTGTAGGGACCGATCTCGTTCACTATGAGGTCGTGCCAGTCCAATCCCCAGGTCCACGTCGAAATAGTGAAGTTCGTGTCTGCGTCGAATGCCAGGTTTGCGGGGCCGCCGGATGACACGAAGTTGGTGACTGCGACCACATCGTCACCCCTGCCCTGGAGTGGGCAATCCACCGGCTCGGCCTCAGAAAGGGGAGCGACCAAGTAGGACCAATCGCCGTCAGCCGTGATCTCGAAGCCCCTGACTCCCTCACCGTCATACTCAGCGTCGAACTGCACCGGCCGGGCCCCCTCGTAGCCACCGATTGTGTTGACGAGTAGGTCGATGTTCTCGAAGCTGTCGAGCCTCGATACAGAGAAGTTGCCGTCACCGTTGTGAGTGAACGTTTCGATGACCGCTGTATTCGGAATGTCGATCGCGACGACATCATCACCGCTTCCCGAGCCTTCGGCTAGCACAGGTGGGAGCGTCGTGGTCGTTGTGGCCGGTTCCGCAGTCGTGGTCGGCGCTTCGGTCGTAGTTGTGGTCGGTGCAGCGGCGGTCGTCGTGATCGGTGCAACGGTTGTTGATACAGGTGTCGTGTCCGCGGCGGCGGAGTCGGAGCCGTCGCATCCCGGCAGGGGTAGCACAACTGCAGCTGTCGAAGCGATCCAGCGGATAGATCGTGAACGCATCATCGAGACTCCCCCACATCGTCAGGCTCTTGGCGAGAACGATTCTCTTCATGATTCCTGCAATTCTGTCAGCGCAGTCGCGATCGGGTACGGCCGCTATCGATCACCGATGCACTCTCTGGTTTGCTTCTTCGAGCACCAGTGACCATTCACCGGTGTCGAAGTCCAATGCCCAAACGTCGTCGTGCATTGTGGGGTAGACGCCGCAGCAGCTTCCGTGGAACAGGAGGAGTCGGTTGTTGATCGGGTCGGCGACCATCGACTCGAAGCTCTGGACTTCTCGTGGGATGTCGGGTGTCCCGGTGCACGTCCAGTCGAGGCTTGTTGGGTCGAGTCGGCAGACGCCGTCTCCTCCGTAGACATAGGCTGTTTCGGTGCTGGTGGCGAACTCGTAGGCGCCCCATCCTCCCATTACATCCGGCTGGTCGAGGGGCTCGGTCTGTCCGGTACGTGGGTCAACTGCCACATGGTCGTTCCCGAGGAAGTAGAGGCGGTCGGTTGTGGCCGAGTATCCGACCAGGTTGGCCGGGTAGTTGCTCTGCAGCGTTCCGATTTCGGTCCAGGTGTTGGTGTCGACGTCATAGGCGACAAGGCCATGTTCCCCGGTCTGGACTATTACGAGGCCTGATATGGGGTCGTAGACGGCCCCGAGGCCCGGGTAGTTGATGGTGTACGACTTCGGTGGTGTCTGTTGGGCGGTCCACGTGTTGTCCGCTGCGTCGTAGACGAAGACCAGTCCTTTGCGGATGTAGAGGGTGACGTCTGAGTCGACGTCGTAAACCAGTTCGCCTTGAATCAACTGGGGCGATGCAACAAGACCGTGGAGGTCTACCGTTGGGTTGAGTTCTCGCCAGGTGTTCGCACAGACGTCGAAAGCCCAGGTCTCACCGTTGTCGTCGGCGTGGATGACCCAACCCGTGCGTTCGTCGAAAACCCCCGACTGATTGCTCGTCCAGCCAGCTAGTTGGGGCCGGTTCTGATCAACGGGGCCGGGTGCATTCGGGTTCGTACCCTCAGGGCATGTTGCTGCGGCGGGTGCGGTCCTAGCTTTCGTGGTGGACAGGATCGGACTCCACCCCACCTCTCCGGATTCGTCGGGTGAGGCGACCCCGTCGTCCGCTACCGCAGGACTGGTGGTGGAAGGGACCGTCTCCTCGGTTGTGGGAGACGTGTCGGCAGATAGCTCGAGCCGCCAGATCTCCGTGCGGGGATCGCCCACGACCCCGAAACCCATGTTCCTGGCAATCAAGGCATACACGAGGATGTCGTTGTCCTCAACGATCAGGGTGGTGTCGATGACTCCGGCCTCTCCGATTTGGTGGATGGTGTCGGCGAGAGGTCCGAGATCGGTCACCTCCAGCCAGGCCTCTGTATCCGGGGTGTACCACAACCCGAGGTTCCCGTCCCTGGGACCTTGGTAGCCATTCCCCTCAAACTCGGTCACGCCTGCTTCCATGGGCGGCGAGTAGACGACCCAGCCGAGCCCACCAGCAGTCACGGTCGGCATCCAGTTGTCGTTCGAGGGTCGGAGGGCGATCTCTCGCCACGTTTCTCCGTCTACGGTCGCCCATAGACCCTCTGCAACGAGCATTCCGAACTCGTTGGCGGCCGAGTTGCGCCTCACCTCGACAGCAGCCCCGACGGCCGGGCCGTCGGCTGGAGCTGAGGGCTTCTGATCACCCGCTTCGGCAGGTACCCAGGTCACACCGTCCGGTGATGTCCAAAGGTCGCCCAAACCCAGAATCGTCCCTTCGGCAACACCCTCCACGAGATCCTTGTGCATGGCGAAGTACGTGCCGTCGACCAGGACCGGTTCGGTCAACCAGCCTTCGACGGTGCGCTCGAGCGTCCACGCCGCGCCGATGGTCGTTGCCACGGCCACCGGGTCGTCTTCGATCGCTGTAACGGTTGTCGTTGGTGCCTGCTGGATTACCGATTCGCCACCGTCGGGCAAGAGAAGAAGCACCGACACGGCGGCAATCGCGAGGATCGCCGCAGCTGTTCCTGCGGCGATCAGTGGCCCCCGCCACGCCGGTGAACGACCGGCGACCGGCGACGGCTCGCTGGTGCGGGCTGCTCCGGCAAGGTCCGTGACCGGTGGCGGGACGAGATCGGTCAGCGCTTCTTTCACTCCCTCGGCCGCATCGGTGAGTCGTTGTTCAAGCATCAGCGTCCTCCTCCCCAAGTCGCAGGGCAAGAGCCTTCTTGCCGCGCTTCAGATGCGTTCGGGCCGTCTCGTAGCTGCACCCGATCACCTGGCTCGCCTCCGGAAGCGTCATCCCATCGAAATACACCAATGCAACGACCTGACCCTGACGCTTTGGAAGAGCCCGCACCGCAGCCCACACCTCCGCCGAACCGGCGTCGACAATCAGATCCTGGGAGACACCTGGTGTGCCCATCCGTGCAAGCGCCCGCCGTTCAACTCCACGACGACGCAGGCGCGACACCGACCGGTTCACCACCACTCGACGCACCCACGCACCCGGCTGATCCATGACCCCCACGCTGTCCCACTTGCGACACGCCGCTGCGAAGCCCTCCTGCGCCAACTCCTCGGCAACCCACCGATCACCCGTCAAGACGAACCCGAGACCAACCACATCCCGCCACTGGCGGCGATAGAACTCCGTGAACGAATCCGAAATCACGCCCTGAGAATCCGGCCGATACTGTCGCATCACATCCATAGTCCCGATCCCTATGAAGGTAACTCGCTCAACCACCCCCAAAAGGGGGACAAAGACCTTTGCATCGGTCGAAGAACCTCGAACTGTGTGTCAACACCCCCACTCTCAACCCGCCCATATCCGGTGTCGGCTCGAACGCCGGCTGTTCTTCGGCCTGCAAGTACCACTCGTGGCAACCGCTGGGTGAGCCCCAGGTACGAGTACTCAACACCCCGGAGTCGATTTCACTGGGTGGATGTGTGTGAAACCAAGACGGATGTGAGAATGGCGGATGTGTATTCGAGAAACTCGCAGGGAGAGTTCTGATGCCCGTTGAGAGACCGATCGATGAATCACTTCTTGCGGAGGCCATCGGCATTGCTGAGTCGGCGGCTCAGCTGACGCTGAGATGGTTTCAAGGGTCTGGCCTGGGCGTGAGAACCAAGCAGGACGGAACGGTTGTCACCGAAGCAGACATTGCAGCCGAGGACTTGATCCGCTCGAAACTCAAGGATCGGTTCCCGAACGATGAAGTGTTCGGTGAGGAACGGGGCGAGTCGGCAGGAACATCGGGCCGTCGGTGGATCATCGACCCGATCGACGGGACAATCTCGTTCGTGCGCGGAGTCCCCCTCTACAGCACGCTGCTGGCGTTGACTGACGACAGCGGACCAGCGGTAGGAGTGATTTGCCTGCCGGCGCTGGGCGAAACGGTGGCAGCGGGTCGCGGGTTGGGTGCCTTCTTCAACGGCTCGCCATGTCATGTGTCGACCACCGACGTGCTCTCCGAAGCACTGCTGACATCGTCTGCGTTCGATGCAGATTGGTGGGGAAACGAAGCCTTGTTGTCGATTGCGTCTTCTGGGGCACAAACCCGGACGTGGGGTGACGGCTACGGCTACGCCCTCGTCGCGACCGGCCGGGCCGACGCGATGATTGAACCCCCCGTCAAACCATGGGACATAGCGCCCATGTTCACCATCGTGCCCGAGGCAGGCGGGCGAATCACCGGCTGGGATGGCAGCCCAGCCGCGACCAACGAAGGCGGATGGATCTCATCGAACCGGCACCTCCACCACAGCCTCGTTGAGCGCCTCAGCATGCCGGACGAATAGCGACATGCCGGTGCCGGCAGGGGCTGACAATGATGCCCGATTGCAGCCGTGGCCCTGTCTCAGTCCGTTTCACGGTGCTTCAGGGCCCTCGCCGAAGTGCTCTGAACTCACTGTTCTCACTGGGTTTCGACCCGATTCTGCAATCAGTGGAACCCCGTGGAACAGCCCGCCACAGTGTGCCGGGAGCGGATCGTGCATCTACCCGAACGGCATTCCATAGGATGGTCCGATAGCAGCCGATCCTGAGGGGACTCAACCAATGAGCGATGAACACCGTCCTTCGTCACCCGAAGACATCAACAATGCGCTCACCGGAGGCGTACCGCTCGGACGATGGCAAGAGGGCCTCATGTTCGAGGGGATCAATCCGACTCCGGGGTTGAGGAGCGCGGCGAACTGGTTCCCACGAACCGAGAAGCTCGGGCCGACGAGATCAGGATCATCTTCATGGGGACCGCACCGTTCATCCGCCCCGGCCAGATGAACACGTCGGTCTTTGTCCAACTCGGCAACGGCGAGAACTTCATCTTCGATCTCGGTGAAGGTTCTATCGCGAACTACATCGCTGCCGGATTCGCGTTGAACGAACTCGACAAAGTCTTCATCACTCATTTGCACATCGATCACTTCGGCTCGCTGCCGTACCTGTACATGTTCGGCGGGTGGGCAGGCCGCTGGCACAAGCCACTGCGCGTGTTCGGTCCATCGGGCCGCACCGAGGAGTACGGGACGGCATCGATGGTTGACGGGATGAAGAAGATGCTCGGATGGCACATGGACGCCTTCAGCGTCTTCCCCGTCGGCCAGGGACACGACATTGAGGTGAACGAGTTCGATTTCCGGGACAACGGCGGTGTGATCTACGACGAGGGCGGCGTCGAGGTCATTCACTGGCAACGGTCTCACGCCAAGGACGGGGCATCCGGCTATCGGCTCAACTGGAACGGGATGAGCGTCGTGTGGACGGGCGACGGCCGACCGAGCGAACTCGACATCGAATATGCGGCTGGTGCCGACGTGTACATCACCGAGGTGCAAACGGAGTTGGTCGCGATCAGCTCCGGGGTGCAGGGCGTGCCGCCGTTCCTCGGCCGCTACACGATCGACACCCACCACACACCCGGCTATGCAGCCGGGTATCTCGCCAATGAGATCCAGCCCCGGCTGTTCATGACGACCCACATGCCGTTTGATCCCTACATCAACGAGGAGACCGTCGCTGAGGTCCGCGAGCACTGGAAAGGTCCCTTCCATTTCGGTGCACCGGACGGGATCGTCGTCAATGTCACACCCGATGACATCTGGGTCCGTGAAGGCATCCTGCCCGACTATCCGAATAGCCGTGCGCCACAGTTCGATTTTGATGGAGGACAACTCGTCGTTCCGCACCCGCCTACCAGCCGCGAGGAAATCCAGGAGCCGTTCGTCCGAGACAAACAGATCGACCCCTCGGAGTACTACCCCGCCGACTACCACCCAGAACTCCTAGAAGACTGGCCGGTGGAGGGCGACCTCGTCGTACCGATGGACCAGATGCCACCGCAGATGCTCCAAGGGATGGGCGAGTCATGGAGAGACCGCCAGTCCTACAAGAAGCACATCTCAGAGCTCACAGACGAGTAGCACACTCCCAGCTGCGCTGCAGCCTCGAAGCCCTCGACCGGGAGGTACGTTCGGGTGGACACGAACGACACGATCACGGTGCACGATCACGACCGGCCGTGTGAACACGGTTCGCTCTGGCCACACTGGGTCAACGCCGCCGAAGCGAAGTGGTGGCAGGAACCGGAATGTCTCGGCGGCAGGGAGATGATCCTGCGACAGATCGACAAGGGTGTGTGGGTGGAAGTCCACCCGGACGGTGCCGACCAGGATTGAAATCGGTAGTCAGGATCGGACAATCCGCTCGAACCGACCCGATGGAGCACGCGCCCTCCCGCATCACCCCAACCGACACCGAAACTGCGGCGACCGGCTGGCACACGCGCCTCGCGGCTCAAGATTGACGGCGCAAATGCCGACGTGGAGGGTATGCCGAGCGATGGAGGCGCTATGGGAGCCCGCAGCGTTCAGGAGCTGCCGGTCAGGATTCTGACGGATGACGAGCTGATCAGCGAGTACGGCCGGACCTTCGAATCAGCCGTCACACCTCAGTCACACAATGGCTACCCGGGCCGGTGGGATGCCGGCGCCATGCGACGGAACTCCGCAGCGATGGGAGAACTCCTTCGCCGCGGCTACCGATCCGTCGCCCCGGAGTGGATGAAACCTGCCGAGATATAGAACCGCGAACCCAGGGTTCTCCGTATCGTATGCGGCGCACCCAGCCCGCGGTATCTGATCGGTTTGATTCTGAGGGCTCACGGCGCCGTATACAGGGTGGAGAACCCTGGGTTCGCAGGCTTCTCCGGCTGGTCGACCAAGTGAAGGTGGGTCCCCGTTAGCCTGTGCCCGTGGCCAAGAAGTTCTGGAAGACTGCGCGACGACCGATGGCGATCGGCGGTGTTCTCGCCGCCCAGATGGTGCAGGCGATCCAACGCCCCGACCTCGAGAGCTACACCGACCAGGACCCGTCAGGACTGTTCGGCGACCCCTCCCTCCCCCCGTTGCGGATGATCGCCCTCGGCGACAGCACCATCACAGCCCCGGGCGTCGAACCGCTCGACGACGCGTGGATTCGCAGAACCGCCCACCATCTCACGGACCGGTACTACGTCGAACTGATCTCGGTGGCGATCGGTGGATCACGGATCAGCGACGTTCGCGACAGCCAGGTCCATCGAGCGATCGTGCTCGGCGCCGACCTGGCGGTGTTGTCCGTCGGGGGGAACGACGCCCTGCGCGGGACCCCCGTCAACCGATTCGAGTCGTCCTATGACCAGGTAGTACGGACGATGATCGAGGCGTTCCCGGCCGTGGCTGTGTGCGGGGTCGGCGATCTCGGAACGATTCCGCGTCTTCCGGCTCCCGCGCGAGGTATCGCCCGGGTGCGTGGGCGCTCAATCGATCGCGCCATCGGTCGAGTTGCCTTTCAGTACGGTGTTCCGAAGTCGAGAGCGTGGGGCCCGGAGTTCGCCCGCTTCGAATATGATCCGGCGGTGTGGTCCGGCGACCTCTTCCACGCATCGGGAGAGGGCCACGCCATGTATTCCGACGCTGCGAACCCGCTCGTCGATGAAGCACTCAGACGGGCGCGTTTCGCTCCGTCATGAAGTGACGGATCATCGACGTAACCGTCCCGATCGCTCCGGGGTTGTAGCCCTCGGGAACGATGATGTCGGCGTAGCGCTTTGAGGGTTCAACGAACTGCAGATGCATCGGCCGAACCGTCATCTCGTATTGTTCCAACACTGAATCGACGGTACGCCCCCGTTCGACAATGTCGCGCTGCAGGCGCCGCATCAGCCGGAGATCGGCGTCGGTATCGATGTAGATTCGGAGGTCCATCAACTCGCGCAACTCCGGGTCGGCAAGAACGAGAATCCCGTCGACGATGACGACGGCTTGCGGTTCTACGCGCAGCGTCTCGTGAGAGCGCGTGTGTGTCCCGAAGTCGTACACGGGTCGGTCGACGGACTGTCCCGACCGAAGCGCGGAAACGTGTTCGATCATCAACTCGTTCTCGAGCGAGTCGGGATGGTCGTAGTTGATCTTGGTCCGTTCCTCATACGTGAGGTGGTCCTGGTCCCGGTAGTAGGCATCGTGCGGGAGCTGGATGACAACTTCTGGTCCAACGATGTCCACAACACTCTGAACGATGGTCGTCTTGCCGGAGCCGGAACCACCCGCAATTCCGATGACGAGCGGATGTTCCTCCTCCTCGCCGTGGGGCCATGCGGCCGCGTGGTCAAACCGAGATGTGAGGTCAAACGCCATACGGTCGATCCTAGGCCTTGCAAGCCGCCGTTGCTCGGTGCCCGCCCGCTACCGCAGCGTGATATCTCCGGACATCGTCTTGATCCGCATCGTCGCGTTGATCGAGCGTTCACCTGATCCGGCAGGCGCGAGGTTGCGGAAGCTCCCAGATAGGGTCTGGAAATCGGCGTCGATCGACATGCCCGGTACGAGCCCGATGACGAAGTCACCCGACATCGTCGAGCCGTCAAGGTGCACACCCGAGAAGCGACGGACCGCGACATCGCCGCTCGCGGTCTTGATCGAGACTGATCCTTCCGCCGATCCAATCGAGACATCGCCGGATGCCGTGCTGGCGACAAGATCTCCGTCAAGAGAATCGATTCGCACGTCGCCGGAAGCTGCCGCGACCTGGAGCCCACCCGCGGCGCTGCCGACCGTGAGGTCTCCGCTCGCCGTCTTGACACGGGCACGGCCGTCGAACGACGCGAGGTGAATATCCCCGGATGCGCCCTCGATAGCCACATCAGACACCGGCCCGAGAATCTTGATGTCGCCGGAGGCGGCTCGCACTCCGATCGCGGCGCCCACCGGAACGGCGAGCTTGATCCTCAGCTTGCCACGCCCCCAGCTCCGCCCGGCCTTCCGTGTGCTGACGGTGATGACGTCGCCGGTCTGCGTCACAGTGAGTTGTTCGAGTTCGTTCTCCGGTCCCTCAGCTTCAAGGACAATCGTCTCCGAGTCGCCCTCGACGACCGCCACACCCGCAGAGGAGACCGTCACGGCCACCTCGGGGTGGTCGCCGACCGAGAATTCGCGCGTCAACGTGCTCATGTCTCGATCGTCCCACTGTATCGGCGACCGGCGCCTCGTTCCTTGGCCTTGCCCGACAGGGTCTTGACGACGAACGTGTTGACGGATTCTCCCGCCTCTCCCGCAGCGTCCTCGAGAACCCCCTTAAGCTTCTCCGAGAGCCGCAGCGTGATACGTGCCTCGAGATCGTCAGTGTCGATTCTCACTGGATCCTCGTTTCCGTGAACAACGAGCACCGGTGCGCCCTCTCGCAGCTCGACACTCACGCGTTGATTCGGCAGCTGCGCGTCGATCTCGCTCGCCGCTTGTTCCGCCAGGTGCAGGACGGCGCGGTCGATGGCCGGTGCAAGACCGGCCATGATCGCCTCACTGGCTTCCACGACATGCGGATCGTCGCCGGCGAGTCTCAGCTGAGCGCTGAGCGATTCCTCGATCTCGGTTGTGACGACATGTCCGTCCATCTCGATCTCCCTACTCAGCGCCCGTTGGCGCGGCCGGTGAGCCGCAGCATCGAACGACGCCGCTTCTGATCGTCTGAACCATACGTCATCTCGACCATGATTCGTTCCGCTTCAAGATTCGTGTGACACAACATGGTGCTCTTCCTTCTCTGTACACTCGCCTGCGTGACATTACTATGATGTCATAACGATGTCATCTTGTCAACCCCCTTTTCTTGGCCCACACGATCCCGAATCGGCCTACGATGTGTACGACCACTCCGGGGAGTTCGGGAACGCCGAACTGAGAGGGCGGCCGATGCAGCACAGCTGCGAACGCCTCCGACCCGCGGAACCTGAACTGGGTCATGCCAGCGGAGGAAGCACGTGGAAAGCCACACCAACCAGGTGATCGTCCTATCGGGCGGCGAGCCGATTGCCATCGCCCGCGACTTCGATCTCCCGGACAACGCCTACGTGATCGCCGCCGACAGTGGCCTCCACCACGCACAGACGCTCGGGCTCGCTGTTGATCTCGTGATCGGCGACATGGACTCGGTTGACCCCGCCGTACTCGACGACGCTGTCCGGAACGGCTCGTCGATGCAGCGGCATCCAACCGACAAGGATCACACGGATCTCGAACTCGCGTTCGAAGCGGCGCTCAGAACGGGAGCCCAGCAGATTCTTGTAGTTGGGTCACACGCCGGCCGTCTCGATCATCTCCTCGGCTCCATGGGCCTCCTCGCCGCGACGGCTCAGCTCGTGGACGAGATTGTTTGGACGGACGGAAGCACCGTCGTCACCGCGTGTACACCGCGCCACCCCGCCACCATCGGCGGCCGCGCCGGCGACCGGCTCTCGCTTGTGCCAACTGGTGCTGATGTCGCAGGTGTCACCACCGACGG
>Ga0316197_10003188_pt1 | contig 11669 bp, 13 predicted proteins | sample OudBiesiAoxic_MG_FD_204939 | JGI IMG/M metagenome (GOLD analysis project Ga0316197, IMG submission 204939) | Coastal sediment microbial communities from Oude Bieten Haven, Netherlands - site A oxic | ecosystem: Environmental > Aquatic > Marine > Coastal > Sediment | place: Netherlands...
CAAATACCATTCCATTTTCTAATATCAATTTTGCCTTCATAATGCCTCCTGGGTTCTTATAAGTTTATGTAAAAAAAAAGAATAATAACTAAAATAGATTAGTCATTATTCTTTAGAATAACAATGTTATTAAATTTTAAAAACAAAGATAGAAATCCATATTTTATATAAGGAATATCTATTAAAAATAAAAAATTATTAAATTGAAATATATTATTAATTTTTACTGGAACTCTTAATAACCTTTTATTTTTCAAATTCAACGCCTCCTAAAAATTTCTTATATTAGAATAACAAAAATAAATGAATGTGTCAATATTAATTTATTTTTATTACTTTAATACGATAAATATTATAAGTAATTGGACTATTTGATAAAATAAAAAATTATATATCACTATTGGTTAATAAAATCATAACTATTTTTTCTAAATTAATTTGATCTTCTTTAGAAAACCTATTTAATCTTGGGCTGTCTATATCCAAAACACCAATTAATTTATCATCTTTTATAAGGGGAATTACAATTTCTGAATTGGATGCTAAGTCACAGGCTATATGACCTGGAAATTTATGGACATTAGGAACAACATAAGTAATTTTATCTTTAGCAGAACTCCCACAGACTCCTTTTCCTAGATCTATCTTAGTGGTAGCAGTTTGACCTTGAAAAGGTCCTAAGATCAATTTATCATTTCTCCATAAGTAAAATCCTGCCCAATTTAAATTTTCAATATTATTAAAGATAAGGGAAGAAATATTAGCACAGTTAGCAATAAAATCGTCTTCTACTTCAGTTAAGTTTTTAGCTAGATTTAAAAGATAGGTATAATTTTTAATAGCATTATTATTCATGAGGTCTCAACTCCTTAGTTTATTTTAGACGGGGATACCATATTTGTATTTTAAAAATTCTCTTTTTTAATTACTAGTTTTTTCCACAACATTTTTTATATTTTTTACCTGATTCACATGGACATGGGTCATTTCTTCCAATTTTAACTTCTTTTTTTATTGTCTTTTGTGTAGATAGTGTTGAATCATACATCCATTCTTTATTTATCTTTTTAAACAGTGATCTTTCATGATGAAATAATGTTTTTCCATCTTCTAAAAAATATCCTTTAAATTCTACAATACCTTCAGAATCATCTACTTCTCCATCTAAAGTTTCAATGATTTCTAATTTATTCCATTCTGTAGATTCAGACCAGTGCTTGATTTCTTCTTTACTAAGAGTTCCAAGAGTTTTTGGATTATGTGTATTGTAGATATAATCTACCTCTCCTACAACATAAGCCGTATATCTAGATCTCATCGTATCTTCAGCAGTAGTTGTTGTTTTTTCACCTAATATATATGGTTTACAACATTTTTCATAACTTAACTCTTTTCCACAAGGGCAATTTTTCATTTATTTTCCTCCTAAATATTACAGTACAATTTCCTATAATTATATCATAATTAAATAAATTATCCTAAAATTTCTTGTAAGCAGTAAAAAAAAATAAAAAAATATATTAGAAAAATATGAAAAATAGGGGTATACTTAATTAAGAAGACAAAATAAACTTAGGAGGTAAAAATGACTAAAAAATTAGAAGTTTTTAAATGTGAAATATGTGGAAATATTGTAGAGGTAATGCATGCAGGAGCTGGAGCACTAGTTTGTTGTGAGAAAGAAATGATTTTACAGACAGAAAATACAAAAGATGCAGCTGTAGAAAAACATATTCCAGTAGTAACTAAATTAAGTGATGGTTATGAAGTTAAAGTGGGGTCTACTCTTCACCCAATGACAGAGGCTCATTATATTGAATGGATAGAATTGATATTAGATGGTTCTTGTGTAGCCACTCAATTTTTAAATCCAGGAGATGAACCAAAAGTTATTTTTAAATCGTGTTATGGAGAAAAGGTAGAAGCTAGGGCTTATTGTAATCTCCATGGGCATTGGAAAAATTAATAAAAAATTATTTGACAACCTCTGGTTAATATGGTAGTATCTTTAAAAGATAAAAAAGAGGGAGGTTAAGATGAAATTTTTAATTAGAAACAATATTTTTATAAATTTCATGGATAAGTTCCTTATTTTTTTAACTGATGTTCCATATGCTATATTTGGAACAGTCAATTCAATTTTTATATTTATAATAGTAGGAATAAAAACTAATATATTAGTTTTTATTCCTTTTTTTTTTAAAATTTATATGAAAATATCTAGGAGGAATATATGTTTTTAAAGGATGTTAAGATCATAGAAAATACACAAGTAGCAGATAACTATTATTTGATGAAAGTAGAAGGAAACAAAATAGCTGAGTATTCTAAACCAGGACAATTTTTTATGCTCCAATGTAAAGATCATTCAAGAATTTTAAGAAGACCAATAAGTTTACATAATGTTGATGATAATATTTTGGAATTTTATTATGAGGCTTTGGGAAAAGGAACTAAAGAATTTACTAAATTATCCATAGGTGAAACTATAAATATTCAAGGACCATTGGGAAATGGATATGATACAAATATTAAAAATAAAAATATAGTAGTAATTGGTGGGGGAATGGGAATGGCACCTATCAAATATCTTATTAAAAATTTAAAAGATAACAATAAGATCACTTTTATAGGTGGAGGAAGAAATGCTGAAGCCATAAAAATTATAGAAAAATTTAATTTTAAAAATATAAAAATAGAAATAGCTACTGATGATGGTAGTATAGGGATAAAAGGAAATACTGTGGATCTATTAAAAAAAATAATCAAAAATCAAAGTATTGATATTATTTATACTTGTGGACCTCATCCTATGATGTTGGCAGTTGCAAAAATAGCACAGGAAAATAATATAAGATGTCAAATATCTTTGGAAGAGAGGATGGCTTGTGGGATAAAAGCTTGTGTAGGATGTTCAATATTAACTAAAAATGGAATGAAAAAAGTTTGTTATGATGGTCCGGTATTTGAAAGTACAGATATATTAGATTTAAATGTTATAGATCCAAATGGAGGATGTAAATAATGAATGATAGATTAAATATAAATTTTCTAGGAAATAAATTAAATAATCCTATAATGACTGCGTCAGGATGTTTTGGATATGGACTTGAATACAAAGATTATTTCAACCCCAATGAATTAGGAGCTGCTGTATTAAAAGGAATCACTATGGAACCTAGAAATGGTAATTTCGGTACTAGAATTGCTGAGACCCCATCTGGAATGCTTAATTCAGTCGGATTAGAAAACCCAGGGATAGAAGAATTTAAAAAAATAATATCATCTATAAAAAAAGAACTTCATATTCCACTGGTAGCAAATATAAATGGTAAAATATTAGAAGAATATATAGAAATTGCTAAAGAAGTTGAACAAATAAAAGAAATAGAGATGGTAGAGTTAAATATATCTTGTCCTAATGTTAAAGATGGTGGGATGGCCTTTGGAGCTAATCCAAAAATGGCAAGATTAGTAACTCGTGAAGTAAGAAAAGTTTTAACTAAACCTATCATTGTAAAATTATCACCAAATGTTACTAATATAGTGGAAATAGCAAAAATAGTAGAGGAAGAGGGAGCAGATGGTATAGCTCTTATTAATACTTTATTAGGAATAGCAATAGATATAAAAAAAAGAAAACCAATTTTAGGAAATATAATGGGAGGATTATCAGGGCCTGCTGTAAAGCCAGTTGCACTGAGGATGATATATCAAGTATCCCAAGTAGTATCAATCCCAATCCTTGGAATGGGTGGAATATCTTCTACAGAGGATGCTATAGAATTTTTTATGGCAGGAGCTAGTGCTATATCTTTAGGTACCGGAATGTTTAGTAACCCAATATTACCAGTTGAGATAAAAAAAGGATTAGAAAAATATTGTATAGATAATAAAATAGAAAATATCAGTGAGATTATAGGAGCTGCCCATCCTGATGGAGGAACAGCTTATAGAAATAGATTAGGAGGGAACTATGAAGTTAAAAACTAAAGATAGATTGATAGTAGCATTAGACTATAAAACATTAGATGAGGTAAAAGATATAGTAAATGAAATTGGAGATTCAGTATCTACATATAAAGTAGGACTAGAATTATTTTTAAATACCCACGGGAAAGCAGTAGACTTTCTTCATAGTATCGATAAAAAAGTATTTTTAGATCTAAAATTTCATGATATTCCAAATACAACAACTATGGCATCGGTATTTGCAAATAAACAAGAAGTTTTTATGTTTAATGTCCATGCAGGTGGTGGTCCCACTATGATGAAAGCCGTTTCAAATATGTTAAAAGAAAGTAATTCTGATTCAATAGCAATAGCAGTAACTGTATTAACATCATTTACAGAGAAAGAAGTAGCAGCACATTTTAAAAGTAATCTTAATATCAGTGAATTAGCTAATCACTGGGCTATAGAAACTAAAGAGTCAGGCTTACATGGAGTGGTATGTTCTCCGTTAGAAGCTAAAAAAATTAAGGAACTTTGTGGAGAAAAATTCTATACAATATGTCCAGGAGTGAGACCATTATGGGCACCTTCTAATGATCAAAAAAGAATTATGACTCCTAAAATAGCTATTGAAAATAAAGCTGATTTCTTAGTAGTAGGAAGACCTATAACTAAATCAGAAAATCCAGCCCATGCAGCTAAATTAATATTAGATGAAATACAGGAAGGATTAAACGGTTAAAATAATGAGGAGGAATTAAACTTGTTAATAAAAAATGCTAGGATAAACACTATAGATAATGAATATACTATAAAGGATATCTATATTAAAGATGGTAAGATAGCTAAAATAAATTTTAATATCAGTATTTTAGATGTAATTAAAGAGACATTTTCATCCTCAAATAAAAATATAAAAAAATTAGAAATTATAGATTTAAAAGAGAAAATGTATCTTATTCCAGGAGTAATAGATCCTCATGTACATATGAGAGATCCAGGGCTAACTCATAAAGAAGATCTGTATACAGGATCAAGAGCATGTGCTAAAGGCGGTATTACCACTTTTATAGATATGCCAAATACAATACCTACTACTACAAATTTGAATGCACTTCAAGATAAGAAAAAAATAGCTTCAGTAAAATCTTTAGTAAACTATGGATTTCATTTTGGTGGAACTAGTACAGATAATAGTGATATCATTCCTAATAAAGGAATTGCTTCTACCAAGGTCTTTATGAATATATCCACGGGAAAGATGTTAGTAGAAAAAGATGAAATTTTAAAAAATATTTTTTTAAAATCAAAGATAGTGTCAGTCCATGCTGAAGGTAAGATGGTAGAGAAAGCTATTACCTATAATAAAAAATATGGAAAAAAGCTATATCTTTGTCATATTTCTAATAGAGAAGAATTGGATATTATCAGGAAAGGTAGAAAAAATACTATTAAAAAAATATATACTGAAGTAACTCCCCACCATCTCTTTCTAACTCAAAATGATGTAAAGGAAAAAAATAAAATGCTATTTAGAATGAAACCAGAATTAAAAACAAGTAGTGATGTAAAAGCCCTATGGGAAGGTATAAATGATGGTACTATTGATACCATCGGTACCGATCACGCACCTCACCTACTCTCAGAAAAATTAGAAAAAATAACATTTGGAATTCCAGGAGTAGAAAACTCATTATCATTGATGCTAGATGCTGTATCTAAAGGTAAAATTACTTTATCTAAAATGACAGAGCTAATGTCAAAAAATCCAAGTAAAATATTTAATATAAAAGATAGAGGAGAAATCAAAGAGGGTTACTATGGAGATTTTGTAATAGTGGATTTTGAAAAAAAATTTATTTTAAAAAATAAAAATACTATATCAAAGTGTGGATGGAATCCATTCAATGGATATACAGGCTATGGTAAAATTGAAACTACAATAGTTAATGGAAAAATAGTTTATAATAAAAACAAAATAATTGAAAATATAGGGAGTGAAATTGAATATGAATAACGCCAAAAAAGTAGCTAAAGCACTGCTAAAAGTAGAAGCAGTAAGATTAAATGTAGCAGAGCCGTTTACCTTTGTATCAGGTATAAAATCTCCTATATACTGTGATAATAGGAAAGTTATTGGTTTTCCAAATGAAAGAACAGAAATAGTAGATGCTTTTGTAGAACTATTAAAAAATAAAGATTTTGATATCGTTGCAGGAACTGCAACAGCAGGAATTCCATGGGCAGCATTTATCGCACAGAAGATGGATAAACCAATGGCTTATATTAGATCTAAAGCTAAAGCACATGGAGCAGGAAAACAAATAGAGGGAGCAGATGTAAAAGGGAAAAAAGTAATAGTAATTGAAGATCTAATCTCTACTGGTGGAAGCTGTATATCAGCACTTGATGCTGCAAGAAAAGAAGGAGCTAAAGAAATAGAAGTTGTGGCAATATTCTCATATGAATTTAAAAAGGCATATGATAGATTTAAAGAAGCTAACTGTAAATGGAAAACACTTTCTGGTTTTACTGATTTGATAGAATTAGCAGTTGAAGAAAATTATCTATCTTCTGAAGATGCAGAAGAAGCTAGTGAATGGAATAAATCTCCAAATACTTGGAAAAAATAAATTAAAAATCCCTATAATTAAAATTATAGGGATTTTTAATTTATATAAAATTATTTACATGAAGTTTAACAAAATTTAGACAAGAGAGTAAAACATTTAAATAATAACCTTTAACTCCAATAAAATAAACGATTTTTATAAAATATTTGATTTAAGGCCATAGCAGAATAAAAGGTGTGTATTTATATCTATAAACCTCTTAAAAAAGAAATAAGAGCTTTGTAGATTTTAACTAAGTTTCTAAATATAGTCCGATTAATATAAATATTGAATAAAAACAGAAAGGACTATAAATTCTATATCCTTATAATGTAAAACTCATTTTAATTTTTCAAGAGAGACCTTTTAAAGCCAATAAATATAAGGATTCTAAAAGAGTTTTACAAAATAACTATTTTGTAAAACTCTTTTACTTTTGTTAAAATAAATAGTATAATTAAAACAAAAATATTATGGAGGTAGTAATTGGAACTTAAAATACAATTAAACGAATTAAAAAAGAAATTAGAAGAGAATAAAGACGATTTTCTTATCTCAATGTTATTAAGTGATAAAATAAAAGAAATTGAAATAAAATTAAAGGGGAAAAAGAAAAAGAGAATTGCAAATAGAACTATCAAATATTTGACTAATGATGAATTTTCTGAAGTTATAAACGAATTTGATAAAATTAAAAAATTAAAAAATACAAACATTAAAACTCAAAATTTTAATTTTTTTAAAAGAGATAAAATAATTTTACTTTTAGCCTACGAATGTGGACTACGTGCTAGTGAAACATCTAATTTAAGAAAAGATGATTTTCACGAAAAGAATCGAGAAATATTCTGTAGAAGACTTAAAGGAAGCAGAAATAATACTGTTAAATTAACAATTTCAACTTCTAAGTTATTAAAAACATATTTATTGGAAAACCCTAATGATACAAATTATATTTTTTTAAGTCGTCAAAAAAATAGATTAACAAGGCAACAACTTACAAATATATGTAAAAAATATTTTGCATTAGCAGGTATTTCAAAAGAAAAACAACATTTTCATACTTTAAAGCACACAGCAGGAGTACATTTAGCAGAACAAGGATTAGACATAAAAGAAGTTCAATATATTTTAGGTCATAGAAATGTCGAGAACACTATGATATATTTTGATTTTACAACTAAACAACAAAAAGTTTTATATGATAAACTAGGTAGAAATTAAAGCATAGTTAGGGATAAAAATATATTTTACTAACCCATATTATTTATGGAAAGAAGCATTAATGAAAATACAAATGGATTATATAGAAAAATTTTCCCCAAAAGGAACAGATTTTCAAAAGTTAACAAAGTAAGAAGTAAATATAGCGATACAAAAAAATTAATAATAGACTAAAGAAATGTTTAGGTTTAAAATCTCCCGATAGAAACCCACTGTTCCATTTAATTTGACAACATAGGTGTTACAAATTAAATAGCAAGTGAATTTTTTACCTAAAAAATTGAATTTTAATAATAATCCATAAAATAGAATATAAATAATTAAATAGATTATATAATGAATATTATTGTCTCATCATAAATTGAATTATCAAAAAAATAATCTTAATTTATTTTTATAAATAAAAAAAAAGGAGAGTTTATCTCCTTTTTAATTCTTTAGTTCATTTTATCATTTAATTTTTTTCCAGCTTTAAACTTAACAGCTTTCTTTGCAGGAATAGTGATTTCTTCACCAGTTTTAGGATTTCTACCTTTTCTTTCAGCTCTTGCAACTACTTCAAATTTACCCCATCCGATAAAGTTAACTTCATCTCCATTTAATAATACTTCTTCAATAGTTGTCATGAATGTATCTAATTTTCTTTCAGCTTCTGCTTTAGATTCAAAATTTCCTCTTTCTGCAAATAATGCTACGAATTCTTTTTTAGTCATTTTAATACCTCCTATTTTTTATCCCTTATAAAATAAGGGGTTCAATGCCTCTATCAATTTATACCATATTTAATAGATGATTTCAACTTTTTTATATAATTATTGTTCTATTTTTTTCCAATAAAAAACAAAATTTATTATAATATCGTTTATTTTTTTAAAAAATATTATCAAAAAATAAAAATTAGTGGTATATAATATAGTGTGAAACACAATATTTAGTAAAAAATACAAGAAATAAACTATATAGTGGGGTGAAACTATTTTGAATGAAATGAAATGGCTAGGAGAAGAAAATGTTTTAGGACAGGATATTTGGAAAAAAAAATATAAATATAGTGATGAGACTTTTAAAGAATGGTTAGAAAGAATTTCTGGTGGTGATCTTTTATTAAAGGAAGCTATAATTAATAAAGAATTTATTTTTGCAGGGAGAATATTAGCTAATAGAGGGATCCATAAGCTAGGTAGAAAAATAACTTATTCTAATTGTTATGTTCTAACCCCTCCAGAGGATAATTTAGAATCAATATTTGAAACAGCTAAGAACCTAGCACGTACTTTCTCTTACGGTGGAGGATGTGGGATTGATATCTCTAACCTAAGACCTAGAGGAACCAAAGTTAATAATTCTGCTATGGAAACCACAGGAGCAGTATCTTTTATGGATCTATATAATCTTACGACAGAGATCATAGGACAAAATGGAAGAAGAGGTGCTCTCATGCTTTCCCTTTCTATAGATCATCCAGATATTTGTGATTTTATAAAGATAAAGGCCGATCTTTCAAAAGTTCAGAAAGCTAATATATCTGTTCGAATGACCGATGAATTTATGGAAAAAGTAAAAAAAGATAAGTTCTTTACATTAAAATTTAAAGTTTTAGATACAGATCAAATTGTAGAAAAAAAAATAAGAGCGAGGGAGTTATTTAAAGAATTAGCACGTCAAAATTGGAATTATGCTGAACCAGGGATGTTATTTTGGGATAAAATATCTAATTGGAGTCTTTTGAGTGAAGATGAAAACTTTGAGTTTGCAGGAACTAACCCTTGTGCAGAAGAACCTCTTCCTGCTGGTGGAAGTTGTTTATTGGGATCATTAATCCTCCCGAGTTTTTTTAATGAAAAAAAAGATGAGTTTAATTTTGAAAAATTAAAAAAAGCTGTAAGAATAGGAGTGAGAGCTCTCAATAATGTTTTGGATGAAGGTTTACCCCTACATCCATTAAAAGAGCAGAGAGAGTCAGTTGCCGACTGGAGACAGATAGGATTGGGTATTTTAGGATTAGGAGATCTGCTTATTCAATTAGAACTTAAATATGGTTCCCCTGAATCTATAGAGTTCTGTGATATTCTAGGAAAAATTATTATCAATGAAGCTCTTAAAGAAAGTGCTCTTCTTGCAAGAGAAGAAGGAAGTTATCCTAACTTTGATTTAGAGATAGTTTTAAAATCTCCATTTTTAATAGAAAACTCCAATGAAGAAGTTATAGAATTGATTAAAAAATATGGATTAAGAAATTCTCAACTACTTACTATTGCTCCTACAGGATCTATTGGTACCATGCTACAAATAAGTACCGGTATTGAACCTAATTTTGCTTTTTCTTATACAAGAAAGACAGAGAGTTTACATGGAGAAGATGTCTTTTATGAAGTTTTTGCTCCTATTGCTAAGGAGTATATGAAAAAAAATGACATTAAAAATGTTAAAGATCTCCCTGATTTTTTTGTAACAGCTCAAAATTTAGATCCTATTAAAAGGTTAGAGTTGCAAGGGGTATGGCAAAATAGAATAGATGCGAGTATCTCTTCAACTATAAATCTGATAAATAAAACTACTACAGAAGAGGTTGAAAATATATATTTAAAAGCTTGGGAGCTTGGACTGAAAGGTATCACTGTATACCGTTCTGGATGTGCTCGTGAAGGGATATTAACATTGGAAAATCATTTGAAAAAGGAGTCTTTAGAATTACCTAGAGGAAAATTAAAAAGTATAACTGAAGATACTATATATTATCCTAAAAATTTACGTATTGGTTGTGGAAAACTAAAAGTAATGATTGGATATTCTCCAAGTGAAAACAAGATCCAAGATCTATATGTAATAAGAAGCGGATCTGGAGGTTGTGAAAAAAATATTCAGGCTGTTGCTATATTTATGTCAGGTATGTTGAGGTTAGGAGGGAATTTGTTTATGCTAGAAAAGTCTATTGAAGGTATAAGTGGTTGTCCCGCTTTTGCTAGAGGAAATGCTCTAGCAAAAAAATTATCTAAAGGAGATACATGTCCACTTGCGATTTTAAATATACTAAAGGAATTTGAAACTGAGATGGGGCTTAAAGATTATGAAGTAGCTCAAGTTCTCATAAAAGAAAAGGAGGAAAAACTAAACAAAAAAATTGATAAAATACATATTTATAATGCAACTTGCCCTGATTGCGATGAGATATTAGAGATATCTGGAGGATGTTATTCTTGTAGAGCTTGTGGATATTCAAAATGTGATTAATTTTGAATAAGTTGAAAACCTTATCTTTTTATAGTATTATATATAAAAAAAGAGGAGGTTTTTATGAAAATTTTAGTTATAAATGGTCCTAATATAAATATGCTCGGGATTAGGGAAACAAATATATATGGGAGTCTATCATATCCTAAATTAATAGAGATGATAGAGGAAGAATCTAAAAAATTAAAGATACAAGTTGAGTGTTTTCAAAATAATATCGAAGGTGAAATTATAAATAAAATTCAAAGTGCATATACTGAATATAATGGTATTATTATCAACCCTGCAGCATACACTCACTATAGTATCGCAATCCTAGATGCAATTAAGTCAGTTTCAATCCCAACAATAGAGGTTCACCTCAGTAATATTAATTCTAGAGAGAAATTTAGACATCAATCTATAACAGCTTCTGCCTGTATAGGTCAAATATCTGGATTTGGCCCCTATGGATACCTTATGGCACTAGATTACTTTAAAAAGTCAGGAATTTGTAATGAATAAATTTTTAATTAAATCAAATATCATTTTTATAATTTTATTCATTGGATTCCTATCTTTTTTTACATTTTTTAAAATAAAAAATAATTATAGCCTATCTTCTTTATCGAGGACAAATAAAAATCTTATCTTAGTTAGAAAATCTAT
>Ga0316197_10003189_pt1 | contig 11667 bp, 11 predicted proteins | sample OudBiesiAoxic_MG_FD_204939 | JGI IMG/M metagenome (GOLD analysis project Ga0316197, IMG submission 204939) | Coastal sediment microbial communities from Oude Bieten Haven, Netherlands - site A oxic | ecosystem: Environmental > Aquatic > Marine > Coastal > Sediment | place: Netherlands...
GAATCGTCGTCGGCGATGGTGCGACCGGCGAGGATGGCCGACTGCATCGTGGCCGAGAGCGCGGACGACAGTGACACCACGAGCACGCTCGACGCACCGCCGGCGGCTGCGTCCCGGTACGCCTGCTCGAACTGTCCGGGGGCGGGAGCTGCCGTCTCGGGCAGCGTGGGGGAGTTGACGCAACGGCTCCAGAACTCAGCGGTGGTCAGTTCCGTGCGGTCGACGAACTCGTCCTCGCCGAAGCGGATCGTGAGGGGAACGATCACGATCCCGAGTTCGTCGGCGACCCCTGCGGGCAGGTCGCACGAGCTGTCGGTGACGACCGCCACGGACGGGCCGTGGCTCTCGGTGGCAGCGTTCTCGTCGGGTCGGCCCGGTCCGTCGTGGTCATTCACAGGGCATCGGATCCTACTTTGCGACTGGCGGGATGGCGTTCCCGACCGTCGTCGATCGATTCGGCCCGACGCTTGGCCCGCCAGTGGGTGAACCACCAGGTGAGCAGCACGAGGATGAACCCGCCGGTCAGGACCTGACCGAGACCGGTGAATCCGGTCACCCGTGAGGTCAGCGTCACGGGCTCGTCGAGCTGCTCGCCCGCCGGCGTGGACACGGTGAGCGTGATCGGGGAGGTGCCGTTGGACCGGGCCTCGACCGGGACGACCACCGAGGTCTGCTCGCCGGGGCGCAGCGTGACGGTCTGGTCGCCCTCGGGGAAGAGCACCTTGGGCGACTCCAGTCGGAGGTCGACGGTGAGCGGGTCGGGGCTCGCGTTGCCGAGTCGCACCTCGATGGTCCCGTTGCGGCCGGTCAGCGTGAACGTGAACGGCTCCGGCAGCACCACGGCATCGCGGATCGCGTCGGCCTCGCCGAGCAGGCCGGCGGTCACGGTCTCGACCTCGGCATCGCTGTAGCCGGTCGAGATCAGCGTCTCGAGCTCCGTCGACCACTGCGTGGTGCGCGGGTCGTCCGAGGGGAGCATCGAGGCCGCGCTGGCAAGCGACAGCGCTGTGGTGTCGAGGAGGGCCACGCGCTCGACCAGCGACGGCCCCTCTACTACGTCCGGAAACGAGACGGGATCGTCGGCGGAGGCGGTGTCGGTCAGCCCGATCAGCGACGAGGCACGGACGAATTCCAACGACGGTGTGGTGGCACTGAGCTCGTCGAGCCCGCGGAGCAGCCGAACGTCGGGTGCGGAGAGGTCGGGCGTCGTGAGCACGATGCTGCGTTGCGCCGGCGGCCCGGGTGCGCGGGTATCGGCGCGGTCGCCGGCGAGGACGAGTCGCGCCGCCGCGGTCACCGACCACTCGGCAGGCGTCGCCGTGCGCAGGATCTCGTCGGCTGCTCGGCTGGTGAGTTCGGCGGCCAGCGGGTCGACGACGAGGATCGGGAGGGTGCCGCCGTCGGGCAGCCCGGCTTCGACGAAGAGACTGGTGTCGGGAAGCGTCGAGTCGACCGTCTCGGTGTACAGCGCCGTCGGCATGATCACGAAGCGGACGCCGAGATCGCGGAGTTGCTGCGCGCCGCCTCCGCTCAGGCGATCGGTGGTGATCCAGACGGTCCGCAACGACGGCGTGGTCGGCACGGCCTCGGTCAGCACGTCCTCGCCGGCGGTCACCAGCCGGGTGAACGCATCTGCTCGGCCGGCGGCCACCGCGGAGGAGACGTCGAGTGGCAGCAGCGGCAGCGCAACCAGTTCGTCGTCGCGCAGCGCGTCGGCGAGACGCGCCGATCCTGCGGGAGTCGACGCAACGTCGGCGACGAGAACCGGCGGGACCTCGAGCGTCGTGGACGCGTCGAGCCCGTCGGCGAGGTCGACGGCCGCATCGAGGGCACGGCGGGCCGCTGCGAGTTCGGCCTCGGAGGCATCGGGCCCTGGGGCCGGGACCACGGTGACGACCGAGAGGTCGATCGGTGGCGGCGAGCCGGCGTCCAGCTCGGGCAGCCGCTGCACGACGGTGCCGGCAGTGGCGATGACGTCGTCGTCACGGGGGTCGCCGACGAGGATCTGCACGCGGAGCGGATAGAGCCCGGGTCGTTCGAACTTCAAGCGCTCACCGACGCTCTCGAGCACGTCGGTGCCGACCTCCAGCGTGAACACGATGCTGCCGTCGTCGGCGACCGTCGCTCGCTCGCGAAGGTCGCCGAGGGCGACACCGTCGATCACTCCGGCGAAGGCCTCGGGATCGACGTCGCTGCCGACGACATCGGCGACGTCGTCCGGATCGTCGAGGGGCCGGTAGTTCGTCACCTCGATCGTGAGCTCGAGCGGTGGTTCGGGCGGTGGGGACGGCACGACTTCGCGCTCCTCGACGTCGTTCTCGGGGAGTGACGTGGGCGGTACCGTCTCAGCCGGTGCGCTCGACTCCTCCGGGGGTGCGAGCAGTTCCAGATCGTCGGCGGAGACCCCGGTCAGGCGGTAGTCGAGGCGGATCTCGCCATCGGGTTCGAACGCGAGTCGCTGTCTCGTCAGTTCGAGTCGAGGAGCGTCGGCCGACTGGGCCTCAGCGACGGTGTGGTCGGCAACGGGTGCGGCGGCGACCGCCGCCGCCACGATCGCGGCGGCCAGCGTGACGATGGTGGGTCCACGACGACCGCGCCGCACCGGGTGGCTCGTCCGGTCGCAGCTCATCGGTCGTCGAGCGCTCGTTCGAGGATGCTCAGCTGCTCGTTGCGTCGGGTGAACCCGCACGAAAGGTAGAGGGCAGTCGCGGCGTGGTTGTCGGTGGCGGTGTTGACGAGCACCCGGCCGACGCCCCGACGTCGCATCCAGCCGAGCGCGTCGACGACGAGGAGGCGCGCGAGTCCGAGTCGACGGCTCTGCGGTTCGACCGCGAGCCGCTGGACGTAGCCCCAGTCGCCGGCCCGTCCGCTGACGGCGAACGCGACCATCCGCCCGTCGATACGGACGCACCGGGCGCGCGAAGCAGGCGTGGCGTCGACGATGTCGGCGAGCGCGGCCCGGTCGTTCGCCCACGGCTCGGCGAAGGCCCGTCGATCGATGTCGGCGGCCTCGTCGAGTTGGCGGCGGCGCAGCCGGGAGAGCGATCGCGTCGACACCCGTCGTCCTGCCGAGGGGTGCTTCGCGCGAGTGAGGTCGAGTTCCAGGAGGCTGAGGGTGTCGATCACGTCGAAGCCGGCAGCGGCGAAGGCGGGCACCGATGGGGGAAACAGTGCCCCGGTGCGAATCGAGCGCGCTCCGTCGTCGCGAGCGTCGGCGAGCCAGTGTTCCACGTCGTTCCCGTCGGGGATCATGTGGTGGTCGAGCAGCACCACATGGGCGACGTCGGATTGGTACGGCCACCGGCCGATACGGGCCCGCACGGGATGCTGCGCGGCGGTGGTCGTCACGGCCCCGAAGGTACTCGCAGCGAGTCGAGTGCAGGCCTCACGGCGCTGCCGCCGTCCTAACCTGGCGCTGTGGTCCCCGAACGGCTGACGCCGGTGTTGCGCGAACTCGAACCGCTCGCTGAGAGATTCCGGGCTGCCGGCCATCGCGTCTACCTGGTCGGTGGAACGGTCCGCGATCTCTTCGTCGCCCACGAGCGTGACGACTTCGACCTGGACCTCACCACCGACGCCCGTCCCGACGAGATCAAGCGCTGCCTCGGCGGTTGGGCCGACGCCATCTGGTCGCAGGGTGAGCGCTTCGGCACGATCGGAGCGAACCGGAGGACCGACGGCCGTGAGCGGGTGTACGAGATCACGACCTTCCGGGCCGAGGCCTACACCGACGACTCCCGCAAGCCGCACGTGGTGTTCGCCGACGAGATCGATGCCGATCTGTCCCGGCGCGACTTCACGGTCAACGCCATGGCGCTGGAGTTGACCGACGACGCGATGCCGACGCTCATCGACCCCTTCGACGGTGCATCCGACCTGGCCACGCGGACGTTGCGCACGCCGCTCGGGCCCGACGTGAGCTTCAGCGACGACCCGTTGCGCATGCTGCGTGCGGCGCGATTCATCGCCGGCTATCAGCTCGAGCCGACCGCCGGACTCGTCGACGCGGTGGGTGCAATGGCGTCACGCCTCGAGATCGTGTCGGCCGAGCGCATCCGCGACGAACTCGACAAGCTGATGGTCGTCGATCATCCGGCGGCCGGGCTGTGGTTCCTGGTCGAGACGGGTCTGGCCGACCACTTCCTCCCCGAGTTGTCGGCGATGCGACTCGAACACGACCCGATCCACCGGCACAAGGACGTGCTGACCCACACGATCGCCGTCGTGGAGAACGTTCGTCCTCCCCACGAACACGATGGCGACGCGGTGCCGTTCGACTTCCGGTTGACTCGTCTCGCTGCGCTGTTCCACGACGTGGGCAAGCCACGCACCCGCGGCTACCTCGAGGGCAAGGGCACCACGTTCCACCACCACGACGCGGTCGGTGCACGGATGACCCGCAAGCGGATGAGCGCGCTCCGCTATTCGAACGACGACATCGCGTCGGTGACCGAACTCGTCGCGTTGCACCTGCGGTTCCACACCTACTCGATGGGTTGGTCGGATTCCGCCGTCCGGCGGTACGTCCGCGACGCCGGCGACCTGCTGCGCGAGTTGAACGTGCTCACCCGGTGCGACTGCACGACCCGCAACGCCAAGAAGGCCGCCCGACTGTCCAGACGGATGGACGAACTCGAGGAGCGCATCGTCGAACTCGAGGCTGCCGAGGAACTCGCCGCGCTGCGGCCCGAGCTCGACGGCAATGCCGTCATGGAGCACCTGGGACTGCAGCCCGGGCGCGACGTCGGCGACGCGATGCGGTTCCTGATGGAGATCCGCCTCGACGAGGGCGTGCTCGGCGACGAAGCGATCCGCGCTCGCCTCGACGAGTGGTGGGCCGAGCGCAGCATCACCGGTTGACCGTCCCGGCGCGTCGTACCGTTGGGGAGTGGACTCCTCCCGCACGACGCGCACATGGTGGCTTGTCGTGCCGGTCGTCACCATCGTCGTGACCGTGGTCGTGGTGGTGGTGTGGCGGGCCGGATCCGATCCCGACACCGATGCGATCGTCGCCGTCTCGGCCATCGGTGTGCTGGCGATTCTCGCTGTGGTCGCCATGGCCGTCGACTCCCGCCGCATCGGCCGTCGGCTGCAGCACACGATCGACGAGCTCGTCCGCGCCGAGACCGGCATCCGCGGGCTGCTCGACGATCTGCCCGACGCAGTGATGGGGCTCGACGAGCGCGGCACGATCCGGTCGGCGAACCGGCGCGCGGCGCTCCTCACCGGCCGGACCGTCGACGAACTCGTCGGTCGCGCGTTCCTCGAGATGATCGGCGACACCGATCGCGACGTCGTGACCGAGCGGTGGCACTTCGAGACGGCGTCCGACGTGGCCGCCGGAGACGGGGCGGATGCGGGGTCGATCGGTGCACCGATCCTGTTCGAGTTGATCGACGACGTCGGCGACCCACATCTCGTCGAGGCGTCGCTGCATCGTCCCGCCGACACCGACCAACGCGGCCTCGTGGTGGTGCTGCGCGACGTGACCGACCGGGCGCGCAGCACCGTGGCACTCGAACAGGCGCGGCGGCGCTTCCAGCAGGCGTTCCACTCGGCGCCGACCGGGATGGCGCTCGTCCGGCTGGACGACAGCCGGATCGTCGACGCCAACCAGTCGTTGGCCGACATGCTCGACCGGCCGCTCGAATCGCTGATCGGCGCCGGGATCCGCGAGATCACCCACCCCGACGATCTGCGGGCGGCGGCGACCCAGCGTGCCCGGCTCGAGCTCGGCATCGCCGACACCTATCTGCTCGAGCAGCGCTACGTGCGTCGTGACGGCTCGTTCGTGTGGGCCCGGACCCGGGTGTCGGTGACCGAGGACGAGGGTGTCGCGCTCGCGATCACGCACATCGAAGACGTGACCGACCAGCGTGTCGCCGCCGAGCGGCTCAGTCACGCCGCGACCCACGACGACCTCACCGAACTCCCGAACCGGGCTGCCCTCGTCGAGCGGCTCGACGAGTTGCTCGTCGGCGCCGCGCCCGGGCAGGTCTCGGTGCTGTTCATCGATCTCGACAACTTCAAGGTGGTCAACGACAGCCTCGGCCACGGGGTCGGCGACCAGTTGCTGCGCGAGGTGGCGCGCCGGTTGCGCCACGTGATGCGCGACAAGGACTGCCTGGCGCGCTTCGGCGGCGACGAGTTCGTGGTCTTCGTCAACGGCGACGTCGACGCCACGGCGGTGGCCGAGCGTCTCCGGCGCACGGTGCAGCGATCGATCTTCGTCGACGGTCACGAACTCGTCACCACCGCGAGCATCGGCATCGCGGTCAACCACTCGGGCGCTCTGAGTGCCGATGAGTTGTTGCGCGACGCCGACGCGGCGATGTACCGCGCGAAGTCGGGTGGTCGTGATCGCGTCGAGGCATTCACCGAGGAGACCCGGCGCGCATCGGTCGAGGCGCTGCAGACCTCGACCGAGCTGCGTCGGGGGCTCGAGCGTGGCGAGGTGGTGCCCTACTTCCAGCCGATCGTCGACCTCGACGGGGGTCAGGTGGTCGGCTTCGAGGTGCTGGCGCGGTGGCTGCATCCCGACCGTGGACTGCTGGTGCCCTCGCAGTTCATGCCGGTGGCCGAGGAGGCGGGGTTGATGACCGAGTTGGGGTCGCGGATCCTGCGGGACTCCCTCGCGCAGTTGGCCCACTGGCGCGCGACCGGATTGCGGTTCGCCGACTGCTCGCTGTCGGTCAACGTCGCCACCCAGCAGCTCATCGACGCGAGCTTCCTCGACCTGGTGCACGACGCGCTCGGCGAGACGGGAATCGACGCGGGCTCGCTCTGGCTCGAGATCACCGAGACCGCGCTGATGGCCGACACCCGGGCGGCGGGCAACGCGCTGCGCGACCTGCGTGGTCTCGGCCTGCACCTCTCGGTCGACGACTTCGGCACCGGGTACTCGTCGCTCACCTATCTCAAGCGCTTCCCGGTCGAGGCGATCAAGATCGACCGCTCGTTCGTCGTCGGGCTCGGGCTGGAAGCCGACGACACCTCGATCGTCGAGGCGGTGGTCAATCTCGGGCACTCGCTGGGGCTGACCGTCGTCGCCGAAGGTGTCGAGACACCACTGCAGCTGAACCGGCTACGCGAACTGGGCTGCGACAAGGGCCAGGGCTACCTGTTCGGCCGTCCCCGGCCGGCGAGCATCACCGCCAGCGAGCGCGCCGACGCCTGAGTCGGGTCAGGAGCCTTCCTTCCGGGCGCGCAGGACGAGGGTGATCGGTGCCGGTGTCGACGCGGACGCGCCGAGTTCGAAGAGTTGGTCGACACGGAAGTTCGACCGGTTGAGCGCGGTGAACCAGGCGCCGATCGTGCGACCGCTCGATCCGTAGGGATGCTCGGCGTCGACGGCGGCGAACGGATGTTGCATCGAGATGACGAGCGGCATGCTCGGTTTGAGGATGCGGTGGACCTGCCGCAGCAGTCGGCCGAGGTCGTCGACGTCGGCGAGGGTGTGCGCGGCGAGCACCACCTCGCACGATGCCGAGGCGATGTCACCGAGGTCGGCGAGGTCGGTCTCGATGCACTGCACCGGCACCTCCGCATCGGCGGCGCGCCGGCGGGTCTCCCCGATCCGGTCGGCGTCGGTGTCGACCGCGATGGACTTCGCGCCTGCCTGGGCGAACCCGATCGAGTTGAACCAGGACGAGATGCCGAGCTCGACTGCTCGTCGTCCGTCGGAGACGTCGCCGCACAGGCGGAGTTCGTCGTCGTTGGCGGGACCCGGCCCGAAGCTGATGTTGGCGACCACGAGTCCAGTGTGGTCGACACGATCGAGTCCGACGGGGATCCATCGACGGTCGACGAGCGGATAGGGTCGTGCACCATGGCGTTCACCGTCGGCGCACTTCGCGGGTCCGACGGCTCGCGCGGTCTGATCGATCATCGCCTGGCGCGGCGCATGCTGATCGCGCAGGTGAAGAAGGGCCGGGTGCCGATCGACCAGGTGTGCGATGCGCACCCCGAACTGATCCGCGCCGCGCGCAACGTCGGCACCCAGACCTCGACCTGCTGCCCGATCTGCGAGCAGTCCGATCTGAAGCTGGTGACGTATGTCTTCGGTCCCCGCCTGTCGGCGCAGGGTCGATGCGTGTCGACCGCGAAGGAGATGCGCCAGCTCAACGATCGCAGCGAGGAGCTCAGCGCGTACGTCGTCGAGGCGTGCGTCGAGTGTCGCTGGAATCATCTCCTGCGGGTGATCCCCGTGGGTGGCCGTTCTTGACCCCTTCGCCGATGGTCCGCGCGCCCCGAGCACTTGTTGCCGTGCTGTTCCTCGCGCTGGTCGGTGCGTGTTCGTCCGACGATGACGCGGTGGTCGTTGACGCGACGCCGACGACACCGGTGTTCTCGGGTGACGAGCCTGACGAGCCGTTGTCGCCCCTGGATCCAGCGGCTCCCGGCGTCGAACCGGAGGGGTTCACGACGATCACGGCCCGGATCACCGATGCCGACGGCGAGGTCTGCGAGGTGTGCCTCTGGCTGGCCGACGAACCGAGCGAACGTGCACAGGGGCTGATGTTCGTCACCGATCTCGGTGACGCCGATGGGATGGTCTTCCGGTTCGACGAACTGCGGGTCGGGAACTTCTTCATGTTCAACACTCCGACACCGCTCTCGATCGCCTGGTTCGGCGAGGGCGGAGCGTTCGTTGGTGCCACCGACATGGAGCCGTGCCTGCCCGAGGACTTCGGGGATCCGACGCCACCGCCCGGCGGGAGTGAGATCGAGTGTCCGCTGTACTCGCCGGGATCGGCCTACGACCTCGCACTCGAGGTGTTCCAGGGCGACCTCGACGATCTCGGTGTCGGGCCGGGGGCTCGCCTGGAGCTCGTCGCCGGCACCGAGGCCGACCGGTGCCAGGCACGCGGGTGAGGCTCGGCCGTCCTCGCCACCAACCCAGTCACACCGTCCAGCGACGATGTTCTCCATGAGTCACCGCCGCACATCCTGGGTCTGCGCCGATAGGGTTGGCCCGTCCATATTGGCCCTGCCCCGTACCGGGGCTCCCGCCACGTCGTCGTCATCAGGCGGTCGTGGGGGATCCGAAGGGAGGAAACACGCATGAAGCGTGCATACGAATTGATGATCATCATCGACGGCGACGTCGATGACCCCAAGGCCCAGGCCTGGATGAAGACGGTGGCCGACGGCGTTGCTGCCGTCGGCGGAGAACTGCACGGCAAGATCGACTGGTGGGGCAAGCGCCAGTTCGCCTACCCGATCAACAAGAAGCCCTCGGGCTACTACCTGGTCGCCGAGTTGGTCGCTCCTGCCGGATCGCTCGACGAACTCGAGCGCACGCTCCGTCTCGCGGACGAGATCGTCCGCCACAAGCTCATCCGTCTGCCCGAGGCCGAGGCCGAGCGCCGCGGCATGGCAGTGACCGCCGCCTGAGCGGCAGCGGCCGACAAAGGGGAATCACATGGCATCAGAAAACAGCGTCACGGTCGTCGGGAACCTCACCCGCGACCCCGAACTGCGTTACACGACCGGCGGTCGTGGTGTCGCGAGCTTCGGGCTCGCCGTCAATCGCCGCTACCAGCAGAACGGCGAATGGCAGGAGCAGACCAGCTTCTTCAACATCACGGCGTGGGGCGACCTCGGCGAGAACCTGGCCGCCTCGCTCAGCAAGGGCGCGCGAGTCATCGTCACCGGTCGACTGCAACAGCGCGAGTACCAGACGAAAGAAGGCGAGAACCGCACGATCGTCGAGATCATCGCCGACGAAGCCGGACCGAGCCTGCGTTGGGCGCAGGCGCAGGTCGAGCGCATCAGCCGCGACGCCGCACCATCGGGTGGCGGCGGTGGCGGTGGCGGTGGCGGCGGTGGCGGTGGCGGCCGAGCTCCCGATCCCGTGTACGGCGACGAAGAGCCGTTCTGACCCCCGTCCGATCCGACGACACATTCGCAAGGAACCACTGGAATCATCATGGCAAGCAAGAAGAACAAGGCGCGTAGCGCCCGCGACCTCAACCCGCGGAAGTTCAAGAAGAAGACCAGCGTGCTGGTCATCGACAAGGTCGAGTACATCGACTACAAGGACGTCGATCTCCTCCAGCGCTTCATGAGCGACCGGGCGAAGATCAAGAACCGGCGTGTTGCCGGCAACACGCTCCAGCAACAGCGTGAGGTCGCCAACGCCGTCAAGGTGGCGCGCGAGATGGCGCTGCTCCCGTACGCCAAGCGCGTTGCATCGACGCGCACCGGCGGCCGTGGCCGCGACGGCGGGCGTGACGGTGGCCGCGATCGCGACACCAGCCTCAACGAGACGGCCACCGAGACCGCCACCGACACCGCCAACGACACCATGGTCGACGAGGTGATCGACGAGGTCGTCGAGACGACCGACGCCGTGGCCGAGACCGAGGAGGTCTGAGCGATGAAGGTCATTCTCCGTTCCGATCTCGATGGCCTCGGCAAGCGCGGTGACATCGTCGACGTGGCCGACGGTCACGCCCGCAACTACCTGCTCCCGAAGGGACACGCGATCACCGCGTCCGAGGGCGCGGTCGACCAGGCGTCGCGCATGCGTCAGGCCCGTGACCAGCGCGATTCGAGCGCTCGTGAGGCCGCCACGGCCATCGCGTCGACGCTCGTGCCCAAGGTGATCACGGTTGCGGCGAAGGCCGGTCCCGAGGGCAAGCTGTTCGGCTCGGTCACGGCGGCCGACGTCGTCGGCGCAGTCCAGGAGCAGACCGACATCGAACTCGATCGTCGCCAGATCGTCGTCGAGGTCGTCAAGACGCTCGGTCAGCACACGGTGACGGCGTCGCTGCACAGCGACGTGTCGTTCCCGATCACGATCGACGTCGTCGCGGCCGACTGACGCCGTTCGCGTCCCTCGGCGACTCGCCGATCCCGTCTGGCTCCAACGAGCCCTCCGGGCGATGACCCTGCGCGTCTGCCCACAGGGTTGTCCACACCTCCCGGTCCACAGATCGGGAAGTTTGTCCACAGGCAGTCAACAGGCAAGACCCAGGGTTGTGCCCCTTCCATCGCACAGCAAACCCCTGGGAGAGTGGGGTCCCCATGTCGATCGATCGTGAATACGCAGCCGCACCCACCGAGCGCAGTGGCCCGAGCCCGAGCCGTGGTGGCCGTGTCCCTCCCCACAACCTGCAGGCAGAGGAATCGGTGCTCGGCGCGCTGCTGTTGTCGCGCGACGCGATCGGCGTCGTCGGCGAAGCCGGCCTGAACGTCCGCGACTTCTACAGCCCGGCGCATCAGCACATCTTCGATTCGATCCGTTCGCTCTACTCGTCGTCGGGGCCCGTCGACGTCGTGACCGTTGCCGACGAGTTGCGCCGGCACGGCCTGCTCGACGAGGTCGGCGGCATCGAGCGACTCAACGACCTGCAGAACGCCACACCATCGGTGTCGGGTGCCGAGCACTACGCCCGGATCGTGATGGACACCGCCCTGCTGCGCCGGCTCATCCAGACTGCCGGCGAGATCACCGACCTCGCCTTCAGTGAGCCCGACGATGTCACCAAGGCCGTCGATCTCGCCGAGTCGAAGATGTTCGAGGTCGCCGAGGACCGCGTTGTCGACTCGACGCGCCAGATCCAGGAACTCCTCAACGAGGCCATGGATCAGCTCGAGGAGAACTACGAGCGCGGCGACACGATCACCGGCGCCGCGACCGGCTACGACGACCTCGACGAG
>Ga0316197_10003190_pt1 | contig 11667 bp, 10 predicted proteins | sample OudBiesiAoxic_MG_FD_204939 | JGI IMG/M metagenome (GOLD analysis project Ga0316197, IMG submission 204939) | Coastal sediment microbial communities from Oude Bieten Haven, Netherlands - site A oxic | ecosystem: Environmental > Aquatic > Marine > Coastal > Sediment | place: Netherlands...
CTTTCAGCACCACGACGAACTCATGCTGATCCTGGTCGTACCAGTCCGTTGTATGGCCTTTCGAAACGATACGCTTGATGGACGTATTGCTATCCTCAGCAAGGCTTTCGAGGAGTTCTTCAGGGAGATTTTCTGGAATGTTCCGGAGGATGTTTTTCATCGCTTCATTATCACGGGCATGACCCGCCCCCACAATAAATGCTTTTTTGATCTAATATTCTGACCATGGCGGAATTTCTCACCCAACATCAGGATCTGCTCTGGGTCCTGACGGTGTTCCTGGATCTCGGCTTTGCCGTGCTGTGCTATCGGCTGTTCGGCCGGACCGGGCTTTACGGCGTGGTGATCTTCAGCCTTTTGCTGGCCAATATCATGGGACCAAAACTGACGGTAGTGTTTGGCCTGCAGACCAGCATGGGCGTGATTCTGTATTCCAGCATATTCTTCGCCACCGATCTGCTCAGTGAAAAGTACGGGCAAAAAGAAGCACAGCGGGCGGTGCTGCTCGGCTTTTTCGTCAGCGTGGCGTTGGTGGTGATGACACAGATCAGCATGCTGTACCTGCCATCCACCATGCCGCAAACATCAGCGTTCGCACTGTCAGTGCACGAAGCAACGGTGACTCTGTTCGATTACACCCCCCGCTTCGTTTTCGGCTCGCTGCTGGCCTACCTGATCAGCCAGTCGTTCGACGTGTGGGTTTTCCACCGGATTCGCAATGCGACCGACGGGCGTCACCTGTGGCTGCGCAATACCGGCTCGACCCTGCTGTCTCAGGCCATCGACACCCTGATTTACGGCCTGGTGGTCTGGTGGGGGCTGGTGGACCTGGTCACCGCCCTGCAACTGGCCGGGGCCAAGTACATTTTCAAATTTGTCATTGCAGTCGTCGACACGCCCTTCATTTACCTGGCTTGCCGCTGGAAAATACGACCGGAAAAATTCGGCTGACCACCAGGCAAAAAAAAGACCCCCGCTGCGAAACGGGGGCCTGATTCAAAACATCAACTCAATTCAGGGCTTATACCAGATGGGGGAAGTATAGGCCCGCTCCTGGGCCACTGCCTGGGCGCCTGGATCCAGTTCAATACCAAAACGGAACGCATCGTAAACCACCCAGCGAGGCGTGGGAATTTCCAGCACGCGGGCGTAGTAAAAAGCGCTCAGGTTCGGATCGAAGTCGGGATCGGTCCATACAACGCCCAGTTCAGAAGCGCCAATGGTGTTAGACCAGTTAGCCGCAGCAATATCCACGGTGTTGCCTACCGGGGGCAGCTTGCCGTTGCTGTCGGGTTCGCGATCGTCTGACCAGGCCACGTCGTAGACCTTCTCTTGCGTGTTGCCTTTTGAATCCAGCCAGCCCTTGACGATCTGTATCCGGTCGAGGTTGGCGCCAATCGGGTCACGCAAGGCATAGACCATGAACGTGGGGGCTTCACCATCACTTTCACCCAGGTCGCCGCCCATCGGCACGCCCTTCTCATAACCGCGAAACGCGGGTGCACGGCTGTTCAGGTCGTCATCGACATAGTCCCAGCCGCCGAAGAACCGCACCATCATGCGTGGGCCCGTGGTGCCGTACACTTCCTTACGCTTCATGGCATCCCATATGGCCTTGCGCGTATTTTCCCTTGCCCATACAGCCGCATAGCCTGACGATACCAGCTGGTACCCTTGAAATGTGCCATTTTCAGTGCTGGCGAACGGGTGGCTCATGCGCCCGGGTGAGGGCTCCGCGTTGGTTGCCTTGCCAAAAAAATTGTCTTCTTCGGCAGTCGAGAGCGCGGTATGACTGTCAGTGGAGCCCACCATCCCGAACTTGTAGGGGTTAGTACCCAGTTTTTTCTCCAGCTTGAGGCCGTTTTTCAGGGCTTCGCGAGCGTACTCGTACTGCAGCATGTCATCTTGCTTGGCTGCCGAGAGATCGAGGTTGCCCACATCCCAGGTCTCGTAGTCTGCAAACTCGTCATTCGGCGACAACAGAGGGTGCGCTTCACCATCACCCTTGATTTGCGTAGCTTCATACATTGGCTCCCAGCGAGCCCGCGCTTCGACATACTCCTTGTCGATCTTGCGGCCGGTGTACTGCTTGTCTACCGGGAACATGATGCCGTTCGACAGGTTGCCGTTATGGGCCAGCGCCAGCGCTGAACCACCGCTCTTTGCCTCGTAATTCTCAAGGTAAGCGTAGAGATCGAGCGGGTCCGTCGATCCCATCGGCGCCTGCGTGGTGTAAGGCACCACCTGGCCGGCTTTTTCGCCGCCCTCGCGGAAGATCACATTACGATGAAGATTGTTGCCTTTGTACAGCGACGTCCATTCAAAACCGATAAAGGCGGTAAAGGTGCCCGGATCATTGAACCGCTCGGCGGCATCTACGACGTCATCCCAGATGGACCTGTAGGTTTTCCCGCCAGGCGAAAACTCTGCCATCATTTCCGGATTGATTTTGCCCTGGGAGAAAGTCGTGATCAGGTCCAGCGCCGCGGCCACAGAAGCATCGCCACCCTCCTGCAGACCCGCATACCAGCGTTTGGCCTGTTCAAACTTGATGATATCAGGGTCACCCGCCATAAGCGCATTGAAGAAACCCATGCCATCGGAATGATCGGCGACCACCAGAAAGTCAAGCGGCCGGCCCAGCTTCACCGGTTGACCACTTGAGGCGATGACCTCTTCACCACGAGCGAAGCGATAAGCTTCATCCAGTCCCAGGCGGGCGCCAAACAGGCCGGCATCCATGGACAAGCCGGTGTGCAGATGGGTGTCGCCCCAATAGATCTGGTCCGGGAAGCTGCGCTGCGCATAAGGTGAATAGGCCTTGCCGGGATATAGATCTGACAGTGACTCTTTGGATGGGGTGAACTGGGCGTTTGTGCTCACTGAAACAAGCAGAGATAACGTCAGGCAAATCATGCCTGTTTTCGAGACGTGGATCATGACTGAATCTCCTGTTGCAAGAGAATGTCCGGAGTTAAAAGTGCACTGAAGGACTGGCAACCAGAATACACTCGTAGTGTGACATTTTAAAGGTGGGCTGCCGGCTTGCGCCGTCAACTAATCGCCAAACTGCCGCTTCAAGACCGGGATTTGTCTCGACGCGCTCTCATCATTGAGAACCACGGACCCAGCAGAGCAAAAGCAAACCCGGAAAAAGGAACAAACTCATTTGGAAGGACAAGCGCCAACGCGATGGACACCCCCCCGATGACTGCGGCACCAGCCCAAAGCCATTGCACCGTTTGCGTCTCATGCAATTCGGCGCCATTGAGTAGAAGTTCCTTCTCCAGCGATGCGGCGTAGCGATACATTTGGACGAATACCACGCTCAGCGCAACAAAACCGATGCCCAGGAAAATAAACATGGCTCGCAGCTCATCACTTGAATCGAGCGTGAAATTCGAGGGCAGATAGCCCCCCGTAAACCAGGAAAACATGCCTCCGGCCATGATCCGCATGGGATAGACATAGATCAGAACGACAATGAGTAAAGCTGCGCTGAGCACCACCGTATAAGTGGTATCCAGGCCATAGCGCCGGCTCCATTTGTTATGCGTATGCCAGATCCACACCAACTGGACCACCGCGACGATGAACGCGGGAATACTCTTGATGGCCAGGATCATTTCATCATACGAGTTGGGAATCGCATCGAAAGAAATCACCAGCATCGTGACCGCAAAGGCAAATGCTGCATCGACAAAGACTTCTATGCGGGTCATGTCCAGTCCGCGCATACGGAAAACGCCCTCGACCGGGCAATTGTCAACGAACTCCTGCTTCAGGGAAGTCAAAGCGCTTTTAGTACCTCGAGAAGACTGTTGTAGGGGCAATTGTGCCACAGGCCGTTTTCAGGCACCCGTTCCGGAGGTAATGCGTTGAAGCTGAACATCAAGTACGGTGGAATCGCTTTAACTTCTCTTTCATCAGCCTCTCAATGAACAATACATGATATTTGCGTGATTTATCACGTATATGTTATGCTTTGCTCATGAATACGCAAATCACAACAGAACAGAGACTCTCCCTCACCTTCGCAGCAGCCTGGCAGCGACTGGAAAAACGGCTCGACAGCAACCTGGGCGCTATTCGCGGGATCAGCCTGGCGGAATACCGCTTGCTCCGCGCACTGGCAGACGCCCCCAGCGCCTGGGCCAGCCGGGTTGACCTTGCCCAATCGGTCGGGTTGACCCCATCCGGAGTGACCCGCGCACTGCGCCCGATGGAAAAACTGGGCTTTGTGTCCACAGCGAAAAGCAAGCGAGATGCCCGACTGGCCCTGGCGACGCTCACACCCGCCGGGAAAGAACTGGTCGAAGATGCGTCAGCCGTCATGAATGACACGATGAAAGCAATCGTTGAGCGCTCGCCTCGAACCCAGGCCCGGGTTAACGAGATGATCGAAATGCTGGAAGACTTCGGCCGGTAAGCGGGAGTTCAATCAGGCGATCCTTTGTTTTTCCCTCCCCCCTGCGTATCCTTAACGCGGAGGAGGGACATTTCCTTGGACAAACCCGTTGCGACCTATAACGGAAACGAACCTTATGTTTTCGTGTGTTATTCACACATGGACTCTGCCAGCGTTTACTCCGACCTGACAGTGCTGGACCAGCACGGGATAAAATTCTGGTACGACGAAGGTATTTCAGCGGGCTCATCCTGGCGCGCAACAATTGCCGATGCAATTAAAGGCGCCAAACAATTCATTTTCTATATCTCCGATGCATCGCTCAAGTCTTCTCATTGCCTGAGAGAAGTCGATTACGCGATCAACCACGACATAGAAATTATTCCTGTCTACCTGGAATCGCGTGAACTGCCTGCGGAACTGGATTTGGTTTTAAATCGCGTGCACGCACTGTTTAAGAATGATGATGCCCTGTATATGGAACATCTTCTTGAAGCCCTGCTGCTTAGCAAAGGACCCACAGCATTTTTGCCACCATCAAAAACACGGAAATTCCGTTTTGGCCTGGCTGTTCTGCTTACCGCAATGGCTATCGGCGCGCTTGTGGTCTGGCAGCAGTGGGGCAAGCTTCCTTTTGGCGAGAGCGCGGGCCCTGACGTCACGATGGCACCCAGCGCTTTTGATCGTTACCTGGAAGGTCTCGATCTGTTGAAACGCTGGGACAAGGGCGACAACCTGGAATCCGCCATTGGTCTGTTTCGCGAAGCCACCGAACTCGACCCGGGCTTTGCACTGGCCTACGCCCGTCTTGCCGGTGCGCTCCGTATGCGCTACGCATTGACCAGGGAGGATATCTGGCTTGAGAAAGCGATTGAAAACTCGAATGAAGCCCTGCGCCTGAACCCCGGCCTGGCGCCGGTACAGGTAACCCTGGGACGCATCCAGGCAACACAGGGCAACTACGATCTGGCTTTTGCTGCCCTTGAAAAGGCACTTGCCATCGACCCCAACGATGCAGAAGCCAACCAGGCTATGGCAAGGATGTATGAAGGCCAGGGCAGGCTGGAGGATGCAGAAGCCTCACTCCAGAAAGCGCTGGCACTCGATCCGGAGAGTCTTTTAATTCGTGATTCCTATGCGAATTTTCTGTCCGGCCAGGGTCGTTTCGAAGAGGCCATCGAGCAATGGCTAACGGTTATAAGCGCGGCACCTGATCACTATGCTGCGTTGGTCAACCTGGGAGCCACGCTCACCGATATCGGCAGAATCCCGGAAGGCATCAGCATGTATGAGGCATCCATCGAGATACGCCCGACTTACATGGCCTACTCAAACCTCGGCACAGCCTATTCGAGGGTGGAGCGCTACCCCGATGCCGTGGAAGCACTTCAGCAAGCGCTGAAAATCGATGATTCAGACTGGCTGGCCTGGGGTAACCTGGCTTATGTTTATTCCTGGGCCAATGGAATGAATACCCAAACCACAGAAACATTCGAGCATGCGATCGAACTGGCTGAAGCCGCGCGCCAGCAAAACCCTCGTGATGCCTGGGTCCACAGCGACCTGTCGCTCTACTATGCCAAGACAGGACAAAAAAACCTGGCGCTGCAACGCCTTGAGACCGCGGTCACGCTTTCCCCGGACTCCGGAGAGATCCTGGCCGCCGCTGCCGAAGCTTACGAATTGACCGGACAGCGTGACAAGGCGGTTGAGTTGGCACACAAGGCTTTGGAGCTTGGTTATAACCGTCAGCAATTCCAGCGGAATCCGGAGGTTGCAAATCTTCTCAATGATCCAAGGATGCAAAGCTCCCCTTGAAAACATCCGGTCACAGGCAAACCAGAAAACGTCTCCTCAACGGCGCGAAACGCATGCGCTTCTGGTAGTTTATGCTCAATCGGTTCATATGCTGGAGAAACTGCCATGACGAAGCAATCTGATCAAGATACCCATACATCTTCTATCGACTCAGATCGGCGCACCCTGCTGACCGCCGCAGGGGCCGGCATACTGGCTGCGACTTTTGGCGGGCCCGCGTTTGCCGGAGCTGAAAAAACGTTGCGCTGGGGCATTGTGGGTACCGGCGGCATCGCCAACAGCATGGCGCCCAGGGTCCAGCAGGCGGACCATGCCGAACTGGCAGCCGTTTCCAGTCGCCGGATGGAATCCGCCGAGGAGTTTGCCGGTAAGCACTCCGCCGGCAGGGCTTTCGATTCATGGGCGGACATGATCGCCTGGGACGGCGTAGATGCAGTTTATGTCGCGACTCCAACCAGTGTGCGCGAAGAAATCTGCGTAGCCGCGGCAAAAGCCGGCAAACACGTTCTGGGAGAAAAGCCCTTTGCCAACCTGCTTTCGCTGCAGCGGATTACGGCAGCCTGCCGGGAAAACGGGGTGGGATTCATGGACGGCACACACTTTCCCCACCATCCGCGAACGGCACAAATCAAGGCTGTCATGGCGGAACAGGTGGGCTGGCCATGGTCGGTCGCATCGGCCTTCCAGTTTGGACTGACCGATATGAACAACATCCGGATGAATCCGAAACTGGAACCTTACGGTGCGATCGGCGATGCCGGCTGGTACAACATGCGGGCGGCGGCGGAGTATATGCCCCTGGACCTGGAAATTGCCTCCGTTGATGCCTACTTGCGCCGCGGCGAAACCGGTGCGGCCGTCAGCGGCAGCGGCGTCATCGTTTTTGAAGATGGCTCCACGACGACCTGGAACTGCGGTTTCGAATCCGGTGCGGGCATCATGGACCTTCGGATTTCGGGCGCCAAAGGCGTGATCAAGCTGGATGATTTCCTGTCACAACGCCGTGAAGACAACGCGGGTGTTTATGAATACCGCTCAGGCTGGGGTAACTCAGAAGATGTCGTCATTGCTTCGGACAAACCCGGCTCGGCGATGATGTTCCAGGACTTTGCGGGCATGGTAGAAAACCCGGAATGGCGTGAAGCCAGCATCCGGGCCAGTGAACGCACTCAGTACCTGTTGGACGCCATCTGGGAAAGTGCAGTGGGAAATGAGAACGCCTAGCGCTTGAGATCGGGTAACTTTTCCCACTCTTCCTCGGAAATGCCGTTTCCTGGAAACCCCGGGTTTTTGAACGGCCAGTCCGAAGCCAGCCAGGCTTTGACCGCTCCGGCAAGTTCTGTTTCCATGCCGCTGGCCAGTTCGCTTTGCCTGGCCCAGAGGTATACCTCGGCGTCGAATCCTTCCTTGCGGGTGGGGTATATGTACACGCAGCCGAGCACCCTTGACTCGTCCGGTGCAACCACGGTGTAAGCGAAGGAACGGCGGCGCTGAAATTCTTTTTGATGCCAGCCGAGATCGATCAGGTTCTGCTCCAGCGTCAGCCCCTCGGGCCAGCCCGGTCCCCAGATGTCGTTCAAATGGTCCTTGCTGCTCATCACCGCATCATAGTCTTTGACCACGTCGTTAACGGTCAACATCCTCAGGCGAAAGCGCTTTGTCTCCAGGACCTCCGGTACTTTGAATTCCGGATCCAGGAATGGAAAAGCGGACTGTGCATAGCTATTGGAGGACAGGCTCATGAAAATCATTCCAAGAATCAGTAAAAGTAAGCGACTGCTTTTTGATCGTTCGTTCATTGACAGTCCTGAAAACAGAGATTATCGCCGCCCGCCGGAATTCCCCCGGTCTTATCGAAAATGCCGGACATGCGAAGGTTCGCGATATCGACCCCCTGGTCGGAAACTGTCACCAGCGTGACGTGATCAATGGCCATAGCCTTGGTGGGGTTTTGAACGCCGCCTGTGGTTCCCAGTCGGATGTAGTCCCGGCCGTGTCGCATTTCATGCAGGTAGGAGTGCACATGGCCGTAAAACACGGTGTACGGCCTGCCTTTCAATGCCGATTCCACCGTAGCGAAGTTTTCTTCATCGGAACGTTCCCAGACCGGCTTGTGCATCAGGATGAAGGTGTGTTTTACGTCTGCATTCTTTTTGATGACTTCCCGAAAATAAGAAGCCTGGCCCTGACTGATCCGGCCAGTCTTGCGCTCGATGGATTTACCGTAAGCGGTGTCGGGCAGGGCATCCCAGCCCTGCTCATCAATGATGGCTATCGCTTCATCACGAATCCGGGACAGTTCCCATTGGAACTCAGCCGTGTTGTCCTCCGTGTCCATCACCAGGAACAGGGTGTCCTTGTACACGAAGTGATAATAACGCTGGCCATAACGCTGGTCCCATAGCGCCCACATTTCCGGGTTGGTCAGGTCGTGGTTACCGCCGGTGTAGAACACCGGCGCGCGCGCCTTGTCAGCACGCAGGTCAAATGAATCCCACTCGGCTTCCAGCTGCACAGGGTTGGTGGTGCCACCTTCAATCAGGTCACCTACGCTCATAACCAGTTCAGGGCGCAACAAATTCAGCTGCGCAATTGCGACTTCGAATATCCCTTCCCGCTCACCGCCGGTCAGGTCGGAGAACAAGGCAAAAGTGAATTTGCCCGGTGCATTGTCGAAATTGGCGTGCGTCCAGGGTTTCTCTGTGGTCTCGACAGCATGTTGGAAAACCGGCGATGCGGCGTCTGAAGTCGCGCCTGATGGCTGGCTGGCGGCACACGAGACCAGCAGCAGCGAAGCGCACAACAGGCCCGCCAGGCCGAGGCTGCGCCTCATGCAGTTCCCTCTTTGATCTTCAGGCGCCAGGTCTCCGGCCCCGTTTTGTGCACGGAATCACCTCTGGAATCCACGGCGACGGTCACCGGCATATCCATGACGTCGAACTCGTAGATCGCTTCCATGCCCAGCTCCGGGAAACCCAGCACTTTGGCAGACTTGATCGCCTGCGCAACCAGGTAAGCCGCGCCTCCCACGGCCATCAGGTATACGGCCTGGTTGTCGCGAATGGCTTCGATGGCGGCGGGGCCGCGCTCGGCCTTGCCCACCATACCCATCAGGCCGGTTTCTTCCAGCATCGTGCGGGTGAACTTGTCCATCCGGGTTGCAGTCGTCGGCCCTGCCGGGCCGACCACCTCGTCGCGCACCGGATCGACCGGGCCGACGTAGTAGATGAATCGCCCGGTCATGTCGACGGGCAGTTCTTCGCCGGCGGCCAGCATGTCGACCATGCGCTTGTGCGCCGCATCACGGCCGGTCAACATTTTGCCGTTCAGCAACAGCGTGTCACCCGGCTTCCAGTCCCTGATTTCTTCGCGGGTCACCGTGTCCAGGTTGACCTGCTTCACGTTGCCGCCGCCTTCGCGCGCCACTTCCGGCCAGTCGGACAGGCTCGGTGCCTCGATTCTGGCGGGTCCACTGCCGTCCAGCGTGAAATGCGTATGACGGGTAGCCGCGCAGTTGGGGATGATGGCGACTGCCTTGTTGGCTGCGTGGGTCGGAAAATCCTTCACTTTGACGTCCAGCACGGTGGTCAGGCCGCCCAGGCCCTGCGCGCCAATGCCGAGGCGGTTGATTTGGTCGAACAACTCCAGCCGCAGTTCCTCGGAGCGGTTCCCGGCGCCTTTTTCCTTCAGTTCATGGATATTGATCGGGTCGAGCAGGGCTTCCTTGGCCAGCACCATCGCTTTTTCAGCCGTACCGCCCACACCGATACCCAGCATGCCCGGCGGGCACCAGCCGGCGCCCATTAATGGCACCATTTTCAGCACCCAATCCACCACTGAATCGGAGGGGTTGAGCATTGCGAACTTGGTCTTGGCTTCCGAGCCACCGCCCTTTGCGGCCACGTGCACTTCCAGCGTGTCACCGGGTACGATCTGGTAATGGATGACGCAGGGCGTGTTGTCGCCGGTATTGCGACGCGCGCCATCCGGATCCTCCAGGATCGACGCGCGCAGAGTGTTGTCCGGATTCATGTAGGCGCGGCGCACGCCTTCGTTAACCATGTCCGTCACGCTCATGTCGCCTTCCCACTGCACGTTCATCCCCACGTGCAGAAACACCGTGACGATGCCGGTGTCCTGGCAAATCGGGCGGTGCCCCTCGGCACACATGCGCGAGTTGATCAGGATCTGTGCCATTGCGTCTTTGGCGGCAGGATTGGCTTCCCGTTCATAGGCCTCGTTCATGGCCTGGATGAAATCTTTCGGGTGGTAGTAAGAAATATACTGGAGTGCGTCGGCGACGCTTTCGATGAGGTCTTCCTGGCGAATGACGGTGCTCATGGCGGGTCGGTCTCTGTCTGGTTGAAGGGCAGGTACTGCATCCCTGATTTTACACCATTCAGTCCCGGCTAATCCCTCGCCTTCTCCGTGCCCGGAGAGGGCTGGTTTTTTGAATGTCGCGGGCTGGGGCTAGTCCCCGGATGGTTTCTTACCGTGACGCTCGGCCTGGTGCACGGCGAATTCTTCGGCGTTGATGCAACCGTCACCGTCGAGGTCCAGGTCGCCGAAGGTGGGCATCTTCATGCCTTTTCCATGGTACCCCTGCTGACCATGACCCTCTCCGGACTTGTGCATTTCCCGCATTTTCTGCTGGTGCGCTTTTTGACCAGCTGTGAGCTCTGCTTCACTCAAAACGCCATCGCCGTCGGTATCGAGTTCACTGAATGCCGGCGCGGTTGCGGCGCCTTTCATCGGTCTACCCGCCTCAGCCATAGCCGCCATGCGGGCACTACGAAAGGTGTTGAATTCTTCTTCGCTGACCACGCCATCACCATTGGCATCAAATTCTGAAAATGCAGGTGGATTGTGCATTTTGTGAGAATCTGCTTTTGCCACGAACGGCAACATGGCTACAGCTACGATCATGGTGATGATCAGGATGGTCTTGAATGCGGCCTGGTCTGGGCTTTTCATGAGGATACTCCGCAGAAAATATCCTGTTATCATCGCGGCACGGGCACCCAACTTCATTGATCTGGGACAACCATACGACGGCTTCGCCTGCGGCAATCACCCCGGTCATTCTGCTTCGGCCTGCCGTAGTACAGCATCGTTTCATCAGCTGTGTTGAAATGAAGTCACGAAAAAACCGTTCCCTATCTGAAGCACCCGAAGTACCCGGAGCCTGAAATCATGTTCGGAAACCTCCTGCCTTTTTTGATGTTCGGCATCCTGCTGGCTGCGATTCTCAGCAAACCGCTTTCACGTATTCCCTGGATTTCCCTGCCGGTCGTGCTCGTGCTGCTGGGTTTCGCTTCTTCAGAAATCTGGGTTGGGCTGGGCATGGATACCGGACTTCGCTGGGAGATACTTCGCGACCTGGTGTTTTACCTGCTGTTACCCATCCTGATCTTCGAAGCGGCCATCAACGTCGATACCAA
>Ga0316197_10003191_pt1 | contig 11666 bp, 10 predicted proteins | sample OudBiesiAoxic_MG_FD_204939 | JGI IMG/M metagenome (GOLD analysis project Ga0316197, IMG submission 204939) | Coastal sediment microbial communities from Oude Bieten Haven, Netherlands - site A oxic | ecosystem: Environmental > Aquatic > Marine > Coastal > Sediment | place: Netherlands...
CCCTTCAGCTCATCGTGGTCATAGTTTTCCAGTACCGAGCTTTTTCTCGCTTCTAACCATTGTTTTTTTGCCTGGGAAAATTCGTTGATCCTGTGAAGCAGGTTTTCGTATTCCAGCTGCAGGCGAAACATCAATGCATCAGCATGGGGTAGTTGTGCCAGTTTGCGTGATGTGTTTTTAAGGAGCATCTGTGCCCGGCAGGCCTCGATCCTCTCGCTCGGTGTCCGGTAGAGTTTTTTTGCGAGGCCGAGCCAGGCCATGCTGCGGATCAGCCATTTCGTCGGATCAAACTGCCACCAGCGAATACCATTGCGATAGTCACGTTGAAAACTGTGGTGATAGTTATGATAACCCTCTCCCATGGTCAGGAAAGCGAGGATTCCGTTATCACGAGAGGAGTTGTTGTCCGTGTAAGGCTGCTTGCCCCAGATATGTGCCAGTGAATTGATAAAAAAGGTCAGGTGGTGTGAGATAGCCAGGCGTGCTGCACCAGCGAGCAGGAGCATACCCAGCACATCGCCGTGCCAAAGGCCAAGTAATATCGGGATGCCAAAGTTTAGTCCTAACACCAGTGGCATGTAATGGCGATGCTGCCACATGACGATCGGATCATTCTTCAGGTCGCGGCAATTTTTATACTGCGAATCGTGATCACTGTCGTAATCACGCAGCATCCAGCCGATATGGGAGTACCAGAAACCACGTCCGGCGGAGTAGGGATCTTGCTTATCATCATCTACGTGTCGATGATGTCGGCGATGATCGGATGCCCAGTGCAGAATACTGTTCTGGGTGGCGAAGGCACCGCCAATTGCAAGGTTCAGTCTGAGCAGCCAGTGTGCCTCATAGGCGCGATGTGACCATAACCGGTGATAACCGGCAGTGATGGAAATCTCACAGATTGCGATACCGATGACCATAGCGGCTATCTGCCAGCCATCGAAACCATGCAGCAAAGCGTAGGCGGGTACACCGATCAGTGTGATCAGTCCGGTCAGGGTAAAGACGGTGATATTCAGCCAGAGGAGCTTGGGTTTTTTCATTGTATATATATTCCGGTATTTCTTTTAAGTGTACAAGTGTACGCTGAAATAGTTAAGCTGTACAGGATTTGTTCATATAATAGTAATTAAATAAATACGAGTGTTAGTTAAAGCGGTAGTATGTGATAAGGTTTTGACCCGGAGAGATGGTAGATATGACAGTTAATCGAGCCCAGCAAAAAGAGAAAACCCGTCGCTTGATCATCGATGCGGCTTTTCGTCTGCTCAGCCAGGAGCGTAGTTATTCCACTCTGAGTTTGCGCGAGGTGACTCGTGAAGCAGGTATAGCGCCTAACTCCTTCTATCGGCACTTCGAAGATATGGAAGAACTTGGCCTGACACTGGTGGATGAAGGGGGTGTTGCTCTACGGCAGCTCATGCGAAAAGCGCGACAGCGTATACGTGATGAGGGCAGCGTGATACGTGCATCGGTCGAAACTTTCATGGAATTCATCCACAGCAGTCCCCAGGTTTTCTATCTGTTATTACGTGAGCGTTCTGGCACGTCGCTGGCTTTTCGTAAAGCCGTTTCCCGCGAGCTGCAATATTTTATCGTTGAGCTGGCTGATTATATCCAGCAAACCCAGGGATACCCGGCTGCCGATGCAAAGATCCAGGCAGAGGCGATGGTGATCCTGGTGTTCAATGCCGGTGCCGATGCGCTGGATTGCAAGCCTGCAGAGCTTAAGCAGCTGACGGATAAAGCGATTACCCAGTTACGTTATGTAGCGCGTGGTGCGGATGAGTTTTTGAAAGGGCGCCGATCTGAGTTTAAGAAGCCTGGTTCCTGAAGTGACTGGTAAGCCAGCAAGATGAAAGCGGGCTGATCTATCTATGTAGATCAGCCCGCTTTTTGTCGTATGGTCAAATGTTGTTTTACTGTGCTTTTTTTAAGGCATACGCCGCTGGTGTGATTCCCGCAGCAGAAGGCGAATCTGTTCATGTAACGCGAAGATCTGTTCCTGCATTTCCTTTACCTGCATCCTGGTCTGCGCATGGCTTTGTCTCAGGCGTTGAAGTTCTTCTCTCTGTGCTTCTGCCGCTTTGGCCATCTCCAGTCGACTCGCTGCCATCTTCGCCTGGACCTGTTGTTGCCTCAACAGTCTTTCTTTCTGAAATGCCTGGCGACGTAGTTGCACCAGCTCTTCGCTGTTACTCTGCTGTACCGGTACCTGCGATAACAGCTGATCATCTATTTTTTCGTTCGCCAGTGCAGCGTCCTGATCGGCTGGGTCTGAAGGAGACGTGTCGACACTATCGCTTGTTGCAGCTGCAGGGCTTATCGCGCTGCCATCAACGGAGCTGGCGTCAGTAGCCGTAGGCGTTGACTCCTCGGCGTCAATCGAAGCAGTCTGCTCGCTATGCTCCTGATTAAATTTGTAGACAGTGAGGACAACCAGAAGCGCGACGACGATTATCACTATCAGCGATGCGGAAGATTTTTTCTTCGCTGTTTGCGGTTTGGCAGACGCAGTTTTGCTGCTACTTTTTTTATAAGGTGCAACAGTAGCGGTGTCTGACCCGGATTTAACCTCTGCTTTCACTTCTGCTTTAGCCTTAGGTTTGGCTTTCGGCTTGGCCTTTTTTTTAGCCTTCGCTTTGGCTTTCGGTTTTGCTGTTTTTTTGGCGTCCGCTTTTTTTTCTGTTGTAGATTCTGCTTTGGCTGTATCTTCCGTTTCGGTAGTATCGTCTTTATCAGGCATCGTATTCTCCCGGGTGGCTTATGTTCGTATGATCAATGTTAGATTATTTTATTTAATTATTCGACCATCATACTCTCGGAATGATTTAATTCCTTGATTTGAATCATTATACGATATCGCTCAAAAGGTCGTATCAATGCCGGACCGGCAGCTGAATATGTATAGTAGTGCCCAGGTTGATATCGGATGTCACTGCCATGTGGCCCTGGTGCTGTTCGGTCACGATATAATATGAAAAAGACAGGCGCTGACTGCCATCAAGATCTTCTGCTGCCGGATCATCGGTGAAAAAAGGCTCGAACAGGTGCATCTGCTCTTCAGAGGTGAGACCTAGCCCGTTGTGCTGGATCTTGATCCATAAGGTGTCGTAGTTCTCAGACAGGATGATCTTGATCATCGGCTCAAATTCATCGGCGTCTTTCTTCTGTGCCAGTGCATGGCAGGCATGACGAAACAGGCTCAGGAAAACCTGTTTTAACTCGGTGATATAGCAGGGCAGCAGCGGCAGGTTGCTTTCGAATTTCCGTTCGATTTTAATCTCATTAAAAGGCAGGTCGCCCGAGACAGAAACGACTTCATTAGCAAGGCTGATGGTGTTTTCCATGACATCGACAATATCGGCCATCTGTTTTATGCCGTTACGGCTGCGGGCAAAAGCCAGCAGGTTACTGATGATGGCTGATACCTGTTCGCCCTTGGCTGACATATCGGTGATTATCTCATCGAGTTTTACTGCTCGGTCATCTCCAGTATCCTGTTGCAGCTCGATGACATTGCGGTCACTGATGATCTTCTGGAAATACCGGAGATCTGCCATGAACGACTGTAACGGCAGGTTGATGTCGTGCGCCATGGTCGAGGCGAGCTCACCCATAAATGACATCTTATCGGTATGGATCAGCATGTTTTCAGCGGCGGTCTGCTTGGTCACGTCGTCGACCAGGACGACGACACCGGCTTCTTCTCCCTGTAACGGGTATATCGTAATATCGTAGTGATAAAGACTGCGCAGGCTCTGCTTAAGATGAATGATCTTGTTCTGTTCGATCGATTGTTGTACCTGGTCTGGAATAACAGTCATCTGCGGATAAGCTTCCAGCAACGTTTTGCCCATTGCATCTTCAGATGAGACGCCTGATACTACTTCGATCTTCTTGTTCCAGTGTGTGACGCAGCCATTGTTATCCAGTCCTACCAGCATCAACGGCATCGAGGTTAAGATATCATTGATATATGATTTGGAAGAACGCAGTTGATCGGCAGTGATCACATGCTGTGCGATCTCTTTTTCCAGTAGCTGATTGCTCTCCTGTAACAGTTTATTTGATTGGTCCAGCGTTGCAGTCCGTTCCTGTACCCGCTGTTCAAGCTCATTACGAATAGCGGTTAGCTCACGGTTCGCATGGCGGAGCCTGCGCCGTGCTATCAGCAGATAGATGGTCACGATAGTCAACAGGATCAACAGTGTGGAGCCGGTATAATTGGCCAGGTGCTGCCAGTTCCTGTTACCGTGTTCATCTTTAAAAAGATCAGTGATCGCCATCGCAGAGGGACTCTGCAGTGCGAGGATCACTAACAATGACAAATTTTTCATAACCAGATATCAACCAGAAAAGTGGTGTATCACTATACCATGACACACTGCTTGAGAAAAAAAGAAAACAGTCTAAATCGGCCGGGCATATACAATAAAATGGCGCTTCTGAGCCGCTAAGCTTGTTGGTTACAAATGGGGGCAGGCTCTATAAAATGTTCCGAAATCTCATGAAAAAGCAGGCATAATCTGGTAGTGGCAATTTCTAAATTCGACAAGCAGTTACAGATCGAACAGATTCGTTATATCGAGGCGGAGCATCCGCTGGACTGTGATGGTGACCCTGGCTTACTCGAACATTCCGGGCAGGGGGATTTTGAAGACCGCCTGTGGCAGCGTGCAGAGTGCCTCGTCCGACAGCATGATTTTTCTGCACTGCTGGGTCGTGCGGCGAGAGTGGCTCGTTATGCTAGTACCTTCGCTGTGATGCTTGCCGTGATGTTAGGTGCACTCGGTACCCTGTATGCGGTCACTGACAGTCAAACTATTAATATCTACTGGTTGTTACTGGTACTGCTTGGATTCAATGTCATCTCAATGTTGTTATGGCTCACGGGTATCAGTCTGAATATCGAGGGTTTGACTTCCGGTACGTTAGCCAGGCTAACTAGCTGGTTGCCGGGGCACCTTGAGAGCAAAGCCCAGGTCAGAGAGAACCTGGATAGAAGAAAGACGGGTATGCTGGCAGACCGTGCGTGGCTTGCCTGCAGTTTTTCAGGTCCTGTCGGTAAGTGGCATTTCAGTAAGATTAGCCATCAATTATGGCTGGCCTACTTATTTGCCGGATTGTTTTTTCTGGTGCTGTTGTTAATGGTTCGACAATATGACTTCACCTGGGGCACGACACTGTTGTCTGATACCGTCTTTGTAACACTGACAGAGACATTAAGTGTGCCACTGGATGTGCTGGGTTTTGCTACACCTTCACCAGAGCAGGTGCAGCAAACCCGGATAGGGTCATTGCAGGAAGGGCTTGCTCCGGCTGCAAGTGCGGAACTACGTTATCTATGGGCGCAGTTCCTGTTAGCTTCCTTACTATGTTTTGGTATTGCGCCCAGGATAATGCTGTGGTGTTGGTCGTTGCTAATGTTCCGCCGGGCCCGTCGGCTGTTTATGCTCGATCACTACCTGCCTTATTACATCGGTTTGCGCCAGCGCCTGCTGCCACTGGCTAGTCACCGACAGGTGATCGATGCCGGTACAGCTCCGGTCGACAACTATCATCCGCCAGCACCAGGGACTGTAGCGCATACGCTGCCTGCCGAGGCACGTTGGATAGCCGTTGAACTCGGTGATGATATGCACTGGCCGCTGGCATCTGTTAACGTCAACAACGACCTTGGACAGGTCGTTGATCGTGAGACATTGGCTAAGATCCTGCAGCATCTGCGTGATAATCAATACCCGGTGATCGCGATAGCCGTCTCTTCTGCACGACCACCCGACCGTGGTGTACAACGTACCATCGCCAGCCTGCTGTTCGGCGCTGAGCAGCGTTGGCTGGTCCTGCTGCAGAAACATAAAGACGAACCGGTTACGGAAAAGCGGCTGGCAGCATGGTACAGGCTGGCCGCTGCCTGTGATGTGCCAGCTGATCACGTTATCAGCCTGAGTCTGACCCAGGGAGGAATCAGTCATGGAACATAACCTTCCCGCGTTACCGATAAATGTTGCAGTCGTTGGCCATAGTAATGCCGGTAAGACATCGCTGATCCGAACCTTGCTGCGTGATGATCAATTTGGCGATATCGATGAAATGGCTGGCACAACGCGCTGCGTAGAAAAGTCGGCAATACTGTCCGCTGATGATGAAGTGCTGGACCTGTTTGATACTCCCGGTTTCGAGGATTCCAGCGCGCTGCTGCAGGCACTCCAGGCATTGTCAAAAACGGTCGAAACTGGATCGTCTGCAGACCTGTTACGCATGTTCATAGAGCGGGCTGAAGACTATCCTGATTTCGAGCAGGAAATAAAGGTGCTCCGGCAATCGCTCATCAGCAACGTGCTTCTCTATATCATCGATGTGCGCGAACCGCTGCTCGGCAAATACAGCGATGAGGTCGAAATATTGAGCATGGCCGGTAAGCCGATCCTCCCGGTGTTCAATTTTATCGCCGGCAATAGTGACGCGCTGATGCGCTGGCGCGAACAGATGGCGAAGTTCAACCTGCATGCGGCTCTCGAGTTTGATACTGTCGCTTTCGAGTTTGAAGCGGAAAAACGGTTGTACCAGAAACTGCAGAGTCTGCTCGAGAAGCATTACGATATCCTGCAGACGCTGATCGATTATCGTCAGGAGATCTGGGGTAAGCTGAACCATGCCGCTGCCAGGCGTATATTTCAATTGATCGCAGTCGTTGCCTGTTACCGTCGTGAGGTCTCAACCAAGGGAAGTCCCTATGATGCTGATGTCGCATCGATGCAGGACTTCGTCCGCAGTGCCGAGCAGCAGGCATTGCGGGACCTGTTAACGATATTTTCTTTTACCCAGTTAGATGTCGATATACAGCAGTTACCTGTCCGCGACGGTGAATGGGAGCTGGACCTGTTCTCTCCTGCTATGCTGAAAGACTTTGGATTAAATGCCGGGGCGACTGCTTTGAAGGGCGCAGCTGCCGGTGCCGGTATCGACCTGATGGTGGGGGGGATGAGCCTCGGTGCGGCGACCATGCTGGGAGCGGCACTGGGAACAGGGTGGGCGGCAGCGCGGCGATACCAGCAAGAGTTAAAAGCTGCCTTGCGCGGGCACAGGTGGCTGTGTGTCGATGATGATACGGTAAGCCTGTTATTCCTGAGGAATCGGAAACTTCTGCACAGCCTGACGCAACGCGGTCATGCTGCGCAGGACAAGTTGCAAGTCATGAATGATATACAGAAAACGCTGCCCGGGCGATGGTACAAGGTGGTTAACACCTTACGTCAGCATCCGGAATGGCAACAGCCTCTGTCTTCCGATGAAGAATATATGCAGTTACAGGATGAAGTAACAGGCTGGCTTGTCAGTGATGATCGCGCAGTCTAGGCCAGGTATTCTGCAAGGCTTGCCTGTGACTGGTTGCGTCTCATCGAAATTCTGCTCCGAAGTCATCATCTGAATCAGTGATCAGGTTTATAATGCCATCTCTCGGAGCCAGGTATTCATATTTTTTTAAAGCATGAAACATCAACAACCCAATAACCCGCTGCATGGAAAAACCCTGGAGCACATTGTGAGCAGCCTGGTCGAACAGCTCGGCTGGGATGACCTGGGTCAGCGTATCAATATCCGCTGCTTTCAAAATGACCCATCGGTAAAATCCAGTCTCAAGTTTTTGCGCAAGACACCGTGGGCCAGGGAAGCGGTCGAGAAGCTGTATCTTTCGATACAGCAAGGTGATCAACGATGACAGCTTGTGGTGTATTGCTGTGTTGTGTCTACATGATGCGCGCTGAATAAAACCTTCTAGTGCAACTGGCCACGCTCGGAGAGCCTGCTGCTGGATGATCTGCTATCAGAAAAAGTGGCTGCCTTTCGATGCATCGGGGCAGCCGAACCGATGTGGTGCTTGTTGGATAACACCTTCAACCATCGACCGGATTATCTGCGGACACGTCCGGCGCATGTTATGAAAGGATTTCCCCCACCGCAAGTTCTTATACCTACCCTGATATAAGACGTTGCTAAATAGTTTTTATTCAATACTTTTTATATCTGCTGAGCGTGCGATGCGAAACAGGAGCTGTTCAGTATCGATAGAAGAAAGTTTATCTGTAAGTTTAGCCAAAAGCTCGTTTAGCAATGCTGCCAGATCAATTACATGATACAGGCAGGACAGACCTGTCCAGATCGGTTTTATCCTCACCGACCGCCTCCATACCTGTAACAGGTTCATCCATACCGCAGAGCCATGAGATCGGGCTCGTCGGACTTCCGGTAACGATGGCGGGACGTAATGTGATCGTCTTCCCCTGTAGCGGTTTTGATATCTTGTTACCTAGCGTGAGATGTATCGCACCATCTTCTATCTGCATTCGGGTTATCCTGTTGCCGATCAACAATTCTGGCTCTGGTAAGCCTGCCTGTTCATTGTCTGAAGGAAATGATAAGTGGTGGTCGTAGTAGGCGGTGACATCGTCACGGATGGTTTCGGTTTTTCGTACTGCTTCGACCACCTCACTACGTTGCCTGCTCTTGTAAAATGACGGCATAGTGATCGTCGCGAGGATGCCGATTATGGCAACGACGACCATCAGTTCCATCAGGGTGAAGCCCCGATATGGTGACATGCGGTGTTGCTTTGGTATTGCAGTATCTTTCGTTATGTTCATTCGTGATCTCAATAGTGTCTATCACTCTACAGAAAACAGGGTGACGATGATAAGCGTATTACTGTTTTCGAGTATAGTTTTACTGTGATGAAATATTAGTGGTTAACGAGTATTGATTGTAAGATTTATCGATGACAGATTCTCAGAGTAAATTTGACAGGGCGATATGGCAAGTTGTCTCCAGTATAGCCAGCGGTAGGGTCATGGGCTATGGTGAGGTTGCGCGGGCAGCCGGTTACCCGCGTCATGCACGGATGGTGAGCAAGGCCATGGCGCGATCCGCAGAGCCGCTGCCGTGGTACCGGGTTGTGCGCTCAGATCGCACGCTTGCTTTCGAGGCGGGTAGTGATGCTTATAACCGGCAGCGCAGCCTGCTGGAAAATGAGGGTGTGCTGTTTGTCGATGACAAGGTTGTGCCGCTGGATACGGGCGACGACAAGGATCTGGATGAGCTGTTGTGGGGGCCTGAATAGCTGGCCGGGATAGACTTTGTGAGCTGCCAGATATAGGTCTTGCAATACGTCGGTATTAATTGCGATACTGTTTCTCCTGTTCAACCGACACTAATTAATTAAATGGTAATACTATGAAACTCGAATCGATAGCCTTACATCACGGATACGAATCTGAAGCGACCACCAAAGCAGCTGCGGTGCCAATCTACCAGACAACGTCTTACACTTTCGATGACACGCAACATGGTGCTGATCTTTTTGATCTGAAAGTACCGGGTAATATCTATACCCGCATCATGAATCCGACGACAGCGGTGCTCGAGCAGCGACTCGCTGAGATGGAAGGTGGTATCGCTGGCCTGGTCGTTGCATCTGGTATGTCCGCGATCACATATGCCATCCAGTGTATCAGTGACGTCGGTTGTAACATCGTGAGTACCAGCCAGTTATATGGCGGTACCTATAACCTGTTCGCGCATACATTACCGAAGCAGGGTGTCGAGGTCCGCATGGTCTCGTTCGATGATCTTGAAGGTTTCGAGAACGCTATCGATGAAAACACGCGGGCAATTTTCTGTGAATCCATCGGTAACCCGGCCGGCAACGTCGTGGATATCGAAAAGCTGGCTGAGATAGCGCATAAGCATGGCGTCCCTCTGATGGTGGACAATACGGTTGCCACGCCTTACCTGTGCCGCCCCATTGATCTTGGTGCAGACATCGTCATACATTCATTAACCAAGTATATCGGCGGCCACGGTAATTCCATCGGCGGTATCATCATCGATTCGGGCAAGTTTGACTGGCTAGCGAATAAAGCGAGATTCCCTATGCTCAATGAACCCGATCCGTCATACCATGGCGTGGTCTATACCGAGGCGCTTGGCCCGGCTGCCTATATCGGCCGTTGCCGTGTTGTGCCATTACGTAATACCGGTGCAGCTATCTCGCCACAGAATTCGTTTTTGATCTTGCAGGGGCTGGAGACACTGGGGCTGCGCATGGAACGCCATTGCGAGAACGCAGAAAAACTTGCTGATTACCTGAAAGCCCATGACAAAGTTGAATGGGTTAACTATGCAGCGCTCAGTGATAGTCCGCATAAAGCCGCCTGTGAAAAGATCACGGGCGGTAAAGCATCTGGAATCTTAAGCTTTGGTATCGTCGGTGGTTCGGCTGCTGGTGCACAATTTATCGATGCCTTGCAGATGATTCTACGGCTTGTAAATATCGGTGACGCGAAGTCACTGGCCTGTCACCCGGCTTCGACGACACATCGCCAGTTAAATGAGGAAGAGCTTGCTGCTGCGGGTGTCAGCGCTGACCTGGTACGTATCTCTGTCGGCATCGAGAATATCGATGATATTATCGCGGATGTCAGCCAGGCGCTGGATGCGGTTAGTTAAATACAGCACATGGATCAGCTAGTATGACAAGCGGCCAGTTTTCATCGACTGGCCGTTTTTATTTCGCCTGTATATTTTCGGGACGTTTTATTATGTTTACTGGTTACAGACTTTATCTATATTGCCTGCTCGCATTATTGCTATTGCCGTCTGCACTTGTTGCCGGACCGGTGTTCGATACGCACCTTCACTATAGCGCTGCAGATGCAAAGATCCTGAGTCCGAAAGCGGTAATTGAGACCCTTGATCGCAACGCTATAAGTTATGCGGTGGTCACCGGTATGCCAGCTTCGCATGTGAGTGATCTCTACAGCTATGCACCGGAGCGTATCATTCCGATGTTAGGGGTTTATCGCGATCACGCCGACAAGGCCGACTGGCACGAAGATGTCTCCTTGCCCTCCTATGTGGAAACTGAGCTCGAGCAGGGGCCATGGCGAGGGGTCGGTGAATTACATCTCTTTGCCAGAGATCGCCACAGTCCCGTTTTCATGCGTATCGTCGAGCTTGTATATTCACGGCAGTTACCGATGCTGATCCATGGCGATCCTGTGGTGATCGATACCGTTTATGATATCGCACCGAAGATACAGCTTATCTGGGCACACGCTGGAACCTTTCCCTACCCTGATCTGGTCGCAGATTATTTACAGCGTTATCCGACATTGCTCATCGATCTGTCGATGCGTGATGAGCGGATCGCACCGCAGGGCAGGCTGGATGATGCCTGGTACGAGCTGTTCGTGACTTATCCAAACCGTTTTGTGGTGGGAGTAGATACCTATAGTGCATCTCGCTGGCAGGCATTCGATGCTGTCGTCGCAGGTATTCATCACTGGCTATCGCAACTGCCAGACGATGTCGCTGAAAAACTGGCCTATGGGAATGCTGAAGCCCTGTACAAAAAGTCTGAATAAACTATCAACGAGGACGGCAGAAGGCTATCAGTAGAGAAGTAGCAGCCTCTCCATGGTGTTTTTTTCTATATAAAACCTTGACGTGGGAAAAAATACCACGCATAATTGCTTCAAGTGGGAATAATTCCCACATCGAGTAACTGAGTAGAGGAAAGCCCATGAAAAACAAGATCCGATTAACTGCATTAGCCATGTTTCTTGGCAGTGGTAACCTGTATGCGCATCACCCGGCAGCTGATG